>Ga0315282_10007086_pt1 | contig 18544 bp, 15 predicted proteins | sample YL17G07_20_MG_FD_203693 | JGI IMG/M metagenome (GOLD analysis project Ga0315282, IMG submission 203693) | Sediment microbial communities from Yellowstone Lake, YNP, Wyoming, USA - YL17G07_20 | ecosystem: Environmental > Aquatic > Freshwater > Lake > Sediment | place: USA: Wyoming | collected...
AGCCTGTCTTTCCCCGAGGGAAATGCAAAAAATGATGTGATCATCGAGCCCCGGGAAAACCATTTCACCTTCTCCGTCAATACCCATCGCAAGGGCTCCTTCATCGTGGACATCACCCTGGAGTCGGGGGGGCTGGTCCTGGACCAGACCTCCACCGCGGTGAACACCTCCATCATCAACACCCTGGCCATAATCCTCCTGGCATGCTTCGCCTTCATCGTCGCCCTGGTCGTAGCGGTACGCCGCCTGTCGGCAAGACTCCGCAAGGGGAAGCACTCTAAGGGGAGGGGTAGCCGATGACCGAGGGGATGGGGGTCTCTTTCAAGGACGAACCCGCCGTCTTCGCCAAAGACGCCACCGTGATGGCCGTCGGCACGGCCATAAGCAGGATCACGGGCTTCCTCCGCTACGCCGCCCTGGCCTACGTCCTGGGACTGACCCTTCGTTTCGGCCAGACCAACCTCCCCAGCACCTACAGCCTGGCCAACTCCATGCCCAACATGGTCTACGACCTGGTCATGGGAGGGATCATCGCCTCGCTGTTTATCCCCGTCTTCGTGGAATACCTGAGTACCCGTTCCCGGGAGGAGGCCTGGTACGTGGCCAGCTCGGTTACCAATATATCCCTGATAATACTGGGGCTGGTTACCGTACTGGGAATCGTAGCCAGCCCCCTTATCATCCGCCTGATGACCGCCTTCGGTTCCTACTCCGCCGGCGATGTGACCACCCAGATGGTCAGGGACCAGGCCGCCTTTTTTCTACGTTTCTTCATGCCCCAGATCATCTTCTACGGCCTGAGCGCGATCTTCGGCGGCCTCTTGAACGCCCACCGGCATTTCACCGCCCCCGCCTTCGCCCCTATAGTCAACAACCTCGTAGTCATCGGCACGGTAGTCGTCTTCAGCGTCCTGCCGGGGCCGCGCGACAGCAACCTGCACCTGGTGGTGCTGGGGGTGGGAACCACCCTGGGGGTGGCGGGGCAGGCGCTGGCGCAGATCCCCATGCTCTTCCGCATCGGGGTGCGCTATACGCCGGTTATCGACTTCAAGCACCCCGCCATCCGTAAAATAGGACGCCTGGCCGTCCCCCTTATCGGATACATCCTCCTGTGGCAGGTAGGCACCTGGTTCATCTTCGCCCTGGCCATCCGGGTGGACGGGGGGGTCCCGGCCTATCAATACGCGCAGCTCTTTTTCCAGCTCCCCTACGGCGTCTTCGCCGTGTCCATCATCACCGCCATCTTCCCGGCCATGAGCGAATACGCCGCCCTGCGCAAGCAGTCCCGGTTCAAGGACACCATGAACATGGGCATCCGCGCCACCATCCTGGTCATCGTGCCCTGCTGCGTGATCTACCTGACGCTGAACAAGCCCATCATCGCTTTTCTCCTCCAGCACGGCTTCTTCAAGGCGGGAGACACGGAGCTGCTGTCCGACGTCCTCTTCTTCTTCGCCCTGGGCCTGATCCCCTACTCCGTCGACATGCTTTTAACCAAGACCTTCTACTCCCTCCAGGACACGCGCACGCCCATGATCATCAACTGCTTCGTGGTGACCATCAACATCGTGGCCAACCTGATCTTTTTCCATTTTATGGGGGTGAAGGGGTTGGCCCTGGGTTTCGCCACGGCCTATTTCTTCTCCATGATCATAGACGGAACGGTGCTCCGCATCCGCCTTGGCCGCCTGGGAGGCAGCCGGGTGCTCTCCACCACGGTCAAGACGCTGACCGCCGCGGCGGTGATGGCCCTGGTCATCTACGCCTCCGATTACCTGATCGTCCAGCTCTACCCCAATCCGGGATTCTTAAGGGACCTCCTGGATATGCTCCTTCCCATGGCGGAAGGTATCGTGGTTTTCTTCCTCGTCGCCCAGGCGATGAAAATGGAGGAGCTGGCCGTGCTCCGGAGGACGCTTTCGCGCTACCTGAAAAGACTTCGTTCCTCCGGCAGGTCCTCCTGAGATAATAAGCGGCGACGCCCGGCGGCTTTTCAATTCACCGGAGGCGGGAAGCCCGGAGGAGTGAATATTGGGGCTAAAGGAAACCCTCCCCCGGCGTCGAAGGTAAGTAATGAAATGGACAGGCGAAATATTACCTCCAGGTTAAACTCCGAGGAAGGCCAGGTATGGTCCTGGGTGCTAAGGATCCTCCTGGTCGCCTTCGTTATAGGGGTTCTTATCACCCAAGCCGGACCCGTAATCTCGAACCATGTAGCCATCAAGGGCACCGCTAATGAAGCCGCGGATGTAGCCGCCAGAACCTACCAGAGCACCAGGGGGAACATGACCAGGGTGAACGATGACGTGCAGAAATTTCTTGAAGACCACGATGCCCGCCTGGCCGGGAGCATCATCATCAATTACGGAGAGCTGGGCAAGGCGAACACCATCTCCGTACCCGTACGCAAAATAGCGAACACTTTTATCTTCAAGAGTATAGTCTACCTTAGCTCCTATACCGAAGCCTTCGCTCTCGGCGAGGGGAATATCTACTAAGAGAGTTCTACGGCGGCCACCCGTTCTTGACCAGGGCGGGGCTGGTAGCTTCTGCGGCAAAGAGGGCTAAAAGCCCGTTTCCCTAAGACGGTCCCCCGGGATTTCCAGCGGCCTGAGCATTACTATGTGACTCCTGCTTATATCGACGAAGTCGGCCCGGAAGAGCTCTTTGCCGCTCACGATATCATAGACCACGACGTCCGTGAGGGCGAAAAAGGACTGGGTCTCCCTGGACTGCATGATATCGGTCAAGCGGGCGCCCGCGAAGATATGAAGATCGGCCTCTATGCGGTGCAAGTTGGTATAAAGTTCCACCCGGATCTTCTCCTTTTTTGCGTGCATGACAGACCTCCCAAGCTGGTTTAACGAAAGAGCTCCTGCTCCTTCCCGGTAGATACCAATTAAATATACCACAAGAGGCGCTTCATCCCCTTTTATGGCTCTTCTCCATTAAATGCGGGTGGCCGGTCCGATGGGTAACCCCCACGCCTCAAGGCGTTTAAGCGGCGGCAACCACACGGGCAAGGTAAAGGCAACCATCTTTTTATCATCCATGCACGATGGCCAAGAACCCCTTTCATTTCAGGTTTTTCTCCCGGGAGTGTGGGTACTCAAGAGGCGGCTATCAAGGACTTTTTAAAAAATTCCTGGTAGTTAAGGAATCGATAAACGATCGGCAATCAATTTATAAGCTTGTTGCCCATACTTTATGGCGAAGAGCCTTATTTCAAGACGGAGACGGTCCCCTTCCCTGAAAGACCCGGTGCAGGGTATAGGAACCGGCCAGCTCCAGGGCGGTAAGCAGCAACGCCGCAGCGGCCCTTCCCGGCGATATCCCTCGCCCCTCCTTCTCCCGCATCAGGCAGACCAGGAGCAGGTTCAGGGACCAGAAGGTCCCCAGGAGGCTTATACACAACCAGAGCTGGCCGACTCGAAACAGGCCCGCCGGTCGCCAGAGATAGAGGGCGGCGGCCACCCCACCCGCCAGGCAAACGGCGAAAAGATCGCTGAGACGGGATCCCGCCTTCAGCGTCCTGCCTCCGCCGAAAACGGCCCGGTTTGTAAGCGCCGCCGCCGGAAAGGCCAGGCCGGCTCCGGCGGCGAAGCCGCTTGAGAAACGCACGATGTTGGTGCTCTCCCTGAAGCCCAGGTAGCTGGTCAGGCCGTCCCAGGCCAGGAAAAGGACCCCGCAGGCCGCTAATGCCATGACCGGCAGGGGGGGCATTCCTCCTCTATCCCGCCCCCGCAGCAGGGAGAGCGCGAGCAAAAGGGTGAAAAAGGAGACGTACAGGCCGGTGTCCCTGGCACAGACGAAAAGCGCGTTGTCCCCGAAGCGCAGCAGGCGTTCGGGTCGCTGATGGCATACGGCGAAGCCCAACTGCCATAGCCACCAGTCCCACCAGCCCATGACACTCTCCCTATAGCCGTGGCAGCGTGCGCAGGTCCCTCAGGAAATAGAAGACGGCTAAAAGGCCGATAAACGCGAAGGCATACGCCCCCCAGGCCGTTAATCTACCGTAGTCCCAATCCACGCCCGGCGCCACGTACCACAGGTAGGACCAGAGTCCCAGCGGGAGATAGAGGGAGGTGATCAGCAAAGAAACGTTGCGCATCCTGAGCAGTACCACGGCGGGACAGGCGACGACGCACAACATGAGCAGCAGAAAGGTTATGAACCAGGCAATGTTGCCGGCACCCAGCAGGTAGAGAATGCAGAGGGTGATTCCCGCCAGGGCTATGACCGCCAGGGAGACCGCGGCGACCGCGATGAAAGCGGTATGGCTTGGCCCCCCGGGGGATACCCGCTCGGCGACCTGCTGATGATAGCAGCGGACACACAGGTATTTACTTCCATCACCTATTCCATCAAGGTCGATATCCCGGCCGCATCCTCCACATTTAATCATATCCACAAGTTAAACGCTGCCCAGGAGAGCGTCAAGCCGCTGACAATCGTGGATCGGTTACGCACACGAAAGGGACCTGGGGGTCCAGCAGCCTGCGGCCTAAGACCCGCGAGTAATGGCGGGCCGGACTCGGGAGAGGAGCTCCTTAAAGAGGGCATCCCCTTCGTCGAACTCCACCAGGATTGCCTCCTGCGGGCAGGCCATGGCACACCTGCCGCAAGCCTTGCACTTCTGGGGATCTATGTGTGACCTCCCCCCCTCGAGGGTCGCCGCCCCCACGAAACAGGTTTTGGCGCAGGTCCCGCAGCCCTTGCATTTATCGGTAACCGTCACCGTTACCGCTTCCAGCCTCCTTATGGCGTCCTTGAATTCCGGCCCCGCGCTCCTCAGGTCCGTTCGCACCATGCAGCAGCAATCGCAGCAGAAGCACACGACCAGGAAACGCTGGAAATCGCGGATCAATCCAAGGGTCGCAGCGTCAAACCAAATGCGCCCGATCATGCCCGTAAGCCCGGCTTCCGCCGCCTTCTCCACATGTTCCAGGCATTCCTCGATGCCGGCCCGGTGCCCCAGGGACGGGTGGAGGCGAGATGCCGCCTCCCCCAGGAAAAGGCACCCCAGGTCCCGCGGGTAATTCACGCATCCCTCCTGCTTGCGGCAGATACACCCGTTATAGATAAAGCGGTGTGAGGAGGCCCTTATCAGCTCGGCCAGGGCCTGGCGGGCGATGACCGTGCTCTGTGGGGTGGGAACGTCCTCCGACACCGGGACGAAGGTGACCTGAAAGACATCCTCTTTTACCAGGGGAGCGAAGAGCTGCCGGAAGGGAGGGTAAGGGCTTAGCCTCTTGACCAGGTGGGTGAAGGGCCAGAGGGAAAGGAAGAGATTCACCACCCGTTTGTTGTAACCCATCCCTCCTCCTCCTTGGCCAGATTCAAGTATTGCCGTCCACATAAAGAATGCAACAATTGATACCGGGAGAACGATTCTCCCAGGCCATCTTACGTGCATTTGGCCATGAACCGGGCTTGCCTCGCTTTGATTCCAGCATTGCCTTATTAAGGCAGAGCTATATAAAGAATACCACCATTATTGCCCCTCTACCCCACTTCGGCAAACGAGCCGGCGCAACAGGCCATATGGCCATAGACCTTGCAAGGGCAAAAGACCTTCATGGCGCGCCGGGAGCGCGGCACAAACGGAGGGTGTGAATTCTTCCGACGCCAAAGAGGTAACCACGTAGCCATGTAACCAGGTAGCCGCGTCGAAGATACTGAACCCGGAATGCTCTTGGGCTGACTATCCTCAACCCCTGCAGGCTCTTTTCATCAGGCGCCAGACATTGTGTATAATAGGTTATTGTTGAGGGGCGGGCGCGGACCCGCCGGGTAGAGAATATTCCTTTTCAGTCGGGGTGTGGCGCAGTTTGGTCAGCGCGCGGCGTTCGGGACGCCGAGGTCGGAGGTTCAAATCCTCTCACCCCGACCACCTTTTACTTCTGCCCCATAAGGTACGGATACCCCTGAAAGGCCGCGTTCAAGCAGCCGCCCGCAGGCCGGAAGGACTCGCAGCAAGGCGACCCCTTCGTAAAAAAGCTTTATCCCGGGCCGCCCCGTAAATATAATAGAGAAAACCTGTTGAGGGAGATGATACGGTATGCCGGCCCCACTCGAAGGTATTCGCGTGCTCGACCTTTCACAATTGTTCCCGGGTCCATATTGCACCATGATCCTCGCCGACCTGGGCGCGGACGTCATCAAGGTTGAGCCCTTGGGCGTCGGGGATTTCTCCCGCCTCTTCCCCTTCTTTTTCGAGCAGATCAACCGCAACAAGAAGAGCATCGCCCTCAACCTCAAGGATCCCAGGGCCCGGGATATCTTTCACCGCCTGGCGAAGGATACCGACGTGGTGATCGAGGGGTTCAGGCCGGGCACCACTTCCCGATTAGGCGTCGATTACCAGACCCTGCGGGATTTAAACCCGCGCCTGGTTTACTGCTCCATATCCGGCTTCGGCCAGGACGGTCCCTACCTCGAACGCCCTGGGCATGATATCAACTACATGTCCATCGGGGGAGCCCTCGGCCTCACGCGGGACCGCCAGGGGCGCCCGGTGGTCCTGGGGGTGGAGATCGTCGATATCACCTCGGGGATGAACGCGGCCATAGGCATTCTTGCCGCGTTGCTGGCTCGTGAGGTCACCGGGGAGGGGCAGTTCATCGACATCTCCATGCTCGACTGCACCGTATCCCTTCTTCCCATGGAGGCGGGGTACTGCCTTGGAATGGGGGAAGCGCCCCCCGAGGCCACCCTAAACGCCCTCCCCCATTACGGGATATTCGAGACCGCGGACGGCGATTACCTGGTCCTGGGCATCGTCCATGAGGACTGGTTCTGGAGGGAACTCTGTGACGTGCTGGATATGGGTGACGTGAGGGATCTCAACACCGCGGAGAGGATCGCGGGGAAGGACGAGCTTGTTTCGAGGCTGCAGGATATTTTCCTAACCCGCGGACTCCAGGAGTGGCTGGAAAAGCTGGCCGGGTACGATATCCCTTACTCAAAAGTAAATAGCGTGGCCGAGGCCCTCGAGGACCCCCAGGTGGTGCACCGGGATATGGTCGTGGAACTGCCCGGAGGGGGAGATGCCTGCCGTTTCGTCGGCAGCCCCTTAAAGCTCTCCAAGACACCGCCGCGCTTCGATACTCCCAGCCCCAAGCTGGGAGAACATACCGACGCGCTCTTAAGGGAGGCAGGTCTGGCCGATGGGGAAATAAGGGAGTTGAGAAATACCGGGGTTATCCAGTAGAATCATTTAACGCAGCCCATGACGAGGGAAAAGCAAGGGGGATACGATCGCGTGATTAAGATCCTGGGAATCGCGGGGAGCCCGCGCCGGAACGGCAACACCGCCCTTCTTCTGGACGAAGCCCTGAAGGGTGCCAGGGAGGCCGGTGCCTCCATCAACAAGATACTGGTGCGCAACCGGGAGATTAACCCCTGCCTGGGCTGTGGGAACTGTCTGAAGACGGGCATATGCCAGCAAGAGGACGGCATGGGCAGGATATATAACCTCACCACTTCCAGCCACGGCATCATCGTCGCCGCCCCCATCTACTTCAACTCCCTCAACGCCCAGACCAAGGCGCTCATCGACCGCCACCAGTGTGTCTGGGCCCGTAAGGCGCTGCTGGGCGAGGACGTAACCGACCCCGAGACCCGCCATGCCCGGCGAGGCCTCTTCCTCTCCACCGCCGGGGCCGACGACCACCGCGTTTTCGACGGTGCCCTGCGGGTGATGGACCTTTTTCTGGACGTACTGGACATAAAGTATTACGAGCGCCTGCTCTTCTTCCGCATAGGTCAAAAGGGAGCGATCAAGGACCACCCGACGGCGCTGCGCAACGCCCGCTCCGCGGGAGAGCACCTGGTGATCGAGATAGCCAGGAGCCTCGGCGAAAACGTGGACTGACCACCCGCAATCGGGGTGCTTCAAAATCCCGGTTAGCCCTCTCATCCCTGCGACCCTATGGCGTAACCACGGGACGCCCTTTATAATTAAGCATTATCAGTTCCATTAGGAGGTCTTATATGCCGGATCAGGTCAGACTGACCTTGTTGTCCAGCAAGTCGGGGTGAGCGGCCAAGGTGGGTCCGGAGGACCTCGAGAAAGTGCTGCGGCTGCTTCCCCTGAGGGACGCGCGGCAGGAGATACTGGTGGGGTTGGACACGCCGGACGACGCCGCCGTGTTCATGCTGGATGAAGAGACGGCCCTGGTGCATACCCTTGATTTCTTCACCCCCATCGTGGACGACCCCTTTCTCTTCGGGCAGATAGCGGCGGCCAACGCCCTGAGCGACATCTACGCCATGGGGGGCACTCCTCTCTCGGCCATGAACATCGTCTGTTTTCCCTGTTCCCTGGGGATGGACGTCCTGGCCAGGATACTGGAGGGAGGCCTCTCCAAGGTGCGGGAGTCCGGCGCCGTCCTGCTGGGAGGCCATACCGTAGACGACGATGAGCCCAAGTACGGCCTTGCGGTCACCGGCCGGGTGCATCCCGAGCGCGTCATGACCAGCAAGGGAGCCGAGCCGGGCGACCTCCTCGTCCTCACCAAACCTTTGGGCACCGGGGTGCTGGCGACCGCCCTGAAAGGCGACTTCCTCTCGGAGGCGGACATGAAGGAAGCCGTAACTGGCATGGCGGGTTTGAACGCCGCAGCATCCCAAGCCGCCGTGCTGGCGGGAGCCCACGCCTGCACCGACGTCACCGGGTTCGGCCTCATGGGGCACCTCCTCAACATGCTTACCGGCCACGGGCCGGGATGCGAGGTCTACACCTCCCAGCTCCCGGTATACCCTCATGCCCGCGAGATGGCCGGGATGGGGATGATTCCGGCGGGGGCGCATAAGAACCGCGACTTCCTTGCGGGAAAGGTCGATATCTCGCCGGAGGTGGACGGTATAGACCGCGATTTGCTTTTCGACCCCCAAACCTCGGGAGGGTTGCTCATAGCTCTTCCCCCGCAGGGCCTGGGGGCTTTCACGGAACAGCTGGGAGGAACTGAGGGGTGGACATGTATAGGGCGCTTCACGGAGAGCGTATCCTCTATCATCAGAGTCGTGCCCTGAACCGCACCTGGATAAGGCACCTGGATAAGGAGGCAATATGAGCGAGCTGGTGGACGCGCGAGGTATGGCCTGCCCGGCTCCGGTGGTCAAGACGCGAGACGCTCTGAAAGGCGGCGCGCGGGAAATCGAGGTGCTGGTGGACAACTCCACCGCCCGTGACAACGTCACCCGCTTCGCCGCCTCCCAGGGCTGCGAGGTAACGGTCGGGGAGGAGGCGGAATGTTTCCGTCTCTTCATCTCCAGGACCGCATGCGCGCCGGCGGAGATGGTGGAGGCAGTGACAGACCTTGACGCGGCCGGGAGGAAAACGGTCGTGGTGCTCTCTTCGGACACGATGGGCCGCGGCGAAGAGGAACTGGGAAGGATACTTATCAAGGCTTTCCTCAACACCCTGACCGAGAACGACCCGCCTCCCTGGAGGGTGGTCCTCTTCAACCGGGGGGTGCTGCTCGCCGGCGAAGGGGCGGACACCGTGGAAGCCCTGGCCCACCTGGGCGAGCTGGGCGTGGAGATACTGGTCTGCGGCACCTGCCTGGACTACTTCGGCCTCAAGGAGAAGGTCGCGGTAGGCACGGTAAGCAATATGTACGACATCTTGACCACTATGCTCGCGGCCGCCAACTCTATCACCATATGAGAGACATGTCATCATTTTCCTGAAACGCCCGAGAGATTGCAGCGCGAAAGCGCCAGCGCCGTCTTCGGCGCGACGGTGCCAGTCGCCTGGACGCTTGTCGCGAGGAGCGAAGCGACGTGGCGATCTTGTATTGGGTCCCGGCCTGGCACGTATACGTCTTCTATGGCGACCTTCCCGCTGAGCGATTAAACTAGAGGAATGGAAAAGAAGGATTACCTCAGGAAGCTCTCGTCGGTAAACGACCTCATCCAGGCCGTTTACCGCAACCGCACCCTGGGCATAGGTATCCCGCGCGAGCTGGTCACCGAGGCCTCACGGACGGTGCTGGACGGGGTGCGGGAGGCCATCCTCGCCGCCAGGGACGAGATGACGCTGGAGGAGATAAAGACCGGCACCGACGAGCTGGTGCCCCTGGTGGAGAAAGAGGTGGAGGAGAGGATAAGGTACAACTTCCGCAGGGTCATCAACGCCACCGGGGTGGTGGTCCATACCAACCTGGGGCGTTCCCTGCTCTCGGAGGCGGCCCTGAAGGCTCTGGTTACGGCGGGAGCCCACTACAACAATCTGGAGTTCCAGTTGGAGGACGGCTCCCGGGGATCACGGCAGTTCCACCTGAGGAAGTTGCTCTGCGAGCTCGCCGGCGCCGAGTCCGCCCTGGTGGTAAACAACAACGCCGCGGCCGTCCTCCTGGCCTTGACCGCCCACGCCAAGGGGAGGGAGGTCATCGTCAGCCGGGGGCAGCTCATCGAGATCGGCGGGTCCTTCCGGCTGCCAGACGTCATGGCCCAGAGCGGCGCCCGCCTGGTGGAGGTGGGGACCACCAACAAGACTTATCTTAACGATTACCGCCGGGCCGTCACCAGCGAGACGGCCATGATCATGCGCGCCCACCCCAGCAACTACCGTATCATGGGCTTTACGGCCGAAACGGGGATGAAAGAACTGGCGGAGCTCGCCCATGAATACGAGCTCATTCTCCTGGACGACCTGGGAAGCGGCGTATATATAGACCTCTCCGAATACGGCCTCCACTATGAGCCGACCATCAGGCGTTCCCTGGAGGAAGGCGCGGACCTGGTGTGCTTCAGCGGGGACAAGCTTCTGGGAGGCCCCCAGGGCGGCATCGTGCTGGGAAGGGCGGACCTGGTAGAAGCTATGGCCAGACATCCCCTGGCGCGGGCTCTGCGGGTGGACAAGCTGACCATCGCGGCCATGGAGGCCACCCTCCGCCAGTACCTGGACCCGGAAAGGGCGGTATCCGAGATCCCCACCCTGGCCATGCTCACCGCCGATTCGGAGACCTTGCGCAAGAGAGCCCGACGGCTGGCCAAGAGGATCACCGATGATAGCCATTCCTTTTCGGCGGAGGTCATACAGGACGTCTCCCGTGCCGGCGGCGGGGCGCTGCCCATGGAGGACCTCCCCACCTGGGCGGTGGCCGTCATATCGTCCCAACACAAGACCTCTTTTCTCGAGAAGGCCTTGCGCGAGGTCGACCCACCGATCATCTGCCGTATTAAGGACGACCATGTCATCCTGGATATGCGCACCGTACACGACGACGAGGTAAGTCTCATCGTAGAGGCATTCCAGTCCATCGGAGCAGCAGGCGAGCCGGAAACGGAGGGGTGAGAGATCCCCCGCCTGGATTACCGTCCGGGCAAGAAAGTCATGAAGAACTTCATCATCGGGACCGCGGGTCACATAGACCACGGAAAGACCGAACTCATCAAGGCCCTCACGGGCGTGGATACCGACCGCCTCAAGGAGGAGAAGGAAAGGGGCATCTCCATAGAGCTGGGTTTCGCCGACCTCGCCCTTCCCGGGGATATCATCGCCGGGGTGGTGGACGTCCCCGGCCACGAGCACTTCGTGAAGAACATGCTGGCGGGAGCCACCGGCTTCGATATGGTCCTGCTGGTGGTTGCGGCGGATGACGGGGTGATGCCCCAGACCATCGAACACCTGGCCATAGTGGATCTCCTCGGCGTCGAGGAGGGTGTAGTGGTGATCACCAAGGCGGACCTGGTGGACGAGGATATGCTGGAGCTGGTCAAGGAGGACGTTGCTGAAGCCCTCAAGGGCACCGCCCTCGAGGATGCGGAAATGGTAGTTACTTCCAGCCGCACCGGGCAGGGCCTGGGTGAGCTCAAGGAAGCGGTGTCCCACGTGGCGGAAAGGGTTCGCCTCAGGGACTCTGAAGGACCCTTCCGACTGCCCGTGGACCGGGTGTTCACCCTGAAGGGGATCGGTACGGTGATTACCGGGACCCTGTGGGAGGGAAGCATCGCCGATGGCGACGATGCGGAGATCCGGCCTGCGGGGAAAAGGATAAGGGCGCGCAACGTGCAGGTGCACGGAGAGGACGTAGAGCGGGCCTACGCCGGCCAGAGAGTGGCCCTGAACCTCCCGGGCATCTCCAAGGAAGAGATTGAACGCGGCGACGTCATAGGCACACCGGGTTACCTTCACCCCACCCTGATGGCGGACGGGCGCCTGCGCATGATTGGAAGCACCCCCCGTCCCTTGAAGAACCGTGCCCGGGTGCGTTTCCACCACGGGACCAAGGAGGTCATGGCCCGGGTGATCCTGCTCGGGGGACGGGAAGAGCTGCGCCCGGGGGAGAGTGCCTACGTCCAGTTCAGGTTGGAGAGGCCCATCGTCGCCCTCTACGGCGACCGCTATATTCTGCGCAGCTACTCGCCCGTCACCACCATCGGGGGCGGCGAGATCCTGGACTCCCATCCCAAGAAACACCGCCACCACCAGGCGGCCGTCCTGGAATCCCTGGAAAAACGCGAGAGGGGAATTCCCTCCGACCTGGTGATCCTGGTGGTGGAGGAGCGGGGGTTGCCCCTTTCCCACCGGGAGCTGCTCTCCTGGACCGAGATCAAGGAGAGGGAGCTGAAATCCGCCATGCGGGACCTGCTCTCCAGCAAAGAGCTGGTGGAGATCGCGGGTGGCGGCGATCCCCTCTATATAACCCCCGCTCTGCTCGACTCCCTCACGGAGCGCATGGTGGCCCTCACCGGGGGGATGCAGGATGCCAACCCCCTGAAGCCGGGGATAGAGAAGGAAGCGCTGCGGCAGCGCATGGATGCGGGGATGGGGTTGGATATATTCGAGGCCCTGCTCGGGAGCGCCGCATCTTCGGGGAAACTGGAGCTCGAGGCCGGGCGGGTGCGGGTCAAGGGCAAGGGCAGGACGTTGACGGACAGGGAACTGAGCGAGAAGAGCGGGCTGCTCGAGGCCATCCGCGAAGGGGGGTTCAGCCCTCCCCTGTTCAAGGAGCTGATGGAGAGGTTCGGCCTGGATAAGAACAAGCTGCGGGACCTTTTGGGGATACTCCTGGAGGAGGGCGAGATCGAGCAGGTCAACCCGGAATACTTCCTGGCCGGGGGAAAGATTCAAGAGGCGGAGACGGCCATCCGTTCCTTCATAACCGAGCACGGCAGGCTGGGGGTGGGCGATGTGCGGGAGATGCTGGGGGCGAGCCGTAAGTACGCCATCCCGATGCTGGAGTATTTCGATCGCAAGAGGGTAACCCGCCGCGAAGGCGATTACCGCATCGCCTACTAATATGGGGGTTGGGTCTTTGCAATTTGCATATTTGGATAGCCCGCAACGGATAGGTCACCTCTCCGGGTGTAATTGCAAATTGCAAAGACCCAACCCCATATATAATATGTTTTTGGAGGTGCATCCGTCCTGGTGGGCGGCCCGGTCTTCAAAACCGGTGCGGTGTCGTAACGGGCGCCGGGTAAGTTCGATTCTTACGCATCTCCGCCATTTTTTAGGTAGAGGATGAACACCAAGAGCTTACGTATCTTCATTGAGGTGGTGCGCACCGGGGGCTTCTCCGCCGCGGCGCGCAACCTGGGGCTGACCCAACCGGCGGTCAGCTTCCAGATCAGGGCCTTGGAAAAGGAATACGGCAACACCTTGATCGACCGCTCCACCGGCCACTGCCGCCTGACGGAGGCCGGCCGCTCCTTCCTGTCATACGCCCGCTCCATCATCGAAACCGAGGAAGAGCTCCAAAGGGATATGGGGGAAAGGCGCAGCGAGGTCAGCGGCCCCCTGGCCATCGCCGCCAGCAATATCCCCGGGGAGTACATCATGCCTTACATCCTGGCCCGCTTCCGGGAACGCTATCCATTGACCGATCCCCGGCTGACGATCACCGATTCGGGGAAGGTGCCGGAGAGCGTCAGGGCGGGGGAGGTTGACCTGGGCTGCGCCGGCTATCGCGAGGAGGACGCAAGGCTGGAATACGGCTTGCTGTGCGAGGACCGCCTGGTGTTCATCGCCCCACCGGGCCATCCCCTGGCCTCGCGCCGTGTGCTCGATCCCCGGGCCATGGAGGGAGAACCGTTTATCTGGAGGGAGGAGGGGTCCGGGACCCGGTCCCACATGGTAAGGATACTCGCCGATCTTGGCCTGGATAAAGCGGTGGAAGGGTCGATGAAGCTGGGGAGCACCATGGCCGTGATCCAGGCCGTCGCGGCGGGAGCGGGGATCTCCCTGATCTCGCTCTGGGCGGCCGCCGCCTACATCGAACGGGGAAAGATCGCCGCGCTCAGGTTTAAGGGGCCCGCTCTCAGGAGGGATTTCTATTACGTCCTGTCGCGCCGCCGCTCTCCCTCCCCGCCCGCCGCCGCCCTCCTCAAGCTGGTTAAAGAGGAGCGTCCGCACCTGGATGAAAAGCTCGCCTCGCTATGACTTCTCCATATATCTCGCGAAGAATTCTCCCGCGGGATAGGGGATACTGAGATGCGCGGGGGGGGTAAGAATTCTCCCAGAGCCCACCGCTCCCCCGGAAGGTGGGTATGCCGCTCTCCTCGGATAACCCCGGCGCCGGTAAACGCGATGGTGCAACGGGACGTGTTGAGGACCCCGTCGAATGCATGAAGGAACTCCTCCATGCCATTCCTCCTCTACCTCGACCCCCCCAGGTCGACCTTCTCCCGCAGGTTCTCCACCCACCGCCCCATCCCGGGGGTGGTGTGCACGACTCCCTCGCTATCCACGATAATCGCCTCCGCATCTCCAACACCCGTGACCCAGTCCAGACCCCCCGGGTCGCCCATGATGAAGGCGGTGGTGGACATGGCGTCCGACCAGGCGCCGCCCCGGCCCCCGACCACCGTGGTGGATATCGTCCCCCGGGCCGGGTATCCCGTGCGGGGGTCTATTATGTGGTGATAGCGTACCCCTTCGTATTCGAAGTAGCGCTGGTAATCACCGGAGGTGCTGCTATAGGTACCCCCCGTCAGATGAAGGGTGCCCAGGTATTCCCCGCTGGATAGGTAATCGCCGCCCCGTGGATCGGATATGGCGATCTCCCACATGGGACCCCCCGCAGCCCCCGGCTTGTCCCCCATAACCAGTGAGGTGCTGATCATGTCGACCACGGCGGCCTCTATCCCCATGCTGCTTAAAGCCTCCGCCGCCCGGTCCAGGGCATATCCCTTGGCCAGGCCTCCCAGGTCGATGACCATGCCTTCCCTGGAGAAATAGACACTGTGGTCGGCCCCATTTAACACGAGCATATCCGCCCCGACCAGCTCCATCGCTTGCCTGATCTCATCATCCGAGGGAGGCGGCTCGCCCCTCCCGCCGCGTCCCTTGATATCCCACAGATCGGACAACGGCCCTATGGTGATGTCGAAGAGGCCCCCGCTGGCCTTGTAAACCTCCATGCCGGTGGCGATCATCTCCCAGAGGTCCTCCGAAACCACCACCGGCCCCGCCGTAGCCTCGGCGTTCAAGGATGCTATCTCGCTTTCCGGGCTATACCTGTTGGCGATGGCATCTATGCGGTAGAGCTCCTGGAAAGCTGCGTCCACCGCCCCCTCCACCTGTGACTGGTCTTTGCCGTATGCGGTAATGGTGACATTATCGTCGAGTACCCTCTCCTCCCGCTGATAGGGTTTACGCGAATACCCCGGATTTACCCACTTGACCAGGATAAAGGCGATAGCGATGAGGAGAACGACCACGGCGATGACGATCAGCGTATCCCGCCGGTTCTTTCTCCCCAGGCTCTTCTCGTCGTACGTGTTCTTCTCTTTCACGCAAGGTAGTATAGCACCTGGGGTCGGCACCAGACATGTCAGGCGACCTTGGGGCTTTCATTCACCCCGTGGGCGCCCGCCGCTCTCCCAGGGATGGACCTATTTCGACCCCGCGGTGAAAAGGGTCCATGGCTGGCTGGGCCTGTCCTCGAGGTAGCCCTCCAGGTAATCCCACTGGGGACGCTTCTCGAAGAACTCGCTGGCGACGAAGGGCATACCGCTGGAGTTTCCCCACCTGCCCCAGAAGCTCAGCCCCCTCGCCAGGTCGCTGTCCAGCACCTTGCCGTCCACCGCCCCCGATGGCCGGTAGGGTGGCCTCTCCTGCCAGTACTCAAAGGGGTCCAGCTCGTAGTGGCCGTCCACGGTACGGGAACAGGGGTTGTCCGCCTTCTGGAGATATACATCGTAATGGTCGGCCAGGATCCGCTTCCCCACCTCCACGTCTATCTTCCCCTTGTATTCCTCCATCAATTGGGTCAAGCGTACCCTGCGCGCTCCCATGGCTGTCCGGGTGTCATAGAAGCCGGTATCGGAACACTCCAGGTTGCGGAGCTGGGGGTCGAAGGGGGCGTTACAGCCGATGAAGTAGCCGTCCTTGGTTTTCTCGACATTCTGGTATTTCAGGCCCTGCTCGAAGCGCATGATCTCGCCGGTGCCTATGTCCGCCAGCAACCAACTGTTGGCATAGCCGCCGTTGTTCTTTTTCTGCATGAGATCCACGAACTCGTCGAGGTCGCCTGCGTACTGCATCGCCTTGCGCACCCGGAAGAACTCTGCCTCCTCATCGGGGTCGTAGTCGCTGTAGCCGCCCATGGTGGTCTCCGTCCCCACGATCCCCGCGCCGGTGGCGAAGAAATCGGTCATGCTGTCTATGAAGCCCGGCACGCTCTGCATGAAGATGCGGTGTCCCTCGGAGGGCTGGAGGTCCATCACCACGTTTAAGAACTGGCCCTGCACGAAGAGGTCCCAGGAGTTGTGGGCCATCACCACCTCGCCGGACCTGGTATAGGACCCGGTGGCGATGAAAGCGCTGCAGTGCTCCTTACCCGGCTGGTCGTCGTCGGAATATTTCCCCGCCTCCTCGTTGGGCCACCAGTAACCTGTCAGCTCGGAGTAACCGTTCCAGGCCAGGACCTCCTGCCAGGTGACGTCCACCCCGGCGTCGCGGGCCCCGTCGGCGATGCCCTTGATCTCCTCGAGGTATTCCTCCTCCGCGTTGGGAACGAAGATGGCCTCCGCCGCCTGGACGAAGAATTCCCACTCTTTGCCCGTGTCCTGGAAGGTGATGAACTCCAGGGTCTCCAATATGTCCTTCAGTTCAGGTGCCATGAGAAAGCCGTGCTGAAATCCCCGCTGGTAGGGGTCACCCTCGATGTGGAGATAGATCCAACCGTTGTAATCGTAGCGGTAGGCGCCTTCGTATCCCTCGACGCTCACTTTATCGGGCTGGGCGACCTCTCCGTCAACGGGCTCTCCCCCGCAACCCCATAACGGCAAAGACACCAGAGCAGCGATCAGCAGTGCCATCAACATGCATACCCTCTTCTTGGCTCTCATCATCATCCCTCCTTTCCTCGGGCTCGGTGTGACGCGCATGGCTGCGGTCAATCCATCCCCGCTGGTTCCGGCATATCCAGATCCCGTTCTGGTGATTCGATGGAGGCTTCACCTGGACCTTCGCCCGCTCTTATATCGCTCCATGTAGCGGGTGGAGAGCTCCAGCAAGAGGACGAAAACGGCCGCGATGCCCAGGGACTGCGCCATGACAACGATCCCAGGGAGGTCGAGCTGGAAGAACTCCCGGAACCAGGGAATGGCCAGTACGCCGATGAAGGAGCCGGCCATAACCCCCACCAGCACCCCCCTCCAGGAGAACAGGGGGTGGGAGAGACGCGCTAACACCGCCAGCCCGACGATGGTGAGGACGATCACCGCCACCGTCCGGGACTCCTCCAGGCTAGCCCCGTGGGCCCTGGCCATGGCGTTGGCCATGAAGGTTGCGGCCGCCGCGATGAAGCCCGCCGGCACGGCGAAGTACAACACCCGGTGAAGCAGGCCCGGCCGGTAGCGTTGCTTGCTGGGGGCGAAGGAGAGGACAAACGCCGGGATCCCGATGGTAAGAGAGCCCACGAGTGAGATGTGGCGGGGCAGAAAGGGGAAGGGCCAGGCGATGATGGCGACACCGACGGCCAGCAGGGCTGCATAGACGGTCTTAGTGAGGAAGAGGTTGGCCACCCGCTCCATGTTGGCCATCACCCGGCGCCCCTCGGCCACCACCCCCGGCAGGGTGGAGAACCTCCCGTCCAGGAGCACCAGCTGGGCGACCGACTTCGTCGACGGGGCACCCGAGCCCATGGCGATACCCATGTCCGCGTCCTTCAGGGCCAGGGTGTCGTTCACCCCGTCCCCGGTCATGGCCACCACGTGGCCCCCGGCCTGCAGGGCATGCACCATCATCCGCTTCTGTTCCGGCACTACACGGCCGAACACCGACCTCTCCTTCATGACCGCGGACAGGTCCCCCGGGTCATCGGGGAGCTCGCGGGCATTCATGGGGTCCTCCGCGCCCGGCACACCCACCCGTCCGGCCACCGAGCCCACCGTCTTCGGGTTGTCCCCGGAGATGACCTTTATCCCCACGTCCTGTTTCTTAAAGTAATCCAGGGCATCAGCGGCGTCGGGACGTATCCTCTCCTCGATGACGATGAGTGCGGCGGGCCCGAGGCCCTCCGGAAGGGCTTCCCCCTCGGTGGGCCCTTCCGCCCGCGAGAGGAGGAGCACGCGCAGCCCCGAA
>Ga0315282_10007087_pt1 | contig 18541 bp, 20 predicted proteins | sample YL17G07_20_MG_FD_203693 | JGI IMG/M metagenome (GOLD analysis project Ga0315282, IMG submission 203693) | Sediment microbial communities from Yellowstone Lake, YNP, Wyoming, USA - YL17G07_20 | ecosystem: Environmental > Aquatic > Freshwater > Lake > Sediment | place: USA: Wyoming | collected...
CTTCTAGCTTATTCTTATCATACAAAATGACGATATCCGCTCCTGAAATTTTTAAACTGCTGTCCGTCAATTCTACTTTTGACTCCACCTCAAAAGTACCGCCTGTTGCAATATCGGAATTTGCAGCGGAAAGAAGAAGATTAGCCTGGCCTACTAAACCCAATTTTCCGATCCCCTCCTGCACTGCTTGCTCAGGAAGACTCTTTTTTAGACCTTGTCGAATAGCCGCTAATCTAATTGTGGCAAAAATAGCCACAAATAAACAGACAACTAAAACTGCTGCGATAATTTTTTTCCTATTTGGTGTATTTTCCATTTAATTGTTACTGCAATGCATTTCTTCTTACAACTTCAAAATCCAGCATGTCGATAAAATGGGTGACGCGTTCCCCTTCCAGACAATAAAAATTCGGATTACCGACGGGCGCTCCACCTTGGGCTGATATGACAATCTTGTCGTAATTTGCCGCCCACGGTGTGATATCCTCAAGCGTAATTTGTCCGTCACAATTGGCATCGCCCTCAATCTTTCTCGGACACGAAGTTAGGCTTGGACAAATCACTCCAGTTGGATACGGAGATGGCGGCTGCCTTGGTAAAACCGCTTGTCCGCTAGTAGGATATGGAGTAACTGTTGGGACAGAAGTGACAGTTGGAGTCGCCGTCGCTGCGCCAGCTGGCACTGTAGGCGTAGCCGTGGGCGCACCGGGAGTAGCACCTTGCGCCGTCCGTACCGCTGATAGCGCATTGACTCCACCTTTATTAGTTGCTCCGGCAGCAATCGAAGAATTAGCAGTATCCTCAATAATTTGTTTAGCCTGACTGTTGGTCAAATCGGATTTAACAGCAAACAGTAAAGCGGCGACACCTGCCACCTGCGGTGAGGCCATGGAAGTACCGGACATATAATGATACTGATTATTTCCGTACGTAGATAAAACACAGTATTCCATGTCCTGCTCGGAGATACAATCTCCTCCAGGTGCAGCCACAGAAATCCAGTTACCAATAGCAGAATTGCTGCCATCGTTATGTTCAGAATATGGAGCCAAAGAACCATCTTCTTTTGTGGCGGCCACTGATAGCACGTTTTGTGATGCCGCAGGATAAAATTTGCTGTTTGTAGCATACCCGATGATGGTAATCTGTCTGGTGACTGGATTGTAAAAATATTTGGCGCAAGCTTCAACTCCCTGCGTATTACTGCCACAGTTTCCTGCCGCTGCCACCGGTAACGCTCCTTTGCCCCAGGCATAATTTACCCCTGCCTGAAGCTCGTTTTTCCCATCAGTATCAATATTTTCCTCGAGTATGCCAAAACTCATGTTTATCACGCGGGCACCGTGATCGCCTGCGTAGTGTAAAGCGTTCACAACGGCATCAAATGTCATACTGCCGTCTGAGCCAGCGACTTTTATCATCATTATTTTGCTGTTGTAGCCTGCTCCGGCAATCCCTTTGCCATTATTCGTGGCTGCTGCTGCCAGTCCTGCCACGTGGCTTCCATGATCATCAGTTGGGGAAAACGGAGACATTGAGTTTACAGTAAGACATGATGTCCCACTGCAATCGACCAGAGAATGAAATTTTCCGCTTAAATCTTCATGAGAAGAGTTTACTCCGTCATCAATCACTGCCACTACTACATCGGAAGAGCCTGAAGTCAGATCCCAACCGCCAGGATCATTCACCGAATCGGTTCCTGCAAGTTTCAGCTGGTACATATTCCACTGTTTCCTGGGCTTTCCGGCAGCTGGAGTATCCGCAATACCGGGGTCATTGGGCATGGTAAGTTTTTGAAACCGATAATTGGGAATAACAGTCTCGACATTTGGATCTTGTTTAAGTTGGGAAATCGCTTCCGGCACCGTCGTATCGGCTTTTATTGTATACACCATGGCATTGGTATCGCTCACGGCGTGTGATAAAGTAACAATATTCTCTTGTTCTGTGCCCATAGCAGAAAGCATGCTAGCATTTGGCTGATTCTTAAAATAGACGATCACTTCATTCGTGTATGGGGTGTAAGCGGCAAAAATCTCTTTTCCGGAAAGTAAAAAGAAAATGATGGCAATTAAAATAACAGGAATTTTTCTCACAGAATTCCGCGCTATTTTGAGTTTGGCAAAATATTAATTAACTGTCAATATGAGAAATAATAGAAAATTACCTTGTCCTTCTCTAATTATTAAGGTAAAATAATCAGCGGGATGTGCCCTCTTAGCTTAGTGGTAAAGCGGCAGTTTTGTAAACTGTTGACGTCAGTTCGATTCTGACAGAGGGCTCCGAGCTGAGGTACCGAAGCGGCCAAACGGGGCAGTCTGTAAAACTGCTGGCTCACGCCTTCCCAGGTTCGAATCCTGGCCTCAGCACTTCGCTACGCTCAGTGCAAGCACATATAATGGCCAGGATGAGAAGTTTACCCTTTAATAGTCACCTTTTTCAGTCCCAGAAGATAAAAAGCGATGGCGATCATCACAACTGATATCAAAGTCGGCACCCAGACCGGCCCGATCCAAGGGACAGGGATAAGGAATAAAACATCGATATCAAAGATCGATTTGGGCCAGTGGATGAATAGACGGAGCCAGATATAATAAAAAATATCCCAAACACCGAAACACATGAGGTAATAAGCAACCCTCTCAATCATATTTCTCCCCACCAAATATGCCACAGTGAAAAGCATAATCATCGTGGCCATCTCACGGAAAATCTCAAGATGAAGCGTATCCCAGGTAGCCACTACTTCAGGACGCAAAAAAACCACGAATCCCAGGGAAAAAAGCGAGGCGCGGGTACTTAAAGATAAGGCATTGGAAAAGATATCATGGGCGGTGGTCGCCAGAATATGGCGAAGGTAGATAACCACCACCGCCTCCACTAATCCAAAGCAGATGGCAAATACCCAGGCGGCAATGATATTATTTACGTGTTTTGCCAATATCTCTTTGTCGAAAAGAACAGATCGGATATGAAACATTAAATATAATTATCTAATAGACACCGCCTGGTTTTCAAGATATCATATGCGCATGCTAAAATCACTTCTTTTTATAATTCTCGCTCTTGCCATCTTGCCGCTTATTTATCTGGGCTATCTTCTTTCCCCAACCGGGCTCTCCAGTGAAAAAATCCGTTTTGTCATCCCGATGGATCAAAAGCAGGAGGAAACCGTTGCTAGACTCAAAGAGGAAAATTTCATCCGTTCACCGAAACTTTTTAATTTTATTGCCGGCTTAGTAAAGTTTCCGGGTACGATCGAACCGGGCGCTTATATGCTTTCCCACCGCATGACCACTATCGCAATCGCTGATACCTTGCTTAACCATCCTTATCAAAAATGGATCGTCCTTGTCCCCGGTCTTCGGGTCGAACAAACGGCTGAAAAATTATCAAAAAAATTCGGGTGGAGTGAGGCAAAAAACAAAGAGTTTCTTGATAATGCCCGCGAGGGCTATATGTTTCCCGATACTTATTTATTAAATGTAGATTATTCCGGACGCGAATTTGCCCAGCGTCTCATTTCCAATTTCAATGAAAAATTTGACGCCCAGATACAAAAAGACCTGCTTGCCCAAAATGTCAAAAACGATACGGCCATAAAAATTGCCTCTTTAATTGAGCGGGAAAGCGGTGGAGACGAGGATAAGGCCTTAATCGCCGGAATTATTTGGAACAGATTAAATAAGGGTATGAAACTGGAGATTGACGCTACCATCCAATATGCCCTGGGCAAACCGGGAGACTGGTGGCCGCATGTAACGCCTGATGATATTAAAAACACGGATTCACCGTATAATACCTATAAAATAACAGGCCTTCCGCCTGTCCCAATCTGCAGTCCCTCTCTCTCCTCCATTAAAGCTGTTGCTTATTCTGCTGAAACTGACTGCCTTTACTATCTCCACGGCAGTGATAAACAAATCCACTGCGCCAAAACCTATCAGGAGCATTTGGAGAATATTGAAAAATATCTCAATTGATTTGAAAAAGTACAATCTCTTTGCTACAATCGGATCAAGATGGTACTTATTTGGGATTATGATATCAAGGAATTAAAAAAAACTGAAAGTGGTCGAATCAAAATCTTGGAAAGGCTGATTAATTACGGTCCGACAAAAAGGGGCGAAAAAATCAGTCTGTCACTTGTAAAAAAATATTGGGATAAGCTTGACTTGTATTTATCGAGAAAATTACTGCTTGAAAAAATGATATGGGGCAAATATCTATCCTCACCAAAAACCAGAGAAAAATTCTCGATAAAATAAGCCAAAATAGATATCTTAGGGATAATTTCTATTTAACGGGAGGGACGGCTCTAAGCGAATATTACCTCAGGCACCGCTATTCGGACGATCTGGATTTATTCTCCGAGAAAAAATACGACACTCAGATCATCACCAATTTTATTAAACAAACAGCCCACGAACTTCATCTTACTTTTGAGGCGGAATTAATCGAGCATCTTTATCGTGTAACCTTACGATATCCTCAAGGGGAAATATTGAAACTGGATTTTTCTTACTATCCAGGGGCAAGGCTAGAAAAAGGTAGGAATGAAAAGGGTCTTGCGATAGACAGTGTGCGTGATATAGCGGTCAATAAATTATCGACGATTGTGCAAAGATCCAATGTTAAGGATTTTGTTGATCTTTATTTTCTTTTGGATGAATTTACCGTTTGGGATCTGATGTATGGAGCAGAAACCAAATTTAATATGATTATAGAGCCATGGACTTTGGCCTCAGATATCCTCTATCTCGTGGAGAAATTTGAAAGTATGCCAAAAATGATTAAGCCCCTGACTCTATCCCGCCTGAAGGAATTCTACCGCCAAAAAGCCCTAGAATGGGGGAAGTCTGCAGTCAAGAAATAAAAATCGTTTACTCTCATTTCCCCACATGATCAAACCGCTTAGTCTTATCAAGTTGAAGGAATACTTCCGCAACGAAGCTAGAAATTTGGGCAAAAAATACATAGTCAAATAACCAACAAATCCACTGCACCAAAACCTATATTTTTGCTCCTTATCCCCCTTTCTGCTAAACTCCGACTCGTAAAGCCAAAAACGAAGAATGCACAAAACGCGTGCATATCCTTGTTTCGGCGAGCTCTTTAAAATGCTTGCGGAAAGAAAAACTTTCGTCCTTATAGTGCAAAGAAAGGAAGAGTCCGTGTGTCACAAACGATGTACAAAATGCCACAGGGGATTTTGCAACAGACAATGTAAGCACAAAGGGAAATGTCACTGTTGTCGTTGTGACGAAGATTTCTGATCTATAAAGGGAGAGTGAAATGACAGCAGTAATTAAGTTCCTAAAGAGATTTTTGTGTGCCATAAACCACATGTGTAGCAACGAATGCTGGTGCGGTTTGCCATGCATAATTGATCACACTGACGAGCACAGAAAACACAAATGTAGCGAAGGACACGAATAGAGTGACTAGCGCTCTCCGCAAGCGTATGAATCGGGGAGACCCGAAATAGTGGCATTCTACTGCCACCCATACCCTCATCTCTCCGCTTGTTTCCCCATTGCAAAGCAATGGGGACCCCAAAAGCAAAGTTGTAATCTATTTTTTGGATAAGAAAACTATCTTTTGTAGAAAAGATATGAATTTTTGCGGATGAATTTACTGAAATTCTTTTTATTTCTCCGTCATTAATGGATAGAGATGACCTAAAATACCCAATCCTACCAATGCCAAACCCCATTTGACCGGATGATCGATGAACGGTCTGGCCATGGCAATACCAAGACCCATACCTGCCAGCACATGGATGACGCTGTTATAAGTGGGATGGGCTTTGAAATACTTCATGACCTTGCTGGAATAATTTTTATACATTTTCTCATCACCCCCTTTAGAAACTCTTTACGATCCTAAGCTCATCGAAGGAGAGTAATAGAGTTTCTTAAACCCACCGAAGAACACTCCGTGAGCCGTGTACGAATAGTACGTGAAGGCGAACGGTAAGTTCAGGCGGGCAAATAATTTCAATTGCCTTCTTCCTCCATTATCTGCACGTACATTCCCAATTGTCAACCCCAACTGACCATTGAGTACCTTGATAAGATTTTGTAGAATAAAACAATTATTAGGCCTGGATAGCTCAGCCGGCAGAGCGCATTCTTGGTAAGAATGAGGTCTCGGGTTCGATTCCCGATCCAGGCTCCGTAAAACGAAGTAACCACTTACTTTACCGTAAAATTTATACTATAATTTATCCAGAGGATTGAAAGGAGGCGGAATGGCCAAGAAAGAGCAGAGAGTCAAAATTGCCCTTGTGTGTCAGATGTGTAAAAGCCAAAATTATATCACGACAAAAAATAAGCTTAATATCAAAGAAAAACTCACCTTAAAAAAATATTGCCGGCACTGTAAAAAACATACGGAACATAAGGAAACAGATAAATTGGATTAATATGGCCAAAGGAACAGTCATTTTCCTTTCTATATTGGCAGTTATCGCACTGCTTCTTGTGGGTATCAATATTGGCAAGAAAATCGGTACTCCATCCTCTGTGAGCGTCGCGCCTACATTATATAATAGCCAACCGACGGTATATATCCCTTCACCAACCATAGCCAACCAATCACCAATAACTAACCAAAGCATATCCACTTTTACTGATAGCTCCTGCGGTTATTCTTTTTCCTATCCCGGCTCGTTTATGAGACAGGAAACCGCCAATAAAAAATCAGTCATCTATGTGGATCCCAAAAATCCTAAAACCGTCATCGCTGCAACCTGCGGAACAACCCTTCCTAAACCGCCGCTACCTTCCGATGAACAGGAAACGGTCACGCTCGCTGGTGTAACAGGTATCCTCTATCACGATACCGATCCAAATGGAAATCCAAGAGATGATATATTTGTCAAACACCCGACCAACGGCATGGAGATAGTGATCGCCGGATACGGCGAAATCTTCCAAACCATTCGCTCCACCTTCAAATTCATCCAATAAACTATTATCGCTGTTTTGGTATTGTTCGAGAACTAACTCTGATTATTGACAAGCGAATATCAATTACTTACCATCATATCTAGTACCGGAAAATGTTTTAAAACATTTTCCCAAAAGCATCACGATGGCCCAGATTTCAAAAAGACCTATCAGGAAAGAACTTGTTGAGAGGATCAATAATCTGTTTGAGGAAAGCATCGTGACCTGCCACTCTCAGGAGGAAACCGCCGAATATCTTGACGGACTCCTTTCTCCTACTGAAAAAATCATGCTTTCCAAAAGGTTGGCTATCGCTTACCTTCTTACCAAAGGAGTCTCCTACAGGACGATCAACCAGACGATCAAAGTCAGCAACCCGACCATCCGCGCTGTCGATCGGATGCTATCTTACAAAGGAGAAGGAACCAGAAAAATTCTTGAAAAAATCACCAAAAATGAAAAATGGGCCAAGTTTTTCGAGGAGCTGGCAGATATCCTGATCGACGCCGTCGGCAAAGGTAAAGGCGGCAACTGGCGTACAACTGGCTCTATCCTACGTCAAAGAAAATTAGACAGAAAATCTCTCCTTTAAACAGACGACCAAAATCAATATAAATCCCATAAGGGAAAATGTTTTAAAACATTTTCCCGAGACTATTATATAGCTCTGAAATGAAAATATACATCTAATATGCCACTCATTTACTAGCTAAGTATTTATCAGTCTGTCAGATTGTCTGGTTGTTTGGTATAATACAAAAAGAATAGGGCCATAGTTCAATGGTAGAATAGAGGTCTCCAAAACCTTTGACGGTGGTTCGACTCCACCTGGCCCTGCAAGAATACTTTGGAATAAAGCCCCTACCAGACATTCGCAAGATTTTCAAACCATCCCTCCCTTGACAACAACCGAATTTTATTTTAACTTAAATTTATGGACTCGCAACTGCCCCAGAATCAGTCTGTTCAACCACCACCTGAAACGCCTAATCCACCTGTGCCACCCTCGCCTGCAAATCCTCCTCCACCAGTGACTCCACCGCCCGAACCGTCAATTCCGCCGGGAGCGCCGGAAGTTCCGCCTATACCGACTCCGTCCTTTACACCAACTCCGCCTCCACCGCCTCCAGCAACATTTGTGACCTCGACATCTGAACCTCCCCCCAGTGGGAAAAAATTTCCTGTTCTTTTGGTGCTGATCCTTATTATCGTAATTATTGCCGGCTTCGTCGGCGCTTTCTTTCTCACTCAATCAGGCAGCAATGGTAATATTTTAAATATGATCATGGGCCTTACGAACAAACCCACCCCAACCGCCCTACCGACAATCGCACCGCCAAAACCTTCGCCAACTGTCGCGTTCACCAATCCTTTTGCCACACCTTCTGCTACCTATGAAAATCCTTTTGGTCAGCCGGAAAATCCGTTCGGCGGCGCCACCAAATCAGCGGCTACAGAAAACCAGCCGTACCAGAATCCTTTCAGTAATCAATAATCTCAACATGATTAAATTTAAAAAACTGATTTACTTTATATTTTTAATTATCATTTTGCATTCTGCATTTTCCATTTTCAATTTACGTTTTGCCTACGCGCAAAACGTGCTTTATCCCGTTCCCGAACTTGGCAACTGCAGTAGTGAGCGCGAATGTGAGCTTTACTGCGAAATTCCCAAAAACACTCCAGTCTGTTGGTCGTATGGCAAATACGTGATGAACCAATCCGAAGACGTACTCGGCGAAACGACTACGGCGCAATTTACTTTCCCCATTGCCCAACTGGGTAATTGTGCTTCGGCTGATGCCTGTTTTGCTTATTGCAACCAACCGCAAAACCAAGTCGCTTGTCTTAATTTCGCTAAAAGCAAAGGATTAGTCAAGGAGAATCCACAAGATCCTAAAATACAAGAAGCGATAGAGGCTGCCAAAACGGAACTGGGATGTGACAGTAAAGATGCTTGCATGACTTTGTGCAGTCAACCTGCCAATTTTGATAAGTGCCGTACCTTTGGCGAAAAATACAACCTCACGGAAAACAAGCCACCAGAAAACCGGCCTCTTAAACAGGAAGTGATTGATGCAGCCAAGACGGAATTGGGGTGTGACGGACAAGATACTTGTGCTGCTTTTTGCCAAAAGGCGGAAAATCGGGAAAAATGCAGCAGTTTTGCCCAAAAATACAATCTAGGACCACCTCCTTCCAAACCGACATCTGGACAATCTGTTATGTCTTCGCCCATCTCGGGTGTACCAAATCAACCGATGCCTTCGGGTTTTAAAAAAGGTCCGGGAGATTGCGGGAGTGAAGAAGAGTGTCGCAAATATTGTGAGAAACATCCCAATGAATGTCCGGGATTCAACCAAAAACCGCCGCTTACGCCGGGCGTACTAAACAAAAACATCACTCCGGCTGTCAAACAACAGCCGACAAATGAAAAAGGTCAATTCTTAGGACCATCCGGCTGTAAAACAGAGGCTGAATGTAAAGCTTATTGCGAGAAACATCCCAAAGAGTGTCCCGGGTTTCCGCAGGCACAAGTAACCCCACAAACACCGATGATGATGCCGGCAGGCATCGGGAATCAACAACCCACTTTACCGCCAGATTTTAAGATACCTCCGACTCTCCCGCCGCAAGGTACACAATAGAAACATATGGATAATTCGCGTATGCCTCATTTTGTCGTTCCCACGATTCTTTTTCTTATTGCGGTCAATCTTTTCATTTTGGATATGAAATTTTTTTCCTCATCTGTCCCGTTGCAACTGTCTGATGTAAATATCACCACCACGCCAAAACCTATCAAACAATCAGAAAACACATCTATTTGTCCACTAAGTTGTCTTTCCGCAATAAACGAGGCTACTCAAAATATCGGCCGGACCGGCATGCTTCCGGGCGATCAATATAAGGAAATCACGCAAAAAACTTCTTCTGCCGGGCAAAAGGAATCTTATATTCCGCTTGGGAGTGGCACCACTAGCAAATCAGATTGGGACAATATCATCGCGACTGAAACCATTATCAATCCTGCAAATTACGGTAACATCAAGGAAGCCTATTTTGTCGCGGCACTTCGAAATCCCACTCAAAACGGGCAGACTGAAGCCCAGCTTTTCAACGTCACCGATAATCATCTGGTTTGGGGAAGTCATGTGACGATGAACGGTCCGCTTTCTCAGACTATCAATTCAGACAAAATCACGCTTGATGCCGGCAACAAGCTCTACCGCGTACAACTGAAAAGTACGATGTCCTATCCGGCATACCTTGACAACGCCAAGATAAGGATAATCACGGAATAAAAGTAAGATATAATGAGCCCATGGTTATAGTTTTACTTCTTCTTTTATCCATTCCTGCAATTTCTGCGCTTTTTCCTCCCGGCTATTTTTACACGCATGATGGAGCGTTCCACCTAGTTAGGCTTTCACATTTTTATAATGAACTTGCCCATGGACAGTTTCCGGTCAGAATGGGTAGTCAGATGGCTTTCGGTTACGGCTATCCGATTTTTAACTATTTTTATCCGCTCCTTTACTATCTTGGCTCACTTTTCCATTTCTTAGGCTTTCCCTTTGGCGAAAGCTTGAAAATCATTATCCTTATATCTACCATTGGTTCTGTCTTTGCTTTTTATCTCTGGCTCAGATGCCATTTTGACAAATGGCCTGCTTTTGCCGGCGCCCTCTTTTACCTGTACACTCCATACCGCTTTGTTGCAACATACGTTAGCGGCAACCTCGGCACAGTGCTAGACTTTTTGTTTTTGCCGCTTGTCCTTTTTTCCGTCTTTGGGGCAATTGCCAAAAAGAAAAATTTCTACTTCCTCTCTTTTTCCTTATCCTTCGCTTTGTTGATTTTGTCGCACAATATTTCTGCCCTTATTTTTCTTCCCTTTATCATTTTCTATATTTTTTTCCTAATACATCAAAATAGATCAGGCAAAAAAATGCTTCTCAAAGTTACTTTTTTCACAATTTTAGCCATCGGCCTGTCCTCTTTTTTCCTTATCCCGGCTATTTTTGAATCGCAGTATGTACAGCTCTCCACACGCATTGCTGAAAATTACCGTGATCATTTCGTCACTTTACGACAGTTGATTTATTCAAAATGGGGCTACGGCTATTCGGGAGTGGGTCCAAATGACGGTATTTCCTTCCAGATAGGCATCGCACAGTGGGTTGTGGTAGCGCTAACATTTATTATTTTCTTAGAAAAAATTACCTCGTACATCTTACTATGCTTGCGGGTGACGCGAGAGGAAGGGCTCCCGACAGCGCGTAGGTATGGAGCACTGGCGGGAGGGAAACTCGCGGCAGGACCCGCAAGCTGGATATTTTTTATCTTTTTGGCAAGTACATTTTTCATGTTGCCACAATCTGAAATCATCTGGTCGAACATAAAATTTATGCAACAGATACAGTTTCCCTGGCGCTTCTTAGGAGTAACCATGTTTTGTACCTCCTTTCTGGCTACATGGCTAGTCACAAAAATAAGATTTAAGCTGATAGTAATAATCTTTTTTACCCTACTTCTTCTCCGAGGCAACATTAATAACCTGCGTCCCATGGATACAACAAGGTATCCTGACAGTTATTACCTTGAAAACATTGGCCTCTACTTTGGCTCAACCGACACCTCTTGGGAGAACCTGCCGATGGGCGTCACCAAGGCGCCAAAGAAGTTTCCGGCAGCAAAATTTATCGCAGAAGATCCTACCGCCAAGATCACAGAAATTGCTCAATCAGCCTCTGAAAAGCTAAGATTAAACATCCAATCCCAAAAGCCTTTCAGCCTCACTTTGAACACTTTTTATCTTCCAATGTGGCAGGTAACTCTCGATGGAAAGCAAATAACAATTTCGCCCAACCAACAGGGTTTAATAGAAGTGAAAGTTCCGGAAGGAATCCACGAACTTAGTCTCCGACTCAAAAGAACAACTTTGCAGAAGGCAGCCGATATGATTTCTGTAGTCTCCATATTTTCTACTATAGGTTTATTTGCGTATATGTGCTATAATACCCGCCTATGTCAGAAGTCTTAAGAACGCTACGACAAATTGGCAGGGTGACAGCATTTGTGGGTCAATTGGGTGTACCGGCTATGGGAGCATTACCGCCACTATCCACAGCCGATATTTCACCAAACCAACCCGAAAACGCAGTTAAACCGGTTGTTTGGCCGGCAAGTCCGAATTATTTAAGAGGTTTACAACCAGAAATTTCGCTTCCCGGAAAAATAGCTTCCGTCAAACCACAAGCACCTCAAAAACAAGAACCATTGACTCTGACTCGGGCAATTTGTTTAGGAGATGTCACGGGAGATGGACGTACAGATATAAAAGACTTAGTTAAAGTAGCTGCTGACTATGGCCAAGAACCAAAAACTTTGGAAGACGGATTATTTGGAGGAGATTTAAATGGTGATGGACAAATTGGGATTGCAGATCTAACAATAGTTGCCAGTGATTATGGCTGTCAGGAAGAGGCCACTCCAACACCTTTACCGATAGAGACGCCCTCTTTAATCCATGAATCAGACCAGATTGCGAGATTTTTCCCTGAATTCCAAGAGAGAATTACCACACTATCTGCAAATGACAGAGTTGCTATCATTGGGGCAAACGGAGAAGAAATTTTCTTTTACAATCTGACAGGAAAAAAACTTGGAGAGGGAGGACTTCTGCGTACGATGTGGCTCCTTGCAAATAAATTTGCAGGAACTTCCATGGATATAAAGATCGGTAATGACGTGGTACAAATAAACTCTCAGAGACGAGCTTTTGAGACGGCAACTTTTGTAGCTTTAGCTGACAAGAATGATCCACCATCTTGGGCTAGTAGTTTTTACGGACAAACGTCAGTAGATACTGATGAGAGAGGAATAATCAGGGTCGGCTCATATGCTATCGATCGCGAAGGTGTTTCTATTTCGCAACTAACGATAGCTGAACTGTGTCAAGCTTTTGTCGGTTTTGATGCTTATCAGGAAGTCGGCTGTATGTCTATAGCTTACGCTGTTCAATCAGCACTATCGGGTATCCGTTATGTAGACTACGAAGCCAATTTATCACACATGTTTTTTCAAACTCAGGAAAGGACACCTGTGTATTTTGGAAAAGTGCCTTATGATTTCTACATGGAATTTGCGGATTTAAGCCCATTTTTCGAATAAATTCAAGCGGCGTGCGGTTTGTGTTTAATCTCTCAATATATATTTCCTCTGAAGTCTATTTCGTGGATGTAAATGACTTTCCCTTTATTCTCTACTTCATAAATCACTCGAATGTTGCCAATTCTCAGGCGATAACTTCTTTTTGTCGTTGCCAATTTTTTGATGTCTAATTCAGAACTCAGGGGGTCTTTTTTAAGCTGTCCAATCTTTAGGAGTATTTTATCGGTTTCTCTTTTGGGAAGTTTTTGCAGGAATTTTATGCATCTTGGATGATAGAGGAGTTTATACATTGTCTTTGCGCAAAATGCTTTTTACCTGGTTTTCAGAGATCCATTTAATATCTTTCTTGTTTTCTTCCTCGTATTCACTAGCTTTCAAAGACAAATAATAATCTTCAAGGCTAGACATAATTTCCTGATATTTCTCCATGGACAGAAGCACTCCTTTAGGACTGCTTCGATGGAACAAAAAGACGGGTTTTCTGCTGGCTTTGGAAAAAACAGCTTTTGTCTTAAAACGAAGATCTGAAATAGTGCTGATGTTTGTTGAATCTATCATAATTAATAATAAAAATATAACAACTTATGATGAATTTGTCAAGAGATGAATTATGACGCAACCTCTTGACACCTTGCTTTTTTCCGCTAATACTTAAAATGTCACATGTCTTCACGAAAGGAGAAAAACAGGCGAAGGAATGTTGGGCTTTTTAAAAAAGCATACCTGGCGTTCTCCAATCTTAGAATCAGATTTCAATTTCTTACTTTAGGTATAATACTCTCTTCTTTATTTATCATTCTTCTGGCAGTTGACAACAGACAACTGATCACCTCCAAAGCCGCTTCTATACTTTGTGATGATCAAAGCTGGTACTGTCTCGGAGAGTGCGCCAGTGCTAGCGTCAGAAAAATCTTTACCGATACCTGGAAACCTAAAGGCATTGATCCTGCAACTCAGTGGCGGCAGGAAAAATCAGGAGGAAAACCGTACCTTTGTAATCCTTCCAATAATCCTCCGGTCGCAACCGTCAGACCTTCCTCTTCTGCCCCGTCGCAAGGCGGACCAGCCCCATCCGTCTATGTATCGCAAGGGCCAAACTTACCCTGCGATGATCAAAGCTGGTACTGCCTGGGAGAATGCGCCTCCGCCTCAGTCAGACAACTGTTTAATAATACCTATGGCACAGCGAATGGATCAGCACGCTGGAGAAATGAAAAGTCTCAGGGAAATCCGGCAAGCTGTTTTACTGGATCTATCACTACACCAAACCCATCTATATCTGTTTATGCATATCCCACATATATACCGGTGGTCATCAGAACCACTCCGGCTCCTACCGTGACACCGGTAAACGATCCGCAGTGCAAGAACGTTGGAAACATCACCAAACTGCATTGCTGTGGAGGTTCATCTTATTGCCAAAGACATGGGCCGGGACGCATGGGGTCAAGCGTAACTTACTCGTGCGAAAAGTGCGAAGGAAGCAATATCTGTCGCGAAAACTACGGCTGCATCTATCAAGCTTGCCAAAATGCGGCAGACAAGACTGAGAAAGACGGTCAATATTATGCCTGTTTCAAATACGGCAGTAATCCAGGATTTCTTGTGCAAGTCAAACCTGAATTTTACAATTCCTCTTATCCTGCCAATGCTGATGAGGTGTATAAAAACCTAAGTGTTGCTGCCAACGCCGTTTCATCTTTTGATCAGATGTTGGCTCGGAACAAGATGTACGGATATTACCTGGGAAGTGAAGCCAGCACTACAATTTTTGATAAAGCCGGAGTTGCCATCGTCGCCGGACTCGACAATCTTTACTACAATAGTGTCGGCAGGATAGGCCAAGCCGCTTCTGTCGGACTGGGAGAAATTACCGGCGGTGCAATCGGTGATACAAACGCGCAGATTTACAGCAGTTACGGCCAATTCAAACTATTACAGATGCAAAAAATCCAGGAAGCTATCGTCACAGGAAAGGATTTTGAGGATATTACTGATTTCTCTCATCTTCCGCAAATGGCTCAAATATTTGCCGCAGGCATGGCTAGATACGCAGGACTGTTAACCTTCGGTTTGCTACCCGGACCGGAAAAGATTGTTAACGCCACCATTGATAATATAGCCGGCAGCGATCCGGAGCAAAGAGAGTATGCGGATGAGGTAATCTACGCCATCACCGATGCTATAAATATAGGGTTTTTGGCAAAAGACGCTGTCAATCCCTACAAGAACTATAAACTGGCACAAGTAGCCGAAAAAGCGGCCGGCAGCAGCAAAATAGTAAATGCCGCAACTTACTCTTTTGAACCGGGTGTATCAGAGCCGGTACGTTTTTGGGTGCAACGGTTATACAACAATGTGTGGGTATGGGATGATCTGAATAACGTGCCGATGGATAATTTTGTCTGGCAGGAAGGACAAACCGTACCGATCCGTAAAAGTCAACTGTCCATCTATAGGTATTCTGTGAAACCTCCACCCCGCGATTGGAACTTGGCGCCGCTAGGCAAGCTTAAACCTGGCGACATTATTTGGCTTAATAAAAAAGTTTATATAATTAAGAACGACCAATGGGGAAAACCTATAATAGATTTTACCAATCCCATAAACAATGGCGCAACGGTTATATTCAGAGGAAAAGTGTACCAGGCTGTCAGGGATAAAGATGGTATGTTTACTCTGAAAGAAGTAGGGAGACAGGAAACACAAATCAATCCTCCCAGGACTTCAACTATAAGTAGAGTTGGGTCATTTGCAAGTAATGTCAAAAACGGGCAGGACGCCGCCTTTGCCACCAACGTACCAAACCAAATCCGCAAGGCATATCTTGTGGTTGCTGATGGACATGGGGTGGGCGGCGAAATAGCCTCGCAAATCGCCGTCAGCAAATTTGATGGTTACATTCAATACTATGCCAGTGCCGGTTACTCCCCAACACAAATTTTCCAATCTACGATAAAAGCCCTTGACGATGATATTGTCCGCCGGACAAGCGGCGGTACCACTTTCACTGCTGCAGTTTATAGAGGCAGCGATCTTTACATCGCTCATCTGGGAGACAGCAGATTGTATCTTCTAAGAAATGGTAAATTCCAGCCGCCGTTGACCCAGGATCATAACTGGCCGGGAGGATCGAGGAGATACGGAATTATGGTATCTAAATCTTTAGGTGATATTGGGATACGACAGGCAGCTACGGCGCAAGATGCTCTCAACTATACTAGTCCGGACATTATAACAATCGAAGTAAAACCGGGTGATATCCTGATAGCAGGCTCTGACGGCCTAACCCATTACATTGACCATAACAGAGGCAGCTTCAGTTTTATTAAGCAAGCCATAGATTCGTACGGACCGGAACAGGCAGCTCCCATCATCGCAAATTATGCAGCTGTCGCCACTAATAATGCCGACGATATAAGCGTCGCCATCCTTCAAATAGGACAATAAATCATAAAATAGCCCACGAAACTTTGCGCCACACCTATCCTATAATATTTGCTCATTCGGCCATCTTCAGCTAAAATTGATGGCAGACTGGACCTCGTTTCCCTCGTTTTTATGGAAACTATAATGATGATCTACTAACGTCTTCAACGGTATCAAGAGCATCTACCATAAATGGGTCTGCTTTATCTCCTAATTTATTCTTGACTTCTATTGCCTCATTGGCAAGTTGCTCTGGGCCACCCATCATATCCGCCGCTTCCCTTGCTTCAACGAGTACTCTGCCCGGATCTGTCGCATCCGCCAATAAATTAGCAGTGACACTGTCAGCAAGTGCTTTGTCTATCCTTCCTAATGATCTGTTGTTCAGCCAGTGACGAAACACAACAGCCACACCGATTGCAAGCGGTACTGATGTAATCACTGCTGTTGTACCTATCATTGCTTTTTTGTGTTCATGTGCCATCCAACTAAAAAACTCAAGAGGTTTTGCTTCTAGTAGTTTATGTTTTTCTTGTTTACGTATTCTATTTAGAATATATGCAAGAAAGTTTCTTCGAGTTTGAACGGGTTCAATTTCTTTATTCATCATTAAAATTAAAATGTTAGTATACCTTTTTTATTCTCTTGTTGACATGGACAAAATCAACTATCTACAATGGATACAGGATGACGAGAATCTCCAATGTCATTTTTATTTGTATTATTTTGACATTTTTTGCGACTGCCTTCTCCGATCCTAAACAAGTCTTATTATTCCTTAATAAGCAAATCTTTAACTTTAATTCTCCAACCGATAAACAACCCATAACTTCCTTCGGTACGATTCTTGGTGCATCCGCCCAAACTGAGGGAGAAATCATTTCTTCTGAAGATAATATAAGAGTCGAAATGATGAAAAATATTCTTGCCCAGGATTTTGAAGAGGCGAAAAAAAGGATGGAGGAATTTTATAAAGAATCAAGAATTAAGAATCAAGTATCAAGTATTAATGACCAAAGCACAACTCTTATAGATAGAATTAGTGATTTGGTCACCACTCCTACTCCGACGTTGAACCCGAAACTGGAAAGAGTGCTGGCGCAGGAAAGCAACAAGAATTATGAATTAAGAAGTACGAATAATGAATCAAGAATTCAAAATATTGATTCCATCCAATCGATCACCTCATCTAATAATATCGGAGAAATAATGGCCAATCCCAAAAAGACACATTACACGATTGCTCTTTTGGGAGATTCAATGATAGATACACTCGGTCGCGATTTACCGCATCTTCGCGATCTTCTGACGAAAGAATACCCCGACTATACTTTTAACCTTTTAAACTACGGCCAGGGAGGGACGGATCTTGACAGCGGGCTTTTCAGGCTGACCAACTCAACCAATTATTTGGGCACTGATTATCCGGCGCTTTTATCACAAAAAGTGGACATTTTGATTGTCGAATCTTTTGCCTATAATCACTGGAGCGGACAATTCTTTGACCTCGACCGGCAATGGCTGACAATTGCCAAAATCATTGACACAGTCAAGATAAATTCTCCGAAAACCAAAATCATTCTGGCTGCCACCATCGCTCCCAATACTAAAACTTTTGGCGACGGGAAATTAAACTGGCCAAAACAGCTTAAATGGGACGGTGCCACCGTCACCAAAGGATATCTGCAAAACATCGTCAATTTTGCCACAAGTGAGCATTATCCGCTGGCCGATGCATATCACCCGTCAATGGATAATAATGGCGACGGTCTAGAAGTCTATATCAACCAGTCAGATCATCTCCATCCGTCAAATGAAGGCGCGCTCTTTTTTTCCCAAAAAATCCTAGAGACGATCAAACAGAACAATCTGATAGAATAAGTTCAAAGTTCAAATATCAAATGTCAAAGAGAATTTTGTCATTCCGATCCCGAGCTTGTCGAGGAAGAGGAATCTCTCGCGAATGCGAGCTCAGACAA
>Ga0315282_10007088_pt1 | contig 18541 bp, 19 predicted proteins | sample YL17G07_20_MG_FD_203693 | JGI IMG/M metagenome (GOLD analysis project Ga0315282, IMG submission 203693) | Sediment microbial communities from Yellowstone Lake, YNP, Wyoming, USA - YL17G07_20 | ecosystem: Environmental > Aquatic > Freshwater > Lake > Sediment | place: USA: Wyoming | collected...
TTTTCGTAGTTTCGTATAAAGAGATTAAATAATTTAAAAGTGATATTTTTCGCATCAAATAAATTTTATGAACAAAATAACTATAATTCTCGTCATTGCGATAATAATCGTAGGCGCAGGAGCTTTTTACGGAGGGATGCTATACGGTAAAAGTACAGCTGCCACAGGTACACCGAATTTTCGTAATCTGACCCAGCAACAACGACAACAACTGGGCGGTAATCGTACCGGCAGAAATAATGCAAGTGGCGGTTTTACTTCAGGCCAAGTCATTGCCAAAGACGATAAAAGCGTAACGGTTCAATTGTCTGATGGTAGCGGCTCAAAAATTGTTTTTTTCTCTGCTACAACCCAACTAATGAAGTTAGCTTCAAGCACGCTTCAAGACCTGCAAGTTGGCGAGCAGATTACGACTAACGGCACGGCCAATTCTGATGGCAGTATCACTGCGCAATCAATTCAAATCAGACCAGCTATACCTAATCAATCAAACGGACAACAATAAATATATTTATTAGGTGTTTTCTGTAACTGTTATAAAACATAAAACCACCCGAAGCCTTTTGAAGCTTCGGGTGGTTTTAGTATAATCAAGGTGTTTATTAAATCGCTATTTTTATACCCGGTCCCATAGTTGAACTGAGGGAAATATTTTTTAAGTAAATTCCTTTTGAGCCGGCGGGTTTGGCTTTTTTGATGGCTTCTAATAATGTAGTATAATTTTCCAATAATTTATTAACCTCAAAAGATACTTTACCAATAGTAGTATGGATATTACCAGTATCATCATTTTTTAAACTAATTTTACCCTTTTTTAATTCCCCGACAGTCTTAGCGGGATCGGTTGTTATGGTTTCATTTTTGGGCGAAGGCATTAAGCCTCTGGTGCCTAAAATTTTAGCAATTGATGCTAAACTTTTCATTAAAGCCGGTTCAGCAATAGCTACCTGGAAATCAGTTTTTTCCGTTTTTTTAATCTCAGTAATTAACTCTGCACCACCAACATAGTCGGCTCCAGCGTCCTTAGTGACTTTTTCTTTCTCCGGAGTAACAAAGGCGGCTACCTTAATCGTTTTACCAGTGCCGTGCGGTAGAGCAACGGTTAGCCTGATTTGTTGTTCACCCTTTTTCGTATCAATACCTAAATGGAAATGAACTTCTATCGAAGCATCAAATTTAGTTTTAGACAGTTTTTTGGTTAGTTCAATAGCTTCTTCAATATTATAAGCTTTTGTCTTGTCGTATTCAGTAGTTAGCTTTTTATCAACTTTAATATTTTTTTTCATAATTTTCGTGGTGCAAGCGAATAAATTTAGTTATAAGTTATGGGTTACCAAGTGAATGTATTAATTATTAAATCTAAAATTAAAAATCAGAAATTATTTTATTTCTACTCCCATTTGTTGAGCCGTACCTTTAATAATTTTTATAGCTGCTTCCAGGCTGGAAGTATTTAAATCCGGTAATTTAATTTGAGCTATTTCTCTTATTTGTTCTTGAGTTAATGAGCCGACTTTATCGGTTAAAGGTTTACCCGAACCTTTTTGAATTTTAGCGTACTTTTTTATTAATTCCGCAGCCGGAGGAGTTTTTAAAATAAAATTATAAGTTCGGTCCTCGTAGACAGTAATTTCCACAGGTATAATATCACCGATTTTGTCTTTGGTTTTTTCATTAAAGCTTTGACAAAACTGTTGGATATTTAAACCATGTTGGCCCAAAGCCGGACCAACCGGCGGAGCTGGCGTTGCCTGACCAGCGGGGATTTGTAATTTAATTTTTATCAGTATCTTTTTCTTAGCCATACTTACTAGGTTAGTTATTTTATAATTTTTTATTCCTGGCGAATCTACGAATTTTACTACGAATATACAAATATTAAGTAGCATTTATTTGTATTTTATTGTTGATTCGTTGATACGTTAGGGTTATATTTTTTTAATCTGTAAAAAGTCCAGTTCTATCGGAGTTTCTCTGCCGAACAAAGGCACCAAGACTTTAATCTTACCCTTAGCTTCATCAATATCAATTACTTTACCGTCAAGATTTTTAAACGGACCGTCAATAATTCTTATCGGTGAATTAATTGAAACATCAATTTTAAACTTAGGCTCATCAACACCCATTCGTTTTTGTAGATCTTTAATTTCCGGTTCACTAACCGGGGTAGGAATATTACCGGTGCCGATAAAGCCAGTGACGTTTGGCGTATTTCTAACAACATACCAAGAATCATCGGTCACAATCATCTCCACTAAAACATAACCGGGAAAAATCTTTTCTTCTACAATTTTTCTCTTCCCATTTTTAATTTTAATTTTCTTCTCGGTGGGAATTAAGATATTATAAATTTTATCCTCCATATCCATGGATTCAATTCTTTGCTTTAAGTTTTGAGAAACATTTTCTTCATAGCCAGAGTAGGTGTGTAAAACATACCAACGACGACCCTGATTTAAAGTTTGTTTAGCCATAATGATATGCGAATTAAATACGAATTATATTAGAATTATTTGTTTATAATAAATTGTAAGGCCCAATTAAAAACAAAATCCAAAGTTCCTAAAAAGGCAGCAATACCGAGACTAATACCAATTACCAATAAAGTGTAATTATAGGTCTCTTTTCTTGTTGGCCAAGTAACTTTTTTCATTTCCTCGATTGAAGCTTTGAGGTAGTTAGTTATTTTGTTAATCATAAATTTATTAAAAAACAGCCCGCTCGGGTGTTTACTTAATTATATGATACACAGTAAGAAAAAGGTTGTCAAGCTTTGTCAGTTAATCAGAAAATATGTTATAATATTGTCATATGTTAACAAATAATTTCGCTTTTTATAGCCTTAAAATTTTAAGCGAGTTAGCTAATGAAATTATCTATTTTCCTGTTTGGTGGTATAGTCGCGGCCTAATCAATTTAATGGCAATTTTAAAGAAATTTTTAATAAATAAGGAAAAATCGTTAGCTTTGTTAGTCTGGATTAAGAATATTTTTCGGCCGATGTATGGTCAATATGATTGGGTAGGGGTGTTGATTAGTTTTTTCATGCGGATATTTCAAATTATCGTTAGAAGTTTAATGATGATTTTTTGGCTAATTATAGCTTTATTAATTTTTTGCTTTTGGTTAATTTTACCATTTTTGGTAATTTATGAAATTATTTTTCAAATCGCTTTATAGTTTATAAATTATCATTTATTTAATATATTAGTAAGATTAAAATAGAATTTTAAAAAATAAATTTTAATTTAATGCCCGAGGAAGATCGCCAACTCCATATTCAGTATATAACTTGTCCTGCATGCAATGGTACAGGCAAGGATAGCCGAAATCATAGCTGCTCTAATTGTGAATTAATTGGTTTAGCAGGGTTTTACCAAGGGCGTTTTTTTTATTGGGGAACAAAAATAAGCAGAGCCATAATAAAATTAAAACATTTAAAAAGAGGTCTGGATTTAACTTTGAACTCTGTAGTTTACACCATCAGTATTATTGGCTTAAGTTGTTTGGCCTGGTGGGTTTGGTTAGAAAGCAATTTGTCTTTTTCCCTTGGCGCCTTCGCTTTTTGGCGAGTTAAACATTGGTTAATCCTAACTTTTTGGTTAAGCGTCATTGCCGATATGTTTATGGTCTATCGTTTAAGCGAAGAAGAAGCTTTAAAACAAAAAATTACCAAACTTAAATATGACGAAAGAATTAGTCAGATAAATATTCCGAATAATTGGGCAGAATTAAAGAAAGTTAAATCAAAGTATAAAATTGATGTTTCAACCGGTTTTAGTTATGGCGCCGGTAATGTTGTTGAAAATGCTTTTAACTTAGCAGCTAACGCCAGACACGAACAAGTCACTATTATGCACCTATTCTTTAGTTTACTTAAAGATCATGGTGTCGCTATTATTTTTTCCCGTCTTAATATTGACGGACAAAAATTGATTACCAAGGTAAAAAATCAATTATTAATTTTAGATCAAAGCAAAACTACCACGAAATTATCCAGTGATGTAAAAGAAGTTTTAATTGAAGCTTACCTTTACGCTTTAATCTTTGAGCAGAAGAAAGTTGAAGCGATTCATTTTATTTTGCCGGCTATGATAAAAGATAAAAATTTAACGGAAATTTTATATGACTTAGAAATTGACTGGCATAAAATATTTAACGTGATTCAATGGTTTAATATTAATCAACGTCTCATTGATAATTATAGATTATATCGCTCGCAGGCACGTTTTAAACCAGCCAGTAATATGGATAGAGCTTATACGGCCGTGGCGACGCCGGTATTAAATCATTTTGCCCATGATTTAACCATGGCTGCTAAATGGGGAAGATTAGAAATTTGCGTTGACCGAGACGAAGAAATCGCTAAAATTTTTCAATCATTAGTTGGCGGTCAATTCGGTATAATTTTAGTTGGTGCAAATGGAGTGGGAAAAAACACTATCATCGGTCAAATAGCCCAGTTGATGGTTGAAGAAGATGTTCCTAGAATTTTAAAAGATAAAAGATTGGTGGAATTAGATGTGGCCAGGTTGGTTAGCGGCGCTACGCCAGCTCAAGCTGAAGAAAGATTATTGGTCATCATTGACGAGGTGGTTAAGGCCAATAATATTATTTTATATATTAATAATGTAGAGAATCTAATGGGTATTACTTCCGGAGCAGAAGAAAGTTTGGATTTATCCGAAGTATTGGTCAATGCTTTAGAGAGAAAACAACTAATTTCTTTAGCTACTGCCACCGAAGAAAATTTTGTAAAATATTTGGAAAATAAGCCGCTCGGTAACGCTTTGGTCAAAATTGAAGTTAATGAGCCAGAGATCAATCAAGCGATCCAAACCGTTGAAAGCAAGATTGGCTTTTTAGAGGCCAAGTATAAAATATATTTTTCCTATAACGCTATTGCCAAAGCCGTGGAATTAACCGATAAATATATTCATGATAAATATTTACCAGCCAAAGCGGTTGATATTTTAGAAGCTATTGCCGTAAAAGTTAACCAACAAAAAGGCGCCAATAGCTTAGTTACAGATGACGATATTGCGGCGATTGTTAGTGAAATTACCCATATCCCCATAACTAAAATCACTGAAAGCGAAAGTGAAGTTTTACTTAAACTTGAGGAATCGATCCATCAACGCATGATAGATCAAGAAGAGGCGGTTAAGATGGTAGCGGCTAGTTTAAGGAGAGCCAGAACCGAACTGCGCGAAAGTAAACGTCCGATTGCCAACTTTCTCTTTTTAGGTCCTACCGGAGTAGGCAAAACCGAGCTGGCCAAAACCGTGGCTGAAGTTTATTTTGGCAATGAAGACTATATGATTCGTTTGGATATGAGCGAATATCAACATCCCGACAGTATAGAGAAAATGATCGGCAGCCCAGGTGGCACTTTAGGCTATTTAACCGAAGCGGTTCGCAAGACTCCTTTCTCTTTAATTTTATTAGACGAATTTGAAAAAGCTCATCCGGATATTTTGAATTTATTTTTGCAGGTGATGGACGATGGCCGGTTAACCGATGGTCAAGGCAGGACGGTTGATTTTACCAATAGTATTATTATTGCCACTTCTAATGTAGGAGCGGTTTTTATTCAAGAACAAATAAAAGCAGGAACTGAAATCGGAGAGATTAAGCAAAAACTAATAGATGACCATCTCAATAAAGTTTTAAGACCGGAATTGATTAATCGTTTTGATGGAGTAATTGTTTTTAAGCCCTTAACTTTAGGTGACGTAGTTAACGTCACTGATATCATGTTAAATAAAGTTAAAAAAATGCTGGAAGTCAAAGGTATTGGTCTGGAAATTGATCCTTTGGGAGCACGTAAGTTAGCTGAGCAAGGCTTTGATCCAAAATTTGGCGCTCGTCCTTTGCGGCGAGTAATTCAAGAAAAAGTTGAAAATCAGATCGCTGATAAAATTTTAGCCGGGGAAATTAAACGGCGCGATACCGTGATAATCGATCAAGAAGCAATGATTGAGGTAAGAAAGGGGAGGAAGTTGTAAAAATTTATGATTTAAGATTTAAGATTTTAGAATTATAAAATAAGCAGTAAATAGACGGCAGAAATGAAAGTATTAGGATATTGGGTAATTGGGAAATTAAGAAATTGATAAAATTGTTTGTAACAGATAAAATCCCCCCTAACCCCCTTTATCAAGGGGGCATAAAAAAAGGACGTAGACTTCGTTTTTATTGTGAAGTTACGTCCGCGGATAGGGTTAATTTTTTCGCTTTTTGGGCTGGTGGTCGTTTTTAGACTGCTTTTCTTTTTTATGCCCGCCTGGTGGCTCGTAAGGAACGATTTGGTCGAGTCGAGCTCCCGTCAGAGTTAAAATTAGGTCGAAACATTGAAATTTTGCATCATCGTCCACCGTGGTTAAGAAAATTTTTCCGATAATCCGGTCGCTTAAAAATTCATAAGCGCCTGATGAATGTTTGTCAATTTTTTCAACGATCAATAAAACCGTTTTCGCTTTGGAAAAATTGCAATTGCAGGTAAACATTATTTTAGCCCCTCCTAAATTTTTTTAAAATCAACCAGAATTTATCCTCCTTTCTCAGATTGTTATTGCTATTAAAAAGCAATTAAAATATTATAGCAGCATTATCGATAAAAAACAAATAGTGTAGAATTTTATCTTATGTTTTTATATTATTCAGCTATATTCATAATTACCTTATTGTTATCGGTTATTTTAACGTTGTTGGTTAAATTTTTAGCTGGAAAGTTAAAAATCGTGGATAAGCCTGATGTGCCGAGAAAAATACATCAAACTAGCACTCCTTTGCTTGGCGGTTTGGCGATTTTTTTGGCCTTTTTTACTGTCTTAAATTTTGTTAGTGATAAATTATTAGCTGGCAATCTTAAACCTCATCATTGGCTTGGTTTTTTTATTGGTGCCTGTTTTTTAATGATCGGCGGTTGGCTAGATGATAAATATAAGATAAAGCCAAGTCAGCAAATTATCTGGCCAGTACTAGCAAGTTTAAGCGTAGCGGCAGGTGGAGTGCAGATTGAAAAAATAACTAATCCTTTTGGCGGTTTTATTTATTTAGGTTGGCTGTCGGCCGTATTAATAATTTTATGGCTGATGGGCATGATGTATACTACCAAATTACTTGATGGGCTTGACGGTTTAGTAAGCGGCACTACTGCTATTGGCGCTTTCATTATTTTTCTATTTACCATGACCACCAAATATTATCAACCAGACATTGGATTGGCGAGTTTAATTTTAGCCGGCGTCTCACTAGGCTTTTTAATTTTTAATTGGTATCCGGCTAAAATTTTTTTAGGCGAAGGTGGCTCTTTACTTTTGGGGTATATCCTGGGGGTTTTAGCTATAATCTCCGGCGGTAAAATCGCTATTGCCTTATTGGTTATGGGCATTCCGATTATGGATGTTGTTTGGACAATTATCAGGCGGATAGTAGCTGGCAGAAATCCGTTTAAATTTGCAGATCAAAAACATTTGCATTTTCGCCTACTTAATCTAGGGTTGTCACAACCCAAAACCGTTTTACTTTATTACTTTTTTGCCGCTGCCTTTGGTTTAAGCACTTTATTTTTACAAAGCAGAGGAAAGTTATTCGTTCTGTCAATTTTGGTCGTAATAATGTTAGCGGTAGTCATTGGTTTTTCCTATTTCGATAAAAAAGGGGCGTAGAATTTTATAAAATATAAGCAAATTTTTAAATTAACTTTATGAATTATAGAAAATTTTTTAAAATGATAGCAAAACTGATTTTAATTATCATTATTTCCTTGTTTTTTAGTATCTTTTTATTTTCTTATACTCCTAAGTTTTTAGGCTTGATTTTGCCACATGCCTCACCTCTGGTTATAAATAGTAAACCCGAGAATATTATCGGGGAAGAGCCGCCATTTTTACAATGGTGGGAAAAGGGTTTTCCATTCCCATATGTAGACTACGAAGATTGTCCAAGCGGTTGTATTATGAAGACAAATGATAATTTTGTATTGGATTTATTAATCTATTTTATATTTACATTTATATTTACTTCGATTTTATACTTGTTAAGTAAAAAGTTCTTAACTACCAAATATAAAAAAGCTCTGCTTATTATCGTGATAACTATATTTTTTGGCGCATTAATTGTTAACCTTGTTAATTTTTTTAAGTAATACACTTGACCTTTTGTTGATTTTAGTTATAATAATACTACCGTAAATATGTGCGGTATTTTGTTTTAAAATATCAGTTTAAATCTGTTTTAATCAATGCAACTAGCATGGGATTTAAACAGATTAAGACAGAATGTATGAAAATTGCAGTAATTAAAACTGGTGGTAAACAATATAAAGTTAGCCAGGGTCAGATTATAAAAATAGAAAAAATTAGTAGCGCTGTTGGCACTATGGTGAAGTTTGATACTTTAATGATCGCCAATGACGATCGGCTTGATTTAGGTAAGCCGTCTTTGGGCGAGAAAGTTGAAGGTAAAATTTTAGAACAGGGTAGAAGTAAAAAAATACATGTCATAAAATATAAAAGCAAAACCCGTTATCGAAGAAACGTCGGACATCGGCAGCCGTTTACGAAAGTGGAGATTGTAAAAGTAGGGGAGTAGGGGTTAGGATATTAGGATATTAGGATATTAGATGGTCTGTTAAAAGATTTTTCAAGATATAAAAAAGACCCGTGACTCAAGAAAGTGCGGGTTTTGATTTGGCTATTTTGCCGCATCTATGTTTCCTTTTTCGTTCAATATCCTAGATAATATTGTATTATCAATAAGGCTATCATGACAAAGAGGATGACTCTCCAAGCTGTTGGGGGCAGTTCGATTGATAAATACTCATTTAAGGTCAAACCTTGTTTTCGTTCATTGTCTTTTTCCTGATTGCTCTGTTTCATTTTTCCCTCCTTTTCTAAATTTCACTCCTATATTTTAACGCGTTGGTCAAGGTGATTTCGTCCGCGTATTCCAGGTCAGCGCCCATAGGCAGGCCTTTGGCTAAACGAGTCAGTTTTATTTTAAAGGGTTTTAAAAGTTTAGCTAAATAAAGACTAGTGGTTTCGCCTTCAAGATCAGGATTTAAAGCCAAGATAATTTCTTTTATTCCACCCTTTTTGATTCTGGCAAGTAGTTGTTTAATATTAAGTTGCTCCGGTTTTATGCCTTCAATCGTATTTAAGACGCCGCCTAAAATATGGTACAAACCGTGATATTGTGCCGTAGCCTCAATAACCAGCTGGTCACGCGTATCGGCTACCACACAGATCATCGATCGGTTTCTTTTGCCATCGGCGCAGATAGAGCAAGGATTGGTTTCGGCAATGGCCAGACAGTTTTGGCAGACAACGGTCTTTTCTTTAAGTTCAGCAATGGCTTGGGCAAATTCCTGTAATTTTTCCGGGTCTTGTTTAAATAAATAAAAAACATACCGCTCGGCGGTTTTTTGACCGACGGCCGGCAGTAAAGTAAATAATTCAATCAGTTTTTGAATGGCTCGGGGATAACGCATAATAATTTCAGATTTATGATTTAAGATTTTAGATTTTTAATTCATAAATCAAAAATCATAAATTTAAAATCCCTTTATTCCTCCCATCTGCTGTACTTTTTGCGCCATCAATCTTTGCGTTTTTTTAATAACTTCATTAATCGCTTCGGTTAAAATACCCTCCAAATTTTCCTTAGTCAGTCCCTGATCAAAAGTTAATTGAGTTATTTCCATGTTGCCATTCATAATTACTTTAACACCACTTTTTTCTATGACAATATTCTCGTTAGCTAAAGCGTTTTGTATAATTTTGGCTTGGCTACGCAAATCTTTAAACTGTTTTAGTTTATTAAACATAATTAGTAAACCTCACCTGCCTTCACTTCGTTTAGGCACACTCTCCTAATTAGGAGAGTGTAGGGTGAGGTAATTATTTAATATCCTCCTTGTTCTTCCAAGCCGGTTTTTTCCATACTCTTGAAGCTGACTGAGTCTTGATCAAAATATAGATTAATCCGTCCGGTCGGTCCGTTGCGATGTTTAGCGATATGTATTTCCGCCAAATTTTTTTCGCTGTCCGATAGTTCATTAAAGCTATAAGCCCGATCCGCGGCTTTACGATAGATAAACATAACTACGTCGGCATCCTGCTCGATTGAACCGGACTCACGTAGGTGCGACAATTTCGGAATAGCTGGTTTAGTCATCTCTACGGCACGCGATAATTGAGACAGAGCTAGGACCGGAATATTGAGTTCGCGGGCGATACCTTTTAGACCTCGGGTAATTTCCGATACTTCCTGCACGCGATTGTCGCCGTACCTGCCTTGGCCTTCCATCAATTGCAGATAATCAACGATCAATAAACCCAAGTCTTTTTCCACTTGCAACCGCCTGGCTTTAGTTCTTATTTCTATAATCGAAGAACTGGCTGAGTCATCAATATAAATCGGGGTTTCTGACAATATGCCCATAGCTTCGTTAATCCTGGTAAAATCATTATCTTCCTCCTGATCGGACAATTTACCAGTACGCATGCGCCAAAGATTGACGTTGGCTTGGGCGCAAAGCAAGCGGTCAACCAGCTGTTCTTTACTCATCTCCAATGAAAAAATTCCAACCGGCACCTTGCTTTTAATTGATGATTGGCGGGCGATGTCCAAAGCTAACGAAGTTTTACCTACGCTTGGTCTTGATGCCAAAATTATCAAATCGGATTTTTGCAGGCCAGCCAATAAATTATCCAAGTCAATAAAACCGGTGGGCAGTCCGCGCAATTTACCGCTTTGTTTATGAAGCTCATCAATCCGCTCAAAAGCTTCAGCCAGGAGATTATCAATCGGCAAAAAGATGTTTTTTAAATATTTTTGAGAAACGTTAAATATTTTCTGTTCGGCTTGGTCAAGAACTTTCTCTACTTCTTCATCTTCCTCGTAACCCAATTCGGCGATTTCCGCGGCCGCGGTCAAAAGTCTTCTTAAAGTCGCTTTACGTTGGATTATGTTGGCGTAGTGCACGATATGAGATGCGGTAGCGACGGCGTTAGCCAATTCAGCCAGATAAGTACGACCGCCCACGGCTTCCAGCTGATTTTTTTCTTCCAACTTGCCAGTCAAAGTTAAAATATCTATTGGTTCATGATGAACATATAAATCCATCATGGCTGTAAAAATTATCTCATTGCTGTTTTTATAAAAATCTTCCGGTCTTAAAATATCCATCACTTTGATGATGGCATCTTTATCAATAAGTAAACAGCCCAAAAGAGAACTTTCCGTTTCCAGACTCTGAGGCGGTAATTTAGAAATTGGAGATTTATTTTCTGCCATACATATTTACATTCACCTGGGCCCCCGATATTTATCGGGAGCGTCTAATCCTATGTTACACTGATGAAATAGTTTTAGCAAGATTGAATTGTCCACGCTTTTTCCACTCCAAGCTTGCTTTATTTAAGATTATATGTTATTTTTAAGACTAATAAAACAATATCCGATAGCACGGGTTTTTTATTTAATATATTTTTGGTAAGATAATATTATGCGCCGTTAGTCCCGACGACCTACGGTGTCGGGATCCCGACAGCATCGTCGGGACTCAGTCGGTAGATCCGTCAGCTGGCGGACTTTTAAAGCAGAAGGTCACTGCAAAAAATTAAATAAAAATATGCGCCCATAGCTCAGTCGGTAGAGCAGCTGCCTTTTAAGCAGAAGGTCACAGGTTCGAATCCTGTTGGGCGTACGAAGATATTTACGAATGTCGATTTTCGATTGTCGATTTATCGAATGTCAAATCGGTAGATCCGCCAGCGGGCGGACTTTTTCGCCAGAGGCGGACAGGTAGTATGATACAAATAATTTTAGATTTTAGATTTAAGATTTTTTTAAACTTTTGATTTTAAGTCGTAATTCTAAAATCTGAAATTGTAAATTACTTCGCCACCCTAGCTCAGTTGGTAGAGCAACGGTTTTGTAAACCGTAGGTCGTCGGTCCGAATCCGACGGGTGGCTCAAAGGATGAAAATAAAAAATATTTAAAGGGGGTGTAAAATGAACCGCTCTTTGAAAGTAAGGTTGAAGAAATACTGGCTATATAGGAATTTGGCGAATCTTATTTCGTATTATAAGTTCGCGGCTATTGCTGTTTTTATCTATTTGATTATTTTTGCTAGAGAACAATTATTCTGGATGATTTTTTTCTTTTACAGCGGTGTTTTTGCCGACCTTTTCGATGGAAAAATTGCCAGATGGCTAGATATCGTCAGCGATAACGGCAGTTTAATTGACCGAATTGGCGATAAAGTTTTAATCGGTTTCGCTCAAATACTTATGTTTTTTTTGCTTTTCCCAAGGGGGGCGCATTGGCTAATTGATTATTTGACATTAATTCTGGTCTGGCTGATTATTGGGGTGGAAGCAATATTAAGTTTGGCAGCTGTTTACGGCTATAGAAAAGGTTTAAGAATATCTTCAAATAGGGACGGTAAGAACAAGATGGGCTGGGAATCCGGTTCGGGCATGTATTGGCTGTTAGGTACTTACATAGCGGTTAACTGGTGGCCAAGTTTCTGGAATTACTTTATTTTTGTGCTCCATTTCGGTCTGATTGTTGCATTTGTTTACGGCCGCAGGAGTGCGTATGGATATTGGAAGGAATATAAAACTACCCTGCCGAGCGATGGCGAAATACAAAAAATTATCCAAACAGGGGGAATCCTTTTGGCGACAGTGGTATTCGCAATATACATTATCGTTGACGGGGTTATAGAATCCTTCAAAGAAAAAATTAGTTGATATGGGGTTTCCATGAGGAAACTCCTTTTTTACTACAAATACTACGAATTTAAGTATCCTAATTGAATTATGAAAAAAATAACATTTAGAATATATACGCTTGGTTGTAAAGTCAACCAAACCGATTCATATAAACTGTCTGGTGATTTAATACAGGCTGGATTTGAGTTAACTAAAAAATTTGCTGACGTTGTTATGATTAATTCCTGCGCTGTGACACAGGTCGCGATGAGTAAAAGTCAAAGAATGATTAATAAAGCCAGAAAAGAAAATCCCAAAGCTAAAATTATTTTAATGGGGTGTTGGCCAAAGATATACAGAAAAGAAACAAAGAAAATTGGCGCAGATTTAGTTTGGAGAGCGGGAGATATAATGAAATTATTGAAAAAAGTTTCCAAATACCAAATAACAAATCCCAAACAAATCCAAAATTACAATTTCAAAATTCAAAACAAATTGATAGAGGAAAATTATTGTAAACGATCTAGATATTTTTTAAAGATTCAAGATGGGTGTGAACAGTTTTGTTCTTATTGTATTGTGCCTTTTAGTCGTGGTAAGTTATGGAGCAAACCGATAACCGAGGTGATAAGAGAGGTAGAACAAGCAATGGCGACAGGCTATCAGGAAATTGTACTGTGCGGGATACACCTTGGCCTTTACGGCCAAGAAATAAAAGATAAAAAATTAATAATAAAAAATAATATAGTATTATTATTGAGTAAATTAATTAAGATTAAAGATTTAGGAAGGATTAGGTTGAGTTCAATTGAAATTACCGAAGTAGATGATGAGTTAATAAAATTAATGGCAGGTAGTAAAAAAATTTGTCGGCATTTGCATCTGCCATTGCAATCGGGCAGTGATAAAATTTTAAAATTAATGAGCCGACCTTATAAGGTAAAATATTTTGAAAATAAAATAACAAGAATAAAAAAATTAATGCCGGATATCGCTCTGACAACTGATGTAATAGTGGGGTTTCCCAGTGAAACAGATAAAGATTTTCAGCAAACTTATAATTTTATCAAGAAAATAAAATTTAGTCGATTACACGTTTTTCCCTTTTCCTCGCATGAAAAAACCGCTGCTTCTAAAATGCCTTGGCAGGTGAGTGAGCAAGTAAAAATTAAACGAGCCAAGATACTAAGAAGATTGGGTAATATTTTGATGGAAGAATATAAAAATAAATTTAAAGGTAAAGAGTTGGCCGTGGTGGTTGAAAGAATAAATGCAGATAAATTTATAGGTAAGACTGAATATTATTTTGATATAGAGTTTCATCGTAGGCAGTTTATTTCAAAAATATTAAATACTAATTCAAATAATTATATAGGCAGAATAGTTAGGGTTAAGAATAAATATTGACAAATATATAATTACGTGTTAAATTAATAGGTTTTAAAATTGTTCATTACATTGTTAGATTATTTTTAGTGGAGGATAAAATGAAAAAGGAAAGTAAATTGCGTAGTTTTACTTTATATTGCCCAATTCCCAAAGAATATATTAGTAGAATGTCAAATGGTAATGGAAACGGAAAGAATGTGAAAAAAACAGCAGTAAGAAAAATTATCACTGGCGAATTGCACATAAGAGCAAATTTACTATTACGCGAAATAATTAAGGTTATGGAAAAAGAATAGTATATTTTCTGGAAAGGAGAAAGGGAGAAATAAAATGTCGTGTCAGATAAGGTTGGGAGGAGTCTGGAAGTATTTACTTTTAGCGTTAATGATTGGCTGGATTGCAATCTTCATTTGGGCGCCAGCCACGTGGTAAAAACAGAGACTTTAGATAGGTCTCTTTTTTTCTTGCCTAAATAACACTTTTTGTCTAAGATATAATTATGGCTAAACTATATTTATACAATACGCTTACGAGAAAAAAAGAGGAGTTTCACCCCCTCTTAATCTCCCCCTTTCCCGATGCTACGATCGGGACAAGAGTAAGGGGGAGAAAAAAAGCGGGGGTGTATAACGTTGGTTTATATACTTGCGGACCGACGGTTTATAATTATGCGCATCTGGGTAATCTGCGCACTTATATTTTTGAGGACATCTTAAAACGAGTTTTGCTGTATAACGGTTATAAGGTGAAGCACGTGATGAATATTACTGACGTCGGTCATTTAACTGGTGACCGGGATATGGGAGAAGATAAACTGGCAGTGGGTGCAAAAAGAGAGCATAAAACCGCTTGGCAAATCGCGGAATTTTATATCCAAGCTTTTAAAGATGATATTAAAGCCTTAAATATTTTAGAGCCGGATATTTGGTGCAAAGCCACGGATAATATCGCCGAGCAGATTGAACTGATAAAAAGGCTGGAAGCCAAAGGCTATACTTACAAAACCAGTGACGGCATTTATTTTAATACTGCTAAATTTAAAGATTACACAAAGTTAAGTGGGCAAAATATTGATACTTTGCGCGAGGGTGCTAGAGTGGAAAAGAATCCGGAAAAGAAAAATTTCACGGATTTCGCGCTATGGAAGTTTTCCCCCTCCCTAGCCTCCCCCGCTCCTAACGTCGCGGGAGAGGAAATAACCCCCCTTACCCCCCTTGTCAAGGGGGCAAATCCCTCAAACCCCCTTTATTCCCTCGACAAGCTCGGGACAGGCAAGGGGGGCAAATTTAAGAGGCAGATGGAGTGGGAGAGTCCGTGGGGAGTTGGTTTTCCCGGTTGGCATATTGAGTGCTCGGCTATGAGTATGAAATATTTAGGGGAGCAGTTTGATATCCATTGCGGCGGCATAGACCATATTAATGTGCATCATACCAATGAGATAGCTCAAGCTGAAGCGGCCACCGGTAAGCATCCTTGGGTAAAATATTGGCTGCACGGCGCATTTTTAAATATTGCTGGTGGTAAGAAAATGGCTAAAAGTGAGGAGAATTTTTTAACCATGAAAAACGCCATAATAAAAAAAGGCCACGATCCTCTGGCTTTTCGTTTCGCTTGTCTGCAAACGCATTATAGAAAGCCAATGGAATATAGTGAACAAGCAATGGTAAACGCACAGAAGGGGCTAATACATTTATATAACCAGGTTAAAAATTTAAGATTTAAGATTTTAGATTTTAGATTTAATGAAAAGTTAATTGATAAAAAATTTCAAGAAAAGTTTATAAAAGCAATAAATAATGATTTGAATATGCCGGAAGCTTTGGCGGTAGTACAAGAATTATTAAAATCTAAATTAACCAACAGTGATAAGGTTGTAACAATTTTGGATTTTGATAAAGTGTTGGGGTTAAATTTGGAAATGGTAGGGCTGAAAAAATTAGTACCTGCGGAAATAAAAAAGTTGGCTGTACAAAGAGAAAAGGCAAGACAGCAAAAAAATTGGCAAGAAGCGGATAAAATACGTAAGCAAATTGAGCAAATGGGGTACACAGTTGAAGATACAAAGGATGGGCAGAGGACAAGCAAGAAGTAATAAGAAGTAATAAGTAAGAAACTAGAGGTAAGAAATAAAATTCATAGTCTGTTTAAATCTGTATTAATCCTATGCAATTTGGCATTGATTTAGACAGATTGAGACGGATTTAATAGTAGAAAATTTTTAAATAAAATAAACACCTTTTTAGGTGTTTTTATATTTTACTTATTTTCTACAGCCATTTTACGATTATTGCTTAGACGAATCATTACCGAGATGCATAACATTTGAAAAGCCAAGTAATTGTGGGTTAGTTCCGGCTGGAGTATTTATAGCATATACTTTAATTTTATAATTGCCGTCGGCAAGCCCGCCAATAAAGTATTTAAAGCCATGATTAATACTTTTTACAGTATTATAGAGATCAGCTCGTGGTAAATCCGCTAAAATATCGGCTATCTTATTTCTATTGATATAAATATTAACTCTTATTGGCGAAGAACTAGCGTTAGGATCATAAGCCCAACCTCTAATATAACGATTGGAAACTTCATCCACTCTTCCAACTGGCATCTGGTTTATAGTAGAAGTAACCGAAGTAGTGGAGGGAGCTGAATTTGAAAGAGAAGAAACATTTTCGGCTGCATCATAAGCAGCCAGGCGATAGATATAAATCGTATTGGCAGACAGACCGGTGTCAGAGTAAGAATTTATAGTTGAAGTATTAACTTGGGTAGAAGGTGGACAGCCAGCACCAGTACAGCGATAGATACGGTAGCCGGTCACTTTAACATTATCAGTTGAAACGGTCCAGGAGAGGTTGATTTGGTTTGGGGAAATAGTAAAAGCTGTAAGGTTGATAGGCGCTGTTGGGGCTTGAGTGTCAGGAGAATTAATAGTTTTTGGCGATCCGGGTAATTCAGGATTATTACCGGTCGGAGTATTAATAGCATAAACCCGAACAGTATGAATTCCGGTTGATAAATTAGTAAAACTATAATTAAAACCGTGATTGGCGCTGCCCACCAGGCTAACAAGGTCGTTTCTGGTTAAACTAGCACTGATTCTTGCTTGGTTAACGCCATCCAGGTAAATATCAACATTTATCGGATTGGATCCTGCTTCCTGGTCGTAAGCCCAACCGGAAACATGCGTGTTGTCGGCTACGTCTAGGCTGCCGATCGGGTCGTGGTTAACAACAGTTGCCGCCTGGGTAGTGGCCGAAGCTGAAGTTGACTGCCCCGAGTTATTCCCGGCCGCATCATAGGCGGAAACTGTGTAAGAATAGCTTGTTCCTGCTGTAAGTCCGGTATTGGAATATGTATTGGTCGTGGCAGCGCCAATCTGCGTACCTGCTCGATATATTTTATAGCCAGTAACTCCGACATTGTCAGTTGAAGCTGTCCAGGAGAGATTAATCTGGGTTTGAGAAACTGCGGTAGCATTAAGATTGGTGGGCGTAGTCGGAACCTGGGTATCGGCAAGCACGGGAATGTTAATAGTTTTAGGCGAGCCAGGCAGTAGGGGATTATTGCCAGTCGGTGTGTTAATGGCATAAACATTGACCGTATGGTTGCCTACCGACAGATTTAATCCAGTCAAAGAAAAATTATAGCCATGGTTAGCATCAGGCGTTACTCCAGCCGTAACTAAATCAGGACGGCTTAAATTAGCCGAAACTCTAGCACGATTAGTGCCGTCAATATAAATGTCAACATTAATCGGATTAGAGCCCGCTTCCTGGTCATAGGCCCAACCAACGACATAAGACGAATCGGCTGTGTCAAAACTGCCGATCGGGTTATTGTTAGTAACTGGCGGGGCCTGGGTGGTGGCTAAGGCTGATGTAGATTGGCCAGAAATATTTCCTGTTGCGTCATAGGCAGCGACAGTGTAAACATAGACAGTAGAAGCTGTCAGGCCGGAGTCTGAATAGGAGTTGGTGGCTGAAGTTGAAATTTGGGTTGAAGGTGTGCAGCCAGAGCCAGCGCAGCGGTAGATTCTGTAGCCTGTCACTCCGACATTATCCGTTGAAGCAGTCCAAGTTAGATTGATTTGGCTTGATGAAACAGCCGAGGCAGAAAGGTTGGTGGGAACAGTGGGAGCTTGGGTGTCTGTCCCGCCGCCGGCTGATTCAAATACGCCAAGATCAGGGGCAGAACCGCTGTAAGTTAGATTACCCCAATCGGGATCGTTAACCACTACTCCCGTATCAATACTGGGCGAGCCGGCCGCCAGATGAAAATCATGAGTAGTGACTGGATCGACAAATCCTGGTCCAGTATTGATAGAAAGATTATTGGTCCAGAGGGTCGGGTAAGCTGCTGCCGCCCCTGTATTATTAAAGGAGCGATCCCCATCTTGATAAATAATATGCGCATTATCAGT
>Ga0315282_10007089_pt1 | contig 18538 bp, 19 predicted proteins | sample YL17G07_20_MG_FD_203693 | JGI IMG/M metagenome (GOLD analysis project Ga0315282, IMG submission 203693) | Sediment microbial communities from Yellowstone Lake, YNP, Wyoming, USA - YL17G07_20 | ecosystem: Environmental > Aquatic > Freshwater > Lake > Sediment | place: USA: Wyoming | collected...
AACTGCGCGGCACTGCGCCAGGCCCCGTCGACAGGGGTTCGACCTGCGGCCAACCGAACCGGCTCTTGAAACCGCTCCGAGCGCGACGATGCATCTGCCTCGGTTCTACGCCATCATCGATCAGGATGCGGGGCGCGCGCATGGCTGGACGGTTCCGGCCCTGGCGCGCGCCTGCCTGGACGGCGGTGCCCGGCTTCTGCAGGTGCGCGCGAAGACGATTTCCGCCCCCGAGCTGCTCGATCTCTGCGAGCAGGTAGCCGGCGATGCCGCCGCGTGCGGCGCCGCCCTCATCGTGAACGATCGGGCGGATGTCGCGCGGCTGGTGCCGGGCGCCGGCGTGCATGTCGGACAGGACGATCTTCCGCCGGCGCTCGCCCGGCGCGTCGTCGGGCCCGGCGCGATCGTCGGCTTCTCGACCCACACCGCCGGCCAGGTGGACGCCGCGATCGCAGAGCCGATCAGCTACCTCGCCGTCGGCCCCGTGTTCAGCACGAGCACGAAAGAGACGGGCTACGACGAGGTTGGCCTGGATCTCGTCCGGTACGCCGCGCGCGCAGTCACCGCGGCCGCGCGCGACCGCAACGCACCCGCCGTTCCGATTGTCGCCATCGGGGGCATCACGCTCGGGCGGGCCCGGGCGGTCGTCGACGCCGGCGCCGCGTCGGTTGCGGTCATTTCGGATCTGCTCGTCACGGGCGACCCCGCCGCGCGGGTAGCCGCGTTCCTGGCGGAACTGCGGGACTAGTGCGAAGTGCGATGTGCACCTTGCACGTTGCACCTTGCACTCCGATATAATGCGGCGGCCTGCCTGAGGCGCGTTGCTACCCGTGCCCGCCTTCGCTCGCGCGGATTGCGATGCGAGCTACGGCGGGCGACGGCGGGCGGCGACTCCCGACTCGGAGAGTTCACTGTTCCGGAGGAAACGATGTCTCTATTCGTCACCAAGTCGATCGAGAGCCTCAAGGCCGAGGCGGCCGCGTCGGGCGAGCACAGTCTGAAGCGGGTTCTCGGCCCGGTGAACCTCACCACGCTCGGGATCGGCGCCATCATCGGAACCGGCATCTTCGTGCTGACCGGGCAGGCAGCCGCGCAGTACGCGGGGCCGGCCATCGTTCTTTCGATGGTTCTTGCCGGGTTCGCGAGCGCCCTGGCGGGCCTCTGCTACTCGGAATTCGCGTCCACCGTCCCGATTGCCGGCTCCGCCTACACCTACGGCTACGCGACGCTCGGGGAATTCATCGCGTGGATCATCGGCTGGGACCTGATTCTCGAATACGCGCTCGGCGCGGCAACCGTCGCGGTCGGCTGGTCGGGACATCTCACGAGTTTCCTGCACGACTTCGTCGGCATCAGCTTTCCGGCTCAAGTCAGCGCGGCGCCGGGCACGCCCTTCGTGATGATCGACGGCAAGTGGCAGCAGATCACCAACGTCCTGGACGTCCTGAGGCAGCGGGCCATCGACCCGGCGACGCTGCCGCAGATCACCGCGGTCTTCAACCTGCCCGCCGTCCTGATTACCATCGCCGTCACCATCCTGCTCGTCATCGGCATCAAGGAATCGGCCAACGTCAACTCGGCCATCGTCATCGTCAAGGTGGCGGTCGTGCTGATCGTCATCGCGGGCGGCGCCGCGTTCATCAACTACGCGAACTGGCATCCGTTCATTCCGCCGAACGGGGGCACCTTCGGGGATTACGGCTGGAGCGGCGTGGTGCGAGGTGCCGGCGTCATCTTCTTCGCCTACATAGGATTCGATGCCGTCTCGACGGCGGCACAGGAGGCGAAGAACCCTCAGCGCGACATGCCCATCGGGATCCTGGGGTCGCTGGCCATCTGCACGGTCCTCTACGTCCTGGTGTCGGGCGTCATGGTCGGCCTCGTGCCCTACAAGGAGATGCTCGGATCGCCGGCGCCGATGGTCGTGGCGGTTCGCGCGGCGGAAGCGGCATCGGGCGGCGCGGGCATTCTCAAGATGATGGTGATGCTGGTCGAGCTGGGCGCGCTGGCCGGCCTGACGTCGGTGATGGTGGTCATGATGCTCGGCCAGCCGCGCATCTTCTACTCGATGGCCAACGACGGCCTGCTGCCCGGCTGGGCGCGCAAGATCCATCCGAAGTTCCGCACGCCGCACATCACGACGATCCTGACCGGCATCGCCGTGTCGCTGGCGGCGGGTTTCGTGCGGATCAACATCCTGGGCGAACTGGTGAGCATCGGCACCCTGATGGCGTTCGTGATCGTGTCGCTGGGCATCATCTTCATGCGCTACCAGCGGCCGAAGCTCGAACGGCCGTTCCGTGTGCCGCTGGTGCCCTTCGTTCCCGCGCTCTCCGCGCTGGTCAGCCTCGGCCTGATGGCCGGGCTGCCCTTGCCCACGTGGGAGCGGCTGATCATCTGGATGGGGCTCGGCCTGGTGCTCTATTTCGCGTACGGCTACGGGCACAGCTTCATCAAGCCCATTTCGGCCGCGCGGGCGGCTGCGGTCCGTGCGCGTTCGCTCATGTTCCTGCTGTTCTTCGTCGTCGGCGGGTACCTGGGGTACACGTTCCGGCCGGCGACCGCCGCCGGGTCTCAGCTCTCGTTCGGGAATATCTTCGACATGGGTGCCGGCCTCAGCGCGGCCGACGCCGCCGTGGCGCAGAACTCGTTCTTCATGATGGTGGCCGCGGCCGTGGTGCTCGGCGTCATCGGCATCGTCGTCGCCGCGATCGTATGGAGAGCTCCTTCGTCGGACACCGCAGCCGCGAGTCACTGACCGGCGGTGATGACACAGGCAACCGGCAGGTTGAAGGGCGGCGGTCTGCTCCGGCCCCGCGGGCTCGGGCTGGCCGTCGCCCTTTTTGCGTTCGTCCTCGTCGCCGGCACGGCCGGGTACATGGCGATCGAAGGCTGGTCGGCATGGGACGCCTTCTACATGACCGTGACGACGGTGACGACGGTCGGGTTCAGGGAGGTGCACCCGCTGACTCGCGGTGGTCAGGTGTTCACGGCGTGCCTCATCCTGGGCGGCGTCGGCACCGTGTTCTACGCGGTTACGCTCGTCGCCGCGATGATCGTCGAGGGTGAGCTGCAGCACCGGTTCGACCGGCGCAGGCGGATGCGCATGATTCAAGGACTCAACGACCACTTCATCCTGTGCGGCTCGGGCCGCATCGGCAGCACCATCGCCGCGACGCTGCGACGCGAGGGGGTGCCGTTCGTCGTCGTCGAACGCGATGGGGAGCGGCTGCAGACGGTGCTGGGGCGGGGCGACCTGGCGGTACAGGCGGACGCGAGCCGCGAAGAGGTGCTCAAGCAGGTGGGCATCGACCGCGCGCGCGGGTTGATCGCCGCGGTCGGCACCGACGCCGAGAACGTCTACACCGTCCTGACCGCCCGGGGGCTGCGGCCCGACCTGTTCATCGTGGCGCGCGCGGAGGCGGAGGATGCCAGGCGGAAGTTGTTGCGCGCGGGCGCGAATCGCGTGATTTCGCCCTACGAGATCGGCGCGATGCAGCTGGCGCAGACGGCGCTGCGGCCCGCGGTGGTCGACTTCGTGTCGCTCGCGACGAGTTCCGAGAACCTGGATCTGGCGATGGAGCAGATCGTCATCGGCCCGTCGGCCGACTTTGCGAACCAGTCGCTGGTGGAGGCGAATCTGCGGCAGCGCTACGGCGTCATCGTCGTCGGCATCCGGCACGCCGACGGACAGATGGAATTCAACCCGGCGTCCGACGCGGTCATGCGCGCCGGCGATCAGCTCGTCGTGCTCGGACGCCCGGAGGGTCTCAAGGAACTGGAAGCAGCAGCGGGGTGAAGAGAGGCTCACGGCTTACGGCATCGTCTGGCTCAAGGCCGTGAGTCGGCGCCACTTGGTTCACGGCCGTAGAGCCGTGAGCCCGACAGGTCGTCAGCCGTGAGCCTTGAGCCGTGAGCCATCTTCTATGACCGCCCGACTTCTCGACGGCAACGCCCTGGCGGCGCAGATTCGCGCCGACATCCAGCCGCGCGTGGCGGCCTTCACGGCGCGCCACGGCCGGCCGCCCGGCCTCGGCATCGTGCTCGTGGGCGACAACCCGGCCTCCGAAATCTACGTGCGCAACAAGCTGCGCGCGGCTTCCGAGGTCGGCATGCGCGCGGATCTCGAGCGGCTGCCCGCCACCGCGTCGATTGACGATGTGCTGGCGGCGGTGGCGCAGTTGAATGCGAGCGCGGTACACGACGGACTGCTGGTGCAGGATCCGCTGCCCGACGCGATGGGGCGGGGCGCTGCGCGCAAGGTGTTCGACGCGATCGACCCTTCGAAAGACGTGGACGGGTTCCACCCGGTCAACGTCGGGAAGCTGGTGCAGAAGCGCCCGACGCTGGTGCCGGGCACGCCGCTCGGCGTCATCGAGTTGCTCGAGCGGTCCGGCATTCCGATCGCCGGCGCCAGGGCCGTCGTCATCGGTCGCAGCGACATCGTCGGCAAGCCGATGGCCATGCTCCTGATGCACCGCGACGCCACCGTCACCATCGCTCACTCGAAGACGCGCGATCTGCCGGTGCTGGCGGCGACCGCCGACATCCTCGTCGCGGCCATCGGTCGCCCCGGCTTCGTCACGCCAGCCTTTGTCAAGCCCGGCGCGACCGTTGTCGATGTGGGCATCACGAGCCTGTCCGACGGCGCGCTCGTCTCGCAACTGTTTCCTGCGGGTCACCCCCGCCGCGAGGCGTTCGCCCGGCGCGGCACCATCGTCGTCGGCGACGTCCACCCGGACGTCGTGAACGTCGCCGGCGCGCTCACGCCGGTGCCCGGCGGCGTCGGCCCGCTCACGGTCGCGATGCTCCTGTCGAACACGCTCAAGGCGGCCGAAATGCAGGCCGATCGCTAGAGCGGAGGCGTCCGCAGCGGAGCGGGCGCTTTGCCCGCCGCGTGCCGGGCTCCGCCCTCCGGCGAACTTCACTCCGTCCGTTCGGTTTTCGGATTGAGCATCGGCCTGGCCCGTGTACGCTTGATCGACCGCTACGGGCTGCGGCCGGAAAAGGCACCCCAACGCGGCTGCCGCGTTGGGGACCCCGCCACCTCGCTGCCTTCGCTCCGTTCGCATTGATCGACCGTCGGAGGGGCTCCGCACGGCCCGCTTCGGACAAATCGTCCGCCCCGCTGCGATCGTGCGACCATTTGCAGGAGGGAGCGGGCGGCCGGTTGCCTGTTGCCGGCAGGGCGATCGACGGGACATCGCGCAGCGGGCGCAGCGGCGTTCGAGCCTGCGGAGCAGCCAGCGGGACGGTCATTCGCGGCGCACGGATACCGGCGGCAGCAAGCCTGCGAGCACGGCGATGGGCGAAGCGTCTAAAACGGCGCGTCGTCCGTGGGGATGAGCGAGGCCTAGCGGGACCCGTGCGCGCGGCCCGCGCACGCGGCCCAGTGCGGAGAACGACGCGGCGTTTTACCGCCGTGTCGAGCCGGCTTGCTGTCGCCGGTATCCGTGCGCCGCGCCTACACCTCGCTGTCGATGTCGGCGTCGGTGCGGAGGGCGGCGAGCACGCGCTCGACCTGCTTCTCGGTGTCCTCGAACGGGCCGCTCGTGTCGATGACGTAGTGCGCGAGGCGGGCCTTCTCCTCGATCGGCCACTGCGCGGCCAGACGCTGGCGGGCTTCCTCCTCGGTGAGGCCATTCCGCTGCCTCAATCGCTCCAGCTGCTGCCCGGCGCCGCACGTCGTCACGACGATGCGATCGAAGAGCCCTTCGTGGTGGGTCTCGAACAGCAGCGGGATGTCGGCGACGGCAAACGGGGCGAACGGGTAAGGCAGCGCGGAAAACCACGCGTCGATCCGGCGGAAGACCTCCGGGTGGAGAATCGCCTCGAGGTCGGAGCGGGCCTTCGTGTCGGCGAAGACGAGCGCGGCGAGCGCCTTGCGATCGACCGACCCGTTCGCGGCGAGGACACGGCGGCCGAAGCGGTCGGCGACGCGTGCGACCGCCGGCGACCCGGTGGAAAGCGCTTCGTGAGCGAGCGAGTCGGCATCGACGGTCGGAACGCCGGATGCCGCAAATCGCGACAGGACGTAGCTCTTGCCGGTCGCGATGCCGCCTGTGAGTGCCACGCGAAGCATCAGCCCTGCGTCTCCTCGGTGTCCTTGGCCGGCGTGATCCGCTCCTCGACGAAGGTGTTCCACTCGTGGCAATGCGGGCACTGCCACAGCAGCTCGGTGCTGCGATAGCGGCAGCGCAGGCAGATGTGCGGATCGAGGTAGAACACCGAGCGACCGGTGAGATCCACGTAGCGTTCGACCAGCTTGCGATCGAGATTCAGCTGCAGCAGCGTTTTCCAGATCTCCTCGTGGATCGAGAGGCCGTGCGGGTTGTAGACCAGCGCTTCGAGCAGCAGGTCGAGCGCGCCGCCCGGATCCTGCCGCGCCGCCTGGTAGCGCGCGAGGGCGAGGCGCGCGCGCCAGTCGCCGGGCTTCGCCTGGATGAGCTGCCGGCACAGTTCCGGGAAGCGGCCGGGCGTCTCGCTCTGCGGGTATGCCGCCTCCAGCCGTTCGAACGTCAGGTAGGCCCGTTCGGGCGACACGTCGATCAGCTTCTCCCACGTCGCGATCGCCTGCGCGACCTGCCCTTCGGCCAGCTTCATGTCGCCCAGCTGCAGGTAGGCGGGCGCCGTTCGCGCGTCCAGGTCGATGGCCGATTCGAACCTGGTGCGCGCCGTCGGCGGGTCGCCCTCCTTGCGCGCCATCTCGCCGAGCTGGGTTTCAAGAAACGCGAGGATCTCGTTGTTGCGCGCCTCCTCGTCGGGTTCGCCCGCCTTCGCCAGCTGCTGGCGGATGCGGTAGGCATCCTGCCACTGGTGCTGTTCCTCGTGCAGCTTCTGCAGGTTCGCCAGCGCGTAGCGGTTGCGCGGATCCAGCCGCAGCACCTCGTTGAACGCCTCGAGTGCGCGGTCGACGAAACCGCCCCGCTTGAAGTCGAGGCCGAGGCACAGCAGCACGTAGGCGTGTTCGAGCCTGGTCAGCTTCGGGCGCTGGATGAGGCCCTGGTGGATGTTGATCGCGCGGCCGACCTGTCCCTTCTCGCGGTACAGGTTGCCGAGGATCATGTCGATCTCCAGCGCCTCGCCCGTCAGCTGTGCCGCCTGCGTCAGCTCCTCGATGGCCAGGTCGATCTGGTTCGCCACCAGGAAGTTGAGACCGAGGATGTAATGCGGCGACTCGCGCGCGCGGCGCCGGTCGATCCAGCGCCCGTCGCGCAGCTTGTAGCGCTCCCAGGCCTTGCCGACGGTGAGGCCGACCAGCAGGGCGACGAGCGCGATGACGAGCGGTGTGGGATCACCCATCAGAAGCTTCCGACCACAGCGGTCCATTTTCCCTGCGCGCGCAGGACCAGTTCAACCAGTTCCCGCGCAGCGCCTTCGCCGCCACGCGCGCGGCTCACCCAGTGCACGCGTTCGCGCACCTCGCGGGCGGCATCGGCGGGCGCGGAGGACAGGCCCGCGCGCGCCAGCACCGGCAGATCCAGGAGGTCGTCGCCCATGTACGCCACTTCTTCGTCACGCAAACCATTCGCGTCCAGGATCCGGGCGTAGGTCTCGATCTTCGCCGTGACGTTGTCGTGGACGATCGCCATGCCGAGCTGCCGCGCGCGGTGCACAGCCGCCGCCGAGGCACGTCCCGACAGGACGCCGGTCAGCAGCCCCTCTCGCTGGGCCAGCACAATCGCGATGCCGTCCTTGATGGCGAACTGCTTCGACTCGGACCCGTCCGGGTGAATCAGCACCTTGCCGTCGGTCAGCACGCCGTCCACGTCGAACAGCAGCAGGCGAACGCCCCGGGCCTTCGCGTCGATGTCGCCGTCGGTCACCATGCGTTTTCGTCTTCTGCGTTCAATCCGGCTGAAGCCGGATCCCACATCAGCCGGGTCGCCCCTGCTGTCTACACTCTACTGGCTACCGTCTACTGACTGCTGTCTACGTCTACTCACTACTCGCTACTCACTACTTCTTTTCAGAACATCTGCGTCCGCCACAGATCATGGAGGTGGAGCACGCCCGCCACGACGCGCCCGGCGTCGACGACCACGAGCGACGTGATCTTGCGCTGCTCCATGAGCGAGAGCGCCTGCACCGCCAGCATCGTGCGATCGATCGTCACCGGCCCCTTCGTCATCACGGCGCCGGCGTTTCGGTTCAACACGTCAGGCGTCGCCGCCATGTGCCGCCGCAGGTCGCCGTCGGTGATGATCCCCTCCAGCCGCCCTTCGGCGTCGATCACGCAGGTCATCCCGAGGCCCTTGCGCGACATCTCGTAGATCACGTCGCGCATCGGCGTCGTCGCGACCACCGACGGCAGCTCCGCGCCGGTGTGCATCAGGTGCTCGACGCGCATGAGGCGCTTGCCAAGCTTCCCGCCGGGGTGCAGGCTCGCGAAATCCTCCTCGCGGAACCCTTTGCGCACCAGAAGCGCCATGGCCAGGGCATCGCCCAGCGCCAGCGCGGCGGTCGTGCTCGCCGTCGGCACGAGGTTCAACGGGCACGCCTCTTCGGCAACGCTGCAGTCCATCGTGACGTCGGCGGTCTGACCGAGCGTCGAGGCCGGGTTTCCGGTGATCGCCACCAGGCGGGCGCCCAGACGCCGAATCGTCTCCAACAGCCGCAGCAGCTCTGCGGTCTCGCCCGAGTACGACAACGCGACGACGACGTCGTCGGCCTGGATGACGCCGAGATCGCCGTGGATCGCTTCGGCGGGATGCAGGAAGAACGCCGGCGTGCCGGTGCTGCTGAGGGTCGCGGCGATCTTCCGGCAGATGATGCCCGACTTGCCCATGCCGGTGAGGATGACGCGACCGCGGCACTCGTAGAGGAGCTGCACCGCGGCGGCGAACCCGCCGTCGAGCCGGTCTACCAGCGAAAGAATCGCGTCTGCCTCGGTGCGCAACACCTTCCGTGCGAGTGCGAGGTCGTCGATGACGATGGTCATGTTGCGTCGTCCGATGTCCGAAGTCCGGAGTCCGAAGTCCGGAGTCCGAAGTCCGAAGGTCCGAAAGTGCGCCCCTGCCCGCGGCTCTACCTGCCCGCGCGTTCATGCGCCGGCGCGTCGAACTCCTTGACGATCGCGTCGATACGCGTCAGTCGTCGCAGCAGGCGCTCCAGCGCGTCGAGGCGCAGCGCGTTCTCGGCGTCGCTCATCGCGCGCGAGGGCTCCGGGTGCACCTCGAGGAAGACGCCGTCCACGCCCGCCGCCACGCCCGCCGATGCGAGCGGCTCGATGTACTGCGCAAGGCCCGCCGTCCGATCCTGTCCGCCGCCCGGCAGCTGCAGGCTGTGCGTGACGTCGAAGATCACCGGGTAGCCGAGCTCGCGCAGCATCGGGAGCCCGCGCATGTCGACGACCAGGTTGTTGTAGCCGAAACAGGTGCCGCGCTCGGTGACCAGCACGCGCGTGTTCCCCGTCGAGACCACCTTGTCGATCGCGTGTCGCACGTCGCGCGGCGCGAGGAACTGACCCTTCTTGATGTTCACCGCGCGTCCCGTCTTCGCGGCCGCCACGATCAGATCCGTCTGGCGGCAGAGAAACGCGGGAATCTGCAGCACGTCGGCCACCTCGGCCGCCTCGTCCGCGTGTGAGGGTTCGTGGATGTCGGTGAGGATGGGCACGCCCACTTCGTCCTTCACCCGGGCGAGCACCCGCAATCCCTCGCGAAGGCCCGGACCGCGGAACGAACGGATCGAGGTACGGTTGGCCTTGTCGTAAGACGCCTTGAACAGGTACGCCACGCCGACGCGATCCGCGATCGCCTTGACGCACCGTGCCACCTCGAGCGCCAGGTCCTCGCTCTCGACGACGCACGGTCCGGCGATGAGCAGCAGGGGAGCGCCGCCGCCGACGACGAAGCTGCCGAGTTCGACCGGATGCACGGCGGACATTATACGGGAAAAGGCTTAGGGCTTAAGACTTAGGGCTCAAGGCCTCACCGGGCTCATGGCTGGCAGGCTCGTGGCCTTGAGGCTGGCCTTCAGCCCAAGAGGCCGTAAGCCATAAGCCCTGAGCCTCAAGCCGTTGTCGCGGCAGCACCCGTCGTCCGCCGGGTCAGCCGCTCCTGTTTGTGGTGGTAGCTGGCCTCGACGAAGCCGGCAAACAAGGGGTGTGGCGAGAGTGGCTTGGACTTGAATTCGGGGTGGAACTGGACGGCGATGAACCAGGGATGGTTCTGCACTTCGACGATCTCGACGAATTTCCCGTCGGGCGATCGGCCGGAAATCACGAGGCCCTTGCCGGTCAGCTGCGGCTCGTAGAGGCAGTTGAACTCGTAGCGATGGCGGTGACGCTCGTGGATGAGGGTCGTTCCGTACACGCGGCTGGCCAGCGAGCCCGGCGTCAGTTCGCACGCATACTGCCCCAGCCGCATCGTGCCGCCCAGGTCGTCGACGCCGAGCAGGTCGCGCAGCTTGTAGATGACCTTGTGTTCCGCGTCCTCGTTGCACTCGGTCGAATCGGCCCCGGCCAGCCCGCACACGTTGCGCGCGTATTCCACCGTGGCCCACTGGAACCCGTAGCAGATGCCGAAGTAGGGAACGCTGCGCGTGCGGGCGTACTGCGCCGCCTTGATCATGCCACGCGACCCGCGCAGGCCGAATCCGCCCGGCACCAGGATGCCGTCTGCGCCTTCGAGCAGGCGCTCGCCGTCGGCCTCCTCCAGCGCCTCGGCTTCCACCCAGCGGATGTTCACCTTCAGCTGGTGCTTGAAGCCGCCGTGGAACAGCGCTTCGTTCAGGCTCTTGTACGCATCCGCGAACTCGACGTACTTGCCGACGATGTGAATGGTCAGCTCGCCCGACGGGTTCTTGATGCGCCTGACGAGATCCTCCCACGCCTCCATGTGGCGTTCGGTCGGCGGGAGGTGCAGGTACTTCAGCACGATCGTATCGAGACCCTCGGCCGCAAACGTCAGCGGCACCTCGTAGATCGTCGGCACGTCCTTCGCGGTGATGACCGCTTCCTCGTTGACGTCGCAGAACAGCGCGATCTTCTTCTTGATGTCGGGCGGCAGGAACCGGTCCGTGCGGCACAGGATGATGTCGGGCTGGATCCCGATCGATCGCAGGTCGCGGACGCTGTGCTGTGTCGGCTTGGTCTTCAGCTCGCCGGAGGTCGCGATGTAGGGCACCAGCGTGAGGTGCACGTAGAGCGTGTTGTCGCGGCCGACGTCCTGGCGGAACTGGCGGATGGCCTCCAGGAAGGGCTGGCTCTCGATGTCGCCCACGGTGCCGCCGATTTCGATGATGACGACGTCCACCTTCGAGGAGAGCGCGCGGATGGTCTCCTTGATCTCGTTGGTGATGTGCGGGATCACCTGCACCGTCCGGCCGAGATAGTCGCCGCGCCGCTCCTTCTGGATGACCGCCGAGTAGATCTTCCCGGTCGTCGAGTTGTGATCGCGCGAGGTGACCGTGCTGGTGAAGCGCTCGTAGTGCCCCAGGTCCAGGTCGGCTTCGGCCCCGTCGTCGGTGACGTACACCTCGCCGTGCTGGTACGGGCTCATCGTGCCGGGATCGACGTTGATATAGGGGTCCAACTTCTGGTTGGCGACGCGGTAGCCGTGTCCCTCGAGCAGCGCGCCGGTGGAGGCCGCAGCCAACCCCTTGCCCAGCGAGGACAACACCCCGCCTGTCACGAAGATGTACTTGACCGGGCGTCCCTCGTTGTTCTGCATGCTGTTGCTCATGCGCGGGTGTCGGCCGCCATCAGCTGGCGGACCCGCTCCAGATCCTCCGGCGTGTCCACGCCGATTGATTCGTAACTGGTTTCGACCACCTTGATCCGCAACCCGTGCTCGAGCGCCCGCAGCTGCTCGAGCGATTCCGCCCGCTCGAGCGCGGTGGGCTGCAGCGCCGAGAACGCCATCAGCACGTCGCGCCGGTAGACGTAGAGCCCGACGTGCTTGTAGAGCCGGCACCACGACTCCCGCAGCCAGGCGGGATGGGGCCGTGTCTCGGTGTCGCGCAGGAAGGGAACCGGCGACCGCGAGAAGTACATCGCGAACTCTTCGCGGTTGACGACCACCTTCACAACGTTCGGGTCCAGGAAGTCCCCGGGCTCCGTGATGCGCTTGCGCAGCGTCGCGATGTCCACCATGGAATCGCGCCGCAGAGGCGCCACGGCTTCCTCGATCATCAGCGGATCGAGCATCGGCTCGTCGCCCTGCACGTTCACGATGACATCACAGTCGAGGCCGGACGCGACCTCGGCAAGCCGATCGGAACCGCTGGTGTGCGTGGCGCGGGTCATCTGTGCCTTGCCACCGAATCGCTCGACCGCCTGCACGATCCGTTCGTCGTCGGTCGCCACGATCACCTGGGCGATCGACGGCGCCGAGGCCGCCCGTTGGTAGACGTGTTCGATCATCGGGCGTCCGACGATGTCGGCCAGCGGTTTTCCCGGAAGACGGGACGAATGGTAGCGGGCAGGGATGACGGCGACGCAGGTGAGCTCACGACCGGGTGTGCGCGTCGTCTTTGCGGGGGAAAGAGGGTGCACGGCGAATCATAACACAGGAGCGCGGAGGACCAACACTTCGCTCCCGCCGATGCCCCCTCGCGCGTCAGCTCAGGTCGCCCGCCCTGCTCGAGGAGAAATCGGGTTCGAGACCGCGAGCCGAAGCCGACCGTCCACGCCGTCCCCACGACCGTCGATCCGCGGCCCGTCGGGGCCGGCTGTCATGTTGTCTTTCTACACGAGATGTGACACACTCCTGTCGACAGGCAACACGGAGGCACCGATGAAGCCGCTCCAGTCGGATGTCCCGTACGGGATGCTCGATCTGATCGTCCTGAACACGCTGCGATCGATGGGTCCACTCCACGGCTACGGCATCGCCCGCCGCATCGAGCAGATGGCGCAGGGATCGCTCGCCCTGAACCAGGGCACCATCTATCCGGCGCTTCTCCGACTCCAGCAGCGGGGCTGGATTCGCGGCCAGTGGGGAACCAGCCAGAACAACCGCCGGGCGCGGTTCTACAGGATTACCGCGGCGGGCCGGAAGCAGCTGGAGGCCGAAACAGAGAGCTGGGAGCGGACGGTCGCCGTCGTCGGGCGCCTGCTCGAGGGACAGTCATGAACCGGGCGAGCGCCTTCGTGTCCCGCATGCTGGGCGTCGTCACGAGACGTCGCGCCGACGCGGAGCTGCGCGTCGAGATCCAGGCCCACCTCGATCTCCTCACCGAAGAGTACGTGCGCCAGGGCCTGTCGCCGGAGGACGCGCGCCCGGCGGCGCGCCGTGAATTCGGCGGCGTCGAACAGATCAGGCAGGTCTGTCGCGACCAGCGAGGACTGCGAGTCGTGGATACGCTCGCACAGGATCTTCGCCAGGGCGTCCGGTTGCTCGGCAGGAACCGCGCGTTCTCCGCGGTCGCGGTCCTCACGCTGGCCCTCGGCATCGGCGCGACGGTGCTCGTGTTCAGCTATGTCACCGCCGTGCTGATGGCCGCTGCGCCGGTGGTCGACATGGACCAGCTGGCCGGCGTCTGGTCGGACAATCGGAGCCAGGGAGAGCCCAAAGCCGTTGGACTATTTCGACCTGCTCGGCCAGAACCCGGCGCTCGGTCGTGCGATCGAACCGCGTGATGAGCAGCCCGGTGCACCGCTGGTCGTCATGCTGTCCGACCGCTTCTGGCGCGACCGCTTCGGCGGTGAGACCGGCGTGCTGGGACGCGAAATTCGCGTCGACGGGCGGCCGGCCCTGATCGTTGGTATCCTGCCGCGAAACGATTTCTCCGGCGATGTCGTGCTGCCGCTCGTCATCGATCCTGCATCGCCGGCTCACGCGGAGCACTCGCTGTTCGTGATGGCGCGGCGTCGCGGCGGTGTGACGCTCGAGCAGGCGGCCGCCCAGATGGGCGCGATCGGCGCGCAGCTCGAGCGGGAGCGGCCGGACACTCACCGCGGCTGGGGCGTCAACGTGCGGCCGCTGCAGGAAGAGTTCGTCGGGCCGCAGGCACGCCTCGTCTTCGGTCTTCTGGCGGCGGCCGCGGCTGCGATTCTCCTGATCGGCTGCCCGAACATCGCCAACCTCCTGCTCGCGCGGGGCATCACGCGGGCGCGCGAACTCGCAATCCGCGCGGCGCTCGGCGCCAGCCGGTGGAGGCTGGTCCGCCAGATGCTGGTGGAGAGTTCCGTGCTGGCGCTGGCGGGTGCCGCGACGGGTCTTCTCGTGGGGCATGGGGGGCTGGGCCTGCTCCGCGCAGCGTTCGGGATGGAAGCCTCCATCATCGAGCGAGCGGTGATCGACACTCGCGCGCTCGCGTTCGCGGGAGTTGCCTCGGTGGCGTCGACGCTGTTCTTCGGGCTGATCCCGGCGCTGCACAGCGCGAGTGCCTGCGTCACGGACACGTTGCGCGAAGGCTCGCGGGCCACGGGTGGAGCGCGCACCCGACGGCTGGCGTCCGTGCTTGTCGGCGCCGAGGTGGCGGCTGCCGTCCTGTTTCTCGTCGTCGCGGTGCTGTTCATGCGCACACTCGCGGCGCTCGAGCGAATCGACCCTGGATTCGATACGACGAATCTCCTGACACTGCGTGTGACGCTGCCCGAAACCCGGTACGCCGACGGTGCCAGCATCATCCGGTTCTACGACGGCGTCGTGGGGCGGCTCCGGCGGTCGCACGCCGTTACCGCTGCCGGGGCCGCGGTGCGGGTGCCCGCCTCGGGCAGCCGGTTCAACCCGGACCGGAGCATCAGCATCCAGGGACGCCCGGTCGCAGGGGACGAGACGCAGTTTGCGGCAGATCTGACCGTCACACCCGGGTACCTGGAAACGCTGGGGATTCCGCTGCGCGCCGGGCGGTCACTCGGACCGCAGGACGGCGAAGAGGCGCCGCTGGCGGTGATCGTGAGCGAGACCATGGTGCGGCGCTACTTCGGGGGTGCGCAGGAGAAGGCGCTGGGCGCGCGCATTCGGCTCGGGGACGAAGCGTCACCGGGAGCGTGGCGAACGGTCGTCGGCATCGTCGGCGACGTGCGCAACGACGACATCGACGCGCCCCCGCTGCCGCAGGTCTACGTACCGCTCGCGCAGCGGCCCTCTCGTGAGATGACGATCGTGCTCCGTACCACGGATGATCCCATGGCGCACGTCCCGGAGGCCCGGGCGGCGGTGGCGGCGCTCGACGCGGATCAGCCCCTGTACGACGTGAAATCGATGGCGCAGATCCTCGACGAAGACCTCCGCGACACGGTCGTGCTCGTCGCCGTGCTGGGCATCTTCGCCGGTATCGCCCTGCTTCTCGCCGCAGTGGGCATCTACGGCGTCGTGTCGCACGCGGTCGCGCAACGCACGCAGGAGTTGGGTGTGCGCATGGCGCTCGGCGCCACCTCTGCCGACGTGCTGCGGCTGGTCGTGCGCCAGGGCCTCGTGCCGGTTGCAGGGGGGTTGGCGCTCGGGCTCACGGGCAGCCTCGGGGCATCGAGGCTGCTGCGCGGTGTGCTGTATGGCGTGGCGCCCACCGATCCAGTCACCTACGCGGCGGTCGTCGTCATCCTGGCCGCCACCGCTTTGCTCGCGTGCATCGCGCCTGCTCGCCGCGCGGCCAGGGTCGGTCCGCTGACTGCGCTGCGCGAGGGCTAGCAGGGGTCGTCGGAGTATCGCGTGCGAGGCGCCAGGCAGGCTCAGGGCCACTGGTGGCCGGCGATCAGTTTCGCGAAGCCCTCGAGGTCCCCGACGGATTCCTGCAGGTATTCGCATACGAGATCGTCTCGGACGGCGGAGTAGAGGTGCACCAGACGGTTTCGAAAGCGGGCCATCGACGCAAGACGATCCTTCCAGTCGGCTGGGATGATTCGTTCCTCGACGAGCACAGCGAAGCTGTCTGCGTTGTCGGTGGGCAGGCGGAAGCCTTCCGAGGCGATCACGTGGTTGGCGATGTCGATGCACGACTCGATGCCGATGACGAAGTGGTACTTGGCGTTCCCGATCTTGTCCGGATCCTCCAGGAACTGTTCGCGAGGTACGGCGGCGAGGCGGCGAAGTTCGCCGACGTACTGACGGAGGTTGACGAGCAGCCCGTCGAGTGTCGGTTTGTCGACCATGGCGTCGCTACAGTCCGCGTTCGGCCACGGCGCGCAGGCGGCGCTCGTGCATCTGCTCGAATTCCGACTTGTAGTCGTGGTATCGAGCCAGCAGATCGCGCTCGAGAGCGACACGCGCGGCCGGGTCGGCCTCGAAAACACGGATCCCATCCTCGAGCACCCGGCCGCGGAACTCGAGCGAGGCTTCACCGAGATTGCGCAGATCGATCTCCACGCCGGCTGCACGGGAGAGTTCCGTCGCGAGCCGCATCTCCTCGTCAATCGGCAACGCCTCGCTCCGCCGATACCCCTGCAGGTAGTACCCCACGTCCAGGTCGCTGTCCGGTCTCGGCCGGCCGCTCACCCGGCTGCCGAACGCGTACGCAGCCAGGATGCGGCGCGCGGGGAACAACTGGGCGGCCGCTCCGCTCAGACGGGCGAGGGTGTCGGCGTCCAACATGGATCAATCCTGTCGTCAGCCATCCTAGCACGGAGGCTTGCGAAGCCGCCGTACACAGGAAGGGGCACGGCAGACCGTGCCCCGGGAGGAACGGGCGGAGGCGAGCTCCGCCCCCACGAGAGGATCACAGGCTCGGTGCGCCGGCGATCGTCCGCGCGGGCGCGTCCGGGATGCCGTCGCGCCGCTTGGCGCCGGTCGGCTTGCCCATCGGCTTGGCCGGGCAGCCCTGCTTCAGCAGGTGCAGGTAGTCGAGCACCAGTTCCCGCTTCATCAACTGGATCGCCTTCGCCGGGTCCACGCCCTTGGGGCAGACGCGCGAGCACTCGCCCGCGTAGTGACAGCGCCATGGGCCCCGCTCGCCGGCCAGCTGCTGCTTGCGCGTCTTGAAGCCGCCGTCGCGCGTGTCGGCGTTGTAGCGATGGCCCTGACCGAGCGGCATCGGCCCCGAGTAGGTCGGGTCGGTCGCGTAGGTCGGGCAGGCCGCCATGCAGCAGCCGCACTTGATGCAGTAGGAGAACTGCAGGTACTGCTCGACCTCGTGACTCGACTGGAAGAACTCGCCGGTCGGCTCGTACTGCTCCTTCACGTCATCGCGCACCACGTATGGATGCAGCGCGATGTGCGCGTCGAACATCGGCATCAGGTCGGGGACGAGGTCGCGGACGGTGTTGAAGTTCGGCAGCGGCGCCACGAGCACCAGGTTGGTGTTCAGCTCGGTGATCTGCGTGTTACATGCCAGGCGCGGCCGGCCGTTGATGAACATGCCGCACGACCCGCACACGCCCATCCGGCACGACGAGCGCCACGCGAGCGTCGGCGAGGCGGTCTCCTTGATCCGGCGCAGGCCGTCCAGCACGGTCATGCCCGCGGTGTAGGGCAGCCGGAATTCCTCCCAGTGCGGTTCCGCGTCGGCCATCGGATCGAACCGGCGGACCCGGAAGATGACTTCCGTCGGTGTAGTGGTTGCGGCCATGGTTTTCGCGCTCCCTCGTAGGAGGCCGTCCGAGCCCCGCCCGACGACTTCCTACTAGCCCGCGCTTCGCGCGGGGGTTGGAAATAAGGCTCCTGTGCCGACGAAGTCGGCCTGGTAGGAGCGTGTGGTCGTTCGCACACGCTCCTACAAAGCAGCGGCCGCAGCCGGCTGCGTGATCGCGAACTGGAAGCTCGCCCATGCGGCCCAGGCGCCGAAGACGAACAGCGCCAGCCCGCCGACAACGAAGAGCAGGCTCAGCGTTTTCTTGAGGCCCGCTCCGGGATTCAGCTCGAACAGGATGGTGCGCAGCCCGTAGAGGCCGTGGAACAGCGCGGCGCCGAGCAGCACGATGTAGGTCACCATGAAGAAGCCGCTCTTCGCCCGCTCGACCACGTTGGCCCACTCGATCGGGTGACCGGGATGCGGGTTGAAGACGCGGAAGATCGCGTCCAGGTGCATGATCACCATGTGAAGGCCGAGGAACACGAGGATGATCGCGCCGGCCGCGATGTGCCAGGTCCACCAGCGTTGATCGCGCATGTGCCCCCCTACTTCAACACGAAGAAGTCGAGACCGCCCAGGACCACCAGGACAGCCGCGACGAGCATGACGACGACGGCCAGCGGGCGCTGCACGTCGACGGAAGTTCGATACGGGTAGACCGGTTCGATCGGCTTGCCGACGCCGAAGCCGAGCTCGACGAGCACCAGGCGGATGCCGTTGATCGCGTGGAACGCGAAGGCCACGAACACCAGGTATTCGCCGAGCGTGAAGACGGGGCCGGTGACGCGTGCCATCGACTGCTGCCAGGCTTCCTGGCCGAACCGGCGCGCGGCGGTCACGAAGATGTGCAGCAGGAAATACGCCAGCAGTCCGAGTCCTGTGACGCGGTGCAGCGTATAGAGGTAGCGTTCCGCTCCCCAGCGTCCGCCGCCCAGCCACCCCACGATGCCGAGGCGATTGGGACGTCCCTTGTAGTCGAGCATCTGATTCTCCCGAGGCTTTAGGCTTCAGGCTTTGGACTTTAGGGCTTGTCTGGCGTCTGTGACGACGTCGACACGGCCCAAAGCCCACGGCCCAAAGCCCA
>Ga0315282_10007091_pt1 | contig 18535 bp, 13 predicted proteins | sample YL17G07_20_MG_FD_203693 | JGI IMG/M metagenome (GOLD analysis project Ga0315282, IMG submission 203693) | Sediment microbial communities from Yellowstone Lake, YNP, Wyoming, USA - YL17G07_20 | ecosystem: Environmental > Aquatic > Freshwater > Lake > Sediment | place: USA: Wyoming | collected...
GCCGCCATCCAAGAATACCTCGACCACAACAACAAAGAACCCAGACCCTTCGTTTGGAAGGCAAGTGTTGAACACATCTTGGAAAAAGTAGCTCGTTGTAAAGCTATCTACGAGACACTACACTAGTGCCCATTGACTTGACAAAACTGCAAGCTGCTTTTTTCCGCATCGAGACCGCTGTGAGGGAAAAGATCGATTCCTACTACAAGGTAACATGCACAAACCCGGAATGCGGCGAGGATGCGATAGCGACGCACGTCGTATGGAGACAAGACAGGTTCAAACACGAGAAGATGTTCCTGCTCAAGGTTTCATGTCCCCACTGCGGCCAGAAAGAGGAGCACAAGCCGACAGACGAAGACCTCCAACGGTACGAAGCGATCGCTGCCGCGTCCATTCCGTACTTCTACCCGAAAGATATAAGGCTGCACCCCACCGCCAAGCGGAGTGTCGAATTCATCCACGAGCTTTTTACGCATCGCGCGCTTATCTGCCTCTCCATTCTATGGAAAGAATTGACGGCCGAACCGGATCCACGGCTGCGGGATCTGCTCAAGTTCTGTTTCACGTCGGCTGTGTCTCAAGCGAGCAAACTCGTTTTCATAATTAAAAAGCGCGGTGGAAAGCAGACCTACCGTTATGAGGTGGGGTCATGGACGGTTCCCAACTATTGGGTTCCTGAGGAACACTTTGAGATCAATGTATGGAACTGTTTTTTGGAGCGATACAAGAAAGTGAAACGCGGAAAGTCAACACAGTGTCCGTCATTGAGCGCCGCAATTCTCGACGAAGATGCCACTGCATTGAAGAGCGTAGTTACCAAGTCCGTTGACTACATCTTCACCGACCCTCCCTACGGCGACGCGGTGCCGTATTTTGGCCTGTCATTGATGTGGGCCGCCTGGCTCGGGTGGGACGAAAAGCTGGACTTTGATCACGAAATCATCATCTCCGAGAGGGGGGACTACGAAAGGGAGCTCGAAGACTACCGCAAGAGGTTGAGGGAGTCCTTCCGGGAGATGTTCCGCGTGCTGAAGAACAACGGCACGGTCACCGTGACATTTCACAACCGTGAGATTCGGGTTTGGAACGCGCTCGTGGCGGCTGCGTTCGAGGCCGGATTCGTGTATGAAAACGACAGCTACGTTCTGCCGCCGCGGGTTTCAGCAAAGTCGCTCCTGGCGAAAAGCGGAAGTATGACGGGCGATATCTACATCAATTTCCGCAAGCCACCCAAGGTTGAACTTCAGGGCGAATTCACCTTTGAGGAAGCAAAAAGGGTCATCACCGAAGAAGCGAAGATGATTATCCAGTCGCGCAACGGGCAGGCAACCACCGATCAACTGGCCCGCGGGATCTACTCGCAACTTATCAAACGAAACCTGTTCAACAAACTGGCGAGCACAGATATCCGCGAGCTGCTAGGGTCGCTTCCGATTCGTGAGGTGATGCCCAATGTTTGGTCATTGCCAAAGCGGGAAGCGGAACCGATGCTGGCTTACATCCCCTTGCATAAGCGGATCGAATTTATCGTTGACGGTGTGTTGGAACGAAACCACAAACATGGGCTTGAGTTGGACGATTTCCTCGTTCCGATTTTTACCCAACTAAAGAACGGTCTTACTCCCGACAACAAAGAGATATTGGAGGTCTTGCGGCAGCGGGCAGAAGTGAAACGCGACAAGTGGTATCCCTTGCGCGAGCGGCAAATTGAACTTTTGCCCGAATACGAACTACCTAAGAAAGCGGTCCCGCTGGAGGAAGAGCTCCGCGAACACGAGCAGTTCATTTACCAGTTGGCCCGGCTAGGAGCGACGCTTGGTTATCAGGTCTGGGTTGGCAACAACGAGCAGAACAAAAGCGAACTTCTGCAGAGTCTAAGCGTTGTGCGTTTGGAAATCCCCGGCCTCAGCGACAAGTTCATCGCCAACAGCCGAATCGATCAAATCGACCTGATTTGGCTGAACCCCGACGAAGCGAGATACGCGGCTTTTGAGATTGAAAATTCCACAGGCGTCGTGCCAGGGGTTCAGCGGCTTGCGAACCTAACCGGAAAACTTCAACACGTGAAAATCCCAACCTACATCGTAATCCCTGACAAATTTCGGGGCATGGCCCAGAAGATCTTTGACTCGCCGAGCGGACGCATGCTCGGCGGTGAGCAACGCCGCGTCATCGTCTACTCGAAGCTCCTTCATTACATCGACCTGCTTAACAGGAAAATGATCCAGCCTTCAGACTTACTGGCAAGTATTTCCGAGCCCGCTTGAGGCACCGAGCAGCCTGGGTGGCGCAGGCCCCTGTTCTGAGGGTCGGCGATTTCCAGAATGGACTTGTGCGAGTTGGCTCATTTCAGTCGGCTTGTAGAACGGCAGACTGGCGGAGAGCGCGTAGCCACGGTCAGCGTTTTTCTGACCGCAGGTGGCGCATACGTCCTGACGGTTTTCGTCAGGATGTATGCGACGTCGTTTATTCGCGGGTGGCGCATACATTGGTTTTTATGTATGCGCTTCCACGATCCCGGTTAAACTGCGCAGGTAGCGCGACAGCGGCATTACTACGGCCTGAATCATCTGCACTATCTGACTGCGAACATCTATCGCCGCGCTCGCATATTTGACTCCGACCGGTTCAAGCTCAAATTCACCCAGACCCTCAATGACCTGCGGGCGGAGTTGAGCTTCAGGATCATCGGCTACGTGCTCATCCGTCGGCTGACGGACTGTCACCTGCTGATTTGGCCCTCGGAACTTGCCGGCCCTTCGCAGATGATTTGGTTGCCCAGCCGGGTGACTGGCCGTGGTCGAGTTGGCGGTTTTATTACCTGGGGGATAGATCGATTCTGGCGTTAGATAGAATGCCGTGAGCGCAGACGGGCAGGTGTGGATTGGGGCGCATACATAGAAGGCAAAGTATGCGCCACCCGCGTCGCTATCTCACGCGATCCAGGACGTTGTTATAGTCCTCATGGCTTCCGATCCAAAACCACCAAAGGTGGTTCTTACTCCTGAACGCAATGGCTCGGTAGGATCGCCCGATATCAACCGTCCAGACCCTTTCTTTGGCCTGAAACCCAAGAGAGGGATGATAGGGATCTTCTTTGAAAAGTCTGTACTTCTCGATGGCCAACTCTTGTACTTCAACGGGGAGTTCCGCGAAGAGTCTCCAAAAGCGGGATGTGGCGGAAGATCGTAGCGGGCTCACGGTTTAGGCTTCGGCTGGTTACGTCGAGACTCAACCTCAGCAAAAAATTCATCCATCGGCTTCGCCCGCCCCTCCCGGGCGTCGGCCTCCGCCTCTTCCAGCAACGTCATCCCGCGGCCGCCGGGAGAAAAGTCTTCCTGGATTTGCCGGTCCCACTCCTCTGCGTCCTGCCGAAGGAGCCATGCCGCCAAGCGGGCCTTCTCGTTCCGCGGGAGCTCCGCGATCGCTTCCTTGAGGGCTTCCAAAGTCATACCTTCAATGTACGCGAAACACCGGACCCGTGTAAACGGGGAAGTACCGGCCTGCGCCACTTGCTTCGGAAGTCGGTGTAAGTGGGGGAAGTTGGAGAGCTTATTTTGTGTCCGAGGAGGAAAGGCTGAAGGTGACATCCCGGTCGAGGCGCATACCAATAAGCGAGCCAGCCGCCAGAGCCGCTTGCTTGCCGTGAGGGAGAAGAATCGCCAAGGCCACACCCGTAGCGGCCCCCGCGATGCCCGTGCTTAAACCTCCCGTTGCACCCACGGCGGTGGTGGCGGCGATAATGGCCGCTTGCTTCTTTCGCGAGGCCCCGCCTCCCTTCAAATCACCCTCTGGTCCGACATTGGGATCACCTCCACCCTCACTTGAAAAAACTTCGGTCAGTGATCCGAGGATAGCCAGCTTCTGGCCATTGGGCAGTTCAATGGTGTCAAAGACGATAGATAGGTCCCCGCCTCTCCCGCGGCGTCGGGCGGACTTCACCTCTTGAATATGCCCGTCAATCCGCGTACCTTTGGTTAGAACATCCTGGTCCTCGACGGCCACGGGATCAAGCAAGGTAGTAAGAATTCTGTCGCCTGGGCGGGAAGTCTTGGAGCTTACCGAGGAGTGCAACTGGAGTTTGAACTCCGTCCCCTCAGGGATCGTAATCTCATTCTCATTCGCGTTCTCGTTCGTGTTTTCGGCTTCTTGCTGAGCCCAAAGGGGCAGCGCCAGAAACGCCAAGCCACATCCCACTGCCAGCAGCCAAAGAGACTTTCGCTTCATTACCAGACTCCTGATCAAGGACGCCCCACCTCTTCCCGAGACAGCCAAACTCCTCGCTTGCTTATTTCACCACCAAACGTCTGATCGAGTCAAAGAGAAAATCGGCAGTGTCTCAGTTTGGAATTGTAGTGGCGAGTTTACCTCGCCACGTGGCGGCGTCCCGATCAAATCGGGACAGGTTCCGCCGCCTCTACGTCAAACTAAGACACCACTAGACAATCGGCGCAAAATCCTCACGCCTCCTCTAACAGGATGCTCAAGAACTGGTCAGCCTGTCATTCCAAGCGAAGCGAGGAATCTCGCAGGTCCTTCGTGTCCAGAGCGAGATTCCTCGCTTCGCTCGGAATGACAGCGATCAAAAGGGTTCTTCAACATCCTCCTAAAGCTTTGATGCGCCTTTTCACCGCAGGTTGGATGAGGGGGACCCCGAGGCGATCATCGTTCGGCCAAGGGTGGCGGGCATTGCCGATTCTCGCTTGCCGATACTCGAAACTCGAAAATAGAAATTCGAAGCTCGGTAAAAAGACCCCTGCTGCTCAGGAGAGCCTAGTTTCGATTTTCGAATTTCGATTTTCCTCTCCCACAATCGACAATCGGCAATCAGCAATCGGCAATCGTCGCCGGCCTACTCGCGCACCTCCGCGTGGTGGCGCACTTCCACTCCCTCCACCAGGAACAGAACATCTTCGGCAATGTTGGTGGCGTGATCAGCGAGGCGCTCCAGGGCGCGGGCAATGAACATCAGGTTGATGCTTTGGCGGACGGTGGTGGGATCTCGCTCCATGAGGCCAATCAACTCTTCATACACGGAGTCACGAAGTTGATCGATAACGTCATCAGAGGTAAGGATGCTGCGCGCCAGTTCGGCATCCTTCTTCACGAAGGCATCCAGGCTTTTCCGAATCATCGACTGGGCAAGCGTCGCCATATGAGGAATATCAACCAGTTCTTTAAGCATAGGTTCACGCATCAGGGCCAGAGTTCTGCGCACGATGTTGACCGAAATATCCCCCATGCGCTCCAGGTCGTTGTTGATCTTGATGGCGGCGGTAATAAACCTGAGGTCGGTGGCCATGGGCTGGACCCGCGCCAGAAGGCTGGTGGCTAACTCGTCAATTTGGATCTCCATGCGGTTGATTCGAGCTTCGTTCTGGAGCACCTGCTGCGCTGCCTCCTCATCCTTCTCGATGAGCGACTGGATGCTGCGGTAAACGGAGTCCTCCACCAGCCCGCTCATTTCCAGCAGGCGGTTTCTGAGGTTATCAAGTTCCTCTTCAAAGTGGCGAAGCATCGGGCTGCTTACCTCCTCTATCCGAACCGGCCGGTGATGTAATCTTCGGTTTCCTTTTTGGCAGGGGTCTTGAAGATAATCTCCGTCTTGTTATATTCGATCAGTTTCCCCAAGAGGAAAAACCCCGTGAAATCCGCCACCCGCGCGGCCTGCTGCATGTTGTGGGTCACAATGATCAACGTGCATTGGTCCTGGAGGGAGAAGAGCAACTCCTCTATTTTCGCGGTGGCGATGGGATCGAGGGCGGAGCAGGGCTCGTCGAGGAGCAGCACCTCCGGGTCGACCGCCAAAGCTCTGGCAATGCACAAGCGTTGCTGTTGACCCCCTGAAAGAGCATACGCCGATTTGTGAAGTTGATCCTTCACCTCATCCCACAGGGCGGCGCGTCGCAGACTCCTCCCCACCTTCTCTTGCAAGGCAGCCCTGCGGTGAGTCCCATTCACCCGAAGTCCGTAGGCAACATTATCAAAAATGGACTTGGGAAAGGGATTCGACCTCTGAAAAACCATTCCTACGCGACGGCGCAGCGCCACCGGGTCCATGGCAAGAAGGTCCTCATTGTCGAACAAGATTTCGCCCTCCGCCCTGGCGTGCGGCAGGGTCTCGTACATGCGGTTCAAAGTGCGCAGGAAAGTGGACTTGCCACAACCCGAAGGGCCAATGAGAGCCGTAATGCGGTTGGTATGGACCTGAAGGCTGATGTCATAAAGGGCTTGTTTGGGACCGTAGAAGAAGTCCAATCCGGAGACCCGCAACTTAACGTCGTCGGCAGCCACTATCCCTCCTCGAGGCTGAGCGGGGTAGCTCGCTTGCTTGGCTATGGTCATACTGCCGGCATGCGAAGTCGTCATGACGATTACCACCTCACGAGGTGTGAAGAGCTAGACAGAGCGCGATTTCGGCTCACGTAACCCACTAAGAACTAAGTAGGGGCACGCCATGGCGTGCCCGTACAGGATTTCTTCACACTTACTAATGGGCCGATCGGCCGGAAACAGATAATCTGGCAACCACGTTCGCCACCAGCACCAAAGTCAAAAGAACCAATCCGGCAGCCCAGGCCTGTCTGTGCCAGTCCTCATACGGCGAGATGGCATAGTTGTAGACCATGACCGGCAACGAGGCTGTGGGCTGATTCCATCCCGGGCTCCAAAACCGATTGCTGAGTGCGGTGAACAAGAGCGGCGCCGTTTCACCAGCGACGCGAGCGATGTCCAGGATTATGCCGGTGACAATCCCCTTGCGAGCTGCGGGAACGACCACGCTGACGATGGTTCTCCATTTGCTTGCCCCCAAGGCCAGTGCGCCCTCGCGCAGCATCAGGGGGACCGTGCGCAAGGCTTCTTCCGTACTGCGCACGGCGATCGGGATCATCATCACGGCCAGCGCCAAGCTTCCCGCGAAGGTCGAAAAATGTTTCATCGGCAGGACTACGACCGTGTAGGCAAATATCCCCACCACAATCGAGGGCACACCGTTCAGGAGATCAGCCGTGTAGCGGACCACAAAGGAAAACGTCTGACCCCCAAATTCAGCCAGATAGACGCCGCCCAGGAAGCCAATGGGGATGCCGAAAGCGGACGCCAGGAGAAGCAGCTTCGCGCTCCCCACTATGGCGTTGCCCATTCCTCCACCGCTTTCGCCCACGGGGGTTGGCAAGTGCGTCAGAAAAGCCCAACTGAGGGAACTCCCTCCATGCCATACAAGGTATCCGAGAATGAAAAACAAGACGCTAACCGTGATCAAAGCGCAAATTCCCGTCAGGCTGAACATGACGTAGTTGACGACTTTCCGCCAGGTATTGCGCCAGCCCATTAATGCCCCGCTCCCTTCTTGGTGGTGGAAATAATGAAGATTCGCGCCAAGCCGTTAATCACGATAGTCAGCGCGAACAGCACCAGGCCGAGCTCCACCAACGCCTGGAGGTAAAGATCGCCGGTGGCTTCAGCAAATTCGTTGGCAATGACTGCGGCGATGGAATAGCCGGGCGCAAATAAGGAAGAACTGATCCTGGGATCGTTCCCGATAACCATGGTAACCGCCATCGTCTCACCTAAAGCTCTCGCCAAGGCGAGGAAAATGGAGGCCATGATGCCAATGCGCGCGAAGGGGACCACCACCTGCCAGGTGGATTCCCACTTTGTCGCGCCGAGCGCCAGCGCCGCCTCTCGTTGCTCCACCGGGACGGCCAAAAGCACTTCGCGTGAGATCGAAACGATGAAAGGGACAACCATGATGGCAAGCACCAGGCCGCCCGCCGACATTCCCACGCCGTACATCGGCCCCTGAAAAAGGGGCAGGAATCCTAAACTGCGCTTCAGGAATGGTTCGCCATATTGACGAAGAAAAGGGACCAGGATGAATATGCCCAACAATCCGTAAATCACGCTGGGAACCGCCGCGAGGAGTTCGATGACAAAAGTCAATACACTGGAAACCCGCGGAGGGGCCAACTCAGAAAGGAAGATAGCCGCCCCGACTCCCAGCGGAACGGCCACGAGTAGGGCAAGGGCCGAGGTCACAAGGGTTCCATAAACAAAGGGCAAGGCGCCGAAGTCGCCGTTTACAGGATCCCAAGAGCGGCCGGTTAAGAATCGAAATCCAAACTTGTGCTGGGCGAGCGTAGAATTGATATAAAGCTGATGAACGAGCGCTACCGTCACCAGCAGGATGGTCGCGGCGCAGAGAAGCGTGAAGAGGTGGGCAAACGTGTCGCCGCTTCGAATGCCTTGGATAAGAGCAGGGGCGCGACGACTTTCCGCCGCGCGCCCGGTCGGAACTGGAATGCCTGCCATAGCCATTTATTGGATCTGCGAAATCTGCTTCAACTCTTTCCCCACCACTTCCTTTGGGAGCCGAGCGTAAGACAGGGGCTCAGCTTCCTCCTGGCCGTCGCTCAGCATCCAGGAGAGAAAATCCTTGATGACCTTTTTCTTATTTGCGTCCTCAATCCTTGCGGGGAGCAGGAGGTAAGTGAAGCTGCAAATCGGATAAGCCGCTTTGCCGGGAGCATTGGTGATGGAAACCCGGAAATCTTCCGGCATGGTCTTGGCATAGCCTGCCGCGGCGGCGGTCACGCCGGCAAGATCAGCTTTGACGAAGGCGCCGGCAGCGTTGCGGACGCGGCCATAGGGAATGTGGTTCTGCACAGCGTAGATCAGTTCAACGTAACCGATCGCCCCGTGCGTCTGTTTGACTAGCCCGGTCACACCTTCGTTCCCCTTCCCACCCAGGCCAACCGGCCAATTCACGGAGGTGTTCCGCCCGACCTTGCTTTGCCACTCCGCAGAGACTTTCGAAAGGTAGTCGGTCCAGACGTAGGTGGTTCCGCTACCGTCCGAGCGGTGTACAACCACGATATCTTGAGCGGGAAGGTTTACACCCTTGTTGAACTTGGCAATCTCCGCGTCATTCCACCTGGTGATTTTGCCAAGATAAATGTCTACCAGAACGGCGGGCGTGAAATTGAGCTCCTGCGATACAGCGGAAATATTGTAAGTGGGAACGACGGCGCCCAAGACCGTGGGAAAATGAAGAATCTTGGTTTTGGCTTGGCCAAGCTGTTGGTCATTCATGGGCGCGTCTGAAGCGCCAAAATCCACTGTCCCGGACAGGAGCTGTCGAATTCCTCCCCCGGAACCAATCGACTGATAGTTGATCTGAATGTCGGAGTGGATCTTGTTGTAATCTGAAAACCACTTCGAATAAATGGGGTAGGGGAAAGTCGCCCCGGCCCCGTTGAGCATGATGGCATCCGGGGCAGGAAGCGGTGCGGCACTCGAGGGTGAAGAGTGGAAGGCTAAACGAGTTGTCAGGACAAGGGTGACACTGAGAAGAATAAGCGAGAGATGCGTTAGTTTTTTCACAGGTGTTATCCTCCACGTGTACTCTCTCCCCGCCTTTTTACAAGCGAATTAAGCGGGGGTTAATGTCAGGGTCTGCCGCTCTATTCGTGGACTCCCGCCCAGCCAAGAGGCGGCCACCGTCCGAAGGTGTAGTGAACTTAATACAGTTTGCGGCAGGCAGATGAATCTTACGTGAAGGAATTGTTACAGGAATGTTGCATTATCTTGTCGTGGGATAGATTGCTACCAAGTCATAGGTATCAAGCTCGGGGATGATGATTTCCGATTCCTGGCCCTCAATGTGAATCTTGGCCTGGGTGTCCTCGAGTGAGTCCGGCGAGAGGATTTCCACTTTCTTGACACGCGCGCGGACTCGCACACGAAGCTCGCGTTCCAGCTTCTGCTGATAATTCAGAAGGTGCAAAATTATCCTCTGCTCCTGCGGCTGGTGGGCGACATTGGAAAACGTTGCCTCGTGAGCCTCGAGTTCCACGAGTTCGGAGTGTTTCAGGTATTGCTGGATAAGCAAAAACATCTCGCCTGCTGAGAGAAGTTGTGGCAGGTAGACCACCGATCCTTTCCCGCGCGTGAGCACTTGTCTCGATCCGGGAATGTTCCGGTCAGAGAATCCCAAAAGCGCCCCCAGGCCAAAACCCTGACCTGCCGAGACAGGCCCGGGGGGAAACAAGGATGCATCCTGAACCGATATCAACGCGCCTCCATCGTCCTTGACCCATCGGCTGAGCGCCGCGCACCACTTCGTGCTGAGAGGGTTGGTATTGGGGAGAACAATCACCCTGTAGCTCTTCAGTTGGTCTTCCCGGGGGGTCTGGTAATTAAAGATGACGTCGTAGTTCAGGTTCCGCTCCGATAGTTGGTTCAAATACGGAACGACGAAGTCAGTAGCATCGCTAAGAATGGCCACACGAGCGAGGGATTGTGGGTGAGTGTAGTACGGCTCGTTCCTTTCCAGGAAAGCATTGTAAGCGCCCAGCGCACGCCATCCTTCCAAGGCGCGAGGATCGGCAAAGTAGAGATCGCGAAGAAAGAGGCCCTCCGAGAAAGGCTCCAGGCTCACGTGATACATGGCGCACTCAGCAACCGCCAGTTGCCATTTTCGTGGCTCCATGGGGGTGGTCATACGGTCCCCCCAATGCCGCCCGCCGTCCTCCATTGAAACCGGTCGCCATCCCTCGCCGACCGCATAGTTGTACCGGAGCAACCCAGCGTTCGTTACCAGGTAGGGTGGCGGGTGGTCGGTATAGTAGCCAGGTTCCCGCCCGTCTTCAGTCGAGACCCCATTTTGTAATCTCCCCCAAGTGTAAATGCGCTGGTTGTAGTTGGACATGATGAGGAAATGGGGGTTGGTGCGAACCGCCTCGTTGTAAAGAGCGTCAATGAGGTGAGCGGCGTTTTCCTCGCCATGGTAAGAAAAAGTGTTGTCAATCCAGAGCGCATCGGCGCCCGCCTGGACGGCAGCCTTCACGCGCGCTTTCTCCAGATCGATCCATTCGGGCTTGCGAATGTCAGCCATGTAACGGTTAGGGCGGCTGTAGAACAAGGGCGCCCCTTGAAAATCGCGCTGCACCCAGCCGAGACTGCCGGGCACGTGCTCGAACATGTCTTTCCAGAACATGTTGGCGATGGAAATGTAAGCCGCCACGCGAATGTGGTTTTGATGGCACATCTTGATATAAGGGCCCAATAACTCCCACTGTTTTCTTTCAGTGGCCGGCGAGAACCCATTGCTCCACGTCACCCAGGCCCAGTTGATATGGGCCATCCTCAACAGCTCGATGGTCTTGGCATTGTACCAATCACGGGTCGCTTGCAGGACTTGACGGGGATCGTCTTCCGTGTAGTTTATCCAGTGTGAGAGCACTCCTTTCGCTGCCTCGATGGGGCCGCCGTCCCAACGCGCGGAACGGAACTTCCCTGTCTCGAACCACGGTGGCACTCTCGCAGGATCAAGAATTGGCCGGATGGGTGGCGCGTTCTGTGCAATGCCCGTGCCCGCTGCAATTAGCGTGGCGGTCAGGACTAATAGGCGGCGACTCCATAGATTGGACGGGCCCTTCATGACAATATCTCCTGTAGCACCAGTTCGTGGGACGTGCCTACTTCGGGGGCGGTAATTCCTCCACGAAGTTCTGCCCGCGAACCTTGGTGGGTTCGGCGAGCGCAGTGACTTCATCCAAATCGAAGTCCTTATAAAGGTCAAGGCAAAACAGATCGGGGGCGTCCATGTAACTGACGGGTTTATCCAAAAGGTAAGTCAGGCTGCGCATGCCTCCTTGCGCTGCAACCTCCCCAAAGAGACGGGGCTCGAGCGCCGAGGCGAGAAGCGATGCTACTTGGCTACGGATTCCATTGCTCTCCAAGCGGATCGACGGGGCGTGCCACTTGGCGCGCGCCCAGTTGGTGAGGGCGATCAGTTGCGCCGTCTCCATGCCGATCGACCGCCTGCCAGTCGCCGCCAGCATCTCCGGAAACAAGAAAAAGGGCCCTTCCGGGGCCGCCTCGGCGGTGAACAACAGATCAAGCACCAGCACCTGCTCGCCGCGGTCCATTCGGCCTGCCACCTCTGGCTGGCGGTCCCAAACCTCGGAGGCAGCAGCCTTCATGCCCTTGTCGTTGAGAATAACGGTCAAAGGTGAGTCCGCCGCGGTGGGTATATCTTTCAGCCAAACTCCTGTGGCGCTCAGCCCGTCGCTCAGCAAGAAGCGAAACGAGACGGATTCCACCCCGTTGTGCTTGGCGTTGGCAACCCCCCACGCCTGCTTCACCGTTACCGGGTCATAGCGGATCACTTCTTTGAGCTTGCTGCGTTCCGAATTAGCCCAAACCGCCTTGCCGGCAGGATCCGTGGGAATGGGCGACCGCGTAATCTGGTGAGCCAGATTCCGAGCTAACCCGAGTACGGTTAGATTATCCTTCGGCAGACCCACGGCGAGTTCGCTGTAACTCTTGATGTCGGGACCAACCGGGATTTCCTGCTCGGCAGCGGGCAAATCGAAGTACTTTGCGAAGAACCGGTAAGCTTGCTGGCGATTGCTAAGCCCATAGTTGTGCGCCGAGATGTCGGTGTTCTCATAAAACTGGAACGCGTCCCCCCTCCCATATAGCCGGAAGAAGGGGATTATGGCATCGAAAATATAAGGCTTAACCAGGGGCGCGCGAAAGCAACAGGTGTCCTCCGCGTTGTTGATCAGCAGCGTGGGCCGAGGAGCCCTCATGGCGGTCAGGGTGGAATAGTCTGAGCCCACAACAAAATCAGTGGCGTTCTGCTCAATATCGCCGGCCTCGGTGATCGGCGCGAGCGCTAACCTCCCTTCGAAGGAGGTGTATCCCGCCACGGGGATCGACAAACTCACTCTTGTATCGAGCGAGCTCAAGACAATAGTTTGCCAGCCGCCGCCGGACAGTCCCGTCACCGCGACGCGCTTTCGATCCACGTTGGGATTCTCCCAAAGAAAGTCCAGCCCGCGGCGCATAGCCAGGTAAAACAACCCCACCGCATTGGCGCCTACCAAGTCGAGGTGTCCACCGCTGTACAAGTGCTCATTTTCTTTCTCCGTGAGCTCCCCCATCCCGATCCACTCGAGGTTCAACGCGATCATGCCCCGCAGGGCTTCATTGATACAGAACGTCTGGTAGGCCTCATCCGCCTTGCCAATGGGACCGTAATGCCCCATGACATTCAACACGCCGGGCACTTTGCCGTGAAGATTATCCGGTTGGTAGAGGATGGCGGTTGAATAGAACCCCGGCACGATCTCGTAGCGGAGCTTGCGCAACTGGTAGCCCTTGCCGGACGGTATGGGTCCCAGATCCTCAAACTTCGATGCGCCATTGACCCACTCTTTTGGCCAGCCGTAGAACACCACGTCCTCGAGCAGATGATGGCGGACTCGCTCCGCTTCGGCCGTCCACGCTGACGCGTTGGTGGCGGCCGGGAGTTTCGGTACCCGCCTCATCAGGTACTCTTGCAATTGAAACGTCACGAGGTTTGAGGACTGGATCTGTTTTTCCAGGATGGGCCGCACTTCCTCCGAAGTATTTTGCGCGCGACCAATTGAAGCGATGAGAAAAACGACGGCAAGCGTTAAACCTTTAGATTTCATCGTTCCTCCTCAGAGCTGTCCGGTGGGAGCTCATTGAAAAGGATTTCCCTGAGCTTAACCGTGAGGTTACTGCGTCGATTTCTCGGCTTCCGGCAGTCACCTCGTCAGAATCAGTCGGAGTCAAAATCCGGGTCTGTCATTCTGAGTAGATTGTCCATCCTTGATCCCCGGAGGGGATCAATACAGTAGCCGGGGGCAACGCCCCCGGAAAACGCAGCCCCGTAAGATCCGACCCTGTAAGGGTCGAATCCGCGGGTGGCGTTACGCCGGTCTTGCATCCCTCAGCTCAAGCGTATTCCGGGCGTTGCCCCCGGCTACTATCTTGTGCCCTTCCAGGACACGACAAACCTAGCCTTCGGTCTTACTATGCGGCACCATGTTTGTGACATCAGGGGTAGCGGTCTTCAACTATCTTCGCTCAGGATGACAGGTCAAGAGACCTGCCCCGTCCGCGTAGTGAAGGGTCACCCCAACTTACCCATTCGGGTTGAACCCTCAAAACTAACAGTACTCGCTCGCTGCCTACTTGGTTCCCGCTGCGGGCGGTGTCGAGGCCAGCCGGTTGAGCGCATCGCCCAGCTTCTTTACCTCCTCGCCATACCCTGCCCAATCGCCTTGCCGCTGCAACTGCAAGGCGCGTTGGTAGTGCTGGTTGGCCTCGCGGATGAGCGCCTGAGTATCGACCGCCGCGGCGCCTGGCGGCTTGGTGGGCGCTTGGGCGGCCGGGCCCGCCGGGGATGGGAGCGTCTCGGTGGTGGTCACCACCCCGCTGAAAATCCTGCTCAGCGCCGCGTCGAGCGTATCCTCCATCACCACGTGGTCCGAGTAGGCCACGATCACGCGCTTCAATTGCGGCAGACCACCGCCGGCCTCAGCGGCGAGGTAGAGGGGCTCAACGTAGAGGACCGAATTCAGAACCGGTACGACGAGCAAGGTGCCACGGATTACCGTCGAGCCGCCCTGCCCCCAAAGGGTGAGTTGCTGGGAAATTCCAGGGTCCTGGTCGATTCGCGATTCGATCTGTTGCGGGCCGTAGACGAGCTTTTGCTTGGGGAAAGTGAAGACCAGCACCTTGCCGTAGTCGGGGGCATCGCAGCGGGCGGCCATCCAGGCAATCATGTTGTCTTTGCGGGCGGGGGTGAAGGGCACCATCAGGATGAACTCTTCCCGCTCGCCCACTTCCGCCAGCTTCATGATCGTGAAATAAGGAGTCATGGGGGTCGCAGTGCCACGCGCGGCGCTCTGCGCCACTCGCCACAGGTCTTCTTTATTGTAGAAGACGCGCGGGTCCGTCATGTGGAACAGCGCATACTTGCCCGCCTGGATGGAAAAGAACTCCTCTGGATAGCGGATATGCGCGCGCAGGTCCTCGGGCATGGCCGAAAGCGGCGCGAATACTCCCGGGAAAATTCGCGCATAGGCCTGAATGAGCGGGTCGGAGGCGTCGCTGATGTAGAAGCGCACTTGCCCGCTGTAAGCATTGATCGTGGCCTTGACGGCATTGCGCATGTAATTCCCCACTCCCTCCGCGGGCTCTGAATAGGGGTACATCTCGGAGGTGGTATAGCCATCGAGCATCCAGTAAAGCGACCCGTCGCCCGCGATGACCAGGTAGGGGTCGTGGTCGTAGCTAAGAAAGGGCGTGAGGCGTTGCGCGCGGTCCAAAATGCGGCGGTAGATCATCAACCGGCTTTCGGGTTGAATATCGCCTGAAAACAGGATGTTCTTTTCGCCGAATGCCAGCGTGAACAGGAGCCTTCGCCAGAAGCTCTCCACCGGGATTCCGCCCGCGCCCTGGTAGTTGGTGTAGACGTTCTGGTCTCCCTGGGGATAATCGAACTCCTGCGCCCGGGTTTTCACGAAGCAGTAGTCGTTCTGGAGTTCGCCGTAGTAGATCTCCGGGCGAGTGATGCGGATGGAAGTGGTGGAGACCGGGGGGATGTTCTTGATAAAAAGTACCGGCAGGCCTTCGCTGGTGAATTCGTTCACTGGGCCGAGGCAAAGGCCGAAGCCGTGGGTGTAGGCCAAGTGCTCGTTGATCCAACTGCGGCCCGGCAGGCTGGCGGCAGAAAGCTCGCGCGGCGAGAGGGAGACCTGGCGGTAAATCCCGTTGAGCCAGTAGCGATCGTTATCCACGTACTTGAAGTCGTAGTAAGTGCGGATCTCCTGGAGTTGGGCGAAGGTGGTCAGCAGTGGGTTGTGGTCCCACATGCGAACGTTGCGGAATGTCGTTTCGTTCTTGCGGATGTCATTCAAGCTCAAATCCTCGACGGCGGAGAACTCCTGCTCCTCGAACCGGTCCAGCGCATACGCTTGGCGGGTGAATTTGATGGCATTGGCGATGTAGGGGCGTTCCCTGTCAATTTCGTTAGGCGCCACGATGAAGCGCTGGACGATCTCGGGATAGATCGACCCGCCGAGCACGGCCACGGCCACCAGAAGGCCCACGGAATAAAGCGCCGGCCGCACACGTCCCCACTTCGCCCCGGCCACAAAGGCCACGGCCGTCAACAGGCAAAGGAAGAGTTCCACTCTTAGAACCGGCAGCGTGGCGTGCACATCCGCGTACCCAGCGCCATAGATGAGCCCGCGCGGAGAAAAGAGCAGGCCGTACATGGCCAGCCGAACTCGATAGGCGAAGACAACAAAAAGCAAGCCCGCCAGCGCCATAAGGTGCGCGCGCGCATGCCGCATCACTTTGGGCCCTCGCGGCGTGACCCACACCCCGCCTTCCACGAGGTAGAGGAATACCGCGCTCAACAGACACACAATGACCGCAATCAGCGCAAGGTAATAAAGGAACCAGTGGAAAGGCAAGCGGAAGAGATAAAAGCCCAAGTCGATGCCAAACAACGGATCCTGCTGGCCGATGGATTGCCCGTGACTGGCCATCTGGTACTCCAGCCAGTTGGACATACCCCATTGGCCGACCACGTATCCAATCAACAGAACGCCAACCCAGATGACCCAGCGGAAGGCCGTTCCGAACCGGTCGAGCGCCGAAAACTCGATGTATTCACCATTGACGCGGTAGCCGTGTCGGTGAGCGAGAACGTGGGCGATCAGCAGGTTCAATGCGGTCACCGCCATGAAACCCACTCCGACCAGCCCGCTCAGTTGAATCTGGGTTTTGAGAATCGTCAAATAGACGACTCGAAAGCCCTCCTGCTTGAACCATAGCCAATCCACTAGCAGGCCAACCCCGTTGGTAAGGAGGGGTAGAAAAACCAGGAAAAACAAGACAAGAGCGAAGATTATTCGTGGTGCGCGGTTTTTGGGCATGTTGTGGCTCCGGGGGTATGTTTACACAGCCCCCGCGGGTTGTCAAAGACGCGGCCTGACTTTTGTAGCGGCGGTCTCTGGCCGCCGATGTCCTAAAGTACGCTAGATCGGGTCAACGATAACCTGCGGGCCCGCCTCCGGTTGGCGATGAGCTGCAACTCGTATTAGCATTGAGGTCTATCGGTGTGAAAGCAGGTAGCAACGGTCAGCGCTTTTCTGACCGTCGCTCCCCATTGTCATTCCGAGCGCAGCGAGGAATCTCGCTCTGTAGTTTCTTCGACCTACCTCCAACGTCACCGTGATCTCCGCTACATCCCAGCACAGAGCGAGATTCCTCGCTGCGCTCGGAATGACACCCCCTACAACAGTCACCACGGCTGGTGCACGAGTTCGTGGATTTTGCGGTCGTAAACCTCACGCACCTTGCCCATTTCCGCTTCGCTGAGCGGGGGCAGATCGCTGGCACGGACGTTTTCCTCAACCTGGGCCGGTCGCTTAGCTCCCGGGATGGCGCAGGTGACAGCGTCAAACATCAGGATCCAGCGCAGGGCCAGACGACCACACATAAGCGCTGAGATAAAGATTGAGGTTCAGCGCCGTTCGAGTGAATGCGTCCTCTCCCCCTTGAGGGAGCGGGTGGACGGCGATCCCAATGCACTTCATCGGGATGCAGGCCGGGTGAGAGGCTCCCGGGTCTGACTCCGTCCGCTTTTGAACCCCCTCACCTCCGGCCCCTCTTCCCCAAGGGCGAGAGAGGAGATGGGGTATTCGAGATCCAATTACTGCACAGGGATGCTATCGCCGTGCCACGGGAAGGCGTAGGTTGGCTGGTTGGCGAATCGCTTCATTCCCATGTCCAGTGTAAGCCCCGTCCCTGGGGCCAGGCGGACCGCGAAGAACTTCCGGTTGACATCCACAACCCGGTCCGCAAGGCGGAAGTCCGGGCGGGTGAAATGATCCGGTTGCAAGGCTTCCGGGTCCGTGCGCACCTGGTATTTCACTCGCGTGAACTGGTGTTCGCCGAAAGTGCCTGCCTGCACGATGACTTCGCGGGCCTCGAACGGACTGAGATTAATCAGTTGAAGGACAGCGCGGTCCGCCTCGACCTTCGTCACCAATGCCGCCACATCCGGCGGAAGCCCGGGCCGCTTCCGCGCCGGGTCGAAATAGCGCAGGGTGGCGTGGAGCAACCCGCCGTTGTACATGATTTGCGGGGCTCCGAGCGTCAATTGCACCAGCGCTTCCGTGGTCACGGGATTGATGGTCTGCCAATGGTGCTCATGCACGTTGGTCAGCTTGGCTTCGCTGGGATCGATTTTTTCGGTTCCGCGGGGGTCGTACTCGAGCAGCAACACGTTGCGGCGGATCTGGTCCATCTTCCAGGCGACTTGGCCGAAACTTTCAGTCAGGATCTTCTCCGGGTAGTCAGGATTGGCTCCCGCCAGAAAGCGCAGCCAAGGGCCCTCGTGGCTGCGATCTTCCTTGTTGCGAATGTTGGCTACAACGTTCCAATCGGCCAAACCTTCCACGTCGCAGTTCCAGCAATCTTCGCGCGGCTCGGGTAGCGTTGCGTACCCCAGGTTCGGGTAGGGCGAGCGCGTCGCGGTGTGCCAGTCCACGGTGCTGGCCAAGCGCAGTTTCTCCAGGCGCTGCCAGTCCGCAAGGTCCAGGGAAAGAAACCACAAGGAGGCCGGCAGGGAACGGTCGATCGGCTGAAAGGCGTACCAGCCCCGGTCGCCTTTCTTGTAGGGCACCAGAAACGC
>Ga0315282_10007092_pt1 | contig 18535 bp, 14 predicted proteins | sample YL17G07_20_MG_FD_203693 | JGI IMG/M metagenome (GOLD analysis project Ga0315282, IMG submission 203693) | Sediment microbial communities from Yellowstone Lake, YNP, Wyoming, USA - YL17G07_20 | ecosystem: Environmental > Aquatic > Freshwater > Lake > Sediment | place: USA: Wyoming | collected...
TCTTCCATCTCCGAGGGGAAGGCGGGCGAGCCGACACGCTCGACGTGGGAAGCACCACTCCGACGGAATCGCGGTGCTATGTACGGGTCCCGCCGCGTGACACCGTCCTGACAACGACGGCGAGCGTCAACAGCGCCGCGGTCCGGAGCCTGTACGACCTGCGCGACAAGAGCGTGACGCCGGTGAAACCGGAGATGATCCAGAGGGTCACCATCGCGCAGGGCCGCGTGTCCTTGTCCTTCGGACGCGAGGGTAGCTCCTGGCGGATGACCTCGCCGACCCCCCGCAGCGCCGACGTGGACACGGTGAACGCACTGCTCCGCGAGCTCTCCTCGGCCCGGGCGACGGCGTTCCACGACAAGCCGACCGATCTCCGGGCGTTCGGCCTTCAGCCGCCGACGGCAGAGCTGCAACTCGTTGCCTCCATCGCCGGACAGACGTTGGAGAAGCGCCTGCTCTTGGGCGCCGATGTGCCGGGCACCGGGAAGGGCGTGATCCCGGCAGCCCGCTATATGATGGACCCGTCAGGCAACTCGGTCATGGAATGCCCCGGCTCGTTGTTCAAGAACCTCATGCGTCCCGCGGCGAACTACTGGGACCGGGCGCTCACGCGGTTCCAGCGGCGCGATGTCAACCGCGTCTCGCTCGTGTTTCCCGACAGCACCATCACCGTCTACATGGACAGCGCCGCGACGTGGCACTTCGCCGAACCCCACGAGTACGAGGGCACGTGCAAGCGGTGGCGCGTCAACACCCTCGTCGCCGACGCGGACCTCGCGCGCGGTCAACAGTTCATTGACGGGCCGGGGCCGTTTGGCTTCGAGAATCCACAATTCAGCCTGATCCTCTACCACGACGACGAGATCAAGAGCAGAATTGACTTCGGGCGCTCGCGGGGAGACATGGTATACGCGAAAGGCTCGGCGACCGACCAGGTGTTCCTCGTGGAGAAACAGCTCATGAGGAAGTTCCAGGTGTCCACGCTCGAGCTGAAGGAGTTGCCGCTGCCAGAGCCTCAAGCACAATCTTCTTCATCGCACCGCGCGCGCGTGTCTCAAAGCGAGTATGGCGAACAATGGCCGCTCACCGTCGAGTCGGGAGAGATCGAGTGCATCAACGGTTCCATCGTCGTTTTCCACCACGACGGCAGGACCTACGCGCTTAACGGTTTAGCAAAGAGCCGCGGGTACTCAAAAATCGACCCCATATGGAAAGACAACCCGAACATACCAGGGACTAAGGTCTATATCGGTCCCCTCATCGATCGCGGCTTGAAGCTATGTGAATAGCAGCCCTTGGTGGCTAACCAGTCGCCGCAGTTGACCTGCACGCAGGCGTTGTTGATTGTGTTCCTGTCGTGGGTGTACTCCCGCCTGCGGCACGCGCAACAGTGTCGGAGATGTTACGCGGGTCCACACAATCAATGTTAGGTGGGCAAGCTCAGGCCCGCTTCGCATTGGGGAGGCGATAATGGCGTCTGGAAGCGAATTCGAGCTCAGGGTCAAGTGCCTGATCGAGTCGGAACTCAATCGCGGCGAGCTCGGGCTCGATCCCCAGTTGGCACGCGTGCACCTACACCGAGCGTACTGGTCTCAAGCTCGTCACAGCAGCATTTGCGTAGACTTCGCGATCGAAGTCCGTCGCCGGAACGCTCAGGAGCCTTGCCTTGTCTGGGTGTGGGAGTGCAAGGACTACAAGGGACGCGTGCCAGTCGATGACGTCGAGGAGTTCCACTCCAAGCTTGAACAGATCGGCATGCACAAGGGCACCATAGCCTGCGTGAACGGCTTTCAGGAAGGTGCCGTCCGACTCGCCGAGTCGTGGCACATTGGCCTGGTACGAATCTTACCGGACGAAAGCGTAACCCGCCTGGTAGAGGCCTTCGCGTTGCCGACGCGTGGCTCTGTGCTCTACGGCCTCGTTCAGCACGAAACGGAGACATTGACCACGATGTTCTATGGGCTCACGACGAAGGGCGAGCCAACTACCGATGCACGGGAGCTCGTGGCGTTGGAGCTGAAGCCTGAAGCGACCACCTAACAGCGCGGTGCAGTGGACCGGGCGCTGGCCTTGCTCGCCCTCCTGCCGCTGGCCGCGAGCCTGTGCTTATGCGCTGGCACTCAGTGTATCGCTCTCCTTGGCTGGCGCGGACGTCGGAGCAACCGTCGAAGTGGAGGCGAGTCTCGACACCTCGGCGGTATACATCGGCGACATCATCACGTATCGCCTCGTCATCACCTACGACGAAGGCGATTCTATCATGAACGTACCGCACGCAGTGAACCTGTACGCTTTTCAGGTCCGCGACTATCGGCCCATCACGCGGGAACGCATGAGCGCCGGAAGGTGGCGCCAGGGTGAGCTCTACTGGATCACCGCATTCCGTCCGGGAACGTACGTCATCCCGCCCATCCCCGTCGAATACCGGACCGCCGCCGGCAGGACGGGCGAACTGGTCACCCAGGCGCTCACCATCGAGATCAGGAGCCTCGGCGTCACCGAGTCGGACACCCTGCGCCGGATCAAGCCTCCCGTGGAGATGCCCGCCAAGGTGCGAGGTTGGGTCTGGGTCACCCTCGCCTCGTTCGGGTTCCTTGCCCTTGTGGTAGCCGCCGTTGCGCTGAAGCTTCGGCTGCGGCAGCCAGAGAAGGCTGCCCGGACGCCGGAGGTGGTGGACGAGCTTGCGGAGTTCGACCGGATACTGGCGAGCGAGCTCCGCGCACGCGGCCAGGTCAAACAGCTCTACGTGCTTGTTTCGGAAGCCATGCGTCGGTACATGGGGCGTCGCTACCGCATCACCGCGATGGAACTCACCCACGAAGAACTCGCACGCGAGATGCGGCGAGCGAACGTTTCCGAACGCGAGTCGGCACTCCTCCTCGAGTTCCTCGACCGCTGCGATCTGGTGAAGTTCGCCCGTTTCATCCCCTCGGACGAGGAAGTCCGGAGCCTCGTCGAACGCGCCAAGCAGCTTGTACGGGAGACGCAGTTCCGCCTGCCCCCGGCAGTTGGCCCCGGGGCCGCGGATGCACCCGGAGTGGCCAACCCGGAGCCGGTGCCGGTGGAGGCGACGAGCGATGGCCGCCGAGCAAGCGGAGCGCGCCCGGACCAGAGCGAGCAGGGAGGTGCGGGATGATGCTCCACTTCGCCAGTCCGTGGTGGCTCCTTCTGGCACTCATCTTCCCGCTGCAGCTTTACTGGTACCTCCGCGGGGCACCGACCCAACGCGCCGCCCTTCGCTTTCCGAACGCGGGTTTCCTCCGACGCATTCCTGCGACGGCCTGGCTCAGGGCACGTCACGGCCTCTTTGTCGCTCAGATGCTCGGAGGACTCGTCCTGGTGATCGCCCTCGCGCGGCCCCAGTCGGGACGGATCGAAGAGCGGATTCGGTCGGAAGGTGTGGATATCGTCCTGGCGCTCGATGTTTCGGGTAGCATGCGGGCTTTCGACCTCGACAACCGCGAACGGCTCGATGTCGCCAAGGAGGTTACCGAGCAGTTCATCGACAGCCGCGTGTCCGACCGGATCGGGATGGTCGTCTTCGCGGGCCAGAGCTTCACCCAGTGCCCGCTCACGGTGGACTACGGGATTCTCAAGAGTCTCCTCGGCGGAACGAGCATCGTGATGGACGGCACGATACCCGACGGAACGGCGATCGGCATGGCCATCGCCACTGCTGCCAACCGCCTTCGGAAGAGCACTGCGAAGAGCAAGGTGGTCGTCGTGCTCACGGACGGCAGCAACAATGCCGGGCTCATCGACCCAATCACCGCGGCCCAGGCCGCTGCACGCATCGGGATACGCATCCACACCATCGGCGTCGGCGTCGAGGGACGGGCGCCGATCCGGATACGCGATCCGTCTTTCGGGGACCGCGTCGAGTTCATTGAGAACAGCCTCAACGAGGACGTACTGAAGCAGATCGCCTCCATCACCGGCGGCCAGTTCTTCCGCGCCACGTCGAAGGGCGCGCTCGAGCAGATCTACCTGGACATCAGCCGGATGGAGCGCACGGAGATCGAAACGCTCGCGATTCCGAGGTATACCGATCTGACGTTCAGCTACTCCCTCATCCCCCTTGGGATCGCTCTGATCCTCGGACAGTTCGTGCTGTCACAGACGGTGTTCAGAGTGCTGCCGTAGCAGCGGTGGATGAATGCCGGATCGGGAACGATAGCTGGGCGGCTTAGGAATCCGCCGGGTGCGGACTAGGACGTGCGCGGGCAGGGCTTTCCGGACAGCTCTGACCCGGCGACGCACTGTCGTCTTGCACAGGGCAGCGCCCGAAGGAATACTCGGTGAATGCCATGAACACACTCCTCACGATCCTGGTCCATCTCTGGAAAGAGCCGGAGTGGCTGTGGGGACTGTTCCTCGTGCCGGGAGTGCTGCTGCTGTTCCTCCTTGTGCAGAAGCGGCGCCGATCGGTCCTGAGGCGCATCGGGAGCCTACCCCTACTCACCGGATTCGTGGGGCTGTCGAGGGCACTCCGTTGGCTGCGGGCGACGGTTCTCAGCCTCGCGCTCGGCTTCGCGGCTCTCGCCGCCGCGCGCCCTCAGTGGGGTACCGTCACCGAGTTGGTCCGGAGCCGGGGCCTGGACGTCGCAATCCTGTTGGACGTGTCCATGAGTATGCTCGCGCAGGATATCCCGCCCAACCGTCTTGCGGCGGCCAAACACGAGATCGCCACGTTCCTCGGCCAACTCACCGGCGACCGAGTGGCGCTCGTGCCGTTCGCCGGGTCAGCGTTCGTGCAGTGTCCGCTCACGCTCGACTACTCCGCCGCGAAGCTGTTCCTTGACGACGTCAACACGTACAGTATCCCGGACGAAGGTACCGCCATCGGCACGGCGATCCGGGTCGGTCTGCGGGCATTCGGCAAAGACACCGATCAAGAGCGGGTGATGGTTCTCATCACGGATGGTGAAGACCACGGCAGCGATCCGCTTGGAGCCGCGCAGGAAGCGGCGCACCAAGGGGTGCGCATCTACACCATCGGCTTCGGTTCACCCGACGGGGAGCTCATCCCACAGGTGGGGCAGGACGGGAGAACGGAGTTCCTGAGGGACGACGAAGGGCGGATCGTGAAGACGCGGCTCGATGAGCCGACGCTCCAGCGCATCGCAGTCGAGACGGGCGGGAAGTACTATCGGAGCACCGCCGGAGAGATGGAGCTCGAAGGGATACTCAACGATGTCAGCGCCCTGGAAGGCGCTGCGCACGCCGAACAGCAGCTCGTCTCCCGGGTCGACCGCTACCAATGGCCGCTCGCGGTGTCGGTGATCCTTCTGCTCGTCGTCCCGTTCATCCCGGAGAGACGAGGGCCCAGCGGTCGCACGAATGCCGCAGGAGGCCGTAGATGATCCGGTGGGCGGCTCTCGTGGTGATAGCCTCGATTGGCATCGTGGGGTGCGAGGGTTCGTCGCTCGATTGGCGAGACTCGGTCTCGCGGAAGGTTGAGCAAGGCAACCGGCACTTCGCGGAGGGACGCCTGGACGAGGCCCTCGCAAGCTACCGCGACGCGCAGATCGATGCCCCGACCGCTCCGGAAGTGCATCTCAACATCGGCGAGGTTCTCTACCGTCAGCGCAAGTACCAAGATGCTGAGGAGGCCTTCGCCGCCGCCGAAGCAACAGGCGACAGCCGGCTCCGCGCACTTGCGGCATACAACGCAGGCAACAGCCAGTTCCGCCAGCAGAAACTCGATAAGGCGGCGGAGAGCTTCCAGCGTGCGCTCGAGATGGATCCGAACGACATGGATGCCAAGTTCAACCTGGAACTGGTCCAGCGGCTGCTCAATCAGGCCGCGCAGAGAGCCTCCGGGGATCAGAAGGGGGATCCGCAGCGTGCGACGGTGAGCGAGTGGGCGCAGCGACGCGCCCGCCAGGCCGAAACTCTTGCGCAACAGGGGAAGTACCTCGAGGCGGATCAGCTCATGCAGAGGACGATTGAGGCCGAACCTGCGGCGGCAGCCCGCTTTGGCGATTTCGCCGGGCGTCTCTCCGACCTCGCCAACGTATTCAAAGAGCGGTAGTGCTTACTTGCAGGATTCAGCGTTATTTCGAAGCCCGTCGTCGTCCCCGTCGGCATTTCCGACAAAACATCGGACGAGGGTCATTCCGAACGGCGAACTCACCGGGCGTGAGTTCGGGAACGAGTTCGCGTTGCGAACTCGCTGGGGAATCTCTAACATATTGAGAATGAAAGAGATTCTCCGGCGTCCTCTTCGAGGACGTTTGCGAATCCGAAGGATTCGTCGCTCAGAATGACGGTCGCCATCGTTGATCTAACTTCCGATGCGTACGCGGACCTCTGCAACTAAGCGCTAGAATCTGTGCCCCAGCTCCACGGCAGCGCCGCGCGAGAGCACACGGCTCTCAGCAAGGCGGCTCACCCGTTGATCCCAACGCGGGCCGCGCGCGGGAGCAGGCGCGTCGTCACCTCGTAGGAGATTGTCCCTGTCCAGGCTGCCCACTCTTCAACGGTGATACGCTCACCTCCCTGTTCGCCGATGATGACCACCTCGTCACCGAGCGCCACGTTCGGCACGTCGGTCACGTCCACCGTGATCTGATCCATGCTGACGCGCCCGATGACCGGGCTGCGCCTATCCCGCACGAGCACCCACCCCCGGTTCCCCGCAATCCAGGGCATGCCGTCCCCGTAGCCGACGGGAAGCGTCGCCACGAGCGTGCGGCGGGGTGCGACGAACGTCCCTCCGTACCCCACGGAGGCCCCCTGATCGTGCCAGTGCAGCGCTGCCACGTGCGTCGTCCAACGGAGGACCGGTCTGAGCAAAGGCCCTGCCGTACCGTCGCAGGGCTTGATCCCGTAGAGCATGAGGCCGGGGCGCACCATCTCGGCATGACACTCCGGCAGTGTCAGGATGGCCGCGCTGTTCGCCGCATGGCGCATCGGGACGGGAATCCCACGCTGCCGCCATTCGGTCGTGATCCGATCGAAGCGTCCCCACTGCTCTCTCGTCCGGTCCGGGTCGGTATCGGCAACGGGGAAGTGCGTCATCACGCCGACCCATTGGACCACCTTCTCGCGGAGAATGCGGTCGATGATCTGCTCCGCTTCGCTCGGTGAGGCCTCGAACCTGCCCATCCCCACGTCGAGCGCAAGGTGCACGGCAGCCCGTCGCTCGCGATGCTTCGCCGCCTCGACCACCGCATCGAGGCGCGGAAGAGAGTCCACGAGGATCTCCACGTCAAGCGCCAGGAGCTCCTCCGTTGCGGCGAGGGATTCCGGGCCGAGCAGCACGAGAGGCGCCTCGACCCCGGCATCGCGCAGAGCCACCGCTTCGCCGAGCCGCGCGATCCCCAACGCCGCCGCGCCTGCCTCAACCGCCGCACGTGAGCACTTCACGAGGTCGTGCCCGTACGCGTTCGCCTTCACACAGGCGAGGATCCGGCGGCTCGGTCCCACGAGGCCGCGCACGGCGAGAAGATTCGACCGGAGCGCGGCAAGATCAATGATGACAGCATTCGTGTGAGTCATGGCAACGACGCGCCAAGGGTCGGTCCAGATAGTCGGGTATGCCGCGACATGCCGAGGTTTCCCCCGCGTCTGAGTCCCTTTCCATGGGTGTGTCCGGTCTACGCGGCGCTTGAGAGCGGCAGGCGCGGGTCGGGGTTGAGGTCCCATCCAGCGCGACGACCGCGTTCATGCCAGAAGGCCCCGGCGCACGCGACCATCGCGGCGTTGTCGGTACAGAGAATCGGCGCGGGCTGGTACACCTCGACGCCGACGCGCCCGCATGCCGCGTCGATCTCCGAGCGGAGCACGCTGTTGGAGGCGACTCCCCCTGCCAGGACCAAGCGCCGGGCGCGCATCCTTCTCACGGCGCGCATCGAGGTCTGAACGAGCGCCCCGACCGCGGCCCTCTGGAAGCTGGCGGCGATGTCCGCCCGGTGCTCCTCGACCTCGTTCGGGGACATGGTCTCCACCTGGAGGAGCACCGCAGTCTTGAGGCCGCTGAAACTGAAGGCGTACGGGTCGCCCTTGATGAACGCCTTTGGGAACCGCACGTAGCTCGCGTCGGCGGCCCTCGCCAACCGCTCGATGAGCGGCCCGCCTGGGTAGCCGATGCGCAGGAGCTTCGCGACCTTGTCGTACGCTTCGCCGACCGCATCGTCCCGCGTCGTGCCGAGGACACGGTACGTTCCCCACTCGGGAACCCAGATGAGCTGCGTATGCCCGCCCGAGACAACGAGCGCCACGAACGGCGCGGCAAGGTCCGGGCGCTCGACGCGATTTGCGAAGATGTGCGCCTCGACGTGATGCACGGGCACCAGAGGCAGACGGCGTGCGAAGGCAAGCCCCTTCGCAGCCGACACCCCGACGAGCAGCGAGCCGACAAGCCCCGGGCCCACGGTGACGGCGATGGCGGCGATGTCGTCCAGCGCGACTCGCGCCTCGGCAAGAGCGTGCCTGATCACCGGCACGATGCGCTCGGTGTGCGCCCGCGAGGCCATCTCAGGCACGACGCCGCCGAAGGGGATGTGTTCTGCCTGTGAGGCAATGACGTTCGAGAGCAGCCCGGCCCCGACATCGTAGACCGCCGCCGCGGTCTCGTCGCACGACGTTTCGATGCCGAGTATCCTCATCGGCGACCCTCTGCCTTGCCAACGACGATGCTCGCCGTCGGCGGGTTCATGCGAACGAGGCGGACGAAGGGCGGCAGCGATGCGGTGAGCACGAGGTTGTCAAGGCCCTTCTCAAATCGCTGTCGGTAGTCCAGCTCGACGTTCACGTTCTCCAGCGACATGCCGCTCACGACTTTGTCGCCACCGATCACATCCACCGTCACCCGTTCCGGGATCGCGCGCACCCGCACACCCCGCGACACGTGCGTGACGTGCACCGGGATGTCCGGGAAACGGCGTTCCAGCAACACCTGCACTGCAGCGTGCACCGTCACCTGTTCGGAGTCGGCGGTCAGGTTCGGCTCGGGAGGCAGCCTCAGCCTGACTGCTCGGTCCACGTCGCCTGCCACGTCCGTGAGCACGAGACTGTCCGTTTCAACGGACTCCACGTCGCGCACGTAGCGCCGAGGACCACGGATGTGCACCGTCCGGGGTTCGGCTCCGGCGCGCCCGACGAGGGTATATCCGGCACGCGGGATGATGCCGATGCGAGGGACGACCGGCACTTCCCGCCTGTCGAAGTAGTCGAAGTCAAGGAGAATCGACTGAGGCGACTCGATTCCCACAACTTCGAAGCCGCTGCTCTGGTCGATCCCCTCGATCTGCTCGGGGCCGAGATCCACAGTGACTGCTTCACGCTGTGCGACCCTGACCCTGACGACGACCCGTCCGTGAAGCGTCCGGAACAACAGATCCTTCCCGCTTGCCACGATGCGAACCTTGACCGTCGCCGGAAGCTCACTCGCGACGACGAAGTGCCCGCTCGGCTCCGTCACATGGAGCGGAAGGGAGACGACGTGCTCATACCTCTGGTCGGTCTTCACGTACAGCCAGAGGGTGATCCCCAGGACGAGGGCGCCGAGCTTGATCGGCCAGTGGGCGCGCAGGGATGTCAGTACGCTCATTCTGACGTGGATCGCCGCTCATCGGAACAACGGACGCTGGGTGCGAGGTGGCCCGGCCCTCCTTGAGGCAAGCGGCCCACAACGCTCCGGTGAACCACAGGCGGCAGGTGAGGACGAGAGCGACCTCAGGGAACGATGCGTAGATTATAGAGAACTCGCGAAGATGGGTCAAGATTGGCGCAGGCTGGCCGCAAGCGCTTGGGCTTGCACGGGAAAGTACTGGAGGGTTAGGTTTCAGTTGTTCATGCTTCGCTGCGTCCGGCTGGTGCCGGGTTCGCTGCGATTGGGCACGTGGTGCGCACGAGCGGCATGATGCCTCGGGGCTACGGCGCCACCGGATTCCCCCGCATCTGTCAACGCTGACGCGCACGTGTGACGCACAGGCAAGTCGCACCTCACGTCCGTGCACCGGGGCCGATTTCGACGATGGAGCCGTACCGGAGCAGACCGTCGGCACACAGACGGTCGGCGCACGCGACGTCCTACTGTGCTTTGCCAGTGCGACGTTGCCGCACCACAGTCAGCATCCGCGGCGATGCTGTCGAAGCCGCCGTGATCGACCGGCTAGCCCTCCCGCACCACGAGCGGAAGGAAGCCCAGGCGGAACCGCTGCGGGCGTGAAACGGTCGAACCAGTGACTCGTGACGGACGGAGCGGGGCGCTCCCGTCTTCGCCAACCGGCGAGGTCGGGCGGAGAACATGTTTCCACGGGGCCTCTTCGAACGATCGGTGTGTTGCCACATGCCGTACACTCCTCCCCTTCGGATCCTCCTGACCGGGGCTGGTGCGCCCGGCGCATGGGGAATCATCAGCGCGTTGCGGGCCGCTGCCGACCGGCGGATCGTGATCGTCGGCGTGGACATGCGACGCGATGCGGTCGGCTTCGCTCGGTGCGACCGGGTCCACGTCGTCCCGGCAGCTACATCACCGGAGTTCTGGGCTGCGATGCGGGAAATCCTGCTCGCGGAGAGGATTCACGTGATCGTGCCGCTCGTGACGCGGGAACTTGAGATCCTCGCATCGCGTCGCTGCGAGATTGAGTGCCTCGGCGTGCGGGCGGTCGTTTCCGACCCAGAGGCCCTTTCCCTCGCCAACGACAAGGGCCGGACCACCGAGGCGATCCGGGAGGCCGGTCTGCCTGCGCCACGTGCCAAGGTGGTACACTCGGCGGACGGCCTTCGCAGGGCGGCTGGAGAGCTTGGCTATCCGGGCGTTCCGGTGGTCGTCAAGCCCTGCCAATCGAACGGAAGCAGAGGCGTCAGGATTCTCGACCCGACCATCGACCGACTGCACCTGCTGCTCCACGAGAAGCCGTCGTCGCTCATCTCCACACTGGACGACGTTGCGGGCATTCTGGAAGGCGCTGATCCGTTTCCGCCGTACGTCGTCATGGAGTATCTTCCCGGCGAGGAGTACTCGGTTGATTGCCTCGCCGATGGCGAGCGCGCCCTCGTGGTTGTTCCTCGGAGGCGAGATGAGATTCGGCAGGGGATCTCGTTCGCCGGCACCGTCGTGTACGACGAGGAGATCGTAACGTACAGCAGGAGCATCGTCGAGCGCCTGCGCCTGTGGGGCCCGATCGGTCTGCAGGTCCGACGAGACGCCGCGGGCGCTGCGAAGCTTATCGAGATCAACCCTCGCCTGCAGGGCACAACGGCACTGAGCGTCGCGGCGGGGGTGAACCTACCGTGGCTCAGCGTCCGGCTCGCCCTCGGCGAATCGTTCAGCGTTGGTCCGATTGCGTGGGGAACGCGGGTGATCAGGTATTGGGGGGACACCTTCTGGAGCGCCGACGGAAGGTTGCTTTCCGATGGGACCGGGGGGACGGCGGGCCCGGCTTCGTGAGATTGTGCGGGGATGTGCGGCATAGCGGGCATATGGCATCGCGACGGTCGTCCCGTTGCCCCTGAGACCATTGCGGCGATGACCGACGTTCAGGCTCACCGCGGACCGGACGACCGTGGCATCTACTGCGCCGGGGACATCGCCCTGGGACATCGGCGTCTGGCGATCATCGACCTCTCTTCCGGCGGCCACCAGCCGATGCCGAACGACGAGCGCACGCTCTGGCTGACGTACAACGGAGAGATCTACAACTACATCGAGCTTCGCGAGGAGCTCCGTTCGCTCGGCGTCCCGTTTCGCTCTGAGAGCGACAGCGAAGTCCTCGTCAAGGCGTACGAACGCTGGGGACCTGAGTGCCTCAATCGGCTGAACGGCATCTTCGCCTTCGCCATCTGGGACGAACGACGCCGGCAATTGTTCTGTGCCCGGGACCGGTTCGGCGTCAAGCCGTTCCACTACGCACAGATCGGTACGACCTTCATCTTTGCCTCGGAGATCAAGGGCATCCTCGCGGCGGACCTCGTTCCCCGCGAACCGAATTGGCCCGTCATCCATCGCTACCTGACCCTTAACCTCACTCACGTCGACGCGCAGACCTTCTTCCGGCAGGTCCACGAGCTTCCCGCCGCGCATGCCCTTGTCGTCGAGCGAAACGGCACGCAGTTGTCGCGCTACTGGAACGTCCCACCCGCCCAACCATCCCCGGTGCGACCGGATGGGGAGTGGATGGAAGAGTACTGGGACACGCTTCGGGACGCCGTGCGCCTTCAGATGCGCAGCGACGTTCCGGTCGGATGCTGCCTGTCCGGCGGATTGGACTCGACGACGCTTGCGAGCCTCGCCACCGACCTTTGCACCATCCCGATGAAGTCGTTCACCGCGTACCTCGAACACCCGACCTACGACGAGCGCGACCGGGTGGCGGCTTTCCTCAGACAGATCGGCGACAAGGTCGAGCCACACTTCGTCGGCCCGGACCTCGACGCGTGGGTCGAGGAGCTCCCGAGGGTGATCTACTACCACGACGAGCCTCACGCAGGGTACATCCCGAGCGCCCAGTGGGAGGTCATGCGGCTCGCGCACGAGCACGGCATCAAAGTGGTCCTCGACGGCCAGGGAGCGGATGAGTCGCTCGCTGGGTACAACTACTTCGTGGAAGCGCGGGTGGCGGACCTGCTCCGTGCCCGCCAGTTCGGCAAGGCTGTCAGGACCTCCATTTCGCTGGAGGACCGGCGAGGGTCGGGAGTTGCCGTGGGCGCGGGACGGCTCGTGAAGGCAGCGATGCGTGCCGTTCGTTCCCGGGAGTACCTCTATCGCCTCGAAGCGACCTACTCCCAGCGCTCGCTTCCGCTCGACCGGTCGTGGATCGAACAGGTCGGCCCGGTGCACGTCCCTGGCGTTGAGCGGGGCGGCTCGCGACTGGATAGCGAGCAGGCGAACGCCCTCCAGATCACGTCGTTGCCGTGGCTCCTCACCTTCGAGGACCGGTCGAGCATGGCCTTCTCCATCGAATCTCGCGTGCCCTACCTCGACCACCGCCTCGTCGAGATTGCCTTCCGCTTGCCCTATCATCTCAGGGTGGACGGCGCGGAAACGAAGGTGATCTTGCGGCGCCTGATGGAAGGACGGCTGCCGGAGGAAATCGTCGGGGCTCGTCTGAAGAAGGTCTTCGGCACGCCGTACCAACTGTGGTTCTCGCCGAAGCTGACCGCGTACGCGTGCGACATCGTCACCAGCACCAGCTTCCGCCAGCGGCCCTTCGTCGACGGGCGCCGCTTGCCCAAGTGGATCGAGACGTGGCGAAAGGCGCCATCTGACCGACGGCTGGCCTATCAGGTCTGGGACATGGTCGATCTCGAGCTTTGGTTCCGCGTCTGTGTCGAAGGGCGCGCAGCCGCTCCGCCGTGACGAGAGCCACATCTCAGGCGGGTCTTCAACATCTGTGTTGTGGGTTCTCCCACGGTAGGTGGGACACTCTTGTCCCGCACGGGCCGCGCCCGACAGGAGTGTCGGGCCTACCCACAGTTGAAAGGTTGAAGGCCCACTCAGGTGGTCGAGCGGGATGCGAATCGCGAGATCGCACCGGCCTGCGTGTGGGGTCGTCCGGGCGGAACTCCCTGGGCGCTCAGGGAGTCTTGATTGGTGATCGGGTGCGGGTTGCCTCCGGTAGCGGCGCTGCGCTCTCTTGTTGACCTTCAGAAACAGCGTGCGTAGCTTTATCCTCTCGTCGGCGAAGGCCGAGGTTTACGCACCATGACGCGAGAGTGGCGGAATTGGCAGACGCGCCAGACTTAGGATCTGGTGTCCCACGACATGAGGGTTCGAGTCCCTCCTCTCGCACCATCCCCCTCTCAGCCACACGCGGGGGTATCTCGAGGGTGACATCGGGCGGGGTGCCGAATTGCTTCGGTGTGCCCTGTGAGCCCGTATCCGGTCGATCGAGGTGAGCCAGCCCTGCGCGGAACCACGAGGCTGTCCATGAGATTTGAGGTGACCGAGACCGGCGTGTGTCGCCGCCGTATCGCGATTGAAGTGGAACCAGAGGTCGTCGAGGGACGAATCGCCGAGCTCGTACGAGAGTATCGCCGCACGAGAACCGTTCCGGGCTTTCGACCCGGCAAGGCAACCGATTCCCTCATCCGTCGGCGGTACGGTGGTCAGATTCGGTCGGAGGTACTGCGCGCCCTGATCCCAGAAGTCTGGAACCAGGCCCTGGACGAGCACAAGCTCAGGCCGGTGGACGAGCCACAGCTTGAGCCCGTCGATAGCAAACCCGGCGAGGCCCTGAAGATCACGGGAGAGGTGGACGTCAGGCCGCAGGTTGACGTGCGGGACTACAAGGGTATCGCCGTGACGCGCGAGGTGCACAAGATCACGGACGAACAGGTTAAGCAGCACATCGAACTGATCCGACACCAGCACGCTGACGAGGTGCCGGTGGACCGACCAGCGCAGAAGGGCGACATGGTCGTCGCGACGATCCAGCACCTCGACCGTACCGGTGTCCCGTTGGTTGGGAAAAGGGAGGAAGGTCGGCGTTGGGAGCTTGGCGGCATTGGCGCGCTGAGCCGAGACATGGACGAGCAGCTTGTCGGCATCGCCAAGGGCGAGAGGCGGACCCCCGTCTTCCACTACCGAGACGACCTTCACGACGAGCCACGCAGAGGGCAGGAAGACCGCGCTTGGGTCACCGTCACAGACATCCACGAGCGACACCTGCCCGAGCTGGACGAGAAGTTTCTCAAGGAGCTCGGAGAGTTCAAGACAGTGGACGATTTGCACAAGGCGATTCGGGAAGACCTAGAGCATCGCGCGCGCATCGTTGCCCGGCGACAGGTACACGAGCAACTGCGCGACCACGTCATCAGAGAGAACCAGTTCGAGGTCCCTGGCTCTCTGGTCGAACGGGCGCTCGCGAACATGTTGGCGGAGCATCGAGAGCGAGGCGACGATCACGACGAACAGCAGTTTCGGGAAGAGCACCGCGCCGATGCGGTCAAGGGGGTGCGCGGAGTGCTTGCACTCGAGCGCATCGCGGAGCAGGAGAACATCACGATCTCCGATCAGGAGGTTGATGAGCGCGTCGCCGCCATGGCTGCGGGAATGCGCGTGGATGGCGATGGCCTGCGCCGGTACATGACGGGCACCGGTCGGTATGAAAGCCTCCGGTCGGAGCTGCTGGTGGGGAAAGCCCTGGACTATCTTGAGGAACAAGCGAAGGTCAAGGAGGTCACGGTCGAGTCTGACGCGGACCCAGGGACGTCCGTTCGAGTGGTACGCCCGTGATCGTATCTTGTGCGGAAGGAGCGAACGAACATGAACATAGCCCCACTGATCCTTGAGCGCGACGGGCGCGGCGAACGCTGGTACGACATCTGGTCCCTGCTGCTGAAGAAGCGGATTCTCTTCCTCGGGATCCCGATAGATGATACGGTGGCAAACCTCGTCGTGGCGCAGCTTCTCTACTTGCAGTCTGAAGATGCGAACAACCCCATCCGCATATACGTCAACACGCCCGGCGGAAGTGTCTCGGCGGGACTGGCGATCTACGACACGATCAAGTACATCGAGGCGCCGGTCTACACGATGTGCACCGGCCTTGCGGCAAGCATGGGTGCTATCCTGCTCGCCGCTGGCGACAAGGGCCACCGATCGGCCCTACCGCATTCCCGCATCATGATCCACCAACCGTGGGGCGGATTCGAGGGAGCGGCGAGCGACATCGCCATCCACGCAGAGGAAGTGCTCAAGACGAAGAGCAGGCTCAACCAGCTTCTTGCCCACGACACCGGCCGTTCCCTCGAAGAGATCCAACGCGATACCGACCGGGACAAGTTCTTCAGCGCCGAGGAAGCGAGGGACTACGGCCTGATCGATTCGGTGACGGCTCTGTCCTCGCGGAAGGCGTCAGACAACGGTCCCGGCGGGAGCACAGGGAAGCCTTCATGACGCCCCCCGTTTCTCTTCGCATGACGAGCATCCCGGCAACGTGGCGGGAAGGCCGGGAGCTTCGCGGGGTACCTGGTGCACTGACAACGCTGTGCTGATGGTTAGCTTTGGTAGGCGGGACACTCTTGTCCCGCATGAATGAAGCCCGACAGGAGTGTCGGGCGCACGCATCATCCCAATGATATCAGTGCACCAGGCATCGGGACAGGCATCCAGCGCGGTGGCCCGATAAGTGACAAGGAGCTGGCAGACAGTGGCGACGAAACGGCGCGACGACGAGCTGCGGTGCTCGTTCTGTAATCGGCGAGCCGATCAGGTCCGGCGGCTCGTGACCGGTCCGAACGTGCACATCTGCGACGAGTGTGTCACAATGTGCAACGAGATACTGGCGGACGACTTGCGCCAGAAACCGGTGCTCGCCGAGGAGTCGTTGCCGAAGCCTGCCGAGATCAAGCGTCATCTCGACGACTACGTCATCGGACAGGAACGTGCCAAGCGCATCCTGAGCGTTGCCGTCTATAACCACTACAAACGCATCAGGTCCGGCACTGCGATGGGAGAAGCGGTCGAACTCGACAAGAGCAACATTCTCATGGTCGGGCCGACGGGAACGGGCAAGACGCTCCTTGCCCAGACCCTGTCTCGCGTCTTGAAGGTTCCGTTCTCGATTGCCGATGCGACCGTGCTCACGGAGGCGGGGTACGTCGGGGAGGATGTGGAGAACATCCTCGTGCGGCTGCTTCAGGCGGCGGACTACGACCTCGCTCGTGCGGAGGTCGGCATCGTCTACGTCGATGAGATCGACAAGATCGCTCGGAAGTCCGCCAACCCCTCGATCACGCGCGATGTCTCCGGCGAGGGTGTGCAGCAGGGGCTACTCAAGATCCTGGAAGGAACGATCAGCAGCATACCGCCGAAGGGTGGGCGGAAGCACCCGGAACAGCCGCTCATCCAGATCAACACGAGGAACATCCTGTTCATCTGCGGTGGCGCATTCGAGGGGCTTGACACGATCGTGAAGGAGCGCATCGGCGAGAAACACATCGGCTTCGACACTCCCTCGGAGCCGAAGCGCAAGCTGGACGCGGGGTCCGTGCTCCATCTCGTCGAGCCGGATGACCTCTTGCGGTTCGGGTTGATCCCCGAACTGATCGGTCGCCTTCCGGTTGTCGCCGCCCTCGACGAACTGGACAACCGGGCGCTCACGCGCATCCTCACGGAGCCGAAGAACGCCATCCTCCGCCAGTTCAAACAGCTTCTGGCAATGGAAGGCGTCAATCTTCGTTTCGAGGACGACGCGCTGCGACACGTCGTCGAGGAGGCACGCCGCCGGGGAAGCGGCGCACGGGGGCTGCGTGCGGTGATCGAGTCCGCCATGGTGGATGTCATGTTCGACATCCCCTCGCAAGAAGCGGTCCGCGAGGTGATCGTCACGGTCGACTCGCGGACGCGGAAGCTCGTGCCGATCTACATCACCGAGGGCGGCCTCCAGCAGAAGAGTGCATGACGCGCGAGCCGGGTGTTTCGTACCGGCGCGGAAGACCTCTGCCAACGTGTGAGTTCCATGCGGGTCCGATCTGTTCGGTTTGAGCTGGGGGTTGCGCACCTGGAGCAGCTTCCCCATTCGTCGTTGCCGGAGATGGCGTGGGCGGGACGGTCGAACGTTGGGAAGTCGTCCCTCATCAACCGGCTCGTGGGAAGCAGACGGCTCGCGAAAACGTCGAATACCCCCGGCAAGACGCGCCAACTGAACTTCTACCGCGTCGATGATGCGTGGTACCTCGTGGACCTGCCGGGGTACGGATACGCGGCAGGTCCGCGAGCGGAACGCGAACGGTGGCGCGCGCTCATCGAACCGTATCTGCTCGAGCGCCGACAGCTCGCAGGAGTTGCCGTGCTGGTGGATGCGCGCATCGGTGCGACCGAGTTGGATCGCGTCATGTTTGACTGGTTGACGTCCCACTCAAAACCATGGGTGGCGATCCTGTCCAAGGTGGACAAGATATCCGGCAATGCGCTGAGCGCGGTACGAAGACGCACAGAGACCGTCCTGGGATCGGACGTTTCCCTCATTCCTTGCTCCGCCCAAACCGGGTACGGCGTCGGCGAGGTGCTGTCCTGGATCGGCGAGTGTCTGGACCGGTATCGCGCCGAGCAGCCGCCCTTGCTAAGCTGGCAGTAGCAGGCCCCCCAACGAGAGAGGACACGTAGGTGAAGATCCGTCTCTACACGCCCGGACCGACCATGGTCCCCGAAGCGGTGACGCTTGACATGGCGCAGCCCATCTTGCACCACCGAACCGCCGAATTCTCAACCATTCTTGAGACCTGTCACGAGGGACTGCAGTACCTCTTTCAGACGAAGAAGACCGTGCTCATGCTCACCTCCTCGGGCACCGGCGCGCTCGAAGGCGCGGTGTCGTCGGTGCTCTCGACGAAGACGCCGACGCTCGTCGTGCGAGGCGGCAAGTTCGGCGAACGCTGGGGTGAGTTGTGCGAGGCGTATGGCGTGCCGATGGTCCCGCTCGACATCGCCTGGGGCGAGAGCGTCACGAAGGAGCAGCTTGCCGCGAAGCTGAAGGAGCACCCCGAGGTGAAGGCGGTCTGCCTCACCCAGAGCGAGACCTCCACCGGCGCGTTCGCCGACATCAAGGAGCTCGCGCCGGTCGTCAAGAAGCACGGCGCC
>Ga0315282_10007093_pt1 | contig 18533 bp, 21 predicted proteins | sample YL17G07_20_MG_FD_203693 | JGI IMG/M metagenome (GOLD analysis project Ga0315282, IMG submission 203693) | Sediment microbial communities from Yellowstone Lake, YNP, Wyoming, USA - YL17G07_20 | ecosystem: Environmental > Aquatic > Freshwater > Lake > Sediment | place: USA: Wyoming | collected...
GCGCAACGTGTTTCTTGTTGAGGGCGAGCGTGCCGCGACGATCACGCCCCAGCCCGCGCCCTACCTGCCCTTGGCCGACCAGGGCAATGCCGAAGGGGTGAAGTGGATCCGGCAGCGCATGCCCGCCGACCCGGATTACCCCGGCATGGAGGTCGCCACAGCGGTAGGAAACAAAGGGGGCTATACGGTGGTGGCGGTGGCGACCTCGTGGGAAACAAAGGACGTGGTTGCCGGGGCGGTCAAGCTGGTGCGCGAGACCCTCGGCGGCGATGCCTCGGCGCTGGTGCGGGAACATGAGCAGGAGTGGAGCCGGTTCTGGGCCGCCAGCGGCGTCGAGTTGGGCGACCCGGATTTCCAGAACTGGTGGTACAGGATGGTATATTACCTGCGCTGCTTCTCGAAGCCCGGCGTGGTCCCCATCGGACTGTGGGCCGGCCTTCCCAACGATGCCCCGGGTTGGCACAGCGACTACCACATGAACTATAACAACTGGCAACCCTTCTGGGCGCCATTTCCGATAAACCATCCCGAAATGGCCGACCCGCTGGTCCGCTATCTCAAGCAAATACTGCCGCGCCTCAAGTGGTTCGCCAAGACCACCTACGATTGCGAGGGGGCCTTCCTTACCATCTCGCTTTTCCCCTTCGAGCCGGATCCGTCGCAGTGCCGGACCGTCAACAAGCGGCAATGCGCGCTCATGCCCTGGGGCTACACTATCGGCATGGCGGGGATGGCGATGCACAACCTCTGGCTGCGCCAGCTCTACCAGCCCGACCGCAAGTACCTCGATGAGAACATCTACCCCGTGCTGCGCGAGGTGGCGCTGTTCTACGTTTCGTTCATGGAGAAGTGCAAGAGGCGCGCCGACGGCAAAGTCATCCTGGGCCCCAGCTACAATCCCGAACACGGGGAATTCGGCACGGACGACAATCCTTTTGACATCGCCTTCATCCGCTTCACCTTCGATGCCACGATCGAAGCGGCGAAGATACTGGGGCGCGATGGAGATCTTGTGGAACGCATCAAGCGCATGCGGGACCTGATCCCGCCCTATCCCACCGCTTCGGACCCGAATGGCAAGCCGGTGGTGGTGGACTGGGCCGCCTGCAAGCTCGGCGAGGTGGACGAGCACAACATCACGGTCCCTGTGATTCCAGTGTTTCCCGGCGATCAGGTGACCTGGTTCTCGCCGGAGGAGCAGAAAGACCTTTTCAAGCGCACCATCGCCGTGACGCGGCACAATCACAACAACTCCAACATCATGCTCAACGTGGCGCGGGCGCGGCTGTCCATGCCCGAGGCTCTCACGGAAACGCGGCAGTGGTTCAAGGGCAAGGCCCTGCCGAACGGCATGTTCGAGTGGCAGGCGCACGGCTTCTTCCTGAGCGAGAGCGCGGGGGTGGCGTCCCTGGTGTCCGAGTTCCTGGCGCAGAGCGTCGGCGGCATCATCCGTGTCTTCCCCTGCTGGCCCAAGGATCTGCCTGCGCGTTTCGCCGACCTGGGCGCGCAGGGCGGCTTCCTGGTCTCGGCGCAGCAGGCGGATGGAAAGGTTGGCCGGGTGGAGATCACCGCCACTGTCGGCGGCACGCTCAGGCTGCTCAGCCCTTGGCCGGCTATCACCGTGCGTCGCGGCAACGCGCAACCCCAGGCGCTGCAGCCGGATGCCCACGGCGTGGTAACGGTGGAAGCGAGTTCAGGCGAAAGATTGGGGTTCGCCGAAAAGCGGTGACATTCCCCGCGGCGGGACGGTATTTGTCTCCTCGCTATTGCGCAAATGCCGGGAATATGCCCCTTATTGCCTCGTGAATTATGATTTTGAGTTGACTTTTTTCCTCCGGGATGGAACGATCCACCCGAGGTCTGTTCTGGCCCCGGGCAACCAGAGAAGAACCCGGGGCGCCTGTCGTCCGTCAGTGGTATCAAGCGAGCGATGGGGCTGTGGGGATTAGCTGTGTTCACTCACCCGCGTTTAATCGTGAAGCGGGTGTTTTTTGCGCACCTGCGGGAAAGAGGCGTAAAGAAACGGAAAGAAGCGACATGTACACGGAATTCGGAGCGGTTCTGATCTTCATGCTCCTGGGAGTCGCGTTCGTCATAGGCAACCTTGTTCTGGGATGGTTCATCCGCCCGAATAAGCCGAATCCCGACAAGAACGAAATCTACGAGTGCGGAGAACCCACCGTCGGCTCAGCCTGGATCCGCTACAACAGCCGTTTTTACACGGTCGCCCTGGTTTATCTCCTGTTTGACGTGGAAGTGGTGATTCTCCTTCCCGCCGCGCTGGTTCTCAAGGAACTCGCCGGGGTGGGCTACGGTTGGTCCGCGCTTGTGGGCCTTTTGGTTTTCCTGGTGATCCTCGCGATCGGTCTGGCCTACGAATGGTACTACGGCAACCTCGATTGGATCCGAGGCGGCGACGGATCGGATGCTCGCGCGGAAGGGGAGGCGAGCCGCGATGACCGGTAAGAAAATGACATCCCCACTCCAAACCGCCGAGAAAATGCTCGAGTCGGCCGTGCGCGAGCCGCGCGACCTCACGCGTTATCTCCACTATCTGCGCACGGCATACACGGAAGGTCTGCCGCTTCTCGTGACTCCGCTGGACGCCGCGATCAACTGGTCCCGCGCCAACTCGATCTGGCCGCTCACGTTCGGCATTGCCTGCTGCGCCATCGAGATGATGGCCGTGGGCGCGTCGAGATTCGACCTGGACCGCTTCGGCGCGGGCGCATTCCGCCCCACTCCGCGCCAGGCCGACCTGATGATCGTGGCCGGCACCGTGACCCACAAGATGGCCCCGCGCGTCAAGCGGCTCTTCGACCAGATGCCCGAGCCGAAGTTCGTGATGGCGATGGGCGCGTGCACCATCGGCGGCGGGCCCTACTGCAAGCACGGCTATCACGTGGTCAAGGGCCTTGACCGGCTTTTGCCGGTGGACGTGTACGTGCCGGGCTGCCCGCCGCGCCCCGAAGCCCTGATTGACGCGCTGCTGTGGCTCCAGCAAAAGATATCGAAAAGCCACCGCGTGACCGATCGCTACTGGCGCAAGGATATGTGGAAGCAGTTCATGTTTTGGAAATCGGAACCCAGGGAATGAACGTCCAGGAAATCCACTCCCGCCTGAAAGCGCGCTTCGGCGACGGCATAGGGGAATGGACGGCCCCTGAGGCGGGGGACCCGTTTATCCAGGTGCGGCCCGCCTATCTGCGCGAGGTATGCAAGTTCCTCCGGGGCGAGGCCGACCTTCGGTTCGATTTCCTGCGCCTGATCTCGGCGGTGGATTGGACGGACCGCCTCTCGTCCGTGTACCACCTTTATTCTTATGAACACCATCATGGGGTGACCCTTCGGGTGGACCTCTTGCGCACCGCTCCACGCGTGGGGTCCGTGGCCGACGTCTGGCCCGCCGCGGACTGGCACGAGCGCGAGGCCTACGACATGATGGGAATCGTTTACGAGGGGCATCCCGCGCTCAAGCGCATCCTGTTGCCCGACGATTGGGCGGGCTACCCGCTGCGCAAAGACTACAAAGCGCCGGAAGAGTACAACGGCTTGACGAACCGGTAAGTAACTAGAGAACAACCATTGATGCTCAAATCCACAGACCATCCCTTTGAACTAGCGCTCCTCGTCCCCGCCGAAGATATCATCTTCGAATTGAGGGGCTATGCGGCAGTGGCGTGGGCTGATTTCCTGCTTAATCCCCGGAGGCTGCGCGGAAGCGATTTCCTGATGCGCTGGTCTCAAGGCGTTTGGAGTGAGCACCAGCTTATCAAGGCGGTCAAGGCGCGAGGGGAGTATTTTGCCCTTCCCTATGGGCCAAGCGGTGTTGCGCCCGATGACGATGTGCGGGAATATGAGTTGTACTTTGAACGCCTTGAAGCGGCAGGTTTGGGTTCGATAAAGCGTCCGGACCTCTTGATAATGAGGAAAAGGGACGAGGAAAAGGTAGAGAATATCCTGAGACGCCTGGGAGGGGCTGAGGAACTGCCTTTTATTTCCGAAGAGGATGATCGCATATCGCAGCTTTTGCGGATGGCCATTGTCGCGGTGGAATGCGAAAACAGCCTTTGGCGGGCCAGGCAAATGCCTGATTTTGGAGCGGAACTCAAACCACAAAAGAGGCTTGGCGGCCAACTTGGACTGAAAAAATCCGCCGTATTGCCCACCGTGATCATCAAGGAAGAAGACCGCGAGCCTTTGCGGGAGTGGCAGAGCAAACGGCATGTGCCCATACATATCTGGCATGCTTTCTTTGATTTGGCGTTTGGCTTGCCCTTGGATAGGGCGGACGATCTCATCCAGAGCGGCGCAATAGAGCCAACGGTCCAGGTGTTTCAGGCCCCTGGCGGGGCGACGACGAAGAAGGCGATATACAAGTTTTACTATCACTATGCATATTCTTTGGGCAAAGCCACGGAAGAGCCGCAGCTCAAAGCCCAATGCCTTACGGACAAGAATGGCCATGTTTTGCCCTATGTCACTTTTGAGGGTGGACGGTTTGAGCTTCGGTCCGAAGCCCTAGATGTTCTGAGGGAGTTATCGCGATGATCCTCTCTCACACAGCACGCCACCAGGCTCTTCCTGCGTCAGGTCCGAAGCGCGAGGCTCTGCGTCAGAAAGGGCAGTTTTGGACGCCTGATTGGGTGGCCGAAGCCATGGTCGCTTATGCGGTGGGTGGAGGGCAAGACTCAATTTTCGATCCTTGCGTGGGTGAAGGCGCGTTTTTTCGGGCCGCCAAGGCGATCAGCGTTCAGACCCGCCGCCATATTGCATTAACCGGAACGGAGCTGCATGCGGAAGCCCTGCGACAAGCAAAGGAAAGCGGATTGTCGGATGAGGATCTGGCGGCTGTGGAAACGAGGGATTTTGTGCTGAATCCCCCCAAAGGGCCGATTCCCGCCATTGTCGCCAATCCACCTTATATTAGACATCACCGTCTTTCCGCTCAGGTCAAGGAGCAATTGCGGTCTCTGGCCCAAAGCCTGATTGGCGCGCCGTTGGATGGCAGAGCCGGATTGCATGTGTACTTTCTTCTTCGCGCGCTTCAGCTGCTAGCGCACGAAGGCCGGTTGGCTTTCATCATGCCAGCGGATACAGCGGAGGGCGTTTTTTCGAGCGATCTCTGGCATTGGGTTACTGCCCACTATTGCCTGGACGCTGTTGTCACTTTCGCTCCCGAAGCCTCTCCTTTCCCGGGAGTTGACACAAACCCCATTGTGTTCTTGATCAGCAATAACCGGCCTAGGAGTAAGTTTCTGTGGGCGCGCTGTAAGGCTCCCCAGTCGCTTTCTTTGAGGACTTGGGTTCAGCATGGGTTTGCCGCCCAAACAGATCCAGCGCTTGAAGTCTGCTCAAGGAGTGTGGCGGAAGCCTTGAGCACGGGTTTCTCACGGGCGCCCATGATGCGCAAGAACGAAGGTCCTGTACTATCGGACTTCGCGAAAGTAATGAGAGGAATTGCAGCGGGCGCCAACGATTTCTTTTTCCTCACACGGCTGCAAGCGGATGCACTGTCATTGCCGGAGAAGTTCCTGCTTCCGGCGTTGGGGCGAACTCGAGACGTGCAAGGAGACGAGATCACGAAGGCAACCTTGCAGGCTGCGGTTGACGCGGGGAGGCCCACGCTCTTGTTTGCGCCTGATGGCCGTCCGATTGAGGAGTTTCCCGCGTCGGTTCAGGAGTACCTGCGCCAAGGTGAATCCATGGGCCTTCCTCAGAGAGCGCTCATTAGCCAGCGCCACCCATGGTACAAAATGGAAGTTCGCGCCATACCTCCTTTTCTCTTCGCCTATCTGGGACGCCGCAGCGCTCGTTTCATTCGGAACTTTGGGGGCATTGTTCCCCTTACTAGCTTCCTTTGCGTTTACCCCATTAACAAGAATCCGGAGTTCATTGAACGTTTGTGGCGGGTGCTTAGGGACCCTGAGACGGTCGCAAACCTGCCCTTGGTTGGAAAGTCCTACGGCGCGGGCGCCATCAAAGTGGAGCCGCGCGCCTTGGAAAGACTGCCTCTGCCTTTGTCCGTTGTTGCACGGGAAAACCTGCAATCTGCGCCGGCAGGTTCGCAACTGGAATTGGCTCTTCAGTTTAGTGTTGCATGAGAGATTTGAGGTCTATGTCTAGTACATTCACAGACACTCTCCCCGAACACCGCGATTCCCTCAAAACCGAGGAGCTGCTGATCAACATGGGTCCGCAGCATCCCTCGACGCACGGCGTGCTGCGCCTCGTGGTGCGCACCGACGGCGAGATCGTGCGCGAGTCGTGGCCCCAGATCGGCTTCCTGCACCGCTGCTTCGAGAAAATCGCCGAGTCGCTCAACTACGCCCAGGTGGTGCCCTACACCGACCGGATGGATTACCTGGCCTCGATGAACAACGCGCTGGCGTTCTGCCTGGGCGTGGAGAAGCTGGGCGGGATCGAGGTCCCGGAGCGCGCCGCCTACCTGCGGGTGATCGCGGCGGAGCTCAACCGCATCGCTTCCCACTTGGTTTCCTTCGGGACTTATGCGCTGGACCTCGGCGCTTTCACGCCGTTCCTGTACGCCTTCCGCGAGCGCGAGTACATCCTGGCGATCCTCGAGAAGATGAGCGGCGGACGGCTTCTCTATCACTATCCGCGCATCGGCGGCGTGGCGCGCGATATGAGCGCCGAGATGATCCAGGACACCCGCGCCTTCCTTAAGATCATGCGGAAGGCCTGGCCGGAATACAACATCCTCCTGAGCTACAACCAGATTTTCATAAAGCGCACGGCCAACGTCGGCGCCGTCTCGCGCGAGCAGGCCATCGCGTGGGGATTCACGGGGCCGTGCCTGCGCGCCAGCGGCGTCCCCTTCGACCTGCGCAAGCAGCATCCCTACTCCCTTTATGAGCGATTCCGGTTCGACGTTCCGGTGGGGGAGGGACTCAAGGGCACGGTGGGCGACTGCTGGGACCGGTACTGGGTGCGCATGGTCGAGATAATGGAATGCTGCAAGATCATCGAGCAGGCGCTCGACGCCTTGCCGGACGGGCCGGTGATGGCCAAGGCGCCGCGCGTGCTCAAGCTGCCCAAGGGCGAGGTCTACGTGCCGTGCGAGAATCCGCGCGGCGAGCTGGGCTACTACATTATTTCCGACGGCGCGGCCAAGGCGCTGCGGGTGAAAGCGCGGGGGCCCTCGTTCTGCAATCTGAGCATCACCAACGCCCTCTGCCGCGACATCCTCCTGGCCGACGTCGTCGCGGTGCTGGGCTCGATTGACATTGTGCTGGGGGAGGTGGACCGGTAACGGCGGTAGGAGACTGTGCGTGAATGTGGAGACCGCACAAGTACGGCACCGGCCGGGAAGGAAGGGGAACATGAAAGCCAAACTGACTAGTATCTCCTTGTCAGGATTCAAGACCTTCCGGGAATTGAAGGATTTTGAGCTGCGCCCTATCAACGTGCTCATCGGGGCGAACGGCGGGGGGAAATCGAACTTTCTCTCCTTTTTCCGCATGCTGTCCAAAATCGTGGATGCAGGCATCGGTTTGCAGCGTCATGTGATTATGAACGGCGGAGCCAATACGTTTCTGCACGACGGGAGCAAGACAACCAACGCGATACGGGTTTCCCTGCGGTTCAAGACAGAGAAGGGCGCCGGTGAATACGCTTTCGAGCTGCTTTGGAGAGTCACAGATTCGCTCTTCTTCACGGAGGAATCTCATAGATTCACGCCCTTTGGAGAGGAAGAACGGCCTTGGCAATCGTTCGGGGCAACTCATGAGGAAACACTGTTGGGAAGCCAGATGCGTTCCCTTTCCTTTGACGGGACGGCTGAGCTTTGGAAGACGCTGACAGAAAGCGTCATATACCATTTCGAGGACACATCCGACCGCTCTCCGCTCCGCTTGACGTGTAACAAGGATGACTGCCGTTACTTCTACGAGGACGGAGGCAATCTTCCAGCATTTCTCCGGAGACTCCGCGAAAGCGACGATGAGACAGAGCGATTCGCCTTTGCCCGGATTGAAGATGTGATACGCCTGTTGGTTCCATCCTTTGCGCGATTCGTGCTGGAGCCGGAAGGGAGTTCGCTCATCCTGCGTTGGCGTGAGGAGGGCAGTGATCGGGACTTCAACGCCAGCCAAGCGCCGGATGGGATGCTGCGGCTTACGGCTCTCGTCACTCTCTTGTCGCAACCGGATACCATTTTGCCTAGTATCCTGATCATAGACGAGCCTGAGTTAGGATTGCATCCCACCGCGATTGCTTTTGTCGCCGGACTCATGCGGGGCGTTTCGAAGGTTTCGCAGTTGATTGTTGCTACCCAGTCGCCCGAACTGGTGGATGAATTCGAGCCTGAGGATATTGTGGTGGTGCAACGGAAAAGGCGTGAATCCCTGCTGGAGAGAAAATCCAAGGAGGAATTGAAGGTCTGGATGGACGAATACTCGCTTGGAGATTTATGGCGCAAGAACGTACTGGGCGGAGGCCCTTTCGCATGACTCGAGTTTACATTGTGGCCGAGGGGCAGACGGAGCAGGCGTTCATCAGCGCGGTGCTTGCTCCTTTCCTGGGACAGTGCGGCGTTCATGTCGCCGCGCGCCTTGTTGGTCCCCGAGGCCGCGGGGGCGGTAACGTAACCATCCACCGGCTGAGAAAAGACATTTGCCGGTTCCTACTGCAGGAGGAGAGATCCGTCTGTTCCACGATGTTTGATTACTACGGCCTAGCGCCGGATTTTCCCGGGAAAGACCGGATTGCGGCGAACCAGAGCACGGCTGCGAAAGCGGAAACCATCGAGACCGCCCTTCGAGACGAAATAGCGCGGGAAATGGACTCTTCTTTCGATTGCCGCCGTTTCATTCCCTATGTTCAGATGCACGAATTCGAGGGACTCTTGTTCAGCGATCCAGCGGCGCTTGCGCACAGTCTGGGCAATGCGGAACTGCAAACGGTTTTCCGCGAGATAAGAGAGGGAAGAGGCATTGGTACTCCCGAAGATATCAATGATGGCCGTGAAACGTGCCCCTCAAGACGCATTGAAAAGGTCTGCCGATATGATAAACCAGCTAGCGGGATTGCGGCAGCGAAAGCAATCGGCTTGGAAAAAATGCGAGAGGAATGTCCGCATTTCTCCGCCTGGGTCGCCAAACTCGAATCCTTGGGAGACAAGGCGTAGTGTAGTCCGCGCATGAACGAATTCATTGAACAGTTCCACTCGGGCACGATACTGGCCCTCTTCCCCGCCCTCCGGGTTATTCCCCTTTGGGTGGTTTTCGCGGTGGCGTATTTCGTGGGCTGCGTGTTCGTCATCATCTGGATCGCGCTGATGGCGATGATCTGGACCTACGGCGAGCGCCGCATCGCGGGATACATTCAAGTGCGGCCCGGTCCCAACCGCGTGGGACCCTTCGGCGTCTTGCAGCCCATCGCCGACGGCATCAAGCTCCTGGGCAAAGAAGACACCGTCCCCGCCGCCGCCAATCTGATCATCTACTCGGTGGCGCCGCTGCTCGTCTTTCTCGGCGCCATGATCCCCTTCGCCGTGCTGCCCTTCAGCGAGCGCATCGTCCTGACCAACATGCAGCTCGCGCTCTACTACGTCCTGGCGTTTCAGGCCATCGAGGTGATCGGCATTCTGATGGCGGGCTGGGGTCCGGGCAGCAAGTGGTCGCTGTACGGCGGGATGCGGCTTGCGGCGCAGATGCTCTCCTATGAGATCCCCGTGGGCTTGTGCGTTCTCGTCGTCATCCTGCTCACCGGGTCGCTGAACCTGGGCGAGATCGTGCGCTGGCAGGAACATGACGCGTTTGGTCTTCAGCATCCCTGGGTGTTGGGGTGGGCGGTGTTCCGCTCTCCCGCGGCGTTCCTGGCCTTTGTGATGTTTTACGTGGGCGGCCTGGCGGCGACCAAGCGCGCACCCTTCGACTTGCCCGAAGCCGAAAGCGAACTGGTGGCGGGCTACCACACGGAGTATTCCGGGATACGCTTCGCCTTCTTCTTCATGGCCGAGTACGCCGCGATGTACGTGATCTGCGCGCTGGCCGCGATCCTGTTCCTGGGCGGCTGGCACGGTCCCATCCCGCGACCCGAGATTCCCGCCCAGAGCGCGTTCTTCATGCAGCTTTGGGGCGCGACGGTGCAGGCGGACTTGCCGAACTGCCCCTCTCTGCTCAGCCGCGTGCTGCTCTTCTTCATCAGCTTGTTCTCGGTAGTGACTTCGGCGGACGGTATTCGCATCGTGGCCCACGAGGCGATCGGCGCGGTGAACATGATCGGCAAGTCCTTCGCGCTGTATTTCGTGATGATCTGGGTGCGCTGGACGCTGCCCCGAATCCGGATTGACCAGGTGATGTATCTTTGCCTGAAGGTGCTGCTGCCCATCGCGCTGGCGTGCGTGATCTGGGCCGCGGTGCAGGTGGTGGCGATGCAGTAGCGCGGGCCTCCCGCCTGCGGTCAAGGCAGGCAAGATGCCCGCCCTACGGAAGAACAGATTTACACAAAGGAGGGGTGCCATGCAAAAAGTGACCCTGATATACTGGAAAGAAGGGGATTTCTGGCTGGGCAAGCTGCTTGAACACCCCGAAATAATGACACAGGGAATTTCTCTGAACGAACTCGAGGAGAACATCAAGGACGCCTATCTGATGATGGCAATGGATGACGTGCCAGAGGAACACTCCACCAAAGAAATCGCGATATGAAGCGGAAGGAATTTGTGAGAAAACTCGAAAGCGCCGGCTGCGTTCTCTTGCGTCCAGGGGGAAGGCACGACATTTACTTTAACCCCGCCAACTCGCTCAAGCAACCGGTGCCGCGTCATTCAGAGATTCATGAGAAACTGGCGCGTCACATCCTGAAGCATCTGGGACTGGAACCGGAGACCAACGGCAAGTGAGAAACCGCCGCCACAATCCCTTCGTTCAATACTTCGCCGACATCTGGGCGGGCGTGGCCACCACTTACCTCGGCATGCGCCTTACACTGGGCTATTTCTTCCACCGCAAGTTCACCATGCTCTATCCCGAAGAGCGCCCCGTGATACCCCCGGGCCACCGCGGGCTGCACGCCTATGACGAAGCCAAGTGCATCCTCTGCCAACTCTGCGTTGCCGCGTGCCCGGTGGGCTGCATCACGCTCGAAGCCGTGGGCAAGGGCAAGGACGGCATGGTGACGCGCTACGACGTGGATTACTCCGCGTGCCTCTTCTGCAATTTGTGCGCGGAGGCCTGCCCCACCAAGTGCGTGTGGCTGAGCGGGAAATACAATCTGGCCTGCGGCTCGCGGGGCGAGTGCGTCCTGCGTCTGGCGCGCCCGAAAACGGACTCGGAGATCGCCGCGCACAAAGATCTGCTGGCCCGCAAAGAAGCCGAGAAAAAGGCCAAGCAACAGGAAGCGCCGGGAACAACGTGAGTCCGGAGGTTACGCCATGAACGAGGAATTGGAAAAAGAGATTCTGGAGGCGGCGCGGGTGCTGATTTCCTATGGCGCGCAGGAGGTGTATCTTTTTGGTTCCCTTGCGAAAGGCGTAGTCACGGAGGGCTCCGACGTGGATTTGGCTGTAAAGGGGCTTCCCGACGGGGTGTTCTTTAGCGCCGTCGCCCAAGCATCCAGAATTCTGTCGGTTCCGCTGGATGTGATGACTTATGATGGGAACGCCGCATTGGTGAAACTGCTGACGATGAGAGGAGAAATGCGCCGTGTTGCGTGAGGAATGGGCGGTCATAGACGAAGAAGTCGAAAGGTTGCGGGCTCATGTGCTGGCCGGCAAACCGCTCCTGGATTCCTTGCGGGACAGAGAACCCAACCATATTGAGATGATGGCGAGTTGCACCATGCTGCATGGTTTCTACAATGGCATTGAGAAAATCTGCCGCTCCGTCTCTGAGTTCACCGGAGAGACATGGGCGGGCCAAAAGGCAGGCGAGGCGTGGCACAAACGCCTTCTCGATTCCATGATGCAAGGGAATTCCTTCCGCCCGGCGTTGCTGTCCGAGCCGCTCTATGAAACCCTGTTGGAATACCTTCGGTTTCGCCACCTGTTTCGGCACGCCTATTTCCAGGAACTGAGTTGGCATCGAATGGCCCATCTGTTGAAAAACCTGGAAAAGATTTTTGACCAATTCCTGTCCGAGGTTTCCACCTTCAAAGACAAGATGGAAACCGCTGGGCTGGAGAAAGGAGATGGAACCAAGTGAACGTGGATCCCGCCTCCATTCCCGTTTCCTGGCAAGGCTCGAATCTAGCCTTTTGGGTGATTACGGCGCTCGTGCTTCTGTCCGCCGCCGGGGCAGCCATGAGCCGCAGCATTGTCCAGGCCGCCTTCTGCCTCTTCTTCACGCTCATCGGCATGGCGGGCTACTACGTCCTGCTCGGATCGGGCTTTCTCGCCATCACCCAGATCGTGATCTACGTCGGCGGCATCCTGGTCTTATTGATGTTCGGCATCCTGCTCACCAACCGCCCCTTGCAGCGCGAGCAAAAGGGCGCGGGCTGGTTGTATCTCGCGGCGGGCGTGATCGGCGCGCTGCTGCTCTTTGGCGTGCTGGCGCGGATCATCGGAACGGGGCCCTGGGTCGAGGTGCAGAATCTCACGGAACCCAAGAGCGAGGTCCACGTGCTGGGCAGGCTGCTGATCACGAAGTACCTGCTTCCGTTTGAGCTGGCGGGCATGACGCTGCTGCTGTGCCTGATCGGCGCGGCGTACCTGGTCCGGAGGCGCGAACGATGAGCAACTATATCTCGATCGCAAGCGACTATCTCTCGAAGGCCGCGCACTTTCTCGGCCTGACCTCGGGCCATCCCGCCGGGCTGCACCTCTATCTGATCGTGGCGGCGATCCTGTTTGTGCTGGGCCTGGTGGCCTGCATGGCGCGGCGCAACGCCATCGGCATCCTCATCGGCATCGAGCTGATCCTGAACGCCGCGATCCTGAACTTCATGGCTTTCTGGCGCTTCAGGGGCGGCATGGAGACGGACGCCGCCACGATGGCCGGCCCGATGATGGGCATTTTCGTGATGATCCTCGCGGCGTGCGAAGCGGCCATCGCCCTTGCCATTCTGCTCAATCTCTATTTCAACTTCGGAACGGTGGAAGTGGATTCCGTGCACCAGATGAAACGATAGGAAGAGATCTTCCACGGCGGCGAAAATGATTCAAAGAAAACCGTCAGGCAAAACAAAACGACTCGACGGCAACGCCAAGAAAGAACGGAGGTTGCCTTCCGACACCGAAGGGAGAGTCGTTGAATCCGCTTCACAAGTCCCGAGCGATGTTCTCAAGTCTCCCGGCGGCACGATTGTCGTGCCCTCGAAAGAGCACTGGCGGCAGATCTTGAAGCGCGCGCCGATCTCATCCGCCTCGCTCGTGACCGCCAACCTGTTCCCCCTCGCGGGAGCGCTGTTTTGGGGCTGGGGTATATTCCCGATCGTCTTCTTGTTCTGGCTGGAGAATGTGATCATCGGCGTCTTCAACGTGTTGCGGATGGCGTGCGTGTCGGGAGGCGGACTTATCGGAGGAGTGGAGAAGGTTTTTATGATTCCATTTTTCATCTTTCACTACGGCGTGTTCGCGTTGGTGCACGGCATCTTCGTCATTGCCCTTTTTGGGCGAAAGGAGACGGCGGAAGCTCTCGGAGACGGGCCTTTCGCGGGCATTTCCAGCCTTATTCGCGAGAACATAACACCGGGGTTCCAGATGGCGGTGATTGCTCTTGTGGCCAGCCACGCCGTCTCGTTTGTCGCGAACTACATAGGACAGGGGGAATTTCGCAAGACGCGTTTGGATGACTTGATGATTAGCCCTTACGGGCGGGTCGTGGTGCTCCATGTAGTAGTTCTCGCCGGTGGTCTTCTAATCACGGCCACTGGGCAGCCCTTGTGGGGGCTGGTTCTTTTCGTGGTCCTGAAGGCGGGTCTGGATCTGCGGCAGCATTGGGCGGAGCGCCGCAGGTTCGCCGCGCCGCGCCGCGCGCAGGGCAACGTCGTTCCACTGTGGCTATGAGCCAAGAAGAAGAAGGATCCATGATAATATGATCTACCAGTGTTCCCTCTTGATTTTCCTCTTGCCGTTAGCGGCCTACGTCGTCATGGCCCTCTTGAACCGCCGCATTCCCCGGCGCGGGGACTGGCTAGCCACCGGCGTCCTCGGCGTCTGCCTCATGCTGTCGCTTTATGTGTTCTATGCCGTGCTCCAAACCCCCAAGCCGCTTCTCGTCAACGTCACGTTCGACTGGCTCCCGATGCAGGTGGGAAAAGCAATCGCGGGCGGCCTCATGGTGGACCGCCTCACCGCCGTCATGCTCGTCGTGGTCACGCTGATCAGTTTCCTCGTGTACCTTTTCTCGGTCAAGTACATGGAAGGCGACGTGCGCTACGGCCGCTATTTCACCTGCCTCTTGCTGTTCTCGGTGTCCATGCTTGGCCTGGTTCTCGCCAACAATCTTCTTTACCTCTACGTTTTCTGGGAACTCGTCGGCCTTTCCTCGTATCTCCTGATCGGCCACTGGTTCGAGAAAAAGTCCGCCTCCGACGCCGCGGTCAAGGCCTTCATCACCACGCGTCTCGGCGACGTGGGCATGTTCATCGGCGTCATGATCTGCTATTTCCAGGTGGGATCGCTGCACTACGCGGACGTGTTCAGCGCCATCGAGACCGGCGGACTGGCCGGATCGTGGCGCACCATCGCCGGACTCGGCCTCTTCTTCGGCGCGATGGGCAAGAGCGCCCAGTTCCCCCTGCACGTCTGGCTCCCCGACGCGATGGAAGGCCCCACGCCCGTCAGCGCCCTCATCCACGCCGCCACCATGGTCGCCGCGGGCGTCTATCTGGTGGGGCGGCTGCTGCCCGTCTTCGATCCCGCGACGCTCCTGGTGATCGCCTACGTCGGCGGCTTCACGGCGATCTTTGCCGCCACCATCGCCCTCGTGCAGGATGACATCAAGAAAGTCCTCGCCTATTCCACCGTGAGCCAACTCGGCTACATGGTTTTGGCGCTCGGCGTGGGGGGCTACACCGCGGGCCTTTTTCACCTCACGACGCACGCTTGCTTCAAGGCGTGCCTGTTCCTCGGCTCCGGCGCCGTGATCTACGCCATGCACCACGAGCAGTCGTTGAGCAAATACGGCGGCCTCCGCCACAAGATGCCTTACACTACGTTCTTCTATCTGATGGCGACTCTCGCGCTCGCCGGCTTCCCGGGCTTCTCCGGTTTCTGGAGCAAGGACGCCATCCTGGCCGACGCGCTCGGCTTCGCGATGGTCCACCCCGCGCACGCTTTCCTGCCGTTTGCCGGGTTTGCCACGGTTTTCCTAACGGCCTTCTACATGTTCCGCCAGTTCTTCCTGACCTTCACCGGCAAACCGCGCGACCACCACGCCTACGAGCACGCGCGCGAGGCGCCGTGGCAGATGCTGGTCCCGCTGATCATCCTCGGTTCGCTGGCCGTGGTCGGAGGCGGATTCGGACACTGGTTCGGCGCGATGAACCCGAAACGCTCCGGCATCGAGCAGATCCGCTCGTTCAGCGAGACGGGTTATTCGAATCCTTTCACGGTGAAGGCGCTTGAAAGAGCGGATGCGGGCGCTGCTTCGGCTTCGCACACTGCGTCCACTATCTCAGCCGCGTCCACAGAGTCCACCATGTCCACTGAGTCCGCTATGTCCACCGCGTCCACCATGTCCACAGAGTCCACCGCGTCCACCATGTCCACAGAGTCCACCGCGTCCACCATGTCCACAGAGTCCACCGCGTCCACCATGTCCACTGAGTCCACTGCGTCCACCCCAGAAACCAGGCGCGAAGGGACGAACACGGACGGACACGGACCGGACACGGACCGGCATGGAGGCGCGGCGCTCACGGTGGAGGAAGAGGCGGCCCACAAGGCGCACTATCCCGCGATGGCGCTCTCGACCCTCCTGGGTTTGGGCGGCATCCTCCTAGGCGGCCTGATGTACCTCCAACGCAAGGACGGCTCAACGGCGCTCAATCCCGCCACTCCGGCCACGCGTTTCTCCGCCTTGTACCGCCTGCTCTGGAACAAGTATTATCTCGATGAACTCTACATGGCCGGCTTCATCATGTCCACCCGCGCCTTGAGCCGTCTGATAGCGCTCTTCGACCGCACCGTCATTGACGGCGTGGTGAACTTCTTCGGCTGGTTTGGGGTCCTCTGGTCCTTCCTGGTGGACCTCGCGGACCGGTGGGTGGTGGACGGGCTGGGCGTGAACGGCTCGGCGCGGGCCGTGGGCTACGCCGGGGAGAAACTCTCTTACACGCAAACCGGCCGGGTCCGGCAGTACCTGGTCCTGATGATTGCGGGTATCGTGATCCTGTCGGGAGTGTGCATTTTAGCGTTTTGGGGGTCTTAGCCTTATGCGCATGACAATTGCGGTTGAAGACGAAGTAGTGGAGGCCCTCTTGCGGTATTCCCGCAAGAAGACGGCGGCCGCTGCCGCCCGTTTCGCCCTAGCGGACTGGGTGCGCCTGAAGAAGATTCAGGAACTCCGCTCTTTGAGGGGAAAACTGGAGATAGCAGATGATCTCTCTGAACTCCGCGGCATGGAAATGAGCGCGAAGTGAGGCGGAGGACTCGGCCATGAACACAAGTATCCAGATAGATCGCGAACAAATCGCCGAGTTCTGCCGGAAATGGAGAATCACTGAATTCTCCCTTTTCGGATCCGTTCTCCGGAGCGATTTTGGACCGGACAGCGACGTGGATGTTCTAGTAAGCCTGGAGCCAGGGGCGCCGTGGAGCCTTTACGAGTGGGTGGAGATGATAGACGAGCTGAAGGAGATATTCGGGCGCGAAGTGGACCTTGTGGAGAAAACCGGCTTGAGAAACCCCTTCCGGCGGCGCGGTATCCTCAAGAACAGAGAGGTGATCTATGCCACTCAATGAACGGGACGCGGCATACCTTTGGGACATGCTGGACAGCGCGGAGACCGTCCGGGAGTTCATGAAGGATGTCTCTTATCATCAATACTCCCGGGACAGGAAGCTCCAACTCGCCGTCGAGCGGGCGGTTGAGATAATCGGAGAAGCGGCTCGCCGGGTATCCGAAACGTGCAAATCGGCGCATCCCGAAATCCCATGGCAAGGCATCATCAGGCAGCGAAACGTGCCGGCTCACGAGTATGGCGATATCAAGCTGGAAGTGATGTGGGTTCTGGCAACGCAGCGTATTCCGGAACTGATAGCCATGCTGAAGAAACTGGATATCTCTGTGCCGCCGCGGGACATTGAGCAGGAGAAATAGGCAAAGGGGAAACCGAGAAACTCCGCCGGTGTGTGGCCGAATCTGGAACTTCAAAAGCAGAGGAATGGTCTAACACATGGAAAAGTCACTACTGACTCTGATCACCTTTCTCCCGCTGGCGGGCGCGCTCCTCATGCTCCTCTCGCCCAAGGGCAAAGACAATCTCATCCGGACCATCGCCGTGGTCGCGAGCGGCGTGGTGTTTGCCCTCACGCTCTACCTGTGGTGGGGCTTCGACCCCACGGCGCTCAAAGCGGCGACGGCCGCCGCGCCCTACGCGGGCTATGATGAAAAGACACGAGTTGAAGTGGCCTGGATCGCGATGTACCACATCTACTACCGCCTCGGCGTGGACGGCCTGTCGGTCCTTCTTATCGTCCTCACCGGCCTCCTCTCCTTCCTGGCGTGCTTCTCCGCGTTCACCATCCGCAAGCAGGTCAAGGCGTTCTTCGTCCTCTTCATGTTGCTGCTCACCGGCATGATGGGCGTCTTTGTCGCGCTCGACTTCTTCCTGTTCTATGTGTTCTGGGAACTCATGCTCCTGCCGATGTACTTCCTGATCGGCATCTGGGGCGGCCCGCGCAAGGAGTACGCCGCCATCAAGTTCTTCATCTACACCCTGCTCGGCTCCGTCCTCATTCTACTGGTGATCCTGGCCTATTACTTCAAGATGTCCTCGACGGGCCAGGCGTTGTATGCTTTCAACATCCCGATGCTGGTCGCGCTCAAGCCCTTCCCCGTGGCGGGCGGACCGCACCTCATCCACCATCTCCTGTTCTGGAGCCTCTTCGTCGGCTTTGCCATCAAGATCCCGAGCTTCCCCTTCCACACATGGCTTCCCGACGCGCACGTCGAAGCCCCCACCGCCATCTCGGTCATCCTGGCCGGCGTTCTGCTCAAGATGGGCGTGTACGGTATTCTGCGATTCAACTACCCGCTCCTGCCCGAAGTTGGCGCGCTTCCAGGCGTCATGTGGTTCCTGGCTGGGCTGGGGGTGTTCAACATCATTTACGGCGCTCTCTGCGCGCTCGGTCAGACCGACTTCAAGCGCCTGGTCGCGTACTCCTCCGTAAGCCACATGGGCTACTGCCTCCTGGGCATCGCCGTCCTCAAGAGCGAGGCGGTCAACGGCGCGATCTTCCAGATGTTCGCGCACGGCCTTTCCTCGGCCATGATGTTCATGCTCGTGGGCGTCGTGTATGAGCGCGCCCACCACCGCGAGATCGCGCGCTTCGGCGGCATCGCAATCCAGATGCCCACCTACTTCGCTCTCTCGGTCGTGGGCTTCTTCGCCTCGCTGGG
>Ga0315282_10007094_pt1 | contig 18530 bp, 22 predicted proteins | sample YL17G07_20_MG_FD_203693 | JGI IMG/M metagenome (GOLD analysis project Ga0315282, IMG submission 203693) | Sediment microbial communities from Yellowstone Lake, YNP, Wyoming, USA - YL17G07_20 | ecosystem: Environmental > Aquatic > Freshwater > Lake > Sediment | place: USA: Wyoming | collected...
TCACCAGCGGCTTCCCGCCCTTAAGCGCGGCAAGGGTGTGGGCCCGGGCGTCGTGGGCATGGACTACATCGGCTTTGGGCAGTGGCGACCACCAGCGCAGGGGCCGGGCCGCCAGGCCCGCCAGGCGCGCCCGCTCGAGCAAAACAGAGCCCACAGGCGCCAGGATTTCCTGCGCATGGCCCCGCCGGCGGAGCGCCTGCGCCAGCAGCAGCAACTGCCATTGTCCACCGCGCATCTCGCGCCCGGTATCGATGTGCAAAATCCGCATGATGAAGCTGTCAGCTATCAGCCATCAGCTATCAGCTTTCAGCTTTCTTCGGTCCGGCTGAGACGTCCGCGCTTCCGGCCGGTGGGCTGCTGGCCGGCGGTTCTGGCTGAAAGCTGATCGCTGATGGCTGACAGCGTTCCAGCGTTTTCGCCCATTTCAGAAAGACGTACCAGGCGGCCATGGAGGAGATCAGCAGACCCTGGTAGCCGTCGCGAAAACCCTGCTGGAACAGGTACGTGCGCAGAAACGTCCAGGGAGGAGCCAGCAGCAGGCGGGCCGGGCCCGCCCGGCGTCCCTGTGCCCGCAGCTCGTGCGCGGCCAGCGTCGTGTAGCGGTCCAGCGTGCGCAGGTGCCGGCTGAGCGCATCGCAGGTGTAATGCAGCAGGTCGCCCCGCAAGGTTTCGACCGGGCCGGCGACTCGGACGCTCTCATGCACGTAATCGCCTTGCCAGGCGCCCCGTCGCCGGTCGTACAAGCGCAGTTTGTAATCGGGATACCAGCCGGAATGCAGGATCCAGCGGCCCAGGTACTGCGCGCGCCGCGGAAACCGGTAGCCGGCGGCGCCCGGCTCCCCGCGCTTCAGCCGCATGATTTCGGCCGACAGCGCCTCGGTCAGCGCTTCATCGGCATCGATCGAGAGAATCCAGTCGTGCGAGGCCCGCGCGGCGGCGAGGTTCTTCTGCGCCGCGTATCCGGGCCAGGCGTTTTCCACGACGCGCGCGCCGTAGCCGCGGGCAATTTCGCGCGTCCGGTCCGTCGAGCCGCAATCGACGACAACGATCTCGTCCACGCAGTCCAGCGAATCGAGCGCCCGCGGCAGGTTGCGCTCTTCATTCAGCGTGATGATGGTCGCCGAGATTTTCACGGTTCCCGCAGCCAGTTTTCCACTTCGAGACCCGGAATGCGCCTGAAGTGCCGCTCGTTATCGGTCACCAGGATCAATTCGTTTGCCAGCGCCACCGATGCAATCATGAGATCCGGATCATCCAGCCGGGTCCCTTTCGCTTCGAGATCTGCTCGCAGTTCGGCATAAACATTGGCGCACCTGAGGTCATATGAAAGCACGGGCACGTGGCCCAGCAGACGTTCCATCCGGGTAAAGAACGAGATACCCTTTTTCGCATGCGGCAGTCCGTAGAGGAGCTCGCCGCGGTTGATCGAAGACGTATACAAATCGCGATTGGGGACGCTGGCCAAGCGGCCAATGAGGACGGGTGCCGGCGAACTCCGTAACAGCTCACTGAGAATGTTCGTGTCGAGCAGGTACATCAGTCGATGCGCACTTTGCGCGGTCGGGAGCGTCGCCGGGACGCAACGACTTCCTTCATGATCTGCCCCCATTCGGGGAAGTCGGAGAACAAGCCCACGCAATCAAGGATTGCGCCGGCTCTGTCAGGATCGTTCTTCTCACACCGCGCTTCTGCCAACAAGGCCAGGTCCGCTACCTTCACGAGAGCAGCCGCGGGTTTGCCGCGCTTCTCAATCACGATCGTGTCGCCACCATGCTGCACGCGGCTGATCAGTTCGGAGAACTTCCGTTGGGCCTCGGCCGCACTCACGCTGCGCGTCATGTCGTCATTTTGACCTATTCCAGCACCGCGCGCAAGCGGCCGGAACCGATCAGCGTGGCGGCCGCGTCCAGGTCGGGCGCCAGCGGGCGGTCGGTGGTGAGCCGCAAAGAAACCGAGCGGATCAGCTCGCAGGCGCGGCGGCCACGCGGCCCGGTCCGCAGAGGCGCGCGATACTCCAGCGCCTGCGCCGCGCACAGCGCCTCGGCGGCCAGCACCAGGCAGGTATTGCGCGCCACCTGCTTCAGTTTCAAGGCCGCGCCCATTCCCATGCTCACGAAGTCTTCCTTGTTCCCCGAGGTGGTGATGGAGTCGGCCGAGGCCGGGTGGGCGAGCACCTTGTTCTCCGACACCAGCGCGGCGGCCACCACCTGCGGGGTCATGAAGCCGGACTCCAATCCGGGCTCGGACGCCAGGAATGCCGGCAGTCCCTCGTTCAGGAACGGATTCACCAGGCGCTCGGTGCGGCGCTCGGAAATGCCGGCCAGGGTCTGCAGCCCGAGGGCGAGAAAATCGAGCGCCAGGGCCACCGGCTGCCCGTGAAAATTCCCGCCCGACAGCACTTCGCCGACGCCCGGGCTCACCGCGAAGATCAGGGGGTTGTCAGTGGCGCTGTTCAGCTCGATCTCCAGCACGCGACGCACGTGGGCCACGGCATCGCGCGCCGCTCCGTGGACCTGCGGCATGCAGCGCAGGCTGTAGGCGTCCTGGATGCGGGGATCGGCTTCCAGGCTGCGGTGCGACTCGCGGATCTCGCTGCCCTCGTTCATCCGCAACAGGTTGCGGGCGCTCTGCTGCTGGCCGGGATGCGGGCGGACGGCGTGGATGCGGGCGTCGAAGGCGGCCGGTGTGCCGCGCAGAGCGTCCAGCGTGAGTCCGCCGATGACATCAGCGGTGTCAGCCAGGATTTCCGCCTGGCGCAACGAGATCAGCCCGAGCGAGAGCATCGCCTGGGTTCCATTCAACAGTCCCAATCCCTCCTTGGCCTGCAGTTCAATGGGAGCCAGGCCGGCGGCGCGTAAGGCCTCGGCGGCCGGCATCCTGCTGCCCTGATAGAGGGCTTCTCCCTCTCCCATCAGCGCCAGCGCCAGGTGGGCCAGAGGGGCCAGGTCGCCGCTGGCCCCCACCGAGCCGCGCGAGGGCACAACGGGATGAACGCGCCGGTTGAGCATTTCGCACAGCAGGTCCACCACCGCTTCCCGCACGCCCGAGAAGCCGGCGGCCAGCACGTTGGCGCGCAGCAGCAGCATGCCCCGCGTCTCGGCTTCCTCCAGCGGCTCGCCAACACCACAGGCGGTCGAGCGCACCAGGTTCACCTGCAGCACGCGCAACTGCTGGTGGCTGATGCGGCGGTCGCTCAACTGGCCGAAGCCGGTGGTCACGCCGTACACGGTCGCGCCGCTGTCCACCAGGCGCTCAATGACGGCACGCGCGGCCGCGACCCGGCGACGGGCTTCCTCGGCCAGCGCCACCGCCCGGCCCTCGAAGACCACCTGGTGGAAGGAGTCCGTGGAGAGAGAACGTCCGTCGAGCTGCAGCGTGCTCACATTCGCATCTTAGCGCAGAAGGCGGGGGACGGCTGCGGGTTTCGGAACAACGCGTCATGAGCCGCCCAAGGCGCTTGGGGAAGCGCTCGCGTATCCTGCCTGCATGGGTTTAACCCATCAAGTAAACCGCCGACGTCTCAAACGCTTCCTCGGGCGTGCCGTGGAAGGTGCCGTCTTGGAAAACACATGGCTCGTATTTCTCGTTGCTGTATGTGTAGAATGCCATAGACCAGCGATCGTCGTTCCCGAAGTAGCGGAGGCGGCAGAGGTGGGTCGGGGCGTTGCGAAGCCGCGCGATACGCTCCTCGCGGGATTCCCGGTAGAGCTTTTCATCAAAGTTGGGCGGGACGAGCGGCTCGGTATAAGCATCGATATAGCAGAGCTTGCCACGGAAGCGCACGTCGATGCGAGTGTACTTGCCTGCGTAGTGCTTCTGGGCATAAGCCAGGATGCGGCTCCGGGTTCGCTCCTGGACTGCCGGAGGAATCTTGACGCCCCCGGAATGCGGATCACACATCCACGTCTTTCTCATCGTTCCCCTGCGTTGCTCCCTCTGAGCCAAACAACCGGGATAACTTGTGGGCCAAAGGCGGCTGCACGCCCTGCGGTGCAGCCGATAGTCGGGCTGCGTTCTCCCTCATTCGTGCGAAGGCTCTGTTGCAGGCGTCACCGTGGACGCGACCACCAAACGGAGCTCGTCTTCCGCCTCCAAAATCTCGTAGCTGAGAATGAAGCGCCGGTTTCCCGCAAAGTACCGGAGCTTGCGTTCGACCAGCTCACGGACGATCCGCTTGAAGTCAGCGAGCCCTGGTGGTTCGCCGGCAATCCCCGCCCGGAGCTTTGCGGCCAGACGCCCGACCAGGGAGCTTCCGCCAATTGCCTTTGCTACCGCCTCCGCCAGCATCGACTCTCGTTCCTGCTCAGGCAGCAGGGCGAGATTCCAGGCCACAGCGCCCACAGCCACAAGGCTCCTTGTCAACTCCGGCGCGCCGGCCAGCTCCCTGCAAGGTTTGATGAAGTCGAGCAAGACCGTTGACATCTTGTGAGGGGCGGGTTCCCAGCCGCCGGGGATATCGTCGCCGCTCCACGCGCCACGCCGGCGATTCCGGCGCTTCTTTCGTGGCCGCTTGCTGCGCGCCATGCTTCGAGCATCCTCCGCCGGGCGCGAGAGTACTCCAAGTGCCTCGGCCAATGCAAGAGCAAGGCGCGTGTTGGTGCCAAGAAGTTCGGGAAAAAGTTCGCCAAGAAGTTCTCGGAGTTAGGGGGCAAAGCTTCCGGGGGTTGAGGCCCTCAACTCGCTTCGGCAGGCCGCCAAGTGATTGATCGCGAAGGACGTTCGGCTGGTCAGTTGGCTGGGGCTGGCGACGAAGACGTTTTCCGGGTGACCTTGCTTGGCGGCGCCGGCACGGTCGCTGCGGCGGCAGGAAGCCTCCCCGGCGCGCGCCCGGCGCAGCGCGGCGAGTACATCTCGATCTTCTGCACCGGGCTGGGCCCCGTGGCCAACCAGCCGGCCAGCGGCGCGGCCGCCAAGGGGGCGCCGCTCTCGATGACCGTCACTACCCCCGTTGTGACCATTGGCGGAGTGCCGGCCGCGGTCAGCTATGCGGGTCTTGCTCCCGGTTTCGTCGGGCTGTACCAAGTGAACGCGCAGGTTCCGGCGAATGCGCCTTCGGGCACCGCCGTTCCGGTGTCGGTGAGTGTCAGCGGGATGGCTTCGAACACAGTCACCATCGCCGTGCAGTAGGACAATTCGGACGGGCTGCTCAACCCCGTTCGATCACCGGGAGCGCTTACTGATCCAAGGTAGACCGGCAAGAACTCACTTGCGAGGCATGGCCAGTGGCTGTGAGCGGCCGTCGCCAGCAGCAGCATCGAGGCCGAAGAGGCGGAAAGCGGGCGCCCCTGCTACGGTTGCCGCAGTTTCTACCCAGCCCAGTAAGACGCGCTCGCCGGCGGCAGCGTGAAAGCCCCCCAGCCAAGCCAACGCCAACGCACCGGGGACGTCGCCGTCCACCAGCGAGGGCGCGGGCGCTCGATCACTCGCCACGAATCGTAGCTGTGGCTTGCCCGGTGCCCCTTCTACTCCGAGCGCCAGACTGAGACCGGCAAGCGCCAACTCGTCGACGGCCCTGAGATAGACCGGCGTGCGAATAAGTTCGTCAGCCCCCCTCTCGGCCGCCCCAAACTCTACGGTCGCTAGGGCTCGCCCGGCGTCGGGGCTGCGGCCCATCGTCACCACCCCCGGCGCCGCTGCCGGACATGCCGGCCCCCGCGTGTACCGCTGTGGTCGGGAAGTATCGACGTTCGTTACCCGCCGCAGCGTGTAGATCAGATCGACCGTGTTCAGAATTCCATCGCCACCGCGCGTTGTCTCGGTGTCTCTCGGGAACGCGTCCATTGCATCGAAGCGGTCCGAGCACGCCGGCGGCCGGTACCCGGGCACGCTCGTTACAGCCCGCAACGCGTAGATCAGGTCCAGAATGGTGAGCGTTCCGTCGCCGAACTCGCCCGCATCGAGCGTGTCGCCGTCGCCATTCAAATCGCCGCCGCTCGCTGCGACGGGGAACACGTCGCCTACCAGGTAGGTTCCGGCAGCGCCAATTACAAAGGCTAGTGCATTGGAAGTGCCGCCCCCGGGCCCCGGATTGAACACCGCCAGCTGCGCCGTGGCGGCAGTGGCAATATCAGCCGCCGTAATCGAAGCGGTCAACTGGGTGGCACTCACAAAGTTGGTCGTTCGATCTATGCCGTTCCAGCGCACCTTCGAGCCGCTGATGAATCCCGTTCCGTTGACGGTGAGGGTGAAGGCCGCCGAGCCAGCCACCGCGCTGGTCGGCGAAAGGGAAGTGACCGCCGGCGCCGGGGTGAAGTTGGCCGACACCGTGATTGGGCCGTTCATGATTACGTCTTGGGGCGTAAGTGTGCCGGTCAGATTGCCGGAGAATCCGGCAAAATTGTACCCGCCGGATGCCATGGCAGTAATCGGAACAATGGTTCCCGCATCATACCAGCCACTCGGCGGAGAAATCGTGCCCCCTTGCGTGGCACTTGTGGTCAAGAAATACTGCGTGGCAAAGTTGGCGATATAAGTCGCATTAAAACCGGGGCTGATGGAATGAGACTGCTGTCCTCCATCGGTCCAGTCCTTCCATACGGCCTGCGTTCCACTCCCTTGCGGTTGGTTCGCGGTGGTCGTAACCGAGTGCGACACACCCTGAAGCCAGATGAACGTTTGCTGCGAAGTGTAACCGACACCGTCCACCTGGAACGACAATCCGGGAGGGCTTGTTCCCACCGTCACCTGAACAATCGGAGCTTTAGGCAAGGTCTTCAGGGTGCCGGTGGCCGCTCCACCACCGTTTCTCTCGATCCAGTATACATTCGAGCTGTCCAGCGCCAGCGCCACCGGCTCTGCCAGGTTACTTGCTAGAGTAGCCGGGGAACCACCACTGATGGTTACCTGGCGAACCGCTCCTCCGGTTCTATCCTCCACCCAGAACACACTTCTTTCGTCGGCGGCGACGTCCCACACGTTGTTCAGACCCGTCACCAAGCTGGTGGTCGCACCGCCACTCGTCGGAGCGTAGTCAATCTTGCCGGCATCCAAAAACACGTACTCACCCCAGTACACGTTTGTGGAGGTGGGGTCAATGGCGACGCCTCGATTGTTCACGTTGTGGCCGAGGGCAGTAGTGGTCCCACCGTTCACCGAAACTTTCCAAACCGTGCCAGGCCAAGAAAACTCCGACCAATAGACATTTACCCCATCGGTCTTGATTCCGCTTGGGGAGTCTGTCCCTGTCGCGATCGTCACCGGACTGCCGCCCGATTTTGGCATCTTGCGAATTGCACCAGCACCGAAGTCCGTCCAGTAGATGTTGCTTGAATCAACAGCGATTTGGGACGGAGTTGCGGCTGCGAGAATCGCGCTGGTTCCTCCGCCCTTGGGCACGGATCGGATATTCAGCCCGTCTCCGAAATAGACATTGGCATCGTCGACCGCGATGCCGGACGGATTGTATTGCGAGGCGAACAACGTGACGGGGATGCCGTTCGCCTTGGAAGCCTTGCGGATAAGGCCGCCAAACTCGGTCCAATAGACGGTATCCGTATCAACAGCCAAACCCGTTGGGTTGCTGAGACCTGAGACGAGCACAGGACCCGTGACCGGCGGCGTCAAAGTCGTAAAGGAGATGGTTGACGAACTGGCGCTGCCCGCGGCGTTCGTTGCAACCACTCGCCAGTAATACATGGTATTTCCGGCCAGTTGCCCGGGCACGTAGCTTGTAGCATTTGGGCCGGTGGTTTTTCCCGCCCCAAACGGTGGATTCGTGATTCCAAAGAAGACGCTGTATCCAGTTGCATTGGAAACCGGTGACCACGTCAGAGTAGGAGTCACTGAGACGTTGCTACTGCCGTCAGCCGGTGCGAGGTTGGCTGGGGGAAATGGGAGTTGGGACGTGGTGGTAGTGAAGCTCGATATAGAACCTTGGCTGGTACCCACGCTGTTGGAGGCCCACGCTTGGAAGTAGTACGCTGTGCCCGCCGTCAATCCGCTGAGGTTGGCACTGAACGGCACCGTGCTGGTTCCCGACCCGACATCCTGCTGGGGCGTTGCCACACTGCCGCTCATTGAGCTGTTGGTGCTGTACTGGAACCAGACGTGAGTGTCGAGACCGTTCGGGTTGACCGAGCCTCCCACCGTCGCACTATTGCTGGTCACTGATGATGCCGCAGACGAACTGACCGCGGGAGCTTGGGCGGACGCCGTAGTAGTAAAGCTCCTTATGACGCCCTGACTCGACCCTGCGCTGTTGGACGCCCAGGCCTGGAAATAGTAGGTCGTGCTACCGGTCAAGCCACTGAGGTTGGCACTGAACGGCACTGTGGTGGTTCCCGACCCGATATCCTGCTGGGGCGTTGCCACACTGCCGCTCATCGAGCTGTTGGTGCTGTATTGGAACCAGACGTGAGTGTCGAGACCGTTCGGGCTGACCGAGCCTCCCACCGTCGCACTATTGCTGGTCACTGATGATGCCGCAGACGAACTCACCGCGGGCGCTTGGGCGGATGCCGCGGTGCTGAAGCTGCTGATGACGCCGTGACTCGAGCCTGCGCTATTGGACGCCCAGGCTTGGAAATAATAGGTGGTGCTGCCCGCCAAGCCGCTCACGTTGGCGTTGAGCGGCACCGTCGTGGTTCCCGACCCGATATCCTGCTGCAGGGTCGTCACGCTGCTGGCCATCGAGCTGTTGGTGCTGTACTGGAACCAGATGTGCGTGTCGGCTCCGTTGGGGTTGACCAAGCCTCCGAGAGTGGCACTGCTGCTGGTGACCGACGATGCGGTCGTTGTGCTGACCGTAGGAGCCTGCACGGGCGGATTGACGGTGAAGGAGAATGTGTTGGATGGCCGCCCGTTGGCGTCAGTCACCTGAATTGTCCATGATCCGGCAGCGGCCAACGTCACGATCATTTGGAAGCTCGTTGAATTGACGCCTTGGATCTGTCCGGAGCCTTCGAGGGTGCTGGTACCGCCATTCGGAAATGTCGCGACCACTCTCAGACCGCTTTGAAAGCCGGCGCCGCTCACTGTTATCGCTTGGTTTTGGGAACTCGCAGTCGGGGTTGCCGGTGATATGGACTGAACCAGCGGTACCGGTAAAGCACTCCAGGCGCTGACTAGATTGTAGCCGTCAACCGAGCCCAAACCGGTAGCCCGGTCATATCCGGCCGCCGCATTGAAGCCAAGAAAGCCGTTCGTGCAGTCGCTCGTGCTGCCGATTTTGCAGGGGACGATATTATCGCCGGTCGTGATGTCGTGAAAAGCTGACGGGCTGTTTTGGAAGAGCCAGTAAAGAGTGGGGTTGGCGTTTCCCAGGCCGGCTTGGCCGCCCCGGGAAACCAAGTAGTGGTTCAGCAGCGTGAGGATTCCAGCGAAGACTGGCGTGCCTGCCGAAGTGCCGCCATTGACAGAAAAATAGCCCAGCTTCCACGTCAGACTGGGACAATTCGCTGTCGGCGTGCAAACCACATAGCCATCGTGGTCCGCGGACGCGGCAAGCGACACGTCCGGCACGTTTCGCCATCCAGTATTGCCAAGCCCCAGAGCTGTCTGCCACCAAGGGATGGAGTAGGAATTGCTCGTACCACCGCCGCCGGCCTTCAACTGTGTACCGGTGTCATTCCAGGCTTTCTCCGGAATGTAGGAGACAGCCGAACCCTGATTGTTTCCGTTGAAGTAGCTCCAATAACTGCCGTTGCCCTCATTGAATTCGGTGCCACCGACGGCGGTCACTTCCGGAATGCTGGCTGGAAAAGTGACCGCGTACCCCTGAGTCGCAGGTGACGGCGAAGGGTTTGGGTCGCAGCCGGCGGCTCCTGTGTCGCCCGAGGCAACGACCCAAGTGATGCCGTGCACATTCGCCTGTTGGGCATACTGCCGCCAGGTGTCCAGATACGCGGAGTATCCCCGCTCGCAGCCGCCATAACTCAACGAGATAACGGGCGCGAGATTGTCATTAATGGCATATCGAACGGAGTCGAAGACATTGTTCGAATAGACGTAGATGATCGTCGCCTTCCGCGCAACAGCGCCGGCCCACTCGACATCCAGCAACGCTTCTCCGATATCGTCCGAGCTTCCAGTCCCAGAGCCGTACGATTTCAATTGTGGCGTATTGCTTGGCAGGTTGAATATGGAGCGAAACGCCGCGACGTTGGATAGATCGATGGCTGTCTGTCCCGCGATCGCAATTTTCTGGTTCGTGCCATCGATACCCGCCGCATAGAGGGGGTTGAGGTCATAGATCGTAGCAATGTCGTCGGGAGCAAGATAATGCGTGCCGAACAGGTTCGTATATTGAGGTTGTACCGAGCCGGGGGGCTTAGGCCGCCGGACTGGCGGCTTGGGCCGGAAATCGTCCAGGCCGCTTACGCCTGACACGATATCGGCCAGGGCGGCCGGAATCGAAGGATTGGTGCTGTTCGCGAAGTGGGCTTCGCCGTCCACCACATAGCGGTGGATCTCGGTGCGGAATGTTCGGCTCACTTGCGCCGCAGTGCCGCTGAAGTCGATCCAGTTTCGGCCTCGGGCCTCGCGTACCACCTTAAAACCCTGTGACTCCAGCCAGGTCCTGACCTTGGCCATATCTCCCGGGCTAAGCCCGAACCGGTCCCCATACTCTTCCGGAGTGAGCCAGCGATGGTAATTTGGCGACGATGGATCCTGCTGCTCCGCGAGTAGCTGGTCGAGCGCCCGCTGCTGCCCAGGGGATGGCTTCATATGCAGCGCGACGCAGTCCAGAGCAAAGGATGTCTCCACTAGTCCTCGATCATACTGAGGCTGTGCTTTGTGGGGGACATGCCCCCGCAGTTCGGTTCTCCGATCATCAATCTGGTCTGCGAGGCGATTGGCCTGCCCAGGCGCCGCAACCGCATTGAAGAACAGAAAGAAGCCGAGAGCCATGCAACGGCCTAAAGTAATCAGTCCCGAATGGTGGCACATAGGCCCCCTCCGACCCGTCCTGATGTCAGGATAGGCCGATATCGCTTTTCAGCAGGCGCTGGCGATTCCGGTGCACCTCCATCAGCGCGACTGGCACCGCCTTGTAAACGCCGGGCCGAAGTTTCGTAAACTTGAACTGCACGGCAGACCTCTCACTCGTCCCCTCAGAGGAGGCAAAGGCATTTGACTCCATGACGGCCGTTTCCCGCGTCGCAACGGCCATAAGCGCAACCAAAACTGCTCCAAAGCCCCGCAGGAACTCAGGCCTTTGACAACCCATCTGCGTGCTCCTTACGCGGCTGCGTTTCGGGCGAGTTTTTCTCGCCTCATTCCGCGAGGACGATGCCGAACTCAAAGAGGCAGCTCGCACTGGCGGCGCCGGCGCCCAATGTGCCCATCCCCGCTGCACCGAGGAAGCAGTATTCGACCGGCTCCAGCGCCGTGTCCGGCACGACCTTATAAAGGCCCGAGCGGAGCCTCGTAAGCTTGAACGAAGCTACAGCCGCACCGCTCTTGATTAACTGTGCGGAACGATGAAATGGGAATCCACCTGATTCTGACTCTCGGGGTTTTCGATTGCAAGAGCTTTTTTATTAGTCATTCATTTGGCATTAATCTCCCAACCGAAGCCGAAATCGGCAAGATTATTATGGATAGATTGATCCTGAATTCCAAGTTAAGCAACTGCGGGGATCGTCGAGCCGCGAAAGGTGAAGGACATCCACCTGGTGAGTTGGCTGGGACTGGCGACGAAGAGGTCTTCCGGGCGACCTTGCTTAGCGGCGCCGGCAGGAAGCCTTCCCGGCGCGCGCCCGGCGCAGCTCGGCGAGTACAGCTAAACCGGACCTGGGACCTTGGACCGTAGACCTGGGACCTGGGACCTGGGACCTGCGACTTGGGACCTGGGACCTGAGACTTGGGACCCGAGACCTGGGGCCTGAGACCTGGGACCTGAGACCGCAAGACCTCCCCGAGCCCACGGTCTCAGGTCTCAGGTCTCAAGTCTCAGGTCTGAAGTTCGGTGGAACCTCGGGCCGGCCGGCGGTGTCATAATGCTCTGGCTGCCTTTCCTATGTCCCCGCGCACGCCATTCCTCCGCATTGTGGCGATGTTCACGCTGGCGGTGGCCGCCACGGCGGCCGTCACGGTTCCGTTCGTGCGGGACACGGTCAGGCGGCCGCTGCCCTACCGCGATCCTGCCGGCCTGTTTATCTGCTTCCAGCGTATCGCCTACCAGCCCCTCGACCCTGTTTCGGAACGCCGCGGCTCATTCAGCCTGGTCGAATGGCAGCGCGAGAACCGCGCACTGGAAGGGCTGGCGGGATTTCACTGGCAGAAATTCGATGTGCCTTCGGCCGGGGGCACCGTTGAAACGGTGCAGGGGAGCCGGGTTTCGCGGGAGTTTTTTGCGGTTCTCGGCGTCTGGGCGGCGCTGGGCCGAGTGTTTTCCGACGAAGCCCAGCCGGAGCCGGGCGCCGACGAGCGCCGCGTAGTGCTCAGTGACGCGTTCCGGCGCCGCTACTTCGGCGCCGCGCCGGACATCGTCGGCCGAACGCTTACCCTCGACGGCAAGGAATATTCGATCCGGGCGGTCATGCCGCCGGGGTTCTGGTTTCTCTCCCGCGGGGTCCAGTTCTGGGTGCTGCTCCCCTCGCGGCCCAACTATTTCGTCTCGACGGTGGCCCGCGTGCGGCCCGAAGCCGGCGTGCGCCGGGCCCAGGCCGAAGTCCTGGAGATTGAAAAGCGGCTGGGCGGCCGGGCGCGCCCCATGCCGCTCCGCTCGCTGCAGGACTACCTGTACACGGATGGCCGCACGGCGCTGTATCTGACGATCCTGGGTCTGACCGTCGTGGGCTGCATCGGCATCAGTTATGTTTACGCTCTGTGGCGCTCCGATGGTTCCGCAACTGAACGGTTTTTGATCGCGGCGCGCACCTGGGCCTTCCTGTTGATGAAGGCCGGCGCGGGCCTTCTGATCCTGCTGACCATCTGGGTGCTGGTCACCGGCGGGGCTGTCCGGCTGAGAGACGAGGTGGCCGGCTTCTCCGGCACCCGCATTGCGTTTGAGTGGGCGTTGTTGCTGCTGGGCTGCGGCGTAATCCGCTGGGCGGTGTTCGATCAGAATGCGCGCTGCCCGGTCTGCCTCTGCCGGTTGCGCATGCCGGTTGTCACCGGCTCCTGGAGCAGCCTGGTCATGGATCGCCCCGGAACTGAATACATCTGCCCTTACGGGCACGGCCGGCTGTACGTGCCCGGCACGCGGCTGTTGAACGCCGCCCCCATGCGGTGGACCTTTTACCGCGATTTCCTTCAGCGATTGTTCGCGGATGAAGCCCGGCAGAAACCGGGCGTTTCAGGCATGGGCTTAAAGGGAAATTAGGCGGGCCGGGCGCTCTTGCTGCCGGTCAACGCGCTGTGTTCAGCGCGTAGCGTGAATTTTCGTCGGGATGTAGATGGCGACATTGCGGCCCGGCACGCTCATCCGCTTCACGAAGTCGATCACTGTAAACCCTACTACCTGGTCCGTCTGCGGGTCGAGCCGGGCGAACGTCCCGTTCCCGACCTCGACGCTGATCGCTTCTCTCGGCTCGCCCACGGAGCAGTAGAGAACGTCAGATCGCGCGTCGTACTGCAGGCGGATATTCTCTACTTCCTTCCGAGCCATATTATCTGTCCTCCCTTTGCCCGCATTTTGGGGACCAGGTGGGCAGTTTTTACGAACCCCGCCCTGGTGCCGTCGTCGCGCTCCACAACCACCAATAGGTAGACATCCTTGAACCGGTAAAAGGAGCGTCCTGAGAGCCGGTAGTAGTAATATGTGTGCTCTCCGTCCAACACCCGCTGGATAATCTCCGGATGTTCCAGCGTGGCTCTTACGTCGTCAAGGCGCGTCCGAATCTCCGGGTGCTGGACGATGATGTGCTTCTCCCAGCACTGCACGTCGAGCGTGATGTGGTAACCCGTCGGATCGGTTACGGAGATCAGGATTCTCCCATTCCTTCCGTGCCGCCGCTTTCCACTTGGTTTCGATGTGCTCAAATGCGGGCCGCTATCGCGATCGACCATCGCCTTTCCGGCCGGTGCGATTAGTATTAGACCATAGACCGGACTGTCAAAGGGAAAGCAATTCTCCGGGGGGACCGGCCCCGCAATAGGTTGGCGCCGCCGGCGGTACAGCATTCTCGAAGGAGAGCTTGGCTGCATACGATCCGCGGCACCGGTTGCTGGCCGCCCTCGCGGCGGCGGTCCAGGCAATCACGCAACTGCGGAGGAGCGCAGCAAGCAGCGCCCCGACATGCTCGATTCCTTTGTGGTTAGCCTTTCTCGAGGCCGAAGAGGCTCAGGTATTTCTCGGGCAGGGAGCGCTTCCGCAAATCCACTCCGGTCACCACGTGTACGGTTTCCCCGGTGGCCAGCAACTGGCCGGTTTCCTGGTTGAGGACCTGGTATTCAAAGATCAGCACCGAACGGCGCGCCTGCTTGAGTGCGGTGCGAATGGTCAGCAGATCGTCCAATCGGGCAGGGGCGCCGTAGCGGCAGCGGGCCTCGACGACGACCAGGAATGCGCCGTCGTCTTTTTCCATGTCCCGTGACAAGTGACGAGTGACCAGCCAGGTTGCCGCCGTCGCAGGCTGTTGCTTACTCGTCACTTGTCACTCGTCACGGGTCACTTTTCTTGCTGCGTTCTCCCGGATGAAGCGGACGATGTTTTCCATGGAAGCGCCCGGCTCCCCCGCCTGCAGATCCGAAACGAGTTGCACCAACCCCTGTTCCACCGCTGCTCCGAAAACCTATGATAGCACCGCGTTCCGGTGCTACACTCCGCGGTTGGTTCGACAGGGTCCAAAGTCCCAAGTCGGTGAGCAGACGCAGGTTTTCGACCTTGGACCTTGGACCTTGGACCTTGGACCAACACGGAGGAATGGATGCGGAAGACCATCGTGATAGTGATGATCCTGGCCGGCATTCCGTCGGCCGCGCAGATGCTGGTCATGGACAAGGCGGCGCTCACCGAATTCACCGTTCAGAACCCGTTTGACCGCTTCCCCGACGGGCGCCCGAAAGTGCCGGACCGGGTGCTGGATCGGCTGAAGAACATGTCATCGGAAGATGCCTGGGCGGTGCTGCAGCGTGCGGGCTACAGGAACCAGTTTGAAGGGAACTGGAAGATCCTGCATCCGGAACGCAAGCTGATCGGCCGCGCCGTTACCGCCCAGTTCATGCCCCTGCGTCCGGACGTGAACGAGGCGATCAACGCCAAGGCCAAGGCCGCAGGCCTGGCGCCCAGCCAAAACGAAAGGGTCATCGAGCTGCTGCAGTCCGGCGACGTGATCGTCGTAGATTTGTTCGGCAAGATTGAGAACGGCACGTTTGTGGGCGACAACCTGGCCACCGCCATCTTCTCGCAGAGCCGGACGGGAATGGTCATTGACGGCGCCATCCGCGATTTGGAGGGCATCTTTCCCATTGAGATGGCTGCCTATTTCCGCGGCCAGCACCCCACGCCCATTGGCGAGGTCATGCTGACCGGCATCAACATTCCGGTCCGAATCGGCGGCGTCACCGTCATGCCGGGCGACATCGTGTTTGGCGACCGCGAAGGCGTCACCTTTATTCCGCCGCACCTGGCCGAGAAGATCGCCGACAGCGCCGAGGCCAGTCGCCTTCACGACGAATTCACGCAACTGAAAATCAAGGAAGGCAAGTACAAGATCCGCGACGTTTACCCGCTCAACAAGGAATTACAGAAAGAATTCGAGGAGTGGAAAAAGAAGAAGCAGGCTCCGTGATCCCGCTCCCGGGAGCGCGGGCGTCTCGCCCGCCCCGGCTGGCCAGCTCCATAGGGGATCGCGGGGCGGCCGGGACGGCCGCGCAACGTTGGGCTGAGGGTGCTCGGTGTCCCGCGGGTCTCGCCGTTGCTGGCAACCGGTCGGTCAAGACGCTGGTCAACGACTGGCAGCCAAGCCCCAGCGTTACGCTGCAAGGCGGGAAGCCTTTGAGTGGCATGGCTGGTGCGAGCGCCCCCGTGAAGGGCGTCGACCTGGACAGCCCCGACACGATCGGCCACTGGAGGTTCGCTACCGTCGGTGGCGCGCTCGGGTGTTGCCTGCGAAACCAGAGGCACCGGCGCCGTTCGACTTTTTTCGACGGCCCATTATTGACGAAGGGGAGAGTGGGGTTCATACTGGACATGGCGCGACCGTGGTGAGCGAAGGGTCGAGTGTTGGGTGCGTGCAAGACGTCTCCCCGATCTAGCAGGGTAAAGCGGAGACGGTCTGCCCAGCCCGCCGGGCTGCCTGCTAGGATTTGGACCGACCGACATGCGGAAGTCAGCAGCGAGCGATCGTGGAGCGCAGTTCGCAATTGTCCATTGTGAGAGGCTCGAATACTGCTTCAACGTCCCTCTTGACAAGTTCCTGCTCGGCGAATTCAGGAAGGCTTTCTTCCCCGGGAAGTCCTTCTCGAGCAAACAGGGGCCACCCGTCATGACCTTCGGCGCTGTCTGCTCGACCAAAGATGCAAAGGCAGCAGATTACCACCTTCATTTCGACTGGTCGTTGAGGAAACACGCGTTCGTTGGATGGGTTCGCTATGTGCGAGGCGCAGTTGTGCCAGGCGAGAACGAGAGGCCCCCTTTTGCCGAAAGCTTCATGAGCTGGTTTGGAAGCTTCTTCAAGAGCGATAAGGCAGCAGCGCACGTCCACGCGTTTTTCAAGTATCCCAGCAAGGGTTGGCGCAGTGTTCTTCCTTTGCCGATGAAGTTGTCGCTGGGCGAACCACGGGCTTCGGTCGAAGTGGACGGCATGTCCATATCGTTGACGAGCAGGGTGCAAGGCGTGTCTCATTTGTTTCTGTCGATCCGAGGCGATGCAACGACGTTGGATCTATGTGCGGATCCAGTGCTGCGGTTTAAGGATTTCAACGTCGAGATTCAACTGGACAGATTGTCGACGGTAGCGAGGGATTTTGTTCAGGAGGTGTGACCGGAATGAGGATTGCGCGCCAGTTGGAGCACGATTTCGACTGCGAGCCGATTCTAGGCGGCGACGCTTGTGTGGGCAGGCGGTTCCGGCGGTACGTTCACAGGTGGTGCCCGACCGCGAGAACCGTGGATATCACATGCCACGAGCTGTTTTTGAGAGCTGCGAAGGCAATTCCGTCCATAAGCGTTGGCCGCGGCACCCTTGGGGGTGTTCCCTGCGTGGAAAACACACGTATCCCCGTTTACATGATTTTGGACGCGCTCGATTATTACGGTACTGTCAGGGGGGTGAAGAAGTCCTATCCGAGTTTGACGATCGCACAGATCAAAGATGCGGTCAGGTTTGCCGAGAGCGTCTTGGAGGTTCCTGTTGACGACGAAACTGCGGCTTCTGCTTGATGAACAGGTTCCTCAGCAACTAGCCGGTGCACTGCAGCGGCCGTCAAGACTGGATGTGGTTTGCGTTCGCGACACCGCGGTCAGCGGCAAGGACGACCAGGCTGTGATTAACTACGCTCGCAACGAGCGAAGGATTGTCGTTACGACGGACCTGGGTATTAGTGAGAACTCTTTCCCGGTCTGCACTCACCCAGGGATCATCATACTTCGCAGCCGGCAACAGCACGTTGCTATTCGGGGGAAAGTGTTTCAGAGGTTTATCCGGTCGGGACACAGAAAGCATGCGAAGGATGCGGTGACCCGCCTGAGGCACGACGAGGCGTTTGTCAAGAGCCATCAGGGTGAAAGCGTTTACAGATTTTAGGTGGCGACGCGATTCCATCGCCTACCCGCCTGAGTGCCGAGAACTGATCGACGTCGAATTGCTGGAACGGGCCGAGGCAGAATGGTGACGCCTCATTCGCCGGCGCCTCGAACGTCAAGGCCCTTGGGGCCTGTGGCTGGCTTCTTGACGGCAGGAGCCGCGAAGCTGCCCTCCTGCCGGCGACCGGTTGCCGGCGGTACAACCTCTTAATCACGGAACTAAATTCCCGTTGAGCGCATAGGTCTTGCCCGGTTCGGCCTTGAGCTGAACCTCCTTGCCCGCGTATCGCACTTTGAGCGGCATCGCCGTCCTGGCGCGGAACGTGGCCCGCGTGAGCTTGCCGTCGCGCCAGGCGATGTCCACTTCCAGGCCGCCGCGCGTCCTCAGCCCGCTGGCGCTGCCGCTGGGAAACGCTGAGGGCAGGGCGGGCAGCAGGTGAACGATGGCCGCTTCGCCGCTCTGAACGCCGGAGAGGCCGGTGGGTGTGGCGTAGGGGTCGTGGCTCTGCACCAGCATTTCCGCGATGCCGGCCGTCGTGCCGAAGTTGCCGTCGATCTGGAACGGCGGATGGGCGTCGAACAGGTTCGGGTAAAGCCCGCCGTGGCGGGAGGCGCTTGGCCCGGTATCGACCGCCGGCTGGATCAGGTTCCGCAGGATGCGATGCGCGTGGTCTCCATCCAGGAACCGCGCCCACAGGTTGATCTTCCAGCCCATCGACCAGCCGGTGGCGGCATCGCCCCGGAATTCCAGCGACCTGCGCGCGGCTGCAAACAGCTCCGGCGTTCCGTAAGGCGTGATTTCACCTCCCGGATAGACGCCCCACAAATGCGATACATGCCGGTGCTGGTTCTTCGGATCATCCTTGTCTTCGAGCCACTCCTGCAGTTGCCCGTACTT
>Ga0315282_10007095_pt1 | contig 18530 bp, 17 predicted proteins | sample YL17G07_20_MG_FD_203693 | JGI IMG/M metagenome (GOLD analysis project Ga0315282, IMG submission 203693) | Sediment microbial communities from Yellowstone Lake, YNP, Wyoming, USA - YL17G07_20 | ecosystem: Environmental > Aquatic > Freshwater > Lake > Sediment | place: USA: Wyoming | collected...
CTAGCAGAGTCCTCAGCCAATGTCCCGCCCCATCCTTCGTCTAGCATCCGTTGCCCTATCCTGGCGTACCGAGGCGCCGCCTGTGCGATCTCGCGGAGGACGTCAGTAGCTGAACTGAATGAAACCCTGACATCGAACCTCGCGCAAAGCTCAGCAAGCACCTGCCATCCAGGTCTTGCTTCCCCGGGCGGATCGGTTGTTGCACGAACTCTTTGGACTCTACCTTCCATGCTGGTGAGTGTTCCTTCGGTCTCAGCAAAGCTGGCAATGGGCAGAACCGCGTGGGCGGCCCCCACGGTTGGCGTGACAAACGCATCCAGCACCACCAAAGATTCAATTCTTTCCATGGCAGCCATTGCTCGCTGTCCCATCGGGAGGACTGATGGGGGGTCGTCGGCCAAGACAATCAATCCGCTCACCGACTGCAAGAAGCTCTCTGCATCCAATCCCCGGGCCGATGGCAGTTTCTTGCCCCAGAGGTCTTGCAGGCGCTGCTGAGATCGTCCGTCGTAGAACGGTTGGTAACCGGGTAGCCGATCCGGTGCCACTCCCATATCGCAGGCCCCTCGCACGTTGCTCCGCCCAAGAAGCAGCAAGAGCCCGGATCCCGGCCTGTTCAGATGTCCCGTGATAGCGGCCAGCGTGGCAAAGGCAGCGGCGTCTTTTCGAGGCTGATCGCCCTGCCCACTGGTGGGCGCCATCAAGAGCGACGCCCGCTTGGCACGCGCGATCCACTCCGCTGCCCGCTGCATTTCTTCGGTCATCTTGACAGCCCCTACGTCTCGCCGTAGTGCGTCATACCCTTCGCAATGACCCGCTACCGATATTCGATCTTCCAGCCCGAGATGAAGGACCCCCGCCAGGAGACCATTAATCACTTCGCCTTCACCTCCAGGCGCAGTCTGCAGGCAGAGGGATGACAGGCTTGCCATTTGCGTTCTTGTGTAGCCGATGGTAATAAGGCGCGCTCCTGTTTCCACGGCTTTCATCACAGAAAAAGCAGCACGCGGGTGTGTCTTGGCCAAGTTACCTTCAATCAGCAAGATCGTTTCGCTTGATTCGATGTCATTCAGACTGATTGAACAGGCGTATTCCCCGGTTACTTCCTCCAGACCTGCAATTAGCGGGCGACAGATGGAATGGTAGGAGAAGTCGACGTTGTTGGTCTGGAAACCAGCCCTGGCAAGCTTGCCGGCCAGATAGTTCTCCTCATTGGTTGCCCTAGGAGAACCAAGTACTCCAATGGACTTGCCAGCATCGATCAGATCTTTGATGCGCCCTGTAACGTGATCAAGCGCCTCGGCCCACGATACAGACTCCAGCGTTCCGTTCCGCTTGACCAGCGGTTCCCTCAAGCGGCTGCCCCACAAGGGAGCCTCATGGGCGGCCCAGCCCCTGGCGCAGAGCCTTCCCCTTGAGACGGGATGAGTTTCGCTCGGCGCCACACCAACCAGTTCTCCTTTATTCGCCAGCAAGTAAAACCCGCAGCCGCAAGCGCAAAAGGGGCACGTGGTTGGGATGGTTAACATGTCAGAAGGAATACTCATCGCTCGCAAATAGCCATTAGAAGCTGCAATATCGTCGCCGCCAGTCGTTTCTCGATAATGTGAGCAAACCGTTTCAAGAGTTCGTAGCCGAGATCATGGTCTTCTTCGGATTTTGTCCGGAGACATTTTCCATCGAGGACGATGGCCCGCGTGAGCTCAACGGCGCGAGCGTCAAACCTCCAGCGGTACGGCGGGACAAGCCACGACCAACCTAGGACTTCCCCTTCGCCAAGGGTCAGAATAATGATGGGACCGTGTCCGGGAGCCAGCACCTCGAGCGCCACCTTGCCGTGGCGAATGAGATAAAACTGGTTAGCTTCCTCCCCCTCGCGGAGGATGAACTGGCCCGCGTCGAATCGCACGTTGGAGGCGCATCCGACAAGCAGGTCGAGGTGGCGGTCTTTCAAGCCAGTTAAGAAGGGGTGCTCAGCTAGAATGCCTTTAAGGGTTTCCATGGTCATCCTTCTTTATTGAGACTTCGAGGGGTCGTCCGGTTTCTCGAATGGTAGCGCGAAAAGCGCACGTGGTTGGAACGCTTAACATGTCAGATCTCTCCCTGAAAATACCTCTTTGGGGGCTGGCATTGGCTTAGAAGGAAGGCTTCCTCTACCATTCATCATGCAACAGAGCACCATGGTAAGATCCTTCGGCGCCTCACTTGACTCATGGATCAAGCAGCATTCTTTCTTTCCATCACTCCCCACCCATAGAACTTGTCGAACCAATTGTGGAAATCAACCATGAGCGTCTCGTATCTTTCCTTGATGTGGCTGTAGAGCTGGGCGCTGTTGATCAGGAGGGCGCACTGCTCACCCACCATTTTCATGAGACAGATCTCGTCCTCTGAAAACTCATAGGGCTTGTTAGTGAAAACGCGGAGGAAGCCGATCGAGCGCCCGTGTACGAGGAGCGGCACGCTGAGCAGGGATGCGATACCCTCGCGCCTAGCCTCTTCCGGGTACTGCAAATACTGCGTGGCGTCGTAAACGGCAACACATCTGCCTTCGAGCGTTTCCGCCTTCGCCTTGCTGGCATCCACCGGCCCCTTGTCTAGGTATGCCTGACTCAATCCATAAGAAGCCCATAGTTCCGTTCCAGCCTTCCCGTATCCGGATCCAGCAGTCGGATCACGCATCCCTTTGCCCGCAAGTCTTCCGTAATCACTTTAACGATGTCCTCCAGCACCTCCTTGATGTCGAGAGATAAAGGAACCGTCTCTGAGACATGGTGAAGGATCTTTTGGAACATCGAGCGGAGGATGACGCTCGTGCAAAGAGCGGCTATGGTGTGAACGACTGCCAAGTCATCGCTGGAGAAGACCCTTTCTTCGGTGGTCGTAATATGCATCGATCCGATCACTTGACCTCGGGTCTTCAGCGGTACCAGGAGTAGCGACTCGATGCCCTCTTCCTGATAAGCGGGGAAATCGTAGACTCGCGGATCGGACCGGCAATGAGTAACCAACACCGTATCTCCGTGGAGCACCTCGCCCACCATCCCCTCCACTTCCAACGGCCCACTAATGGCGAACTTCTCGCTCGAGTCGAAAAAAGCAATGTTCTCCAACTGCCGCTGGTCTCGGCTGAGCAGGAAAAATTGGCACCCTTTTACGTGTAGGATCTCGACGATCGATTTAGATATGGACCGTAGCATCTCGGCCGTTTCAAGCGACGAGTTCAGAGTATCCCCGATGGTCTGAAAGACCCTAAGACAGTCAACGCCTGGCATGGTGAAATAACTCCTCTACAGAGAGATAATAGACAGCAATTCCAGTCCGGTAGTTCGCGGAGCTCCAGACCCAGGACGCCAAAGACCGCATGAAGCGAGTGCTGGCAGTGGCGTGCAAAACCATGCATGCAGCAGCCCGGAACCTATGTGTGAGCCATGGTCGAGGGCCCCTTCTCCCTTCGTTCGCGCATATTGCGGCCCGTGCGTTTGAGCATCTCCACCAACGCTTTCGCCAGGGCCGGTAGAGGAGAGCGGCGGGGATAGATCCCCTCGTGAAGCGCGATACGCTTGAGGCGTGGAGTCCATGTGGACGGAGACAGGGCAAGCGCTGCCGCAAGTCCCGCATTGCAGGCAGGAGAAGATCTTCTCGCCGCCCGGTGTAGCGACCCCCTCGGCGGCGAGGTCTCCCTTCGATTCCTTTTCGTATTTGACCCTCTGGAAAAAGGTGGGACGCGCCATCCCTTCGCCTCCCCTCTTCGTGGCTCTCCGCCAGGAGTGGGGTGCCAAAGCGTGTCGCTCTGGTGGCGGGCCGCAAACCTGCTCACGGTCGGACTTATTGGCCCAGGGACTCACACACTTCTTCGCCCTCGACTGGGAGCAAGACGCGGGCCATTGGATTAGCTGGAAAGCGGGATCGAGTCGCCCACGGATTGTCCAAAATCAACCCACAAGGCAGAACCATTTGAGAGCAAGCTTTCAGTAGTTCTGTACCCCTTCCCTGCGAGGATTGATGAGACATGCGACACTGCTGGCGAACGCATGTTGAGTTTTGCGGCGGGATTCCAGAACACAAAACGGAGTGGCTGACTTCGAGTTGGCACAGTCGAACTGCGAAGCCGAGAGAAGAAGGATTCTGACGCTGCGTGAAATCACTCCCGAGAAGCTGGTTTCATAGCCGAAGCAGGCTGGTAGGGTCGGGGACTGGCGCCGTTGCTCCGTGGAACTGGTTTCCAGCCCTCGCTACATCAAACCCGGCGGGCCGATTTCTCGCACCGGGCTTTCCTGTGGGCTTCCGGCCAAGCGTTATGACGCTTATCCCGCTGGAGGGGCTTTCGGCAGCAGCTGTGGGTCGCCAAAACTCTCTGCAGCCTAAGAATTAATAGTTATTTCTCCGCAGATCGGTCCAGGGTCCGATTCCTGCCTGTGTGTCTGACCAAGGCTACTAGCTCTATTGAGTTCAACGCACACGAAGTTTTCAGTATGGACACCACTCTTAAGCTCCCTAGGAATCCTGCGGCCAAATGCGACTGGCCTCAGAGGATGCACTGCTCATTCCTCGACCGACCCGGTCCAAGCACAGCAGGGGGGCCAGTCATCTAAGCCTAGCTGTTTCTTTAGAGATGCTACCGCCATTGTTGCGAGGGGGTCCCGAGGGTCGGACGCTTTATCAGGGATGGCTAGGAGTGCTCGGCCGTCACAGACAACCGACTTTTCTCAAAAACTGCGCAAATCCATCCCCGTTTTTTTCATAACCTCTGCATACCTGTTAAATTAGCAGGGTCTGGATCACGTGAGGACCAGGCGTTTCGGCACAACGCGCTGAAAAGAGGGGCGATTGGGCAGCAAAAAGAGCCCTTGAGACCGTACATAGGTGGAAAAAGGACTGTTGAAAACAAAGGGCTTGCCACCTCCGGCCACCACCCGCCACCTTCGCAAATACTTTCCCTACCCACAGCCCTACTGGTGGTGTCTCCCAATCCCTTCGCTCGCTTGTTTTGCACCCTTGCGTCAACGCCCCAAGGCATCTTCTTCCTTCCTCGGCTCGGCCCTCACCTGCCCCCCGAAAACTGGTCCAGGGAAAATGTGAGTTCTCGGGTATAAGAGCCCAAGAGGAGGACTCACGATGAAGAGGAGCCGGTTTACGGAGGAGCAGATTATCGGGGTGTTGAAGGAAGGGGAAGGGAGGGTGTAGACGGAAGAGATTTGCCGGAAGCACGGCATCTGTGCCCAGACCTACCATCGGTGGAAGGCGAAGTACGGGGGTTTGGAGGTGAGCGAGGCGCGGCGGTTGCGGCAGTTGGAGGACGAGAACCGCCGGTTGAAGCAGATGGTGGCCGAGCAGGCGCTGGACCTCCAGGCATTGAAAGGGGTGCTGGCAAAAAAGTTCTGACGCCCCCGGCCCGCCGAGAGGCAGTGGGCGTGATGCAAGGCGAATACCGGAGAAGCGAACGGAGAGCCTGCGAGTTGGCGGGGCTGGGCCGATCGAGCTACCGCTGTCGAGCGCACCGAACGGAGCCGACGGACCTGCGGCTGCGGCTGCGCCGCCTAGCAGCCGAGCGACGACGCTTTGGATATCGACGGCTGACGGTGCTGCTGCGGCGAGAAGGTTGGCTCGTGAACCACAAGCGGGTCTACCGAATGTACCGAGAGGAAGGGCTGGCGGTGCCTCCTTGCGAATGAGTTGGGAGAAACCCATTCTAGGCAAGTGCCTGTCCAGCCGTGACTCCAACCAGAACGGATACTAAAGGCGCTGAAGGTACTCTGGGCCGGAGTTTGCAGGCCAGGCGCTGGATGTCTGGGCCTACGAACAAGGCGTGAAGCTGCACTTCATCGAGCCGGGGAAGCCAGTGCACAATGCTTTCATCGAGAGCTTCAACGGCAAGATGCGGGACGAATGCTTGAATGAGCACTGGTTTCTGAGCTTGGCGGAGGGACTACAACCAGGTGCGACCGCACAGCGCCTTGGGGTATCAGACGCCGGAGGAGTTCGCGGCCCAGGCCGCCGCGCGAGGGGCGTCTCCCCCCACGCCCCTCGCCGGCCTCAGAAAGGAGTTGATTTCTACCCAGGAACTCACATTATGACTGGACCAGAAAACGGGGTCAGGGCAGAAGGGATTCTGGGATTGGGATTTCTGGACGCACCCGGTGGGGAACGGCCCCTGCCGTCATGTGCGCAACGTTCCCAAGACGATGATGGAGCTGGAGGCGAACCCCGACTATTACCGGGGCAGGCCCAAGATCGCCAAGGTGGTGCTGAAGTGGGGCGACACCTCCGCAAGCGGGTCGGTGACGGAACTGCTGAGCGGCAACGTGGACGCGGTACCGTACGTCCGGCGCGCGGATGTGCTCATGCTGGCACGCGATCCCGCTTCCGTGTATATGACCAACTACATAACGACACTATGACCGTCCTCTACTGGAACCATCGGGACCTGTCCTTCCGCGATGTCAAAGTCTGCCGGGCCCTCACGCTGGCGATCAACCGCCGCGAGCTGCTCCAGGTGCTGAACTTTCCGCCGGGTACGCCGGTCCTGGACGCACTGTTCAGCAGGCGCCAGATTCGGTCTCGCGATTTCCCCGAGCCGATGCCATACCATCCCGAGCTGGCGAATCGGCTGCTCGAGGAGGCGGGCTGGCGCACCCAGAATCAAGAAGGGTTGCGCGAGCGCGACGGCAAGCCGTTCAATTTCACAGTGCTCGCGGGAAACCAGTACGGGCAGGAAGATGCCGTGGTCTACATCCAGACCCAGTTCAGGCGAGTCGGCGTCCGGATGAACATTGATAGGCGTGAACCCAGCGCGATATTTGAACGCACGCTCGCCGGAGACTATGAAGCAGCGATCAACGTCTTGTACACGGCGGGGGGGGCCTGGCGGCGATCCGGAACGATTTTTGACCGCAGCCAGCTATGCGAATCCGCATTTCCCCGAGCTAACAAAGCAGCTCCGAAGCGCCTTTGACCCTGAACAGGAGGATCGCCCGTACCGGGAATTGAGCCGGCTGTTCCAGGAAGATGTCCCGGCGACCTTCCTGTATCCCGATGTGTTGACCACCGTCGCAACCGGCCGCATTCGCGGCTTGAACGACTCGCCTTATCGAGGCGACTTGAACTGGTGCATGGACGACCTCTCGGTCGAGGGCAAAAGCTGATGGCCTGGTACATCATCAAGCGGTTGCTTCAGGTCATTCCGCTGCTGATCGGAATTGCCACGCTTCTGTTCTTGATCATCCACATCGCCCCCGGTGATCCCATCAATATGTATGGGGGGGAAACGACAGACGTTCGGGACAGGCCGAGAGTTCGATCCCAAGCTCGAGCAGCTGATCCGGCACAAATACGGACTCGATCGGCCCCTACCGGTTCAATAACTCGTGTGGCTGCGCAATGTCGCGCACGGCGACTTTGGCGAGTCATTCGAATATCACCGTCCCGCGTCCAGCCTGATCCTCGAGCGAGTCCCCTACACATTGCAGCTAACCGTGCTCGCGTTGTTTCTGGGCGCAATCACCGGGGTCGCGCTGGGAATCCTTTCGGTAGTGAGACAGTACTCGCTAGTCGATCAGGTTTTGACCTTTGCATCGCTGATCGTCTACTCCATCCCCGAGTTCTGGCTGGCGGTGATGCTGATCCTCTTGTTCGCCGTTAGCCTGAACTTTTTCCCCCTCTCGCAAACGCGCTCGCTGGATTACCTGTTGCTATCCACTCCGGCGAAGATTGCCGACCGTTTGTGGCATCTCGTGCTGCCGGTGTGTGTATTGGCGCTCGGCTCCGCCGCCGGCACCGCCCGGTACATGCGGAACGAGTTGCTGGGAGTGCTTAACGAAGAGTATGTAGTCGCGGCGCGGGCACGCGGACTGCCAGAAACTCGGGTCGTGCTGCGACACGCCTTACGCAATGCGCCGATGCCTATCGTGACCATCTACGGGTTGGAGTTGCCGTTCCTGGTGGGGGGCGCGGTAGTGGTGGAAAAGATCTTCGCCTGGCCAGGTATGGGGGCACTCGCTGTCGAGGCGGTCACCGCCCGCGACTATCCGGTCATCCTGGCCACCAGCAAGATCGCCGCCCTGCTGGTCGTGGCGGGTAATCTGCTGGCCGACGTAATGTATGCGGTTGTAGATCCAAGGGTATCCTTCGATGCCGAACGAGCCGGTTGAACGCGTGCTTGTCGATATTCCAGGGATGCCCGTGGAAATCGGGCCACCCGTGCAGGCATTCCGCACGCCGTGGCGGATTGCGGTGCGCCGCTTCGCTGCCAATCGCTTGGCCGTGGTAGCGCTGATGGTGATCTTGCTGCTCTCGTTGATCGCGTTGCTCGCGCCGGTACTCGTGCCGGCCGATCTTACGGCGATCGAGCACGTGATGCAGAAGCGCTACCTGCCTCCGTCGTGGTCGCATCCCTTCGGCACGGATGAATTTGGCCGCGACCTCTACAGTCGAGCCTTGTATGGGGCGGGGATTTCGCTTTCGGTGGGCGTCCTGGCCATGCTGGTCGCGCTTTCGGTCGGGACCATTTATGGCGCGATTGCAGGCTATGTCGGCGGATTCGTTGACAACGCGCTGATGCGGGCGCTGGACGCCTTCACCGCTTTCCCCAAGTTGTTCCTGATCCTGCTGCTGGCGGGCGTTTTCAAGGCGCATATCGGGATCCTGATCCTCATCATGGGCCTGACTTCGTGGACCGACACTGCACGGCTGGTCCGGGGCGAGATCCTGTCGCTGAAACAGCGCGAGTTCGTTGAGGCCGCGCGCGCGATCGGCCTGCCAGACTACCTGATTATCCTCCGCCACCTGATCCCCAACGCGATCTCCGCGGTGCTGGTCAGCGCGACGCTCATGGTGGTCGGTTTGATCGGCGTGGAGGCGATGCTGTCGTTCCTCGGTATCGGCGTACATCCGCCGATACCTTCGTGGGGCAACATGATCGAGGCAGGGCAGGACGCGCTGTTCATCGCCTGGTGGATTGCGTTCTTCCCTGGCATTTTGCTCGCCATAACCGTGCTCTCGTTCAACCTGGTGTCGGATGGGCTACGCGACGTGCTTGACCCCAAGGCGCTCACGCGGAGATACGTCTGAGATGCTGCTGAGCGTGCGTAACTTGGCTTCCTACTTCTTCCTCGATGAAGGCGTGTTAAAGACGGTCGATGACGTGTCGTTCGACATTGCGGAGAAGGAGACCGTTGCCCTGGTCGGCGAATCCGGCTGTGGCAAGACCATTGTGGCACTCTCGTTGATCAATCTGCTTCCGCCGCCTGGCCGAATCGTTCGTGGCCAGGTCGTATTGGCGAACCAGGACATCCTGGGCGCATCCCAGCAGCGGCTGCGCAAGATCAGGGGCAAGGAGATCGGTTTCGTCTTCCAGGAGCCGGGAGTAGCGTTGAATCCGGTATACACCGTCGGCTACCAAATCCGCGAGGTTTTGCAGCTGCAGCGCGGCCTGACTCGCCGGGAGGCGGAACGCGAGGCCGTACGCCTGTTGGGCGAGACCGGAATTCCCGAACCCGAGGAGCGCGCCAAGTCCTATCCGTTTCAACTATCCGGAGGCATGCGTCAGCGAGCGGTGATCGCGCTGGCCACGAGCACCCGCCCGAAGCTGCTCATTGCCGACGAACCCACGACGGCGCTGGACGTAACTGTCCAGGCGGAGATCCTGGACTTGCTCCGCTCATTGCAGGAGCAGTACGGATGGCCCTCCTGATGATCACCCACGATCTCGGCGTCGTGGCGGAAACTGCCCATCGGGTACTCGTGATATACACGGGCAAACTGGTCGAGTCTGCACCGGTCGAGGCGCTGTTTGCGGCCCCGAAACACCCCTACACACAAGGATTGTTGGATTCGGTCCGCCGCAAAGCCCACCGCAATGCGCCGTTGCGGGGTATACCGGGCTCGGTGCCGGATCTTTTCCGATTGCCAAGCGGCTGCACGTTTCACCCGCGTTGTCCTGTTGGAGACTCCGTGTGTAGGTCAGCATTCCCGCCTATGACTGCGATCTCCAGCGGTCACTTGTGTGCCTGTTACAAAGTTGAGGCGAATTAGCGGATGGTGACGACTACGAGATCGGCCGCTTCGACCGACCTTCTCAATGTTGCCGGCCTGAAGACGTGGTTTCCATTCGGTCATCGGTGGCTGGGACGGAGGCGTTGGGTGCGCGCCGTAGATGGTGTGGAACTTACGGTCCACCGAGGCGAAATCCTGGCGGTCGTCGGGGAATCGGGCTCAGGGAAGACTACGCTGGGGCGCTCGCTGTTGCGCCTCCTCGAGCCGACTGCAGGAACGATCTACTTCGAGGGCGTGAACCTGCACGCCTTGAAGAGTCACGAACCGCGGGCGATGCGCCGCCGCATGCAGATCGTCTTTCAGGATCCCGACGCTTCTCTCAGCCACCAGACGCCAGATTCGACAGATCCTCGCGGAGTCGCTTCTGCTTCACCGGCTCGTTTCCAGAAGCCACGCGGAGTCGGCGGTTGCTGCTCTGCTGGCGGATGTAGGGTTGGACACCTATTTCATGCACCGCTATCCCCACGAGATGAGCGGTGGCCAACGCCAGCGCGTTGCCATTGCCAGAGCGCTGGCGGTTGAGCCGGAGTTCATCGTTGCCGATGAGCCGGTCTCCGCACTCGATGTATCCGTGCAAGCACAAATTCTTGGACTCCTGCTCGAACTGCAGAAGGGGCATGGCTTCACGATGATCTTTATCTCCCATGACCTCGCCACGGTAGAGCGCATCGCCGATAGGACGGCGGTAATGTACATGGGCAGGATAGCAGAGACCGCGCGCATGATGAGCCGGCCGCTGCACCCATACACTCAGGCGCTCCTGTCGTCGGCGCCGGTTGCAGATCTAACGGCGAAGCGACAGAGAATTCGCCTGGTTGGAGAACTCCCGTCAGCAATCGAGCCGGCACAAGGCTGTCCGTTCGCGTCACGCTGCCGCGAGGTACAGGAAATATGCAAACAAATAAGCCCGCGTTTGGAAGCCAAGCAGTTGGGACACGATGTGGCTTGCCATTCATGATGAGCCAGTAGTTGTGCTCTTCTTACGCGTCCTCACTGGTCGCCACTGTCAATCAATGCCTGCAAACGGGCCGATTACCTGGCCGTAACAGCTGTCGTCCGCAAAAAAAAGTCGATCTGCAATGACTTTGGGCCCGACGTCTCACGCGGCAATCCTCTCCAATCGATACTCATGGTGCAGACCTCCCAACACAGGCCTAGCTACAACTCGCTGATCGTCCGCAATCCGATATCCGAAGAGTCGCTTCACCACGCCGCCTGCCGTCGGTTCTGGTATCCCTGGTCCGAGGCTGGAGTGTGGGTGGCCCCTGTTGTAATGAGCAACTCATTCGGACAGGATCCTCCGCAGGTGCCGCTCGTTGATTGGAATGAGAAAGTCCAAACATTCACGCCGGATGCCACCCACTAACCTTTCACAGAAAGCGTTGGCCTGAGGCGCTCGAAAAGGCGTCTTCAAGACTCTCATCCCCATGGGCTCCACTGTGTCATCCACTTCCGCCGTATAGATACTGTCCCGGTCATGGAGGATGAATCGATACGGCGGTTCGCCCGAAACAACCTCCCGGAACTGCTGGAGCGTTCAGGCCGCAGAGGGATGAGTGGCCACGTTGAAGTGAGCGATCCTTCGGTTCCCACTTCCAGGATGACGAAGACCCACAGCACTCGAAAACCCGCCGTCACGGCAACAAAGAAAGCGCAAGCGAGAATGGCTTGCGCATGATTCCGGACAAAGGTCATCCAACGTCGGGAGGAGGGTCCTCTTTGTGGTCTAGGAAGAAATGGCCTGTAGCGTCTGCCGCTTCCAGGCGATACACGAATGCCTCACTTTAGCGGGAACTCCGCGGTGATCTGCTCCTCGCCCCAAGTCGGACTGCTCTGTGCCATCTCCCCGATCAGTTGTCGAACCTCGAGAGGGGTCCGGGGGCCGCCCTCGAGGTTTCGACTTCCGCGTCCAAAACAGGCGAAGGCCCTTTCGATGCCACCGGATCAAGGTGTCGGGCTTGACGATCGTCAGAGCCTGCCGCCGGGCGAACAGTTTGGACAGCAACACCAAGGTCAACCTGGCGGCATCCTTTGCACGCCGAGGCTTGACCTTGCGATCCAAGTAAAGAGCCCGCTGCTTGCGCAGGAAAAGGTTTTCGGCGGCAACTGCGTTTCGCGAGCGCAGGGCGAGACGGATGAATTTCACGGCATCCAGCAGTAAAGCTAGGGTAGTTCGGAACAGGGAGAGGAGAGAACGGAGTTTTCGCTTCCATCCCAGAGTCGCACAAGCGGCCTAGGGCTGCCGGACTCACAACGCAGCATCGGGACGTACGGAATTATTGCGGAGAACAGCTCTCTCCAGCACTTCGTCTCCTCCACTGCGAATCCCATTGATGGTTGGATTCACCTAGTCATCCGGGATGATTTCCCCCGCGCCGCCGCGGAGTTTTTCGGGCCCTTTCGTTCCGGGGTGGGCGCTGAGTGACATGTCGTGATCGAACCCGCCACTGGGTCACTGTTAATGGCCTGCAGCACAGAAAGTTGACGCAGCAGAGCTTACTCTATGAACTTTGTGAGAGACACAGATTAGCGCACTCGAAACGGGTTTGCTTTCGAGCTAACGTTGATTTAATCTGCTGCCGTCCTCGACCCGAAGCGCGCTTTTGGGGGCGAGAGCGTCGCGCCGGCGACACCCGATCTTCAAACCTCCCGCCTCGCTCCATTTCGGTTTATTGTGAGGAAACTTGGCAAGAGGCAGTCTCCGCTGGTCTTCATTCCTGAGCGCTATCAATTCTGCCCAGTTCGTCCGCGACAGGTGCCTGCTGCAGGAGACGGGGGTGGGTTTTAGAGGCGGCAGCGGCACTCAACTGCCTAGTCCCGGCTGGCTTGCCGCTGACGCTTTCGTGGCTCCCACCCCCCAAGGGCCTCGAATTGCTCAAGAGCATGCGTTCCCTTGACGGAAAACCCTTGGGGACTTTGCGTCGTTGAACCACGCGATTCAATATGTACCACCGCTACAAGCTTCAAGCGAACCCCGCACCCGAAATCGCACCTTTCCCAAACCACAATCGGGTGAAAGTCAAAAAGCATGGCTTGGCCATGCATCTGCTCAAAGAACTGATTCGCTATCGGGGAAAACGAGAAGTGGCGCTGAGTCGGCCCTGCGTTTATGGCGTCTTCTCAGGACCGCTCGGGGGATTCGCACCCAAGGGCCACTCCTGTGTCGGGTGCCTGCGCTGCACCATTGAGTATCCCGAAATGGTACAGGTTTACCCTAATCCCGAGTATCAGCGTCTGGGTGACTTGTACTTCACACCTGAGCACGTTGACACGATTTGCTACGAAGCACGGACAGGGAGGATACCCGTAAAAGGCGCCGGCTACCGGGGCCCCTTCGGGGGCGAAGGCTGGGACGGCATGTGGACGGACATGTCTGAAATCGTGCGTCCGACGCGCGATGGTATCCACGGTCGAGAGTTCATTTCGACGGCTGTGGATATCGGCCAGAAGCCGCCATTCCTTACCTTTGATAAGCAAGGGGTAGCGACCGGGGAAAGCGTCCGGACTTTTTCCATTCCAATTCCAGTTTTGTTCGATGTCCCACCCCCCTCAGTCTTATCACCCAAATTCCTCCGGATCGTCATGGGAGCTGCCCAAGAGGCAAAAACGTTGCTCGTCTTGCCCGTTGGGGTGCTCAACAGATTCGCGCTTCAGGGGCAACAGATCGTTGCACTTGTTAGCCGCGAAGATGTTGACGCACTCACCGAGCTTTGCTTCACACCCCCCATGGTAGAGCTCGATGGCTGGAGCGACGCACTCTTTCGGGAAATCCGGACACGCTTCCCGGAAAGCATGATCTGCTTACGCCACGAACTCGTCTCCAGGGAAGAGCTATTGAAGCATTATGACGTGGGGATCCGAGTATTCCACCTCGTGGCCAATTATCATGGCGTGGGACGGGATGGGCGGTTCGTGCTCGACCTCATCCGGGAGGCTCACGGGGCCTTCGTCGACGCGGGGTGCCGGGACGAGGTGACCCTCCTGGGGAGCGGGGGGATCATCGCTGCAGAGCACGTTGCCAAAGCCATTGTCTGCGGTTTGGACGCTGTCGCGCTTGATACACCCCTTCTGGTGGCCCTGCAAGCCCAGCTCCTCGGTGAATGCCTTGATAGCGAGGGGAGCCGCTTCCGACTACCTAGAAGGCTCACCGTTAGCTGGGGTCTCCAGCGAATTGAGAACCTGCTGGCTTCCTGGCGCGATCAACTGCTGGAGGTGCTGGGAGCCATGGGCCTGCGGGATGTCCGCCGGCTCCGGGGCGAGATAGGCCGTGCGATGCTCCAAAACGACTTAGAACGCGAAGCCTTCTCCGGGATCGAAGGCTATGACCAATAGAGAGAAGACTGCCGAGCAGCTCGTCATCGAGAAGCATACCGAATGCTTACGGCAAGGTTTTCACCTTTGGCCTGAGTTGAACAAGGGCAAGCTGCCGGCACTGGGAGACTACCGCTGGACGGCGGACCTGATTCTGTCCACTTGGCTGCAGGCCGAAACGGGAATGCCACCAACGAATGGCCTGGAACACCGGGTGGGCAATTCCGGTGGCGGGTTCGATGTGCTCGATTTCAAATTCCCTCCAAGCGGTCGGCGGCTCTCCAGCAACGAGGCAATTGACCTCTCCATCCCGCTCAATCGCAGACCTTATGATCGCCAAATCGAGATCCCCATCCCCTTCTATGGGTCTGGGATGTCCTTTGGCTCAATCAGCGAGCAAGTGATGTGCGCCAGAGCCAAGGCGGCCCAGGCATGGAAGACCTTCACTTGTACTGGCGAAGGAGGATACCCGGAATCGCTCCTTACCTATAAGGACCATGTCATCACGCAGGTTGCCACCGGCATGTTCGGGGTCAGAGAAGAGACGATCCAGCACGCACCGATTGTCGAGTTCAAGTATGCCCAAGGGGCTAAGCCGGGGCTCGGAGGACACCTGCTGGGCGACAAGGTGACGGCCACCGTAGCCACAATGCGCGAGTCGGTTCCTTGGGTCAGCCTCTTTTCACCCTTTCCGTTTCACAGCGTTTACTCCGTCGAGGATCACAAGAAGCACGTTGACTGGATTAAGACGATCAACCCGGAAGCGCTCGTGTCCGTGAAAGTCTCTACACCCACGGACATTGACATGGTGGCGGTGGGGAGTTATTTCGCCGGGGCGCACATTATCCACATTGACGGAAGTTACGGCGGCACAGGCGCGGCGCCGGAAATCGCCAAGAAGACCATTGCCATGCCCATTGAGTTTGCGATCCCCAAGGTCCACCGCTACTTGCTGCAGGAGGGCATTCGACGTGAGGTCGTGGTTATGGCCAGCGGCGGAATACGCACGGCCTATGATATTGCCAAGGCGATCGCTTTAGGTGCGGATGGAGCCGTCCTGGGCACGACAGAGTTGGTGGCACTGGGCTGCACGCGATGTGGCAACTGCGAGCGCGGTCGGGGTTGTCCCTTTGGGCTTTGCACCACCGATCCGGAACTCTCGCAATTAGTTGAGCCAGACTGGGCTGCCGAACGGCTCAGCAAGCTGTATCAGTCATTCCAACTGCAACTCGGCGACATACTGCGACGGCTCGGGCTCACGAGCATCGCGATCTCGTGGGCAGAACAGATCTGCTGATCTATCGTGGCCATCAGGGAGCGCGGTGATGATCCAGCCAGAAAGTGTCGCCATGTTCCTTGCCTCCAGGGAATCCCTTCTCCCGGAAGGCGACCCGCGCACAATTGTGCGCAAGGCCGAGACTGAAGGGGGCTGCGGTGTAATCGGAATCGCTTCGAGCGAGAGGATTGCGGCACGCCATCTGTTCCAGGCATTAAAGCAAATGCGCAACCGCGGCAACGGCAAGGGAGGCGGCATCGCAGCGGTGGGACTGGCACCCGAGGACTTGGGTGTCACTCAGGAGATTTTAGAAAACGACTACCTGCTCACCATCGCCTATCTCGACTCCCGCGCCCGGCGGGAGGTCGAGCGAAGCTACATTGAGCCGACCTTCGAGATCGATCATGCTTGCTCCCTGCCGCGCACCAATGACTCGAAGATCGTTGAGAGGCTCGACGTCAGACCCCCGGAAGTCTCTTTGTACTTCGGGCGGATAAAGCCCGAAGTCATCGAAGCCTTTATGAAGAGGAATGGCCTGGAGGCCACAGCGACGTCAGCCGTACCCCTGAACAGCATTGAGGACGAGATCGCCTACCAGAACAGCTATCGCTTGAACCGTGCCTTTTACGCGTCGACCGGCGAGAAGCGAGCCTTCGTCCTGTCGCACGGGAAGAACATGCTGGTTCTCAAGATGGTCGGTTACGGTGATGACGTGATTCGCTATTACCAAATGGAGGACATGCACGCCCACCTCTGGATCGGACACCATCGCTACCCGACCAAGGGCAAGGTCTGGCATCCCGGCGGCGCGCATCCGTTCGTCGGACTCCACGAAGCCCTGGTGCACAACGGCGATTTCGCCAACTATGCCTCGATCTGCGAGTACCTCGCCCAGCGGAATATTTACCCTCTCTTCCTGACCGATACGGAAGTTTCGGTACTCGTCTTTGACCTTTTGCACAGGACGTACTCCTACCCACTGGAGTATGTGATCGAATCTTTGGCGCCTACGACGGAGCGGGACTTCACGCTCCTCCCCGATGGAAAGAAGCTGATCTACCGCCAACTTCAGACCGTGCATATTCACGGCTCGCCTGACGGGCCTTGGTTTTTTCTTATCGCTCAATCCGCCCAAGCACACGGGGCCTACCGTCTTATCGGCATAACCGACACCAGCATGCTGCGCCCGCAGGTCTTTGCCTTGCAGCAAGGCCCGGTCTCGGTCGGTTTCGCAGCCTCGGAGAAGCAGGCCATCGATGCCACTCTGGAAAGTCTGGCCTCGGAGGACCCGCGATTCTGGACGCACGCCGATCTCTACTGGAACGCGCGCGGGGGCAGCCACACGGACGGCGGGGCGTTCATCTTCACTATCCAGGCCAATGGGAATGGTCCTGCCACGCTCGAATGCACGGACAAGTTCGGGCGGCCCATCCGGGTAAGCGCGCTCGAGAAACCTTACGCGGCGCACGCAACGGCCTTGCGAACCGACATGGCGTTACCCGAGGTCCCCACCGATGAGCTGTTCGCATGGGCCAAAGAGCAGTTGTTGGGCTGGGACTATGGAAACCTGCTCGCGTTTCTCAAGACACTGGCGCGCACGGCTGGGAAAGACGATGACCGGAGGCGGGCCCTGGAAATCCTCACGCTGCTGATGGACCGTCGCTATCCCACGGGTTCGATGCGGCGCAGCAGCATGCTGTCACTCTTCGATCAGAGCTTGGAGGCGATCGTCGAGTTCATCCGCCAATCCCCTTCCGAAGCCTACGTTCTCGTGGGTGCAGGGAATCCTCTGCCAAGCCCTTCCGCGCGGGCACAAACGGTTGTAATCCACCCTGGTGGCTTCGCGGCGGAGGGTGAAAACTCGCTGGCCCGCGCAATCGTTTGCCTCTACCAGCGCGGGTTTCAAAAGTTCATTGTGGCTCACGCCAAGGGGCATCGGTTTATCGCCAATGGCCTGGGCCCGGACTCGAGAGGCGTCTGGATCGACGTTTACGGATCCTCGGGAGACTATCTAGCCTCAGGTATCGATGGAGCGGAGGTTTTTGTTCACGGCGACGCACAGGATCAGGTGGCCCAGATCATGAAAGACGGGAAACTCGTCATATACGGCAGTGTCGGCCAGACATTCCTTTACGCAGGTAAAGGAGGGCAAGCATTCGTGCTGGGCAGTGCAGCGGGACGGCCTCTCACCAACGCCGTCGGCAAACTCCGGGTGGTCATCAATGGGACTTGCCTCGATTATTTGGCCGAGTCTTTTATGGCTGGGGATCCGCTGGAAGGCGGTGGCTTTGCCATCCTCAACGGGATCATCGTGAATGACCAGGGTCAGATCGTCGAGCTGGAGACTCCCTACCCCGGCGGCAATTTGTTCTCGCTGGCTTCAGGTGGAGCAATTTACATCCGCGACCCCCACGGAAAAGTCTCGGAGGAACAGCTCAACGGCGGGGAGTTTGCTCGCCTCGAGGAGCGTGACTGGGCGGTGATCAGACCCTTCTTGGAAGAAAACGAGCGGCTGTTCGGCATTCCCGTGGCGCGGCTGCTCGAGGTTGGTGGAAAACCTTTACCTCCTGCGCGGGTGTATCGCAAGATTCGCCCCAGGGCGATCGCGGCGCTTCAGGCGGAAGAAGCCTGGGTGAAAATGCATGTGTGAATCCTTGCCTACCGGTGCAGCTGTAGATCCGTGGCGTTAAGCCGCCGGAAATCGATTCTCTTCTCCTGTGTGTTTCAAAACTTTTTCCTTTCCGCACGCCGGGCAAACTGGCGAATCAATCATCTGCCCGTGTTGGACATAGCCCTTTGCCGGAATGGCATTGAGACGGTTTTGGCACGGTCGGATCCGCGAATCCCGAACCCGTCTCAGTTTAGCTGTAGATTTTTGAACCAGCAGATC
>Ga0315282_10007097_pt1 | contig 18526 bp, 11 predicted proteins | sample YL17G07_20_MG_FD_203693 | JGI IMG/M metagenome (GOLD analysis project Ga0315282, IMG submission 203693) | Sediment microbial communities from Yellowstone Lake, YNP, Wyoming, USA - YL17G07_20 | ecosystem: Environmental > Aquatic > Freshwater > Lake > Sediment | place: USA: Wyoming | collected...
GCTGCCGCCTTTATTCGGCGATGCCTGCCGGTACTGGGCGTGGAAATAGGCGGTGCCCGGGGGCAGCGATTTCAGCTTGCGCAGGTCGAAGTTGTAATAGAACGCGCCGACCGGCTGCGTGCCCTCGTGCGTGACCGTAATCTTCGCCGCGCGGGCGAACGGCATGTACCAGTAACTGTTCAGCGAGCGCAGCGGCGCGACGTTCAGCGGCAATGACTGGTATTCGATGTACTCGCCCAGCCCCATGCCAAAGAAATCGCCGACGGGCGTTTCCACGCTGGGCGTTGCTTCCCCGTCCCAGTAGATCCGCAGCACCAGCTTTTTCAGGTGATAAGTCTCGCCGGAGGCGATGGTGATCCACATGTGGGTGATGGCGCCGGGGCCCGGCTGGTCGGCCAACGTCACGGTTTCTCCCGGCTGGATTTGGAGCCGGTCGGCGTTGCCGCCGGTGCGGTCCCAACTGCCGGCCCGCGCCGCCGAATAGTCTTTCAACCGGCTCAGCTCTTCCAGCGGGGCTTGCGAATAGAGAAGCGGGGCGGCCGCCAGAAAAAGGCAAAGCGCGGCCGCAATCTTCAGGCGAGTCATATCCATGCACTCCTTTCCGGAGCCGCAGTATAGCGCATTCTGGGCTGTGGGCTGTAGGCCATCCTGTGATCGGCGTTGACCCACAGCCTGCAGCCCACAGCCTACAGCCGAAGCCGTCAGGTTCTCACTTTCAGCAGCAGGTAGACGCCGGTCAGCCCGAACAGCACGTCCGGCGCCCAGGCGGCCATGGCCGGCGGCAGTTGGCTGATGTTCCCCATGTTTTCGAACAGGTTGGCGACGGTCCAGTAGATGATGGCGATGCCGATGCTCACGGCGATGCCGGCCAGCGCCCCGCGCTGCCCCACCGTGAAGGCGAACGGGACGGCGATCAGGGCCATGATCAGCGCGAACAGCGGGAAGGAAAACTTCTTGTGGAACTGGACGGAAAGCTTGACGATGTCGAAGCCGCTCTGATGCAGGTCGTCCACATAGCGCTTCAGTTCCTGGTAATTCATCTCGATGGACTGCTTCACCTCTTTCTTGAAGTAAGCGGGCCTTTCCTCAAGATACGGAAAGGCTTCGACCGCGAAGCGATGGAAGCCCGTCACCTGGATGCCGTTCACCTCCCGCACCCAGCCGTTCTCCAGCACCCAACTGTTGACGCGCGGCTCCCAGCGGGCCCGGTCGGCCGAGATGCGCCGGCGCAACTGAAAGGTGTGCGGGTCCAGATCGAACACGCTCACCTGGCCCATCACGTTTTCCGAGGGCTCAAAGAAGTTGTAGTAGTAGATCCGTGAGTGCTGGCCGAAAATCCATTTGCGCTCCGGGCGCAGATAGGTCTGCGGCGGGCGGCCCTTGATCTGGCTGCGCAGCGCTTCCTGCTTCTTGTTGGCGGCCGGCAGATAGAAATGGTCGAAGGCAAACAGCGCCCCGCTCAGGGCGGCCGCCGCCACAAACACCGGCAGGCTGACCCGGTACAGGCTTACGCCGCTGGCCTTCATGGCCGTGAACTCATTGCGCTTGGTGAGCATGCCGAAGTTGGCGAGCACCGCCACCAGCACGCTGATCGGTGCCACCACGTAAGTCAACTGGGGCGCCAGGAACAGGAAATAGGTGGCGATGGTGCTCCAGGGAGCGCGATAGCGGTAGATGTCGTTCAGCAGGTCGAAGAAGGTGATGATCTCGGCCATCATCAGGAAGGCCGCCAGCACCACCAGGAAGTAAAAGATGAAGCCGCGAAGCACGTAGCCGTCCAGCAGTTGCGGAGAAGGGAAGCGGAATCGGCCGGAGGCGACAGCGCCGGTCACCCGCCCTTCCCAATGCTGAAAGCGGGTGATGCGCGACTGCAGGTAGGCGCGGGCGCGGAACAGCCAGGTGGCCAGGGTGTGTTCCCGATCGACGCGGAACAGCAGCAAAACGCCGAACACGAAAAAGCAGCCATCGGCCATCCACACGGCGCGGCCGGGACTGAGCCGCCCCTGGCGCGCCATGCTGATGCCGGCCACAAACAGCATGTAATAGGCAAACACCAGCAGGACGGTGAGAACCACGCCGGCCGACTTGCCGCCCCGCCGCGACGACAGCCCCAGCGGAATGCCCACCAGCGCCAGCACCAGGCAGGCGGCCGGCAGCGCCAGCCGGCGGTGCAGCTCAATCCGCCCCGGCGGGCGGTCCGGGTGTCCGAAGGGCAGCGCCAGCAGCTCGCTGGTATAGCGCTCGGTGAAGGGCTTGGCGCGCGTTTCGGGCGGGACCGGCAGCGACACCGGCACGTCGCTCTCGCTGAACCGCGAGATCAGGTACTCGTCCGGGTTGGGGCGCACTTCGTGGCTGCTGCCGTTCACCAGGTGCAGTTGCAGCCGGTTGCCCGCCGGGTCGGGAAGAACGGTGGCGCGCTCGGCGAAGGTCACCTTGGGCCCCTCGCTGGCCGACAGGTCGCCCAGGAAGACGCCGCGCCAGTCGTTGCCTTCGCCCCGCACGTCACTCACGTAAAGAACCAGGTTGGTGAAACTCTCTTCGAAGACGCGCGGCTGGATTTCGGCGGAAACCTGCGAGGCCGCCAGTTGGTTTTGAATGCGGACCATCTCCCGCACAGCGCGGGGCGCCACCCACACCGAGGTGAAGGCCGCCAGGGCCGTTCCGAACAGCGCAAAACCGGCCACCGGAACCACGAACTGCCGGACGCTCAGCCCGGCGGCGCGCACCGCCGTCACTTCGCCGTCGCTGGCCATGCGGCTCAGCCCGATCAGGATCCCGACCAGCACGGCCATGGGGATGGTGAGCGAAAATGTGGCCGGCAGCGTCAGCAGGAACAGCCAGGAAACCAGCCCGCCGGACGCCGACTTGCGCACCAGCAGCTCCAGCAGGCGCCCCACGTCCCGCGCAAACAGCACGAAGGTAAACAGCACCAGTCCCAGCAGCGCGTGCTTCAGGATCTCCCTCAGGATGTAACGGGTGAGGATCCGCATTGGCTAAGCGGCATTCTACCACGCGGGGGCCGGCCGCCGCCGATTCCGCCGATTCCTGTGCATTTCCCGCTCTCCCGTGGTATCGCCCTTTCCAGGGTGCTTGGGGACAGGCTAACGGCCCTTGGAAACTGCCTGGATTTCCGGTACAGACAGATGCCGGAACTGGTTCTGGCCGGCATACTTCTGGAGGAACCGGTCAAGGTCGGGATCACCGGAGCGAAACCCGGACCGATCGTCGGATTCGCGAAGCGCTCTAATGTCCATTTCCGGCCATGAGGGCACGAAGCTGCTTGGTGGGCCGCGGGCGCGCTGTCATGCGCTTCGTGATCTCCCGGCCCGACCGGCGCGACACAACAATTCGCGAAGGCACGATGATGTCGGTTGGAAGCGCCTGGAGCGCGCGGAGGTGGTGAAGGATGGCCTCCTCGACCAGATGGCCTTTCTTTACCCCAGTGGCGCGAACGTGGTGTTCCAGCAGCGCCCGGGTTGTCGAGGAAATCATCGCCGAGATTTGCGATTCCTGTTGCGTTCCCATGATTCTAGCTAATTCTACATTTTCGTAGAAACGGCGTCAAGCGCCCTGCCGGTCCTTGAGCCTATTCAAAAGCGCCCCGGCGGACAGTCACCTTGTACGGAACCACCACGAACTCGAACCGTTCCGGTGGAAAGTCGCGCAGGTTCCGGGTGGCCAGCTTCAGGTTGTGCAACTGTGCCAGCGCCGCTTGAAAGGCGTCTGGGAGCCGCCAGCCATGGTTCCGGCGCAAGGTCGCTGCCAGGTCGGCAGTCTGGCGCTCGATCGGCAGGAGGGGAAAGCGGTCCAAGAGACGAAGCGCGAGTTCGGCTGCCGCGGCGTCGAACCCGCAGAGCACCTCGGCTCGTGTGATCACAGAAATGCAGGCTTCCCCCTGGACCTCCTGGAGATAAGACGTAGCGGCGCGAAGACCGTTGAAATGGTCGATCAGCACCACCGAGTCCAGCAGAACCTTCACCGCCACTCCTTGCGCAGGCGCCGCTGGTAAGCCAGGCCGTCCCCTCTCCGCCACAGGCCACTGGTCTGCTTGAGGAGTCTCTCAAAGGAAACATCCTGCTGCTGTCGCATGCCGCGGATCGCTTCCCTGACTAGTTTGGCCATCGGAACGCCCTCTGATGCGGCTTTGCGCTCCAGCCACTCCTTCTCTTCGGTGTCCAGGCTGATGATTGTCCTAATCATAGATATCAGATATCGATCATAGGGGCGTCAGACAGCGCACGTCAAGCCCGGCGCGAGAAAGGTGGGAAAGGGGAAGGCTGGAAAGGTCCGAGATCGGCGAGGTGTCACTTGCCGCTTCAGAAGTTCATCTTCAGCGCGAACTGCACCACCCGGGCATCGCGGGTGGCGGTGATGGTGGCGAAGTTGTTGGCCAGCGGATCGATGCCCGTGGCGGAGGTGGTCAGCGCCGTGCCCAGGGTGGTGAACGAGGGATGGTTGAAGGCGTTGAACATTTCGGCCCGGAACTGCCAGCGCAGTTTACCTTCTCGAATCGTGAAATTCTTGAAGGCCGCCAGGTCCCACTTGTTGATGCCCGGGCCGCGCAGGCTGTTGCGGCCCATGTTGCCGAACGTTCCGGTGGCGGGGCGCGCGAAGGCGTAGCGGTTAAACCAGTCCTCAATGGTTCGCGGCCCCTTGGAATTTCCCACCACGTCGGGGCGCTGGTTCTGGGTACCGCCGATGCCCGCCACGTCACTGGACATCGTGACGTCGAAGGGCTTGCCGGAATTGAAGCGCGCGATGCCGGACAACTGCCAGCCGTTCACCAGCGCACCGAGAAAACCGCCCCGCAGGAGCTTCGGCATGGCCCAGATGCTGTTGGTATTCAGGATGTGGGTGCGGTCGAAGTCCGACGGGCCGCGCTCCCGCCTGGTGTTCCGCGTGTCGGCAGGCAAATCGCCCGTGAAGTAGTCCGAGGAAGCGATGTCGATGCTTTTCGAATACGTATAGGCCAGGCCGAAGGTGAAACCGCGCGCCATGCGCCGGTTGAACGTGGCCTGGAGCGAATGATAGCCGCTCACGCCCGAGGTCTCGCGCGAATTGATGGAACCCCAGCCGGGGAACGGCCGCACGGCATTGACGTTCACCTTCCAGAATCCCGCCACTCCGGGCTCGGCGTTATTCAGGTTCATCAGGTGCATCAGGTGGGTGCCGCGCGAGGCCACGTAACTCACGTTCACGATAGCGCTACGCATCACCTGCTGCTGCACCCCGAAGCTCCATTGCTGAATCGTCGGGGCCTGCAACGGATTGCTGATGGCCGTGAGCGACGGCGGGGCGGCCGAGGGTGTCTCAATGCCGCCCGCCGGGTTGCTGAACGAGGGATTGTTGATGGTCACCGTGTGGGTGAAGGGCGGATTGTCGAAGGTGGCCTGGATGAAGTTCTGGATCATGGGGCGCGAGTAGTACATGCCGTAGCCGCCGCGCACCGCGGTGCGGCCCTTGCCGAAGATGTCCCAGGCGAAGCCGAGGCGCGGCGCAACCAGGTCCAGGTTGTTGCCGGTGACCCGCCGGCCAAACGGCGAGTTCTTCCCGGCGACGATCAGCCCGTCGGAAGGGTCGCCCGTGCCCAGCACCCGGTTGCCGTTCGAGGGGTTGATCTGGAAGGACTGGCGCGGGTCGAACCGCGACGGCAGGAAGTTGGCCAGCACGTCGGCGGCGTCGTAGGGGTTCCAGAAGTCCGCGTATCGCATCCCGACGTTGAGCGTCAGCCGTCGCGTCACCCGATAGTCGTCCTGCACGAAGGTCTCGAACATGGAGTAGCGGGAGCGCGAGACGGTGGACTTCTCCGACTCGGTATAGGTGGCCGGCAGCCCGAGCAAGAGGTTGGCCACCACGTGCTTGGAAAAGGAGGTGTTGAACGTGAACTGGCCGTTGGTATAGGGCGAGACCGGCACCGCGTTGCTGCCGCCGCGCGAGTAGAAGGCGCCGGCCTTGATGGCATGGCGGCCGGCCAGCTTCGTCAGATTGTCCGACACGTCGTAGTTGGCCACCTGCGTGCCCCCCACGCGGGAAACCACCAGCCCCGCATACGTCGAGCCGAGGCTGATGGCCGGGATGAGGCCGCCGTCGTTGTCCGGAAAAATTTCGCTGATATCCAGCCCCAGCTTCTTGCGGTTCGCCAGCTCGTTCTGGGGCCGCTGCGACCACTGGTAGGCCGAGTAAGTGAACAGGAATTCGTTGAGCAGCGCCTTGGAGGGGAGAATGGTCTGGCTCAAGGAGATGTTCTTGCCCGGCCGGTCGGCGAAGCTGCCGGCAAAGCCCGGGAAGCGGTTGGTGGCCGAGGTGGTGCTGTTGCCGCCGTAGGGATTGCGGATGTCGGACTTCATCTGCGTGAAGCGCCCGAACAGCTTCCAGCGCGGGCCGAAGATGTGATCGATGCGGACCATGTCCTCGCGCACGCGCTGCGTGCTGGGCGCCGCCGAAGTGTAGTTGATGGCGCCGGGCCCCGCGAAATTCGGTTCCGGATAGAACTGGATCAGCTTCTTCGCGTTGGGGTCGATGCGGGAGGCCGGGATGAGGCCGTCGGCAAACCCCCGGCCGGTGACCGGGTCCACCATCGGGTCGTCGGCCGTCCCCCACACGCCGTCCCGGCCGGGGCCCAGTTCGCGGAAGTCCCCCTGCCGCATGGCGGCGCTGGGCACGGTGGTGTTCTGTGAAGTGGCGCGCATGTTGATGTGGTTGAATTCCTGGTTGAGCAGGAAAAAGGTCTTCTTGCGCTCACGGTTGTAACGGCCGGCCACCACCGGGCCGCCCAGGTTGTATCCGAAGTTGTTCAGCTTGAGCGGCAGCACGCGGTGAGTGAAATAGTCGCGGGCGTCCAGCGCGTCGTTGCGGAAGAAGTGGAACAGGCCGCCGTGGAACTGGCGGGTGCCGCCCCGCGTCACGACGTTGATCTGCGAGACGCCGCCGCGGCCGAATTCGGCGGCGAAGGTCGAGGTCAGCACCTTGAACTCGGCTATGGTTTCGATCGAGGTCAGCGTGTTCACCGGGCCGCTGCCGATCAACGGATCGCAGTTGTTGCCACCGTCCACGCTGATGGCGCTCGCCGTGTAGCGCGTGCCATTGATATTCAAGTATGGGATCTGGTTCGGGTCGGTGCGGTCCGGCATGTCGCTGGACACTCCCGGGACCAGCTCCAGCAGGGTGACGAACGACCGGCCATTCAGTTGCAAATCGCGCACCTGGTCGCCTGAAATCAGCCCGCTCTGCTCGGAACTGGCGATCTCGACCTGCGGCGCGCCGGCCTCGACCGTGACTTCCTGCGTGACGTCGCCGACGCGCAATTCGAGGTTCACGGTGAGGCGGTCGTTGACGTGCAGCTCGATGCCTTCCTTGGTCGCACGTTTGAATCCGGGATGCGCGGCCGCGATGCGGAAATGGCCGATGGGAAGGGCGGGGAAGAGGTAGGCGCCTTCGGCGTCGGCGGCGGCTCTTTGCTCTGCGCCGGTTTCGATGTGCGTGGCGGTTACCTGCGCGCTTGGGACGGCCGCGCCGGCCGAATCCACAACCCTCCCGCCAATCGCCCCGGCGGTTTCCTGCCCGAAGGCCAGGGGAGCCAGCCCCAGGGCTGCGACAAGGAGCCAAACAAAGGAACGCCTCATGGCGCGTGACTGTAGCACCAGCGGGAAGCAGAGGCAAGCGGGCGGCACGCTCTCCGGGTACACCTGGCTGGCCATGGCGTAAATCGGCAGGCCTTCGGCTTCCTTGTCTTCACGCCTTCGCTCCCTTGCACACCCGACTCACAAGCAAGTGCCTTGCCACACTCAAGTTGCTTCTTGCCTCCTACTTTCATAGACGTGTAGAGCGCGTGAACGGTTGGCCGGGGCGCGGAAAGGGAATTCCGGTTCCACTTTCTTGCCCATTCCGCTCCTTAATCGGCAATTCACTTGCGGGGAGGCAGGAGCGGGCGCATTTCCACCCGGCTGGCCAGAGCCCGCTGCGGCAAGCGAAGCAGGGCCAGCACCTGCTCGGCCACGTCAACGGACTGGAGCTTCCAGTCGCTGGCCGAGGCCTTGGCCCCCATCCCGGATTCCGTTTCGACGCTTCCGGGCATGACGTAGCTGACGCGAATCTTGTCGTAGCGGACGTCCAGCATGAGCGCCTCGCTGAAGCCATTCAGGCCGAATTTCGAGGCGTTATAAGCGGCGCCGCCGGCGAAAGCGTTCTTGCCGGCCAGGCTGCTGATATTAATGATGTAGCCACCGCCGCGCTTCTTCATCAGGGGGATGGCCAGGCGGCTGCAATAGAACGGCCCGCACAGGTTGGTCTCGATGACCGTTCGCCACTGTTCCGGCGTGGTGTCGGCAACGCCGGCCGAAAGCCCGACGCCCGCGTTGTTGACCAGTATGTCGAGGCCGCCGAAGCGCCGCGCAAGCTGGTCGAACATGGCGGCGACCTGCTCGTCGCGCGCCACGTCGCAGGCAAAAGTAAGCGCCCGCGCCCCGAGCAGGGAAGCGCTGCGCCGGAGTTGCCCCGGGTCGCGGCCGCAGATGGCGACTTCGGCCCCTTCCTCGATCAGGGCGGAGGCGATGGCCAACCCGATGCCGCGCGACCCGCCGGTTACCAGAGCTTGTTTGCCGTCCAGGAAGCCCATCGTCGTACCTCCAGTGGAGGGTTCGAAACTGGAGCCTTGTGACCGGGGGGGAGCCGTTGTAACGGCGCCTCCGCCAAACGGGGTCGCCATTTCAATGGATGCCATGGCGGGTGGCGGTCTGAAGACCGGCGCTGCACTCGCCACCTATGAGATGTGTGGGAGGAGAGCGAAGATTCAGTTTGTCGCGCGGCGAACCAGGGCAGGGCGCTTCGCGACCAGGAGCACGGCGGGGAGGGGCGCGAAGGAGTTGGAAGGAACGGGAGTTGGGAGCGAGAGTTGAAGTGGTGGCTCATAGTTTACATAATATCTCTTATCAGACGCTAGATCCCGCCCCCCCAGACCAGCCACAATCGATTGGGCTATAGAACGGCGCGAAGGCGTTCAGTATCGCGCGCTGGAATACGGCCTCGCGCGTCAGCCGCCCGCCGGTCAGAATGCCCCAGGTGCCTTCGCTGCTGCGCACGTCCTGCTTGCCGGAGAGCTGGTCGATCACCTCGGCCAGGCTCCGGCCGCGCTCGACCACCTCGCGAATGATGGCCTGGGGCAGCGGTATGGATCCCCCGCAACCGAAGTAGGTTCGCCTGCCATCACTGACACACGCCCAGTTCTCCAACCATCCACATTGCACGATGGCCATGCTACGATAACTGGGAATGTCAACGAGCGACCCGGCCAGCGTGGACATTTCCAAGAGCAAGGGCGTTACGATCGTGTGGACGGACGGGCACCGCAGCGAATACGCGCTCGAATACCTGCGCGACCATTGCCCCTGCGCCACCTGCACGACCAAGGCGGGGGCGCCGCCACCGCCCAGCCCGGCGAATCCCCTGCCCCTCTACAAGCCGCCGCTCCGCATTCTGGACGTCGAAAGCACCGGGCGCTACGGCATCCGTTTCTACTGGAACGACGGCCACAGCACCGGCATTTTCTCCTTCGACCACCTGCGCGAGCTGTGCCCCTGCCCCGAATGTAGTTTGCCAACAGAGCCGCGAGCGTAAGCGAGCGGGTGCTCGCGCAGCGCCGCGTTGGCCTCGCGAGGCGCCCGGTCGCTGACGCTCGCGGCTCTGTTGGCGTAACTCGGATTCTGCAAGTACCTCAGTTGTCACCCGCGCGGTGCGGAGCTTTAGGTATAGTAATGCGCGCCACGACAGTGTCAAGACGGCGGCAGTCCTGCGAATGAGAATGGAGAGCACCACAACAGCGACCACCACATCGGCCCGTGCCGCAAAGCGTATTCGTCAGGCTGCGTATTGGTTGGCGCCGTCGCTGTTCTGCGTGTTGCTCTACTGGCGCGCCTTCGGAACCTGGTTTCAGGCAGACGATTTCAACTGGCTGCGGATCGCCGCCGCCGTCCACTCCGGCCGCGAACTGGTGCATGCCCTGTTCGCGCCGCTGGCGCAAGGCACCGTACGCGTGCTGAGCGAGAACCTTTTCTACGTTGCCCTGTTCCACCTGTTCGGCATGAATCCCCTGCCCTTCCACCTGGTCGCGTTCGGAACACAGTTGGCCAACCTGGTGCTGTTGGCCGCTATTACGCGCCGGATCAGCGGCTCGGAACTCGCCGGTTTCCTTGCTCCGATTCTGTGGGTTGGCAACAGCATGCTGGCGGCCGCCGTTTGCTGGATACCGGCGTTCAACGAAGTGCTCTGCGGTTTCTTTCTGCTCCTGGGCTTCTACTTTCTGCTCCGCTACTTCGACACCGGCGGCGCGCGCTACTACATCGTGCAGTGGATCGCCTTCGTGCTCGGTTTTGGAGCGCTCGAGGTGATGGTTGTTTACCCGATACTGGCGCTGGGCTACGCGCTGTTCGCCGCGAGGAATCACCTGCGCCGCGTGCTGCCCCTGTTCGTTCCGCCAGTACTGTACGGCCTGCTGCACATTTTCGTGATCCCCAAGGCGGCGTCCGGCCCATACTGGCTCGACTTCAGTCCAAACGCCCTATTCGAAACGTTCCTTTCCTACTGGATGCGCGCCCTCGGACCGCGCTACCTCATGGCAACCAGCCTCATCGATTACTTCTGGATGCGATTGCTATCGGCAGTCATCACGGCGGGTGTGCTTGCGTTTCTCGCGTGGCAGACGGCAAAACGTGATTGGCGCGCGGCCTGCTTCTTGTCATGGTTCGTGATTCTGCTGGCGCCGTTTCTCCCGCTTCGAAACCAGGTGCTGGATTACTACCTCACGCTGCCGGCGCTGGGCCTGGCGATGTTCGGAGCGTGGGCGATTGCCCGCACCTGGCGCACGCCCGCCGCACCCATGGCGATTGCCGTAACGCTGCTATACCTGTCAATCTCCGTGACCGGCGCTGTTCGCTCCTCCGTCTGGTATTACCAACGCGGCTCTCGCATCCTGGAGACGGTCAGGGGCGTGCTCCACGTTCATCGGCACAACCCCGGCTCGCTGATCCTCCTCCGCGGAATGCCGGATGACGTCTTCTGGGCCGGAATGTTCAATAAGGTATTCGACTTGTACAATGTCTCCGGCGTCTATCTGGTGCCCGGCGAGGAGGCACATCTGCACGGCCCACCCGAGTCGCAGCACGCCGTTCCGGAATTCGTCGTGCAGCCGGTGATCGCGCTCAACGCACTCAAGCAAAAGTGGGCGCTCGTGTTTGATATTGGAAGCGGCGCCTTCACCGACATTACCGCGAGCTACACTGCCGAGGCGAGTGCCTGGGACCCCGATCAACTCGAGCGGCGCGTGGTGGTCGGGCAGCCGTATTTTCAAAACAGGCTGGGCAAGGGGTGGTTGTGGGCCGGCGGCAACTATCGGTGGATGTCGAAGGCCGCGGAACTGCGGTTACCCGGGCCGCAGCATGCCCGGCAACGGCTCTACATCAGCGGATATTGCCCGGCGGCTCGCGTGGCTGATGGGCCGGTGAAACTTAGCGTCTCGCTTGATGGCATCAAGCTCGGAGCGGTCAGCGTAGATGTCCGTGAGGCGCCGTTCATTTACTCCTTCGCGCTGCCACCCGATCTTCTGACCCACGCGTCGGTGCTTGTCAGCCTTGAAGTGGATCGCACCTTCCGCGTCCCGCCCGATGACCACGACCTCGGCCTCGCCTTCAGTGCCCTCGAGATTCGCTAGGTTTGAATCCAATCAGCGCGTAATCCTGGTAGCCGAAATACTTCTCATTGAAGCGGCGGGCCTCGCGGTTCCAGTCTTGTGCCGCCGGGCTGGCGTCGGACTCGGGCCACAGCGGCAATTCCGGCAGCAGGGGTTGAACCGGCGAGACGTGGCGGATCGTGATCCGCGTAAAGCCTACCTCCTCCATGAAGAAGCGCAGTTGCCCGGACGGAATCGGCTGCGCGTGCGTTGGGTCGAGGAAAAAGCTCTGGCTGAGCGTGGCCAGGCACTCCGGGTTCTGGGTTTCGAGCGCCAGGACGCCGCCGGCGCGCAGCTTCCGGTGAGCCAGCCGCACCAGGCGAACGTAGCCGGGCGGCGGCAGGTGCTCGATGAACTGGGCGGAGAAGATGCCTCCCAGCGAGTCATCGGGCAGCGATTCCAGGTATTCAAAGGCGTCGGCCTGGGTGATGTCGAGCTGCTGCTCGCGGCAGCGGGCCACCATGTCGGGATCCAGGTCCACGCCGCGGGCCTCGATTCCCTTCTCCCGCAGCAGGGCCAGAAACTCGCCGCGGCCGCAGGCCACATCGAGCACCGGCGCCTGGCCCTCGAACAGCGGCAGGTACTCGGCCTGGCGCTCGCGCACCTCTTTGTCCGATCCGCGGTACAGGTTCTCAAAGTGCGGGTAATCGAACTCGATAGTGGGAAGTCCGGCGCCGGCGGGCGACGTAGCGGCGACCTTTAGGTCGCCATCCCGGTGATCGCGTCCGGTGGCGACCTGAAGGTCGCCGCTACGTTCCGCCGTCAGGCTACGCAGCCGCAGGCGCACCAGGTTCATCTCTTCCTCGACGCGCCCGGTCAGTTCCTCGCGGTAACGCCAGAACTCCTGTTGCAGGCGGTTCACCGCGTCATTGAGCTGGTCCACGTTCAGACGCAGGTGCTTGCGCAACTCGCCCACCTCTTTCTCGATCTCGCTATCCACGCGCGCCAGGCGTGCAAGCAACTCCTCCTGCGCCTTGCCGGCCGCCTCCCGAAAATTGGCGAGCGCAACGCGGAGTTCGCCGGCTGCCGCGTCGAGGCGCGCGACATTGGCCACGACGCGCCCGTCGAGCGTGGCCTTATGCTCGTCGAGCTTCTTCCGCCACTCCGCCTGAAACACCTCCAGGTTCTGGCTGAAGCGCTCGATCTCAGCCAGCGCCGGGGCCCGCAGGCTCTCGGCCTGCGCCGCCACCTGGGCCACCACCAGCAAGTTGCGATTATGTTCGGCCAGCAACCGCTGCGTTTCGGCCAGGGCCTCCAGCACCGCCTGGTTGAACTGCCGCTGCGGGTAGCCGTACCAGCGCAGCGAGCGGGCCACCAGTCGCTTGAAGAGCTGGATCAGGGCGTGGTGCGGGCCGGCGGGGCGCGGGTTCACCGTGCCGGCGTTGGCGGCCCAGTCGCCGGCGATGCGGCGGCAGTCCTCGAGCCGGTCGAGTTTCGGAAGCCGAAGATCAGGCACCGCGGGGACGCGGGCTTCCACGCGCTGCTGGATGCGTTCCTTCAGAGCCGCTAATGTCGCAGCTAAATTCATCAGCTAACGATTTCTCCCCAAGGATTGCGGATTTCGGATTGCGGATTTCGGATTGCGGATTTTAATCATGTGGGTTTCAATCCGCAATCCGCAATCCGCAATCCGAAATTCGTCGCGCGGTCACGCGCGCGCGCAGATTGGCCACCCCGGCCGTGGGGCGCGTGTCCAGCACCTGAAACGATAGCACGTCGTCCAGCCAGTCGTGGCTGGAGCCGTCGGGCTGTTGCGTGGCCACCGTCAGCGTGTACTCCTGCGGCGTCAGCGAGCAGGGAAACTCGAAATTGACCTCCAGCAGGTCGCCCGGCTCGAGCGTTTCCCCGCCCCCGCAGTGGATCTGCTCCAGCATGGTGTTGGTCCCATACACTTCCATGCCGATGCGCGTGCGGATCATCACGCCGACCACGGGGTTGGGATGCCGTTCGGCAAAGCGGGCCAGCACACGCACCCGCACGTTCTCGCCGGAGGCCACCACGCGGGTGGGCCGCCCGCCCGCGCCGTACAACTCCACTTGCAGCACCTCGGCGGCGCGGTCGCCGTGCCGGAAGGAGAACTCCAAGTGCGGAGTGCGGAGTGCGGAGTGCGGAGTATCCGGCATTCCGCCTTCCGCATTCCGCACTCCGCGTTCAAAAACGCGCTGCCGGTCCAGCACCATGCCATTGTAGCGGTTCACCACCTCGCCCGGCTCGCCCTCGGCCTCGGTCCGCCCTTCCCACAGCAGCATAGCGCGGTCGCAAATCATTTTGACCAGCGCCAGGTCGTGGGAGACCAGCACCACGGTGACGCCGCGCGCCTTCAGCTCGCCGAACTTGCGCACGCAGCGGTTGGCGAAAATGGCGTCGCCCACCGCCAGCGCCTCGTCCACCACCAGCACGTCCGGATCGACGTGGATGGCGGCCGCGAATGCCAGCCGCACCCACATGCCGGTCGAGTAGGTCTTCATGGGCTGCTCGATGAAGTCGCCGATCTCGGCGAACTCGGCGATGCGCGGGAAGCTGCGCTCGACCTCGGCGCGCGCGAGGCCCATGATTTCGCCGTTCATGAAGATGTTCTCGCGCCCCGTGAACTCCGGGTTGAAGCCCGCGCCCAAGTCCAGCAGCGCGGCCACCCGCCCGGTGGCGCGCGCCCGCCCGGTGGTGGGCTGCAGGATCCCGGTCAGAATTTCCAGCAGGGTGCTCTTGCCCGAGCCGTTGGGCCCGATGATGCCATAGGTTTCACCGCGGCCCACCTGGAACGAGATGTCGCGCAACGCCCAGAAATCGCGGTGGTAAACGCGCCGCCCCAGCGACGCCATCTCCTTCAGCCGATCCGACGGCACGGCGTACATGCGGTACATCTTCGATACGTTTGTTATGACCACCTGTGCCATAACAGGTCCAAGGTCCAAGGTCCAAAGTCCAAGGTCCCACGGCCATCTTGACCTTGGACCTTAGACCTTGGACCTTGGACCATTTAAAGAACGTCCGCGAACGACTTCCGCGACTTATAGAACCAGGCAAAGCCGAGCAGGTAGGCGGCCAGCCCGCCCGCCGCCAGCCAGCCCAGCATGCCCCAGGGCGGCGCCGTGCCGTCCAGAAAGATGGCCCGATAGCAGCGCACCATGACGTATACCGGGTTCTTCCCGAACAGCGCCATGGTGCTGGGCGGCAGCGCCGTCTCCGGGTAGCAGATCGGCGTGGCGAAGAACCACAGCGTCAGCAGAAAGGTCATGAATTGTCCAGTATCGCGCAGGAACACGCCCAGCGCCGCCAGGAACCAGCATAGCCCGATGGTCAGCAGCACCTGCGGCACGAGCACCAGCGGCAGGTACAGCGCCGTCACCGGAATGCCGTGGCGGAACAACAGCAGCCCGGCCAAAAACACCAGCAGGGCGAAGAAGCCGCCGGCCAGGCCCGCGCAGGCGATGTTCACCGGCAGGATCTCGACCGGGAAGAGCACCCGCGTCACCAGCGTCTTGTGCTCGAGCATCACCGAGGGAGCGCGCGCCAGCGCCTCGCTGAACGCAAGCCAGGGCAGCATCCCGCAGATGAAGTACAGGAAAAAATTCACCGGGCCGGCGGCTTCCGGCCCCGGGCCGAAGCGCACCTTCAACACAAGCGCGAACACGAAGAAGTAGGTGAGCATCAGCAGCAGCGGGTTGATCACCGTCCAGACCAAACCGGCTACCGAGCCGCGGTAGCGGCCGTGGATGTCCCGGCGCACCATGGAGACGATCAGCGGGCGGTGCCGCGCGATGGTGAGGAAGGGCGCGGTGAGCAGGCGGGCCAGCGCGCGGCGCAGGCGCTCGGCGCGGCGCGCCGTGGCGGTCAGCCGGCGGTGGCTGGCGCGCACCCCGCCGCTGTCCACTCGCACATCCAGCGCCAGGCATTCCGATCCGCGCTGATAGAACCAGGCCACCGGCTCCTCCACCGGCGAGACCAGCACGCGGTAGGCGCCCTGCTCCGGCGGCAGCTCGATATCGAGAATGGCTTCGGCTTCCCCGCCCGGCGGCAGGTCGGCTTCCAGCGCCGTTCGCCGCCCCTCGGCCAGCAGCGATTCCGCTTTGCCGTCCAGCACCTGGTAGGCGAGAAAGACGGGGCCCCCGGCGGGCCAGACGCGGTCGCTGGTGTTGCACACCCGCAGGCGCACCCGCAGCGATTTGCTATCGAGCGGCTTCAGCTCGGTGGCCTCCAGCCGGGCGCTGAATCGCGGCATCCATGGTTATTATAACGAGGCGAATTCACCACCAAGGCACAAAGAACACCAAGTACACGAAGAATGCCCCCCTTGGTTTTCTTTGTGTTCCTTTGAGTTCTTCGCGTCTTTGTGGTTTGTTACAGCGGCGCCCACTTGGCGGCTTCGGCGCGGGTGACGGGGCGAGAGCCGCCCAGGTCGCGGGCGCGAATCACCCTGGTCTCGTCCACAGCGAAACTGTCGCCGGCCGGTTGCCGGCGAGCCCGAATTCGGGCGAGACGCCGGCGCTACAACCGGCGCGCGAGACGCGCGCTGAGGCATCGCGCCAACGGAAGTGCTGTTGGATGGCGGCGAAACTTTGCGGTATGCTCAAGCCCCCGGTTTTTGTGCGCCTCGGTCGTCCGATCAGATAGCGGAGGTGTGATGCGCGTCGAATTGCATTCGATCCGGCTCTGGTTTTTTTCCCTGGCGGTGCTCGTCGCCTGTGCTTCCCTGCCCGCTCAAACCCAAACGCAGGCTCAGCCGCTGGGGACGGTGGCAGTCGGCGATAGTCCGTTTGCGTTGGCGCTGGCTTCCGGCAATCAGCAGGCGGTCGTCGTCAACCTGTTCCCGACGCGTGTGCAACAACCGGACGGCACCTTCGTGGATGGCCCCAACGTGCGCGTGCTCGATGTCATCAACCGTAGCCAACTGCGCGCCTTCCGGGCCGGCACGCGCCTGGTTTCCATCGCGGTGACCGGCGCCACCGCCCTGGTGGTCAATGAAGACCAGGACGTCATACGCGTCCTGGACGTGAACAGCGGGACCGAGGTCGCGCAGATTCCCGTGGGAAGCCGGCCCAGCAACGTGGTCACCTCCGGCGCTAACACTGCCGTTGCCACCAACGGCACGAGCGGGGACGTCAGCTTCATCGATATCGCCGGGCGGAGAGTCGTCGGATCGCGGATCCCCGTGGGGAAAGACCCGCGCGCCGTGGCGGTGCACCCGACCAATCAACGCTATGCTTACATCGCGCTGGGTGGCGACAATTCGGTTGCCGTGCTCGACCAGGGAGTCACTCCGCAACAGGTTGTCAACAAAGTGCCGGTGGGAAAGAATCCGGTGGCGATCGCCATCACCCCCGACGGCCGGCGCGCCGTGGTTGCCAACCTGACCAATAACACGGTCACCGTGCTGGACGTGAGCAACCCCGCCTCGCCGCAATCGCTTTTTCAAGTGCCGGTCGGCGTGCAACCCACGGCCGTGGAGATAAACCCGCTTAATTCCAACCTTGTCTATGTCGCCAACCTGGGGAGCAACTTTTTCTCCGTCCTGGACCTCAGCAAGACGAGCGCGAAGGACGTTTTGATCGGAGTCGTCCAGATGAATGCCGCCTCCTCCGCCATCCGCATCAGCAGCGATGCGACACACCTATTCGTCAGCGAGTTCAAGAATCAAGCAAACCTGCGCATCTACGACCTGCGGAATATGCCGCTGGGCGCCAAACTCACTATCGACATTCCCGGAGAGCCGCGTTTCGTACCCTACTTGAATTCCACCGGCGATTGCAGTTCCAGTTTCTATATCGCCGAAGCAACGCTGGTGTCCGGCCAGAAAGAAGGTTTCTGGGGAATGGAGGTGCTCGTTTCGCAAGGCGAACTAACGGGCGGTTTCAATCTTGGCGGGGGTTTTGAAGGCAACGGCCAGTTCCCGGGATTCGGCGCCTTTTCGCTGGCTACCGCCCAACAGGTGACGGTCCGGGTCGATGCGCAGCAACTGCCGGGCACGACCAGCCAGGTGGCTTTGACGGTCGATGTGCTCAAGGACAACAACCGAATCGCCGGAACCAGCGGCGCGCCGCCGCTGACCTTCACCACCCCGAATCTCGATCCCGGCTTTTACGTGGTCCGGCTGAGCAGCGCTGCCGGGTCTCCGCGAGGCACATTCCAGATGTCGCTCACTGCCCGGGCCTTCTCCGGCGGCGTGGTTGTCGGCGGCTTCATAGCTTCCGGCTTGACCGGCTTTGGCGCTTTCTGCGTTCCGCAATCGCAAAACGTCGATATGCACCTGGTGGGCGGAAGTGAATACGGGGCTTCGGCGGCCGGCGATTTGATCCTGACGGCGAGGGACAGTCAGCGAAATGTGATCCGCTCGCTCAATAATTCGGTTTCCGCGCCTCCGCCGGCAGACCCGCCCAGCGCGCCCAGCACGTCCGGCTTGAATATCCGCTGGTATGTGGAGGCAGCGGCGGCGGCCGGCGGCGACGGAAGTTCCTCCCGCCCGTTCAACAGCATCACCAGGGCCATTGCCGCGGCCCAATCCGGCGACGTGATTTTCGTCCGGGCCGGTGTTTACTCGCCGTCGAAGACCCAGGAGCAGATTCCCATCGGCAGCCAGGGAATCGGCACCAACGGCTTGCGGTCCAACGTCACGCTGCTCGGGGCGGGAGCGGCCACAACGATCATTGATGGCGAAAGCTACACCCGCTCCGACGGAAACGGCAACGCGGTGGTCATCCCCGCCTCCGGTGTACGCATGGCCGGATTCACGGTCCGCAAGGCCGCCCAGGTGGGCATTTACGTCTATCACGCGGACAACGTAATCATCGAAAACAACCTGCTGACCTCGAA
>Ga0315282_10007099_pt1 | contig 18523 bp, 17 predicted proteins | sample YL17G07_20_MG_FD_203693 | JGI IMG/M metagenome (GOLD analysis project Ga0315282, IMG submission 203693) | Sediment microbial communities from Yellowstone Lake, YNP, Wyoming, USA - YL17G07_20 | ecosystem: Environmental > Aquatic > Freshwater > Lake > Sediment | place: USA: Wyoming | collected...
CTGCGAGTTCAACTGTTATTTCCCTATTTGCCACACCTCTTGCACCATCTGTTCCAAAAATCTTTCTCACAAATGCTATTTTACACCGTTAAGAATTTTAATCAAGTTGAAAGGCGAATCAGAGAATTGCACATAAGTGCCTGACACAAATCGGCAGTTGCTGAGATTTTCAAAATAAATATATTAATACAAAGGAGGGTACAGGATGAAAAAATTTCTCAAAGAAAACTGGAAGTTTTACCTTATCAACATTCCACTTGCAGTGGGGATTTATTTCTCTTCAAAAATATATGACATTACAAATCACGCAACGGCGAACGTGCACATACTACAAACTCCACTCGACAAGCTTGTTCCTTTTATACCGAAATTCATTGTGATTTATAATTCTCTCGAGCCCGTGATATACGCTTCTCTAATGTTCTTCTTTCTATTTCATCCTAAAATTTTTACAGCATTTGCCCTTGCCATGATTTCCCTGTTTCTTATAAGCAACCTTGTATACGTCGTATTTCAAACACAAGTGCCAAGGCCTGAGCTCACTCCATATACAAACTGGTTTGTTGATAAAGTCGTCTCTCTTTACAACAGTGACAACCCTTACAACTGCTTTCCAAGCCTCCATTGTGGCACATCGGCACTAACTGCATCATTCTGGTTTGTAAAAAATAGACACAGAGTCATTGCCTGGATTATGTCAATATGGGCATTTGGCATTGTGCTATCCACTCAATTTTTGAAACAGCATGTTCTGGTCGACATTACAGGTTCCCTAATTGCAATTGGGTTATTCTTTGCTTTTTACAGATTATTTAACCTTAAAATGCAGGTATAAAAGTACTTATAATAACCTGAATATTTTTTACAAAAATTTTTAAGCTAAATTTTTATACAAATAACGCAGTATTGATGATAATGCTTTCCTTTTCATAATTCTATCACAATTAAATCTTAAAATTGCTACAAGCAGTTAGAAATTTTAAGTATAGGAGGTTTTAAATGAAAAAAACAGTAAAGTTAATTCTGGTAGGTCTTATCGGGATAGGTGTTGTACTTGGCAGCTTAGGTTTGGTGTATGCAAGAAGCGGAAATAGTACATCAGCAATCAGCCTTCCTAAACTTGCAAACACAATGTGGTCAAGATTCAAGCCGGGTGTAAATCTTAGAATAGATGAACAGGCAATGCTTAACGATGTAGCCACATATCTTGGTGTCCCTGTTGACACACTAAAGACGGATCTAAAGAGTGGACAGACACTTGCTCAGATTGCAGTGACACAAAACAAAACTGAAGAGGAATTGATAAATTTCATTGTTACAGAGAGAACTGATGAATTAAAGACAGCACTTAACGATGGTAAAATAACACAGGAACAGCATGATGATGCAGTAAAGAATCTTCCGGCAAGAGTAAAGACAATGGTAGAGAGAAACTTAGCTTCATTTAATAAAGGCTTTAAGAATGGTTTTAAAAAGGGATTCAGGGCTGGCGTTGATGAACAGGCAATGCTTAACGATGTAGCCACATATCTTGGTGTCCCTGTTGACACACTAAAGACGGATCTAAAGAGTGGACAGACACTTGCTCAGATTGCAGTGACACAAAACAAAACTGAAGAGGAATTGATAAATTTCATTGTTACAGAGAGAACTGATGAATTAAAGACAGCACTTAACGATGGTAAAATAACACAGGAACAGCATGACAATATGATAGAGAATCTTGAAGCAAGAGTCAAAGAAATGGTAGAAAGAACTTCAACCGGAAAACCTGACTTTGCAAACGGGATGGGTAAAGGATTTGGGAGAGAGTTTAATTTCTGCCCAGACTTACAAAACCCATAATCTCACAATTAACTTTTAATATAACCAGTAAAAGAGGGCGTTGACGCCCTCTTTTAATTTCACACAATACAACCTCAAACAGCATAATAAAATACCAGTCCAGGTTATAAAAAGATAAATTCATATACAACTCAATGTAATTGTTTTTGAAGCCAAGAAAATGAGAAATTAAAGAAAATATTTTTAGTAGTATACTCGAGATTTTTAAAAATCAGCTGAACTATTTTTCATAGATGTTTATTATAATTTCGACTTCTGCATTATCCTCCGGAAGTGCTTCAGGGAGGGTAATTGTAGCTCCTTTTATCTTTTCTATATCTTTAACAAGCTGTGGAATTTCGTTCGCAACGATTTTATAATAAAGAACCTTCTGCGTAGCATTGCCTTCAGGTTGCAATTCATCTTGAAATTCACCATTACCTTTAACGCTGCTATCCGTAATCGTACCATGACGATCAAGTATACGTAAAAGTATCTCATCATCTCTTACACCAATGCTAATGTTTATCTCTGGCTTCACTGCCATTATTCCAAAAGACGGATTCTGAGTGCCAGACCGTAATTGAGGCGTTGTAACTCCTTTCTCCTGCGGTTTGAAATTGTAAAATGTTAAGAAAAGAACTGACACAATGGCCACCGCAATTAGTGAAGCAAAGGCAAATCTATATCTGAAAACAATTTTATGCTTCTTGTCCTTTTCGAGCACTTTGTTTAAAACATCGGGAGATTGAACATTCATTTCGCTTAAGGTACTCTTCATAAGCAAAAGTTGCTCAAAGTATTCCTTTGATTCAGGATCCTCTTTGAGGAGTTTTTCTAACTCTTCTTTATTACCTTCTCCATCTATGTACTTTGAAATTTTTTCTTTCATCATATTTTAGACCTCTTCACCTTTGAAAAAGTTCCATATATTTTTAAATTTTGTCGAAAAAATCCATTTTCAAAATTTCATCACGCAGGTGCTCTCTCGACCTTGCCAACCTCGAGCGCACAGTTCCAACAAGCACATCAAGCATCTTTGCAGTTTCTTCATAAGAAAATCCACGAATGTCCACAAGAGTAATAATTTCACGCTCGTCTTCACTCAAATGCTTCAAACCTTCCCATATAATCTTTTTCTTTTCGTCGAACGAATATTCAATAGGAATATCTTCAGAAATAGAATTATCAAGCATATTAACGGCTTTACGTTTCTTAAACTCATCTTTTAATGTATTCATTGCGATTCTATATAGCCAGGTCGTAATATTTGCCTCGCCCTTAAACCCCTTTATGTACTTAAAAGCCCTGAGAAAAGTCTCTTGAAGGACGTCCTCTGTAATTACCCTATCCCTTGAAACCTGAAATATAGCATTAAAAATAAGGTTTTGATATTCACGGACAAAACATTCTTTTGCAGTAATATCTCCCTTTTTGAGTCTCTCAATTATCTCTTTTTCTTCCATCTAAAGATATTATATTAATTTTTGTGAGAATTCCACAGACATAAGAAGGACAATAGATAATAATAAGTAGGAAATTAGCACCCATTCCACTTGTCTTTAGCAAAAAAGCGCGGAATACTTGTAATAGCTTCTGCCCTGTCATCAAGAGTAGAGCAATATCAGTTGTTAAAAGATAAGATCACCATGTCGATTGTCTTGTTGTATCGCCAATCATTATCCTTTAAAGTTATAAAACTAAGAGCATTATTTCATTAGCTTTTCTTCTTGAAGATTTTTATAATAAGATTTTTATCTATAGGGTCTGTTTCAAGTAGAGCAACATAGCCTTCAGAGGTTACTGAAAGAGAATAAAAATAGGATTGCGAATTTAAACATTCTGGAGAATAATTCAGAACAATTGCACCTGGAACATCTGGCGTTGAGCAGCCAAATGTTCCAATAAGCTTGCCATCCTTGCCAAATTCTTCAATAGAGGTAAAACCTCCGTCCTCATGCACAAGCGCAAATAAATGCTCATCTTTATCAATGGAGAGTGCCTCAACTCCATTGACCGTTCCTTCTCGGGAAGGGGTGGGCATGCTTACCTTTGTAAACTCCGACACTTGACCATTTGAAAATTTATAAATCTTTGATGAATTTTTAATGCTCAAGAAAATATCTCCGCTGGTGTTCACTACCATCCCGGAGAGCACAAAAAATTCACTACCTTCACCAATCTTGTATGAAGCCCTCTTATTCACGCCATTAGTTCCTACAATGTAAACGTTCTTTGCATCAGCTGCATAAATTGTACCATCTTGCGCTACTGCAAACTGTTTATTGTAATAATCCTCTTGCATGTTGTATGGGAAGGGTTTCTTTGAAATAAAATTACCAGGTTTATCAAATTCGAAAATCTCTTTAGGATTAAGAAAGATAAATTTTTCTTTCGAAGAAAAAATGAAATTCCAGTAAAGATTATTTGGAGGATGTTTAAGATTAAATTCGCTAACATTTCCTGTTTCTGGAGATACAGAATAAAGGGTACCGAAGTCATTACCTTTTATTAATAAAATTTCGTTACTATTATTTGTAATAGTGATTATCTGGTTAAATTTTTCTGGAAGCTTTACCTCCCTTTCAAAAATATAGTTATTTGAGGATGGTTCTATGAATGTCGTAACATTAGCTTCTGACCCTATTATTGAAGCAAAGCGTACACTCTTTGTTATGCTTTCTGCACTTTCGAATGAAACTTTAAGAGGTAAAAAAGGAAGCACCCTTAAGGCCTCCTCGTAAGAATTACTGCTATCATTAAATTTCAACTCTTTGAGCGGTATGTGAATTCCTGCTATAGAAATCCGCACGGGCTTATCAACGCTTACTTTAACAGGAACAGTAAAGATAAAAAACAAGATTAGTAAGGAGGTGATTATGAGCCCTGAAAGAGCAATTTTCTTTATCTCTTTCTCATTTAGGAGTTCCAAAAAGAGGAAGAATGGGAAGTAAAGAGGAAAATATCTCCAGATCATGGGAGAATAGAGAACCAATTCTCCAGCATAAGTCTTTAAAAGATAAAACGGCGTAAACCAGAAGATTACAAGGGGGATAACACTTAAATTGATTTTATCAATCAGGGAGATTTCTTTCCTATTAATTTTTATAGATCTAAGGAAAACAAAAATTGGGAAAACAATCAATATTAAAGTATTGTTAAAAGGGGCTATAATACCTTCTGGGAAATGCAGGGCAAAGAAAAATAGATTGAATAGATAGGGCAACAAATAAAATAATACGCCAAGAATGGCACTCGATAAATATAAGGGTATTACTTCCTTTATTTTTTTAAACCCTAAAAGATAAATAATCCAGAGGATTAGAAGTTCAACCCCAAAGACAATTAAAGCATAAAAGAACAAGTAAAGAATCAAAACATCAAGACCCATAGACTCTCCTTATTCACTATAAATTGCAACATCCACCCCACTATTTGCATAGTTTTCCCCCCAAAAGTAAACTTTCCCGTCAAAACTTTCGCCTTGTTGTATGGGGCTTTTGCTTTCTAATACCTTCGTCAATGTGCCACTGTCAACATCAACAAGATAAACATATTTTCCTGACTTACTTATAACATACAAAATATTTCCATTCAAAACCTCTTTCATTGCAGAAGGAACTCTAAAATGAATCTCTTTCGAGGGAGTTAGCATCTCTATTTCTCCTTTCTCATTAGAAACTAACATAAAGCCTTGGTTTGATAAGGTCTGCTCATCTTGCATAACAAAATTGATTGAAGTATCGCTTGAAGAAAATTCTCTTACTGGAGAAAGGCTCTTCGAGAGAATCAAAAAATGTGCAGAAAATGTTGAAGAATCTTCAGGTCTTTGATAAGTCGCCCCATAAATAAATATATAGCCATTACTAACACGGATTTCCTCTATTGTAAACGGGAATGTTTTCTCAGAGATTACTTTTTCGCTATTAAGGTTCACAAGATTAAGATTGTCCCTATTGCCTCTCAAGACTATGAGATTGTCGTCCATAATCTTTGATATAAAAGGTGCTTCATCCCCATGCCATATATTCTCAATCAAACCATTGAGATCAACAACTTTAATTTCATATTGCGAGGATTCACTCTGGCAGAGTACCAAAAATATATATTGTCCACCTTTCTTTTGCAAACTTACATCCATAATTGTCCCAAGAGTTTCATTTTTAAAAATAATTTTATCATCTTTAATATCCAGAATCTCAAAATACCCTGAACCATAGAATATATATGCCTTATCACTAAGAATTTCAATATAAGAAACCTCTCCTTTGCTCTCAGTTAATCGGTGTTTTAAAAAAATCTCACCGTTTACAAGAACCTGTCCTGAACTTGTTTCAGGATTCATAAATTCTGCGATATAAGCTTTCTCAGGAACGTATGAACACATTACAAGGTAGTTTGATGTAATAAAGAATTTCGCATAATCCCCAACATAATCAAATTTTTTACTTATAAGAGTATTTTTTAAAGGGCTATAAAACTGAACATTGCCGCTTCCGCCATAAAAAAGTAAGCCATTCTTAAGAATTTTTGGGCAACCATAATCTACCGCTCCCGGAGTGGTGGAAAAGCTCTGTACTTGTTTCAATGAAACTAATTCTACACCTTCGGGGACTTCATCTGCGGGAACTTTGGTTTGTCCTTTATTTACATTGGGCTGCCACCTCAACAAATAAAATCCAAATGCGTATATCAGGAGAAATGCACAAAGATAAACTACAATAATCACAGCAATTTTATATTTGCCTTTCATCTTCTTAAATATATCTTTTATTTTAAAAATCAAAAAACTTTTCAACTCACTTTTACTGCAAATTCACAAAAACCCATGACCCTTAATTTAACAAGGCTCACATTTTGATTATAATTTAAATATGAAATATATTATTTCTATTATTTTTGCATTTTTTATGGGAGCAGTACCCTATGCCTATATTGTAGGAAGGGCTACAAAACACATTGATATAAGAAAATACGGCTCCAAAAACCCTGGTACAGGCAATGTATTCCACCTTATAAGCTGGAGGGCTGGCACTATTGCACTTATTGGAGATGTAGGAAAAGGTTTCTTTGCACTATATATAATATGGCTCATGTATAAATTCAATTGCACAATCCTAACATACCTCGGCATCGCCTCAGTCCTCGGTCACGTTTTCTCACCATTCCTTGGCTTTAAAGGCGGGAAAGGAGCCGCAACCAGTGGGGGTTTTTTATTATTTGTTATTCCCGTAACACTTGGAACAAAGGCAATCCTATTTATAATATATTACATCATCGCCTGGATAATATTTCTTATCATTACTCATTCCCAGGTTGTGACGCTCTCTGTGATTATGCCAACGATTCCAGTTACTCTCTGGTTTATAACAAAAGATATAAATTTTATAATTGCAATTATTCTGCTCGTTTTATTGATCGAGGCTCTTGGTGCGGGACCTCTAAAAAGGGAGTGGAGAGCCTCATACGATAAATATATTTCAAGATATTTCGATATAAATAGCAAAAACTAAAATTTGCTATAAAAAAGTTATTCGCCAGTCACCTTGACCTATTAAGCTAAAACAATATAATTTAGATATGCCGGAGTGGCGGAACTGGCAGACGCGGCGGACTCAAAATCCGCAGGGGTTTGGAGCTCCGTGAGGGTTCGACTCCCTCCCCCGGCACCATTTTTATAAAGAGAACAACATCTAAATATTCAATAATAATTTAAACGATGAAATTTGAGTAACGATATTCCTTGCTTCGGGAATTATTTAGTTAGAAAAACCTTTTATATGCATAAAGGACTACAATTTAGTTTAGTTAAAAATCAAATGGGGATATAATCTTACCTTTGTAGAGAACCGATGTCCTTTTTCTTACTGAATATTCAAATTCAACAGGTAGCCCGTAATTTTTCAAAATATTCAGAAGTTCATCGATTCTAACACTTCCAACATGGGTAAAATATATAGAAAAGAGGATTTCGACATTTTCCCCTTCTCTTTTAAGAAGTCCAAGGTTTTCAATAAATTTTCTTATATCCTTTCTTTTCCCTTCTCTTTCAACAATTATCTCCAGGCTTTCAAGAATCTTTTTAAAATAGATTTCAATTTCCTTGTCACTTATATTTTCGGGAATTTTTCCATAGACAAAGTGCACAAGAATCGCTTCAAGGGATGTTATTGAAGGCGCGCTGTCAGGGATAACTTTGACGTTCTTTATGACAAGTATTCCCGCAAATGCGCTCTCAAGGTTTTCTGCTACGGTCGCTATATCAAGTTCTTCCTTCAAGTAGAAATCAAAATATTCGTCCTCGCCAACCATTCCAACGCTTAAAGGGAAACCCATTTCCATTTTCACTCTTGAGTTAAACCCCTCAGTGAACTTAAAAGGGAGGAGAGTTCTTCGAAGTCCTCTTTCTATTGCAGTTTTAAGGTCAATGTGCCCGATATAACAAATATCTTCAGGCCTTTCGAAATTTACCCGTATTCTCACTTAAATATATTATCATAAATCACAATTTTGAAAGAACTTAAGAGGTTGAGACTTTTTAAAAATCCTATTCAAAAGTAATTATTGACACTACTTAAAATTCTGATAAACTTTTCCAATGGAAAAGGTTGATCTTCTATCTTTTGGTAGTTTTACATATGATTTAATAGAGAATCCTTATGGAGAAAAAAGATTTTGTGTGGGAGGAAGTGGTGCCTATTTTTCAATCTCTTCATCTTTCTTTGACATAAAGGTTTTCCCTGTGGGATATATTTCTAACAGGGTGCCTGAAAGAGTTTTAGAAAAGATAAAAGAGAAGATTGATACATTTTTTTTAGTTCAAAAAGAAAACCTCTCTTTTCATATAAAGTACGATAAAAAATGGAATGCCAAATATTTGAAAGATCTAAAAGAAAATGTTGAGAATTTTGATTTTAAAAATATCCCAGAGGCAAAATTTATCCATGTTTGTGTAATATCGAGTATTGAACATCAACTAGACATCTTGAAATTCTATAAAAAAAATCGTTCCTATATTTCATCTGGTACTTATTTAAATCGAGTAAAAAAGGATAGAGAGAAAGTTCTCAGAATAATAGATTTATCAGATTTTTTCTTTATGAATACTTCAGAGGCATTAGTTTTATCAGGAAAAGATAAATGGGAAGATGTGGTTAATTTCTTCTCTTCTTTAGATAAATGCGTAATAATAACAAAAGGAAAAGATGGAGCGATGTTCGTTTCAAAAGACAATATTTTTGAAGTTCCTTCTATTAGAGTTAGTGTAAAAGATACAACTGGAGCAGGAGAAAGTTTTGCAGGTGGTTTTATAGGATCTTACATTAAATACAAAGATCCACTTCTCTCTTTAAAATTTGGGGTAACTCTCTCTTCTTTTGACATAGAGGATTTTGGAATAAATAGACTTATTAATATAAAGCCTGAAGATATTTTAAAAAGGTTTAAGGAGAATTTTCATGATTAAAAAAAATTTTGATCAAATTAAAAAGGTTGGGGAATTTTTAAAAGGCCTCAATTTAGAGTTGAATGTTCTTCCACAAATTGAGAAAGCAAAAAATAAGAAGGAAGCAAATGAAACTTTAACACTTATTTTTTATGTGGACGCTATATGCCATCAGACAAGAAACTTTGAAGGAGAAATAAATGGAAAATATGCAAGGGGGTGGGACTATCTTCTCCTTTGTTTTATAGAAGAATTTAAGAAAAACCCTTCCTTTATAAAAGTTGAAAACACGGAGAGAATCACAGGTAAAATGTTAGAGAGAATTTTAAAGGGGTCAGGCGACAGATATTACGAAAGAGCATATCTTCTAAACAATTCCGCAAGGATATTAAAAAGAGATTTTTCAGGAGATATTTTTAAGATAAACGAAAACTCTGGTGGTTATATCAGAAGAAAAGATGGTTTTGGAATGATTGATTTGTTTAGAAGATTTAAGGCTTACTCCGATCCATTGTCAAAAAAGACATTCCTATTTTTAAATATCGCAAAAAAGACAGGTTTCTGGAAAATAAGAGACACTGAAAATCTATGGACACCTGTTGATTACCATCTCGAGAGGGTATCTCTTAGAATCGGCCTTGTTGAGGTAGATAAAAAACTGAAAGATAAACTAACAGAGGGAAAAAGGATCCCACAGACATTGGATTTAAAAATAAGAAGTAAAATTGGGGAATCTGTTAAAAGAGCCTCAGAGATTTCAAGAATTCCAATTGAAAATCTTGATCAACTACTCTGGGCTTTAGGTAGAAGTTTATGTTTAAGAGAAAAACCCTTATGCGAAGGCATAAGCGACAAGAATTGCACTCTCAAACTTATATCAGGGCTTTCCTGTGAGGAGAAATGTTTTATCTCCCCTGTTTGCATAGCTCATAAGGATCAATGTAGAAGAAAACTCAAAGAAGCAAACGTTTTTACAATATACTACTAACTATGGTTTTTTTATATTTTTAGTCGCTATAAGGGTTTCTATATAATACTTAATTCAAACATTTGATCTATCGAGAGTTTAAAAAAATTCCAAAGTTAAGAATTATAGCAATCTCGCAAAAACTACGCCCTTCTGCCATTGCTGAACAATCCTAATACTAAATGCCAAGATAACTACTGCCACAATAATAAATAATGGTAATAAAAACATATTCACCTCCCTTTTAACTTATTCTGACTTCTGGGTTTGTTTAAAATTTCCAGAGCCAGAACTCTTTATCCCCTTTAACATTTTAACTTAATAAAAGAAAAGTGTTCGAAGAAATATAAATTTGCAAAAAAGGGCATGCAAGTCCTTTGAACAGAATTTATGTAAAGCAATCCATCGAACCCAGTAATATTGTTCCCTCTACAAAACTTCTCGTTTAGTGCCTAGCACTAAATACTAAATAGGAAGTTTTTCTTTCTACGAAATTTTTCATAGATTTTTGATGGTTCAATTCAGAGTTTTTGTGAGTCATCAAAAAAGTGATAAAATGATAAGAAGGTGGTGCACTGTGAAACTCACAGAAGAAGAGCTTTTGAGCCTTCCAGAGAACATAAAAAGCTTTGCCGGAAGTAAAATATGGAAAGAAACCTCTAAAGAAAACCTTATCAACAGGTTAAAGGATACTGATTTTTCTGAAATTAGAAGAGTTGCTGATTATTTAGACCTTTATATAGGAGATACATGGGCATTAACCATAGGGACGTTTGGTGGTAGATATTACGTTAGAAATGTTGGCTTTGAAAACGAGAAATATATGTATCTAATTTACGGAGCAGCGACTGGTATGCATGCTGCAGGAGTTAGTGCAGCAGGAAGCTGGGCTGCTTTAATATACTTCTTCACATCAGAAAGACTATTTGGTAAAAAGCGCAAAGGAAAATAATTATCATTACTTAATAAAAATCATGAGATTTTCTACTAAATAGTCTTCGAAATCTATTGACTAAATAAAAAATGCTGTTAAAATTCAAATCGTAAATTTAAAATGAAAATCGGGATAACGTACAATCTTAAAAGAAGCGACAGCGATAGAGAAGCCGAGTTTGATAGGCCTGAAACTATCGATATGGTCAAGAAATCTCTTGAGAATAGAGGATATAAAGTAAAACTATATGAAGCATCTTCACCTCTCCTTTTCTATTCACTTGCACTTGATAGGCCTCAATTTGTATTTAACATTGCCGAAGGAAAAAATGGCCCTCACAGAGAAGCTTTTGTTCCCGCACTGCTTGATGAATTAAAACTCCCTTATACGGGCTCTAATGTCTTGTCTCTTGCAATATCAATGGATAAGATAATGACTAAAGAAGTACTTAAGCTTGCAAATGTGCCAACCCCGAACTATAAAGTTGTGCGACCAAATGGACATCTAAGTCTTGAAGGATTAAAATTCCCTGTAATCGTGAAGCCTCCATTTGAAGGTTCAAGCATGGGGATCACATCGAAATCGGTCTGCTATAATGAAGAACAGGCAAAAATTGACATTTATAAAACATTTCAGAAATTTAAAAGGCCAGTGCTTGTGGAGGAGTTCATCGAAGGTGCCGAGATAACAGTTGGAGTAATGGGGAATTCCCCACCAAAAGCACTTCCGCCAATGGAAATAGACTTTTCTCCTCTTTCAAAGAGAGAATTGAGGGCATCGGCCTGGGGAATCCAGACTTACAAATTTAAAACAGACTACTCAACAAAAGCAAATTATTACTTGCCTGCAAGGATGCCTGAAGAAATGCTTTCAAAAATATCAAAAATATGCGAAGATGCTTTCATTGCATTAAGGAATAGCGATATTGCAAGGTTTGACCTGAGGGTTGATAAAGAAGGCAACCTATTCATCCTCGAGGTAAATCCATTGCCAGGGCTTGATCCTGAACATTCAGACTTTCCAAGAATCTATAAACTGATGGGAAAAACTTATGAAGAGCTTATTAACGATATCCTGAATTTCTCAATCGAAAGATATAAGATAGAAAACAAAGCAGAATCAGAAAATAACCAGAACATTATAAATCCAGGTCTTTAATTAAACTCTACTGACAATTTTTCAATTTCAGGGTAGATTTCATCGATTTGCTGCTGAGTCTCTATAGTTCTTATGAGGGCTGTTGCAATTCTTGAATACGTTGTGATTTCTTCAAGGGACAGGTATCTGCCTTTTCTGTCTTTTAGCTATTTTGAAAGAACCTGATAGCCGCCAATTTGATATTCAAAAACCTCTTTGTCGATATTATCAAAATAATTATCCTTATTAATATAAATTCTCTTTTCAGGTTCGCCGTAAATAACCTTTTCAACAAGATTCAAGCCTTTCCCCTGATATTTTGAAATAGGGGAATCTACCTTCTGTAATCAAAGAGGTATCACTTACAAAATTATTTTTTGGAATTATAGTTTTTCACCTTTTTCATAAGGAGTTCCATCTGCAGCAGGGGGTACAGCTCTTCCAACGAATCCTGCAAGAACAAGAAGGGTAAGAATGTAAGGAAAGGCAAGGAAGAAACCTCTTGGAATCACATTTAAAATCTGGGGAGCAACTGTCTGGACGTATATCTGAAGTACAGTCGCAGCCGTAAAGAAAAGAGAGGCAAGAAGCGTACCAATCGGTGTCCACTTCCCGAATATCATTGCTGCAAGGGCAATAAAGCCAAGCCCTGCTGGCATATGGTTATCAAATAGGTTCATTTGACCAATGGACATCGAGGCACCTGCAAGACCAGCAAGAACACCCGAAGCAATTGTTGCAAGGTATCTTACAAGGTACACGTTCACTCCAAGAGTGTCTGCTGCCTTTGGATGCTCTCCAACTGCTCTGTGCCTTAATCCCCATGACGTATGATATAGATAAAAGTGGATAACAAAAGGAAGGGTTATTGCGAGCCAGACAAAAATATTCATCGTTTTAAAAATCTCACCAACAATAGGAAGCCTCGCCAATGCAGGAATAAGTGGCTTACCGACGAATGAATTAACGGATGGTGATTGCCCTGTCATATTGAAGTATCTCTCAAGAAAGAATGTCATACCTCCAAGTGCAAAGATATTTATCGCAACACCTGAAATAATCTGATTACCTTTAAGAGATATTGAAATGTAACCATGAAGCAGACCAATAAGAGCACCCATTGCAATTCCAAAGAGAATTCCTATCCATGGGCTACCGCCAAGTGGATTTCTTGTGCCAAGCATAGGATCAATACCTCTTGAAGACATGTAAGAGCCAAGCACTGCAAAGAATCCACCAATTCTCATCATTCCTTCAAGGGCAATATTCGTTACTCCAGCATTCTCACATAAAACACCCCCAAGTCCCGCAAGGATAATTGGTGTTCCAAATTGAAGTGCTGAGGTTATAAGCGAAACAAAGAGACTAGTCGTTTGCACTTTTCGCCACCTCCTTTGTCAAAGGTCTTTTCTCACCAATCCTGTACAACAAGAACTTTATTCCGACCTGTCCTGCAACAAAGAGTGTCGCAACTCCTTGAATGATATCTGTAAATGTCTTATGTATTCCCATCAACTGCATCCCAGTAGCACCGCCTCTTACAAGTCCAAAGAATATTGCAGCAAAGAAAGTTCCGATGGCTCCGCTACCACCAATCAAAGCCATTGTAATACCATCAAAACCATAACCTGGTCTAAAGACTCCTGGATAGCGCCCCTCTGTCCCAAGTATCATACAAGCGCCACTGATTCCTGCAAGTGCACCTGCAATAAACATTGCCGTAACCATTGCTCTTCCTGTATTAATACCTGCATACTTTGCAGCCTTGGGGTTCTTACCTGTCGCGCGGATTTCATAACCAAGAACAGTTTTGCTTAAAAGAATGTAAACAAAGATCACAGCAACAACCGCAATTATGATTGAAGCATTTAACCTCGTGGCCGAAAAGAATGGCTTAAGTCTTGAAGCATCCTTCACATACGGAGTGCCTGCAAGAAATGAAGTCGGTTGATACTTCTCAATGCTGAATGGACCAACGACAAGCCAGTTTTCAACAAGATTAATCGCGATCCAGTTCAACATGATCGTGGTAATAACCTCGTGAACCCCTCTCTTTATTTTCAACCATCCTGCAAGTGCACCATAAAGACCCGAAATTACGGCAACTGCAATAAAAATAATAGGAAAATTTATCCATGGAGACATATTAAGTTTAAAACCGAGATACGCTGCAACTATCGCACCTATTATGAACTGTCCTTCTGCACCGATATTAAAAAGGCCGACATTGAACGCCACTGCAACGGAAAGACCTGTAAGCGTTAGAATTGCTCCTTTGAGAAGACCCTCACCTGAAACTTTCAGAGTAATTATTTCCTGAAAAGAGCCTCCAATTGCTCCCTTGAAAAGCAAAGTATATGCAGCAAACGGATCTTTGCCGGATAATGCTATCATAATACCCGTAACAAGAAAGCCAACAATAATTGCAATTATTGGAACAAGAAAATTAGAGAGTCTTTCCTTCTCCCTGTTCCACCAGTTCAGTATTTCATTTGAAGAGTCAAGAGCCTTTGTTCTCATAATGCAACCTCGCTTTTTTCATATCTCTTCAAGCCGAGCATAAGCAAACCAAGTTCCTCCTCTGTTGCCTTCTCTGCTGGAAGTTCACCAACGATTTCACCACCATATAAAACTACGATTCTATCCGACAGCATCATAATTTCTTCAAGTTCAAAAGATATAAGGGTTACTGCTTTACCTGAATCTCTCTGCTCTATAAGTTTATGGTGGACAAATTCGCTTGCTCCAACATCAAGACCTCTTGTTGGCTGCGCTGCAATGAGAATGTCAGGATCATAAGAAACTTCCCTTGCAACAACTACCTTCTGCTGATTTCCTCCCGAAAGGGAATCTGCAACAAGATTTGAATTATGAGGTCTTATATCATATTCAAGCACTTTTCCGTTTCCGAAATCATCGACATTTTTCCTATTTAGAAACATACCTTTTGAAAAATAACTCTCCCTCTGCCTTCCTAAGAATAGATTATAGGAAACTGTAAATGGAAGAACAAGACCTCTATCCCTTCTATCTTCTGGAATATGAGCAACTCCACTCTTTCTAAAAAACCATGGGTCAAACTTTTTAACTTCCTGTCCTCTAATTAATATCTTTCCTTCTTTTACTGGTCTTAAACCTGTCAAAGCCTCGACAAGTTCTCTCTGCCCATTTCCTTCAACGCCTGCAATACCAAGTATCTCATCTCTTCTTAACTTAAAAGAAATACCCTTAATGGCTGATATTCCCTTATCACTCATAACAACAAGGTTTTTTACCTCAAGTATAACATCTCCAGGGGTCTTCTCCTTTTTGGGTATTTCGAACACCACATCTCTTCCAACCATAAGACGTGCAAGCCCTCTTTCAGTTGTCCCTTTAGCATCCTCTATTCCCATCAATTTTCCATTTTTAAAAACTGCGATTCTGTCAGCAATTTCAAGAACTTCTTTAAGCTTGTGGGAGATAAAGATCACTGTTTTCCCTGCGTTTTTCAAAGCATTTATTGTTTCAAATAATTCCTTTATTTCCTGTGGTGTTAAAACCGCCGTAGGTTCATCAAGAATCAAAATTTTGGCACCCCGGAAAAGCACCTTCAGTATTTCAACTCTCTGTTGAATCCCAACAGGAAGATTCCCCACTTTTTCATTGGGCTCAACCTTAAGTCCGTATTTCTCAGAAATTTTCTTAACTTCTTCTGTTGTCTTTCTTATATCAAGTACAATTCCATTTCTTACAAATTCTTCACCGAGAATAATGTTTTCAGCGACGGTAAACTTTGGAATAAGCATAAAGTGCTGATGCACCATTCCAATTCCCATCTCAATTGCCTTCCCGGGAAAGTTATGCATAACCTTTTTGCCAAAGATATAAATATCACCTGAATCCTGAGTATAGAGCCCATAAATAATGTTCATTAAAGTGGTTTTGCCGGCACCATTTTCGCCAACAATAGCAAAAACTTCACCTTTTTCAATTTTAAGAGAAATTTTATCATTTGCAACAACTCCAGGAAACACTTTCGTAATATTTTTAAGTTCAACGGCATATTCCGCCAAATCTTACCTCCATAATAATTAAAAAGGGTGGGAGATTAACCCCACCCTTAAAAATTTAATATCCTATGGAACCTGAGGAGGGACAAAAGTTTTAAATGCCTCTCTTGAATCTGGGACAACGAGCTCACCATTTATAATCATTTGTTTAATCTTTTCAACTTTCGCAAGTACCTCTGCTGGGATTATATCCTTTGTAAATTTCAGTGGAGACATACCAACTCCACCTTCTTTAATACCAAGTGAAATTATTCCTGATTTAAAAGTATTATCCATAACTGACTGGATTGAAAGCCAAGTAGCATAATCAACATGCTTTACCATTGAAGTTAGAACTCTTCCAGGTGCCATATAATCTTGATCTGAATCAACGCCTATTGCATAGTAGCCTGGTCCTCTTGTCTGCGCTTCCTGTATAACTCCTATACCACACTTGCCTGATGCATGATAGACAATGTCGGCACCCTGGTCAAACTGAAGTTTTGCAATCTTCTGGCCGTCAGGTGCCTGGTCAAAGTTACCAGTGTAGCCAACAAACACCTCTGCATCCGGATTAACAATCTTCACCCCAGCCATGTAACCTGCTTCAAATTTGTGAATAAGAGCAAAGTCCATTCCACCAACAAAACCTAACTTGTTTGTCTTCGTCATCTGTCCTGCAAGTGCACCAACAAGGCAAGAACCTTCCTGCTCTTTGAATGTATAACAAACTACGTTTGCTGGCGTTGGGTCGATAACACCATCAATAAGCATAAAATAAGTATCTGGATACTGTGCTGCAACTTCTTTGATTGCATCTGTTAGCATAAATCCAACACCAATTACAAGTTTACATCCCTCATCTGCAACTGTCTTTAAGTTTGGAACATAATCTTCGTTTGCATGAGATTCAAGAACAACTGGTTCAATGTCAAATTTATGAATACCAGCATTAATAAGATCCGGTGCTTCAGTTTGGATTACTTTAGTGTATTCTGCATCAGTTAGATCTCTGTAACCTACGCCAGGTATCATCCCCACACTAGCACCCCATTCCTCAAGGCCACGAAGTGCTGAGTCGTTAAAGGATTTGTCACCTCTACTTCCAACATCGGTTACAAGACCGATCTTAATCTTCGTTACTACAGGTTGAGCTGTTTTACAACCTGCAAAAACCGTCACTGCAAGCCCAACCACTAAAAGCAAGACTAACAACTTTTTCATTTCCTTCCTCCTTTCCCAAAAATGGGATTTTATTAATTATACAATTATTGTACTTATTGTCAAACATACAAGTAAATAACCAAAAATTTTACATCATATTATTATATTAAAATCTAAAAACTTTTAAAAACAATGATTCTCTAAAACTTTAAGCAATTTCTCGAACTAGAAAAACTTTAAATAACTCCTGAACCTCCTTCTTAAAGTTTCCGCTTACAACAATATGATGGTTCCCTAGAGGCTTTTTATAAAAGTAATCTGCATACTTTTTGGCTATTCTGACTTTTAGCTGCGTCCTGCACCTTGACAAGGAAAACTCTGTTCCAATTTCTTCTCCCTCAACCACAAAACCTTCATCAAGATTTTTTCCGCCAATTCTCAGGATTGTAGCTGGTCCATGAGGAAAGAATCCCTCAATTCCAACGCCCTTATCTGTCTCAAAATGGGTACGAAGATTGTATCCATCTACAGCACTCAAACCTATTGTGCAATGAGCCAGTGTAACAAAAAGATTATCTTCTTTTTCTTCTATATAAGAAACATTTGCCATGAATGGAGTCTTTGTGGAAACTTTCCTTAAAAGAATCATGGAAATAGTTGAAGGAAGATCTCCCTCACATCCTGCAACAAAACCCTCATCAGTTAATTTAGATAGTGCAATACAGCCAGTTGTATCGAGTGGCTTTATAATATCAAAGCATCTTACGCTTACATAGTTAAGATTATAGTTCTTTATAATTTCCCTTAGAGAAAGATAGAACTTAAACCCTTTAGTTGCCTCTTCTAAATCAATATTGAAAACATTTTTTGCGTTATTAATCAACTCGACAGCATCTGCCTTTGCCTCTACTTCACTTACATTCTTAAAATTTTCTATTGCCTCTTCGATTGGAATATAGACTACATTAATTTTAAATTTTTCTCTATAAAGCTCCAGCGGGTATTGACTTGCGATAAGCCAA
>Ga0315282_10007101_pt1 | contig 18519 bp, 15 predicted proteins | sample YL17G07_20_MG_FD_203693 | JGI IMG/M metagenome (GOLD analysis project Ga0315282, IMG submission 203693) | Sediment microbial communities from Yellowstone Lake, YNP, Wyoming, USA - YL17G07_20 | ecosystem: Environmental > Aquatic > Freshwater > Lake > Sediment | place: USA: Wyoming | collected...
GCGCCACCGTACCACCCGTCGCCGCCGCACCGCGCCCGTCGGCCTTCTTCGGTGATCTCCGCTTTCCTACATAGTACGCCAAGCGAGGCCCCCGTCGGCCTGCGATGACCACGTCACGGCGGACCCCGTGGCCTCAGCGCTGCGCCAACAGCACGATGACGATGATGGCGACCGCCCCCACGGCGATGTAGGTCGCGACGCGCAGGTGCTCGACGCTGATCCGGTCCCAGAGCCGCGAGAGGGCTCCCCGGGGCGACGGCTGTGCCGAGACCGTTGGGGCCCCGCCGGCCGGCACGGCGGCCGGCGGCGAGCCCACGCCCGACGCAGGCCCGCCGCTCCCAGCGCGCACCCAGGCGCATGCCTTCACGTTGACCCACTCGAGTTCGCCGCGCACGTCGAGAGCTCCGAGCGCCGCCGCCGTGACCTCGCCGACCCCGTGCACGAAGAACCGCCCGTCGACCCAGCTGACGGCGGCGCCGGCAGGTCCGGGTGCGGCGGCCGCGTCAGGCACCGCGGCGGCGACCTGGGCAGGCAGTCGGTAGATGGCGATCAACACTGGCAGGCCCCCGGTACGCTGGCGACCATTCTACAGGGACGGCGCCGGCCCCCCGTCGCCGGCTCGCATCACCGAGACGCTCAGAACCCCCCGCGCTGGAAGAAGTACAGCGCTGCGGCCGCGGCCGCCGCAGCCAAGACGTAGAGCAAGATGCGGAACCGCGCGCCGGCCATCTCACGACGCTTCTCGGCCACCTTCAGCGCTCGTCGGCGGGCGCGGCGCGGTGTCACGGCCCCCGTCATGTCGGACGGCCGTTCGGGGACGACGGGCGCCGCCGCGGTGTCGAGCGGTGTCGCCCCGGTGGCGATCGCGGGCGGCGCCGTGCCCGGCGGGGCCGCCAACCACTGTCCTGACGCCGCCGCTGTCGCCGCGACCGGGGGCGACGCCGGCGCCGCCCCCGCGACGAGCGGCTCTTCGTCGACGTGCTCTGCCCAGACCACCCAGCGTGCCGGTCGCGTGCCGGCCTTGGACAGGTCGAAACCCGGCGGCTTGGCCGGGATGCCGCGCTGCACGACCCTCGCTGCGATCGGCGTCGGAGGCCCCGCCGGGATCGGCGGCGGAGGATAGACGACGGACGGCGGCGCGAGTCGCTCGCGCAAGGCGGCCGCGGCGGCGGCCGCGGCGGCGAGGGTCGCCGCTGAAGCCGCCGCCGCGGCCGCCTTGCGCGCGGCCAGCGCCGCCGTCTCGAGCGCCCACTCGCGTGTCGCCAGGTCGGGCCACTCGAGCAGCCGCTTGTCGTCGTAGTCGAGCAGCTGCTGGGGGGCGATCTCGCCCACGCCCGTGACCCAGAACCTGCCGTCATCCTCGCTGTAGCTGACCGCCTTGCCGGCCAGTACGTGCCCGGTGCGAATGGCCGCGATCAACACGTCACACCCCCTGGCGCATCCCGCGCGATTCTCTCACGAGCGTGGTCGGCAAGGAATCGCGAGCCCGGTCGCCAGGGAGAAGGCGGGGCGGGTACGGCCGACCCGGCCGGCGTCGCGACGCATATGGGCGCGCCGCCTCAGCGAGACGTCAGTCCGGGCGTCGGCTTCGCCCGCGCCCGCTCAGAGAGACTGCTGCGCCGTCTCTAGTCAGCCTCGATCTCGTCGTCGGTGGCGCCCGACTCGGACACGACCATGCGCGCCACGGCGCTCACGACGTCGCCCTCGTGCACGTTCATGACCCGCACGCCCTGGGTGGCGCGGCCGTAGCGCTGGATGCCGTCGGCGCGCATGCGGATGACCACGCCGTCGCGACTCTGCAGCATGATCTCGTGGTTCTCGCGCACGACCCGCACGCCGGCGAGATAGCCCTTCTTGGTTGTCAGGCTGATGGTGCGCACGCCGAGTCCGCCGCGGCCCTTGACCGGGTACTCGTCGATGCGCGTGCGCTTGCCGTAGCCGTTCTCGGTGACCACGAACAGGTCGGCGTCGTCGCGCGCGATCTCCATGGAGATGACCTCGTCTTTGCCGCGCAGCCGCATGCCGATGACCCCACTCGCGTTGCGGCCCATGGGCCGCACGTCGCTCTCGTGGAAGCGGATCGCCTGGCCCAACTGGCTGACCATGAGGATGTCATCGTCGCCCGACGTATGGCGCACCGCCATGAGCTCGTCGCCCTCGCGGATGTCGATGGCGATGATGCCGTCAGCCTTGCGCGGCGTGTTGTACGAGCCGAAGAGGGTCTTCTTCACGATGCCGCCGCGGGTGCCGAAGATCAGGAACCTGCCCTCGGAGGGATCGAAGTCGCGCGTGTTGATGACCGCGCACACTTTCTCGTCCTGCCTCAGTGGCAGCAGGTTGACGAGGTGCTTGCCGCGAGCGTTGCGGCCGGCCAGTGGCAGTTCGTGGACCTTCAGCCGGTACACCTTGCCCACGCTGGTGAAGAACAGCAGGAAGTTGTGCGTGCTCGTGATGAAGAGGTGCTCGACCTCGTCTTCTTCCTTGAGCTCCATGCCCGAGACACCCATGCCGCCGCGCTTCTGCTGGCGGTAGGTGGCCACCGGCAGGCGTTTGACGTACCCCGTCTTGGTGATGGTGATGACCATCTCCTCCTCGGCGATGAGGTCTTCGATGTCGAGCTCGCCCTCGTCGGGGACGATGTCGGTGCGGCGATCGTCGTTGTACAGGCGCTTGACCTCGAGCAACTCGCTCTTGACCAGGCCGTAGATGGCCTTCTCGTCGCCGAGCAGCTCGCGCAACTCGCCGATGCGCACCAGCAGGCCTTCGTGCTCTTCTTTGACCTTGCTGCGCTCGAGGCTGGTGAGTTTCTGCAGGCGCAGATCGAGGATGGCCTGGGCCTGCGGCCGCGTGAGCTCGAACGTGTCGATGAGGGCGTCGCGCGCCGCGTCGACGTCGGGCGCGCGGCGGATGATGGTGATGATCTGGTCGAGGTTGTCGAGCGCGACCAGCAGGCCCTCGAGAATGTGGGCGCGGGTCTCGGCACGGTCGAGCTCGAACTTGGTGCGCCGCACGATGACCTCGCGCTGGAAAGCGATGTACGCCTTGAGCGCCTCGGGCAGGGTAAGCGTGCGCGGCACGCCGCCGACGAGGGCGATGTTGATGACCCCGAAGGTGGTCTGCATCTGGGTGTGCTTGTAGAGCTTGTTGAGCGCCACCATCGGGATGGCGTCGCGCTTGAGCTCGATGACCAGGCGCATGCCGGCACGGTCGGACTCGTTGCGCAGGTCGGAGACTTCAGTGATCTTCTTGGTCTTGACCAGCTCGACGATGTCGTCGATGAGCGAGGCGCGGTTGACCTGGTACGGCAGCTCGGTGACGACGATCGCCGTGCGGTTGCCCTTGAGCTGTTCGGTGTGAGCCTTGGCGCGCACGCGGATGCGCCCGCGCCCCGTGCGGTACGCCTCTTTGATGCCGGCCATGCCGAGGATAAGCCCGCCGGTCGGGAAGTCGGGACCGCTGACGAACTGCATGAGGTCGTCGGCGGTGGCCTCGGGGTCGTCGATGACATGGCAGATCGCGTCGACGATCTCGCCGAGATTGTGCGGCGGGATGTTGGTCGCCATGCCGACAGCGATGCCGCTGGCGCCGTTGACCATGAGGTTGGGCATGCGGCTGGGAAGGACCGTCGGCTCGCGCCGCGTCTCGTCGTAGTTGGGCACCCAATCGACGGTGTTGGCGTCGAGGTCGCGCAGCATCTCTTGGGCGATCTTGGAGAAGCGCGCCTCGGTGTAGCGCATGGCGGCCGGTGAGTCGCCCTCGACCGAGCCAAAGTTGCCCTGACCGTCGACCAGCGGGTAGCGCATGTTGAAGTCTTGCGCCATGCGCACGAGCGTGGGGTAGATGACGGCCTCGCCGTGGGGGTGGTAGTTGCCCGAGGTGTCGCCGGCGATCTTGGCGCACTTGCGGTGCTGCTTGTTGGGCGCCAGCCCCAGGTCGTTCATGGCGACCAGCACGCGGCGCTGGCTGGGCTTGAGACCGTCGCGCACGTCGGGCAGGGCGCGGTCGGTGATCACGCTCATCGCGTAGTCGATGAACGACGAGCGCATCTCGTCTTCGAGTTGGACCGGCTCTATCTTGCCTTCGAGGGTCTGCAGGTGGTCAGACATCGAGGAACCGCACCTCTCTGGCGTTCTTCTCGATGAACTGGCGCCGCGGCTCGACCTTGTCGCCCATGAGCATGGTGAAGACCTCGTCGGCCGCCTGCGCGTCTTCCATCGACACGAGCTGGAGGGTGCGTGTCATGGGATTCATGGTGGTCTCCCAGAGCTGGTCGGGGTTCATCTCGCCGAGGCCCTTGAAGCGCTGCAGCTGGATGCCCTCTTTCGCCAGCTCGACGATCTGGGTGCGCAGGTCTTCGTAGCTGTCGGCCTGGGCCTTGCGCCGGCCCAAGTGCAGCGTGAACGGCGGCTTGCCCACCATCTCTTTGACGCGCTGGTGCACGCGCCGCAGGCCCTGGAACTCGCGGCCGGCCAGGGCAGCGAGGGGGATGCGCAGGTTGACCGCCAGACCGGTGCGGCGCTCGACGAGGCGCGTGTCGAAGACGCGCTCTTCGGCGTCGGTCGCCAGCACGTCGATGACGTAGCGGTCGTCGAGGTTGCCGCGCAGAGCCTTGTCGAGCGCCGCCAGATCGGCGATCTCGATCTCGATCATGGGCCCGTTCTTGAGCCAGTCGATGAGCTCGCCGCCCCACTGCGACTTGAGCTTCTTGACCCAGCCTTCGTACTCGACGAAGAGCTTGAGGAAGCGCTGGTACTTGGTCTCGGAGAAGCTGAAGCTCGTGTCGGTGTTGTCGACCTTGATGTGCTCGAGACGGCCGCGCAGGAGGATCTCTTCGAGCTGGCTCTCCTTGTGGATGTACGTCTCTTGATTGCCCTGCTTGAGCCGGTAGAGCGGCGGCTGAGCGATGTAGACGAAGCCGGCGTCGACGAGCGGCGTCATGTGTCGGAACAGGAACGTGAGGATGAGCGTGCGGATGTGCGAGCCGTCGACGTCGGCGTCGGTCATGATGATGATCTTGTGGTAGCGCGCCTGCTCGAGGTCGAACTCGTCGCCGATGCCGGTGCCCATGGCGCTGATCATGGTGAGGATCTCGTTGTTGGCCAGCATCTTGTCGATGCGCGCCTTCTCGACATTGATAATCTTGCCGCGCAGCGGCAGGATCGCCTGGAAGGAACGGTCGCGCGCCTGCTTGGCCGAGCCGCCGGCCGAGTCGCCCTCGACCAGGTAGAGCTCGGACAGTGCCGGGTCTTTGATGGAGCAGTCGGCGAGCTTGCCGGGCAGCGTCGAACCTTCGAGCAGACCCTTGCGGCGTGTGAGGTCGCGCGCCTTGCGGGCGGCGTTGCGGGCACGGGCAGCGTTGACCGTCTTGTCGATGATGTTGCGGCCCTCGGACGGGTGCTCTTCGAGGAACTCGGCCAGCTTGGCGTTGACGGTCGTCTCGACCAGGGTGCGGATCTCGGTGTTGCCCAGCTTGCTCTTCGTCTGACCCTCGAACTGGGGGTTCTTGAGCTTGACTGAGACCAGCGCCGTGAGACCCTCGCGGACGTCTTCGCCGGAGAGGTTCTCGTCTTTCTCTTTGAGGAGACCCTTGCTGCGAGCGTAGTCGTTGATGGTCTTCGTGAGGGCGCTTCGGAAGCCCGTCAGGTGCATGCCGCCCTCGGTCGTGTTGATGTTGTTGGCGAACGTGAAGATCGACTCGTTGTAGGTGGCGTTCCACTGCATGGCGATCTCGACCTGCCCATCGGTCGTCTCGTTGTCGAAGAAGATGATCGTGCGGTGGATCTCGTCCTTGTCGCGGTTGATGTACTTGACGAAGTCGCGCACGCCGCCGGCGTACTGGTAGGTGACGGTCTCGCCCTCGGCGCGCTCGTCGACCAGCTCGATGCGCAGGTTCTTGGTGAGAAAGGCCGTCTCGCGCAGGCGCTGCGAGAGCACGCGGTAGTCGAACTCGACCTCTTCGAAGACGTCGGGGTCGGGCATGAAGGTGACCGTCGTGCCGGTCTTGGCCTTCTTGTCGAGCGGCGCGACCTTCTGCAGCTTGCCGACCGGCTCGCCGCGCTCGAACCGCTCGTGCCAGTGGAAACCGTCGCAATAGATATCGAGCTCGAGGTACTCGGAGAGCGCGTTGACGACGGACACGCCGACGCCGTGCAGCCCGCCCGACACCTTGTAGCCTTCGCCGCCGAACTTGCCGCCGGCGTGCAGCGTGGTGAGGACCACCTCGGCGGCCGGCTTCTTGTACTTGGGCATGACGCCCACCGGGATGCCGCGACCGTCGTCGACGACGGTGACGGAGTTGTCGGGCTGGATGGTGACCCTGATCGCCGAGCAGTGACCGGCGATCGCCTCATCGACCGAGTTGTCGACGACCTCAAAGACGAGGTGGTGCAGCCCCCGCGGACCGGTGGAGCCGATGTACATGCCCGGCCGTTCGCGGACCGGGTCGAGGCCCTCCAGCACCTGGATGTCCTTGGCGGTGTAGCTCTGCTTCGGCTTGCTCGACTTGCTCGCGCTCACACGGACCTCACCTGGGCGCGCGCGGTCGCCGGCCGGTAGCGGAAAGCGGGTGTTCGGCGCCGTTGGCGCCGTGGCGCGCGCGGTCGTTGCTACGCCTTGGATTGTACCAGACGCGGGGCTCGACGAGAAGCTCGTGAGGCGGCAGAACTTCCCGCAAATCGCGGATTTCTGTGCTCGCCGGGCGGCGTCCGAAGGTGGACGTTGCCGGCGCCCCCGGAAGGTCGGGCCACAGGGGTCTGATGAAGCCTTGCGGCGACCGCCGCGGGCCATGCTCCGGGTATGCCGGCTGCGCCTGGTTCAGGGTCTGTCCCTGCTCCTTCGTGTGCGCGCGGGCGCCCTGTGGGACGTCCGCGCGGGACTACTGTTCACCCTTCGACGCAGGGGGTCCGTCTTCCTCTCGCAGGGGGCGCGCGGCAATCACGAAGCGCAGCTTCTTCACGGGAGTCTCGGGGTCGTCAGCGACCAGGCGCTCGAGCAGGACCGGAGTAAGGTAGTTGAGCTCGCTGGCCCAGCCGGCTGACTCGCACTCGACGGTGAGGAGGCCGCGGGCGAAGCGTCGCGGCCGTGTGACGGCCGCGACCTCTGCGCCCGCGGCCCTCACCCATCCCTGATAGGCGCGCGCCTCGTCACTGCCCGCCACGCGGCTGAGGGTAGGACCCAGGATGTCGCCGAGGCGCTCGAACTCAGTCACGACTGCTGTACGGCGGGCCTTCGCGTACGTCTGCCTCCACTTCTGGCGGCGGCCCTTCGGGGCCTAGCTCGATCACTTTCGCCCGTGCGAGCTCGGCGTCGGTGAAGTAGTGCCGGTTGGTCGTCGTGATGATGGCCTGACCGCCGGACGTCAACGTCTGCACCAACAGGCGTCGGCGGGCGTCGTCGAGCTCGCTCATGACGTCGTCGAGCAGGAGCGCGCCCACGTCGCCGCTGTGCTCGGCCGCCACGGCGCGCTCGGCGAGGAGGAGGGCGAGGACGGCCGCGCGCTGCTCGCCCTGCGACCCGAAGAGGCGCAGGTCGCGCGGGCCGTCCTCGCCCCCCCGTTCCTCGGCGAAGCAAAGGTCGTCGCGGTGCGGTCCGAACGACGTCGTGGCGCGGCCGACGTCGCGGCCGCGGCGCGCGCGCAGCGCGGCCGCGAACCCGTCGTCGTCAAGACCCTCAGCGACCTGCGACACCAGCGTGACCGAGAACCGCTCGTCGTCGGGCGCCAGTTCAGCGGCGAACTCGGCGAACCGCCCCGCCAGCGACACGACGATCGCCCGCCGGCGGGCGGCGAGATCCAGGCCGGCGCGGGCCACCTGGCGATCCCACGGGTCGAGCGACGACGCCGGCGCGCCCTCCCGCACCCGCGCCAACTGCGCGTTGCGCTGGCGCAACGCCTCCTGCAGCTCGCGCGCCGCGGCGTCGTAGGCGCGGTCGAGCGCGGCGGCGAACGCATCGAGATGCGCCCGCCGCCGCGCCGGGCTGCCCTTGACCAGCAACAGGCTCTCGGGCACGAAGACGAACACCTGGCCCTGGCGCCGCAGCTCGTCGAGCGACGGCACCTCGGCGCCGTCGACGCGGACCTGTTTGCCCTGCCCCGGCGCGTAGGCGACCGTCGTCGTGCGCACCCGTTCGGGGCCGGCGTCGATCTCGGCCTCGGCGCGCGCGAACCCGGCCCCCATGCGGACCGCCTTCTCGTCACGCGTCGTGCGACAGCTGGCCGCCCGCAGAGCGAAGTACGCCCCCTCGAGCAGATTGGTCTTGCCGCTGGCGTTGCGACCGACGATTACGTTGAGCCCCGGCGCGAAGGCGACGGTGACGTCGTCGTACGAGCGGAAGTTGACCAGTCTCAGGCGCCGGAAGAACACACGCGGTACTCCCGGCCGCCGACCACGACGACATCGCCGTCGCCCAGCCGCCGGCCGCGCCGACGCTCGGTCTGACCGTTCACGGTCACCTGGCCGTCCTGCACAAGGAGCTTCGCCCGACCGCCCGTGTCGGCCACGCCGGCGACCTTCAGGAAGGCGCCGAGCCGCAGCGGGCCGCTGACGACGATCTGTTCCAGGACCGTACCGACGCCGCGCCGCCCGCCTAGCCGCTGAGGCGGATCGGCATGATCAGGTAGAAGAAGCTCTCGTCGGCGCCGCAGAGCAGTCCCGGACGCAGGGGGTTGATGAACTTGAGCGTGACCGTCTCGCCGTCGACGCCGTCGAGCCCGTCTATGAAATAGGCCGGGTTGAAGCCGATCTCAAACTCGTCGCCGGAGAATGGCGCCGCGATCTCTTCTTCCGCCTGGCCCACGTCTTGCGTGACGGCGCGGATGGTCAGCTTGCCGCTGCTGAACTGCAGCCGCACGGGCGCGTTCTTCTGCGCCAAGAGACTCACCCGCCGGGCCACCGCGAGGAGGTCTTCGCGCGGCAGCTCGACGGTGTGGTCGAACGTCTCGGGAAGAAGCTGACGGTAGTTCGGGAACTGCCCGTCGATGAGACGCGTGGCGATCCACACCTCGCCGAGCTCGAACAGCGCCTGGTTCTCGGTAAGCGCTACACGGAGACTACCCTCGTCGAGCGCATTCGCCAGGCGCTGCACCTCGGCGAGCGCTTTGACGGGCACGATGGCTTGGATCTCCGTCTCGGGCCCGCCGTCGAGCACCGTCTCCTTGACGCTAAGGCGGTAGCTGTCCGTGGCAACCATCTTGAGCTTGCCGCCGCCAATCGTGACCAGCACCCCGGTGAGTATCGGTCGTGTCTCGTCTCGCGAGGCCGCCCGTGCCACCTTGTCGAGGGTCCCCACAAAGGGCTCGCTACCGATCGAGAACGCATCTGCCATGTCGAACGCCGACGTCTGCGGAAAGTCACTCGCCAGCCAGACGTTGAGGGTGAACACCGCTTTGGCGGCGCTGATCTTGACCACCCCTTCCGACGACTCGACGTGGACCTCGGCGTCATCCATGTTCTTGATGACATCGGTAAGCAGACGCGCCGGCACCACAGCCTCGCCCTCAGCCTCGATCGCCGTTGGGATGGTCGCCTTAATCGACAGCTCCATGTCGGTTGAGAAGAGATCGAGGCGTCCGTCTCGAGCTTGAATGAGAACGCCTGACAGAACCGGGAGAGCGCTGCGGGTAGACACACCGCGAGCCAGGACGTTGAGCTTCTCCATAAGGGTGGTGCGATCACACGTGAATCTCATCCCGGCTCCTTACTATTCTGGAGAAGTACTTCTTCATCTCGTAGTCATCGTAAGAGCTGTGCAGTCTGTGAGGTGCAGACGTCTCACCTGCTGACACGCAAGAGCGAGCGTGTGGAGAACGGTGTGGATGGCAGGTGACAAAGACGCAGGTTCTCCTCTGGTCCGCCCGAGCACGACCGAAGCATACCGGGTTTGTCTCTGGCAGGCGACATTTGTCCACAGGGTTCGCGGCAAGTTGTCCACAGGGTCGTGGACGAGGTCGTCAGCGAGTGCTCTCGAGCCGCTGTGAGATGTCCTGGACGAGCTCGTGGAGCTGGCGGTCGTGTCCGTCTTTCAGGAGCCGGTCGATCTTGTTGGTGGCGTAGAGGACGGTCGTGTGGTGGCGGCCGCCAAAGCGCTCGCCGATCTGTGGCAGAGAACTCTCAGTGAGGTCGCGAGACAGGTACATGGCGATCTGCCGGGCATAGGCGATCTGGGCGGTGCGCTTGTCGCCGCGAAGGTCGCCCACGTGCACGCCGAACTGACGTGCCACCTCACTTTGGACCATCTCGACGGTGATGGGTTGCGTGTACGGCTTCGGAAGGATGTCCTTCAGGGCCTCTTTCGCTAGGTCGATCGTCACCTCAGCGCGCGTGATCGAGGCGTAGGACACCACGCGGCGCAGGGCGCCGAACAGCTCGCGGATGTTGCTCGAGACGCGTGCGGCGATGTACTCGAGGACGTCGGTGTCGGGGACCGGGTAGTGCTCCCACTTGACCGCCCTCCGGAGGATGGCGATGCGTGTCTCGAGGTCGGGGCGACCGATGTCGACGACCACGCCCTGTCCGAAGCGCGAGCGCAGGCGGTCGTCGAGCTGCTCGAGCTCGCGCGGCTGGCGGTCGGAGGTGAGGACGATCTGCTTGTTGGCCTCGTAGAGGGCGTTGAACGTGTGGAAGAACTCGACCTGGGTCTGCTGCTTCTCGGCCAGGAACTGCACGTCGTCGATGAGCAGCACGTCGTTCGTGCGGTACTTCTGCTTGAAGCCCTCGATACGACCCTTCTCTGTGACCGCGTTGATGAATTCGTCGGTGAACTGTTCGACGGTCACGTACTTCACGCGTAGCCGCGCGTCGCGCTGCGCGATCTCGTGGGCGACAGCCTGGACGAGGTGGGTCTTGCCGAGGCCGGTGTCGGCGTACACGAAGACAGGGTTGTAGGCCGCCGCCGGCGACTCGGCGACGCTGCGCGCGACGGCCGTGGCGTACTCGTTGTGGGGGCCGACGACCCAGCGGTCGAAGAGGTAGCGCGGATTGAGGCCGGTCACGTCGGCGACGCGGCCGTCGTCGTTCGCCGTGAGCGCATCGGGCAGGTCGAGCGGCGGCGCCTCCGGCACCGCCGCCTCGGCCATCTGGGTGGCGCGCTCGTCGACGGCCGTCTGGATCTGGATCTCGGTCTCGAGCACGGCGCCAAGGACCTCCGTGAGCACCTCACCGAAGCGCGAGCCGATCCACTCGCGGGCGAACTCGTTGGGGACGCCGAGCACAAACACCCCGTCGTGCAGCGAGACCGGCACCGTGCGCTCGAACCATAGTCGGTAGGTCGCGTCGTTGACGCGTGCGCGCAGCTGGCCGCGGGCCTCGTTCCAGATGAGTGTCAGCTGCTCGTCGATTGCTCCGTCGTCCCCCGTCTAGAGCGGCGTGTCCGAGGATGCGGCGGCCAGGCCCGGGTGCCGGAAGGGGTGCATCAGAAGAGGCTCTCGAGGAGGGAGATGCCGTCTTCGGTGAGGGCTCGCTTCCCGTCGCGCAGGGAGTGTACCAAGCCCATCTTCTGCAGTAAATGAAGCTCGCGGTGAGCCGTCGCCGGCGAGACGTGCAGCTCGCGGGCCACGGCGCTGGGGCCGGCCGCGTTGAGCTCCATGAGGAGCACCAGCACCTTCTTCTGCCGCGTGGTCAACTTGGGGACGGCCGCCGCTGTGGGCTCCGGGGCGGGCTCGCCGGCCGCCTGCTGCGGCATGCGGATGGTGAACACGGCGCCGCTGCCGAGGTTGTCCTCGACCGTGATCGCCCCTCGCAGGAAGGCAAGGGACTCGCGGGCGATCGGCAGGCCCGAGCCCACGCCGCGGATGTGGAGTCGCTGCTCGGGGCCGGCGGTCGTGAAGCCCGGCTGGAAGGCGCGCTCCTTGTCGGGGACGCCGGGGCCGTGGTCGGAGACGCGGACCAGGCGGCCGCCGTCGAGGATCGTGACGACCACGTCGCGGAAGCAGGCGTGGATGAGGTTCTCGACGACCTCGTTGATGACCGCGTATGGCACCTGGCCGCCCTGCTCGCGGCAGTAGTGGTACGTCTTCTCGGCCAGCGACCCGATGAGCGCCGGCACGTCGCGCTCGGCGACGCTCACCACGCGCGGCGGGCTGGTCAGCGTGTCGTAGATCGCGATGCGCGGCGCCGCCGGCCCGTCGACGTCGGCCGCGCCGGCGTCGCGCCCTCCGCCAGGCGCAGGCGGCTCGACCGTCGCGGGGCGGTCGGCGAGCAGCCTGTCGAGGAACGACTCCATGGGGGACGGAAGTATAGCAGAGGGCCGCTGCGTCCCCGACCGTTTCGATGAAGGCCGCCGAAAAGGGGGTACGCAGGGATTTGTCGGGAGTTCTCCACAGGGTTTTCGACATCTGTGGAGAGCGCCCCGCGCGGATGTACCCAGGCCCCGCAAACTGCGGCATTTGTGGAAAAGGAGCTTTCACCGGGGGTTGTGCGGCGACGCGCGGAGCGACCCCGCGGGGCCACCGTCGTATGGTGGCGAGTGCGGTAGGCGGGCGACCGTCCGCAGCAACGATCTTCCTGCAAATCGCGGCCGAACGGCGTCATGGTGCGAAGAGAGCCGTTGTCACGGGGAGAGGCGCGGGCCAACGGCTTATTCACCGCTTCGCCGAGCGTGGGCGCGCGGGAAAAGGAAGTTGTCCACACTTTCCACAGGGTCGTGTCAGAGCCGGGAGGGCGAGATGAAACGGAGCCCCGCGCCGGGGGGTTTGGATGAGTGCGGTACAATCAACCTGTCCTGCGGAGCTCCTGCTGGAGGGGCTGAGAGGGCGCTTCCTAGCGCCGACGCGCAGAACCTGACCGCCCCCGAGGGCGGCGGTGCCTGGCAAGGCGCCGCTGGGTAATGCCAGCGAAGGGAGAGATGAGATGTCCGGCTCCGGTCCAGCACGAGTACCGCCCTTCCCTGCCCCGGGTGTCACCGCGTGGTCGTTGAGGCAGCGGCTCGGCATCACGCGGGAGCAGTGGTCCAGCACCTGGGGCGCGCTGGGTGTCGCCGAGATCGGCATCGCCCTGGCCCTCGCCGCCGCCCTCGGCCTGGTGAAGCTGTTCGTGATGCCCCAGGGCGGTTCGGTCAGTCTCGAGATGCTGCCCCTGCTGTTCATCGCCGTCCGCAGGGGCGTCGTGCCGGCCGTCGTGGCCGGGTTCCTCTACGGCTGCCTGCAGGCGCTCCTTCCGGGCTTCTTCTTCGTCAACCCCATCCAATGGGCGCTCGATTACCCGCTGGCCTTCGCGGCCCTCGGCCTGGCCGGGCTCGTGTCGGTTCCGTGGCTCGGTGGCGCCGAGTCGAGGGCGAGCCGGGGGTCGGTCAAGTTCACGACACGCTGGTGGTCGCCCTTCACCCTCCTGCTGGTCGCCGCCGTGGCCACGGGCGTCGCCGGCCGCTTCGCGTGCCACTTCCTCAGCGGAGTCATCTTCTTCGGGAGCTACGCGCCCGAGGGTCAGCCGGTCTGGCTGTACTCGCTGATCTACAACGGCTCCTACATCCTCCCTGAGCTGGTGATCACCACGGCGGCGCTGTGGTTCCTGCTGCCCGCCTACGACGCGGCGCTGGGCCCTGTGCGGTCTCATGCCTGAGCGCGCCCGGAGGGACGACTCGTCGGACGGCTCGCGCCGGGAAGGGCCGGCCGTGACGCTCGCCGTGGTGTTCCTCAACGGTGAGTACGAGGACGAGGCGTTCTATCGCGCGCGGTTCGCGGCCGCATCGCTGGTCGTCGCTGCCGACGGCGGACACTCGTTCCTGCGGCGCCAGGGGCTGTGGCCGCACGTCCTGGCCGGCGACTTCGACTCTCTCGATGAGGCGGCGGTCGCCGAGGCGGCGGCGGCCGGCGTCGAGATCGTGCGCCAGCCGCCGCGCAAGGACGAGACCGACGCCGAGATCGCCGTCGCGCTGGCCGAGGAGCGCGGCGCCGACCGCATCGAGCTCCTCGGTGGGCTGGGCGGTGCGGTCGATCACGTGCTGGGACACGTGTGCGTGCTGCGCGGTCTCGCGGAGCGAGGCCGCGCAGCACGCCTCGCCGCTCCGCAGGCGGCGCTGACCGTCTGCGTCGCGCCGGCCGGCGCCGTGCTCTCGTCCCCGCCGGGCACGCGGGTCTCGCTCGTCGCTCTGTCGGCGGACGCTGTGGTAACGTTGCGCGGCTTGGACTACGAGCTGCGTCAGGCACCCCTCCCGGCTGACGCGTGTCTGGGCGTGAGCAACCGCATCACTCGTCCAGGGGCGGCCGTCGAACTGCACCGCGGGGTGGTGGCGGCCGTGGTCTACGACGGCGACGAGACGTTCGGACACGAGCGACAGGAGGCGTTTGGCGCGCAGACGTAAGAGGGCGGCGGCCGCGGCGCACCGTCGGCCGGCGCGCGGCGGCCGCCGCGACCGCGTCGTCGCGCAGGGATGGGCCGTCTGGGGAGTCGTCATCCTCGTGGGCGCTGTCCTGCCGATAGCCGAGATTTTCGGGTGGACCCGCACAGAGGCCTGGTCGCCCGTCGCGAGCGCCGTGCACTTCGTCGAGTTCGTCGTGTTCGCCGCTCTGGTAGCGGCCGCCTGGCACCATGCCGTGCCCGGCAGCGGCGGGTACGTGGCGGCGACGATCGCGGGACTGGCCTACGGCCTGGCGACCGAGCTTCTGCAGTGGCCGATCCCCTATCGTGACGCCGACCCGCGCGACTACCTCGCCGACGTCGCCGGCGTAGCCTGCGGGCTGGTGTTCATGTACGCGCTGCGCAGGCGTCGCGCGCCGCGCGGCTGGAAGCAGATGGGCAGCGACCCCTGGCAACCCCCGCCGTGATGATCGCGCTGAACGAGGCCGTCGACATGGTGTTGGCGGCGGTACGTCCGCTGACGACCGTCGACGTCGGGCTCGGTGAGGCGTTCGGGCGCGTGCTGGCCAGCGATCTGGTCTCGCCCGAGGAGGTGCCGTCGTTCGACAACTCGGCCATGGACGGTTTCGCCGTGAGGGCGGCCGACGAGGCGGCCGGCGCCGAGGGGCTGCCGATCGTCGCTGAGATCCCGGCCGGCCGCCCGGCAGCCGCCCCCCTGCGCCCGGGCGAGGCGATGCGGATCATGACCGGCGCGCCGCTTCCTGCCGGCGCCGACGCAGTGGCGCCCGTCGAGAACACGGAGGAACGTGACGGACGGGTGACGGTGCGCATCTGGCCGGCGGAGGGCGCCAACGTGCGCCGCGCCGGCGAGGACGTGCGCGCCGGCTCGCCGCTTCTGCCCGCCGGTGTCGCACTCGGACCAGCCGAGGTCGGGCTGTTGGCCTCGGTCGGGGTGCAGCGCGTGCCCGTGGTCCGGCGTCCGCGAGTGGCCCTTGTCGCGACCGGTAGCGAGCTGGTGGCGCTCGGTGAGCCGCTGGGCGCGGGCCAGATCCGCAACTCCAACTCCTACACCGCCTGCGGCCAGGTGCTGGCGGCCGGCTGCGAGCCGGTGCTCCTCGGCATCGCCCGCGACGACCCCGGGGAGACTCGCGACCTGATCGCCCGTGCCCTCGAGGAGGATGTCGTCGTGACCTCGGGGGGCGTCTCGGTGGGCGACTTCGACTTCGTCAAGGCGGTCCTGGATGGGCTCGGTGTCGAGCGGCGCTTCTGGAAGGTCCGCACCAAGCCGGGCAAGCCGGTGGTCTTCGGCGTGCGCGGCGATACGCTGGTGTTCGGTGCACCGGGCAACCCGGTGGCCGCCATGGTGACCTTCGAGTTGTACGTGCGTCCGGCGCTGCTCGCCCTGCAGGGCCGGCGCGACATCTGGCGGCCGTACGTCGTGGCGACGGCCGGCGAGCCGGTCGCGCCGACGAAGGACCGCGTCGAGGTGCGTCGCTGTCGGCTCACGAACGAGGCCGGCGAGTGGCGCTTCGCCACGACCGGCCCCCAGGGATCGGGGATCCTGCGCTCGATGGCGCTGGCCGACGGTCTGCTGCTGCTGCCCAGCGCGTACGGCGGCGGCGCGCCGGGCGCCCGCCACACGGTGCTGCTGCTCGGGGGCGCGCGCCCTGAGCGACCGCCGTACCCCGACTGACCGGACCAGCCGGGGCTGCGCTCAGCGGAACGCGAAACCCTCCTGGGTCGCCCACACGATCAGACGCCGGCGGGCGCTGTAGAGCGGCGTGCAGGTGGTCAGGATGAGGTCGTAGCCGCGGTCGTACAACACGCTGACGTCGTCGGGAGCTACGGTCGTGACCTTCGCGACACGGTAGGTGAGCCGCGCGTAGGGCGTCTCGACTACGATCTCGTCGCCCTGCCGCAGCTCGTTCAGGTGATAGAAGGGCGCTCCGTACGTCGTGCGGTGGCCGGCGACGGCGAAGGGGCCGTCCTGGCCCGGCAAGGCCGTGGTGCCGTAGTGCACGGGGCCCTTGCGCAACAGGTCGGTGTCGCTCTTCGGGCTGAGGCCCTCGCGTCCGCCGGCGCCTTCGATGACCACCCGGTCAAGGTGCAGGCGGGGGATGGTCAGGTGACCCAGCGGGTCGCCGGGCTTCAGGTCGCGGCCGTAGAGCGCCGCCAGCGCGTTCAAACGCTCCTCGGGCCGTGTGAGCGCGGCCAGCTCCTGCTCGTTGGCTCGCCGCACGGCAGCGAACGACACCGTCGCCTCGGCGTAGCGCCGCTCCAGGCGGTCCTGGGCGACGCGCGCGTAGGCCGCCGACCAGAAGGGGAACGCCAGCACCAGCCCGCCGACCACGAGAAGCAGGTTGGCGAGGCGGCGGACCATCCGGCGCCGGCGACCGGAGCCGTGGGGGGTCTCGTCCCCCGACGTGGCGACGGCGCTCACGCCGCTGTTCGCGCCGCCGCCGGCGCTGGGAGAAGGCGTGTCTGCCAAGCGCTCGTCCACCGCCTCATGGTAGGGGAGGATCCGACGCGGGGCAACGCGGCCGTGTGATAGACTCGCGCTCTCCCATGGGGGCTTCATGAGGTCCTGCAGCGACGTGCACAACTATCTCCTCGAGCGCGGCGTGGCCCATGAGATCGTCCATCTGCCGGCGCTCTCGACGACCGCCAAGCGGGCAGCCGATCTGTTGGGCGTCCCCCTGCGCGACGTGGTCAAGTCGCTGCTCTTCGTGACCGAGAAGGGTCCCGCCGTGGCCCTCGTCCCCGGCGATGCCCAGGTCAACCCGCGGCTCCTGCGCAAGGCGCTGAAGGTCAAGCGGGCGACGCTGGCGCCGCCGGCCGACGTCCTCGCGACCACGGGCTTTCGACCCGGCGCCCTGCCGCCCTGCGGGCTGGCGCTCGAGCTGCCGGTCACGGCCGACCCGACAGTGTTCGAGTCGCCCGTTCTGTACTGTGGCGGCGGCACGACGACGACGATGCTGAAGATCCGCAGCGAAGCACTGCGTGAGTGCGTGCAGGCGCAGCTGGCTACCATCGCGGAGCGGCCCTCGGGCGGCGCCCGCGCCGGTCGCATCGCAGAGCGCGGGTCGGGGTAGCACGGCTGCGTGCCGCGGGACCGCCTGCACATCCTGGGCAGGGACGACGTCGAGCGCCTCGACGCGGCCGCCCTGCACGTCCTCGACACCGTCGGCGTGGCGCTGCCGTGCGAGGCGGCGCGCGAGGCCCTGGCGGGGGCGGGCGCACGCGTCGACGGCGGCACCGTGCGGATCCCGCCGGAGGTCGCGCGCCGCCTCGTCGCGCAGGCTCCCGCGCGCCTGACGCTGGGCTCCCGCGCCGGCCGCGCCCTGGTGACCGGCGAGGGCGCGCTGCTCACCACCGACGGCTGTCCCACCGAGATCTGCGACCTCGAGACCGGTGTTCGGCGGCCGACCGTGGCCGCCGATCTGGCGGCCGTCGCGCGCATCGTCGACGGGCTCGACGAGATCGACTTCTGCTGGACGACCGTGAGCGCCCAGGACCGGCCGGTCGAACGACGCGGCCTGCACGAGCTCTACGAGGTCCTCGCCAACACAGGCAAGCACGCCCAGACGGTGACCATCGTCGACCGCGAGCAGGCGACCGTGGCCGTAGAGATGGCGCGCCTGGTGGCCGGCGGCGAGCGGGCGCTGCGCCGCGCTTCGCCGATCTCGGCCCTGCTGGGGACGATCACGCCCCTGGGCCACGACGAGGGCACGCTCGCCGCCGGTCTCGTCTTCGCCGCCGCCGGTGTGCCGGTCGGCTTCGTGACCATGCCGCAGGGCGGCTCGACCACCCCGATCACCATGGCCGGTTCGCTGGCGGTCGGCATCGCCGAGGCCCTGTCCGGTGTCTGCGCCGTGCAGGCAGCGCATCCCGGCGCAGCGGTCTTCGTCTGCTTCATCCCCAGCATCATGGACCTGAAGAGTGGCGACTTCACCGGCGGCGCCCCCGAGGACACGCTCATGGGGGCGGCCGTGGCCGATATCGGGGAGTACTACGGACTGCCGACGATGTGCGGCGTGAACGCCTCGGGCGCCAAGGAGCCGGGCTGGCAGAGCGCCGTCGACGACGTGACTACGACCTGGCTGTCGCTACTGGCCGGCGTCGACCTTCTGGCCGGTGTGGGCATGGTCGCCGGCGGCCGCCTGTTCTCGTTCGAGGAGCTGATCCTGGGGACGGAGGTGGCGGCGAGGGCGCGCGCGGCCGCGCGCGCCCT
>Ga0315282_10007102_pt1 | contig 18519 bp, 10 predicted proteins | sample YL17G07_20_MG_FD_203693 | JGI IMG/M metagenome (GOLD analysis project Ga0315282, IMG submission 203693) | Sediment microbial communities from Yellowstone Lake, YNP, Wyoming, USA - YL17G07_20 | ecosystem: Environmental > Aquatic > Freshwater > Lake > Sediment | place: USA: Wyoming | collected...
ACCCTTCGCAAGGAGCTACGGGTGGCAGGCCCGGACCCTGCGTCGCTGCGATGGGGATCGGAGCCATGCAGGATGGCCTTCGCAGTCCGGCGCGGCCCGATACGGGCAAGCAGGACGAAGTAGGGCAGTCGCCGCTTGGCGGCGGAGAGGGTGGGGAGTAGAGCGGGCGAAGCGGCAGAGATAGGCCATGGTATTCAAGGTCATACTGGAGCCGAGCGAGGAGGGCGGTTACACCGCGCTGGTGCCGTCGTTGCCGGGCTGCATCAGTGAGGGCGACACCGTCGAGGACGCGATGCGTAACATCCGCGAGGCGATCGAGCTTTACCTGGAGTCGGGTGACGACGAGTATCAGGCCGGCGCCGGCGCGGTGGTCAAGGAACTGGCTCTTTGAGCAAGGTTCCGAGCCTGAACCATACGGACATCGTCCAGGCGTTGCAGCGAGACGGGTGGAGCGGCGTGCGCCAGCGGGGCAGCCACATCCGGTTGCAGAAGATGATCGAGGGCGAGGTGGTGCGGATCACCATCCCGGCGCATCGGCCGGTGAAGCGCTCGACGCTGTCGCACATTCTGAAGCAGGCGCGGCTGGAGGTTGACCAGTTCCTGAGGCTGCTGTAAGCCTCACCACCCGCCGCTTCGCGGCGAAGAGGCTAGATGAAAGAGGCTAGAGGAAGGAGGACGGTTCTTCACTCTGGCATCTTTGGTCTGTGTTGTGGATGTGATTGACGGCGCACCTGGGGTGCGTATATAATAAGATTCGCCCGGTGATGGGCAGGTGTTCCAGCCTGCGGCTGGTGAACCTTGACAACCGCATAGAGGTGAAGGAGAGAGAGGTAAGGCATGTAGCCGAAGAAGCGCGCATGGCAGGGCAGGGGCGGCGGTGCTCCTGTTCGTGTCTGAGATTGGCGTGAAGGCCTCGACTTGCCGAGCGGGCGAGAGGGGCAGGGGATAGGGTCGGATGCAGGACAACTGTGATCCGTCATCTGTTTTCTGTCACCTTGTCGAGCGCGGTGAGATCGGGGGCGATCAAGCTACTAAGGGCGCGCGGTGGATGCCTAGGCAGAAGCGGCCGATGAAGGGCGCGGCAAGCTGCGAAAAGCTCCGGGGAGCCGCAAGCAGGCAGTGATCCGGAGATACCCGAATGGGGCAACCCTCCCGATGTCATGATCGGGAATCCCGGGCCCAATCGATAAGCCTGGGAAGGTAAGCGGGGGAACTGAAACATCTCAGTACCCCGAGGAGAAGAAAGCAAGCGCGACTCCCAAAGTAGCGGCGAGCGAAATGGGACGAGCCCAAACCGTCGTCATGAGATAGCCCACAGGCGTTATGGCGGCGGGGTTGCGGGGGCGCATCGGGCGGGGCTGTGGACCTGCCGGGGAGTAAGAAAACCCGTGTACTAGCTGAATTCGCCTGGAACGGCGAGCCACAGAAGGTGAAAGCCCTGTCGGCGAAAGGCGCGGGACTCTCTGGGCGCGCTACCCAAGTACCACGGGGCACGTGGAATCCTGTGGGAATCCGGGAGGACCATCTCCTAAGGCTCAGTACCGCTTCTGACCGATAGCGAACAAGTACCGTGAGGGAAAGGTGAAAAGCACCCCGGGAGGGGAGTGAAATAGAACCTGAAACCGCGTGCTTACAAGCGGTCGGAGCCCAGGCTCCTCGTCGCCGCAAGGCGATGGGGGGCGGGGTGACGGCGTGCCTTTTGCAGAATGAACCGGCGAGTTACTGTTGGCAGCGAGGTTAAGGCGAAGAGCCGGAGCCGCAGCGAAAGCGAGTCCGCAAGGGCGACCCAGTTGCCGGCAGTAGACCCGAAACCAGGTGAGCTACCCATGGGCAGGGTGAAGCCTCGATAGTCTCGGGGTGGAGGCCCGCACCGGTGTCGGTTGAAGACGGCTCGGATGACCTGTGGGTAGAGGTGAAATGCCAATCGAACCTGGAGATAGCTGGTTCTCCCCGAAATAGCTTTAGGGCTAGCCTTGGGCGTTGCTTGGCGGAGGTAGAGCACTGAATGGGCTAGGGACGCTAACGCGTTACCGCACCCAATCAAACTCCGAATGCCGCCATGTCGAGCCCAGGAGTCAGACGGCGGGGGCTAAGCTTCGTCGTCGAGAGGAAAAGAGTCCGGACCGTCGGCTAAGGTCCCCCAATCGAGCTCAGTGGGCAAGGAGGTGGGACCGCGAAAACAACCAGGAGGTTGGCTTAGAAGCAGCCATCCTTGAAACAACGAGTAACATCGGACTGGTCGAGTGGTTCTGCGCCGAGAATCCAACGGGGCTAAGCTCGATACCGAAGCCGCGGGAACAAGATGACAGATGACAGGTGATGGGGATTTAAACCACCAAGTCACAAAGACACAAAGGGGAAGCAACCAACGACGTGGTGTCTTCGTGTCTTCGTGGTTCGATGTCATCTGTCGTCTGTCATCTTGTTCGGTAGGGGAGCGTTGCGCAGTAGGTTGAAGCCGTGGCGTAAGCCATGGTGGACGAGGCGCAAGTGAGAATGCCGGTATGAGTAGCGAAAATTCCGGTGAGAATCCGGGACGCCGAAAACCTCAGGTTTCTTAGGGAAGGTTCGTCCTCCTAAGTTTAGCCGGTCCTAAGCCGAGGCCGTAGGGCGCAGGCGATGGACAGCCGGTTGATATTCCGGCGCCACCGATGGGCGGCAAAGACGCGAGGGGGGGACGCCGTGGAGTGAGCCAGCGCACGGAGGGATGTGTGCGTTCAAGCCCGCAGGGAGGGCGCAGGGAAATCCGCGCCGCCTACTCCCGAGGGGTGATGAGGAGGAAATGCTTCGACAGGACCGAACTGGCGTGATCCGCGGCCGGGAAAATCCCCTAGCGAGTCCAACGGTGACCGTACCGCAAACCGACACAGGTAGGTGGGCAGAGGATGCCAAGGCGCGCGAGAGAACCCTCGTTAAGGAACTCGGCAAAATGGCCCCGTAACTTTGGGAGAAGGGGCGCCTCCGGATTTGAGGGGATCCCGATTTATCGGGACTCCCCGAGGGTCTGGGGGCCGCAGTGAAATGGCCCAAGCGACTGTTTACCAAAAACACAGGTCTCTGCGAAGCCGAAAGGCGACGTATAGGGGCTGACGCCTGCCCAATGCCGGGATGTTAAGGGGAGGGGTTAGTCCCGATTGATCGGGACGACGCTCCAAACCAAAGCACCGGTGAATGGCGGCTGTAACTCTAACAGTCCTAAGGTAGCGAAATTCCTTGTCGGGTAAGTTCCGACCCGCACGAATGGCGTAACGACTTGGGCGCTGTCTCGACGAGGGGCTCGGCGAAATTGTAGCATCGGCGAAGATGCCGGTTACCCACGACTGGACGGAAAGACCCCGTGGAGCTTTACTACAGCTTGGTATTGGAGCGTGGGATGTCCTGTAGAGGATAGGTGGGAGCCGATGAAGTCCCGACGCCAGTTGGGATGGAGGCGACCTTGGAATACCACCCTTGAGGTCTCGGGCTTCTAACCGCGTCCCCGATGAGGGGAGGCGGGACCGTACCTGGCGGGTAGTTTGACTGGGGCGGTCGCCTCCTAAAAGGTAACGGAGGCGTCCAAAGGTTCCCTCAGTGCGGTTGGAAATCGCACGCAGAGCATAAGGGCACAAGGGAGCTTGACTGCGAGAGGGACAACTCGAGCAGGGACGAAAGTCGGGCCTAGTGATCCGGCAGTGGCGAATGGAAGCGCTGTCGCTCAACGGATAAAAGCTACCCCGGGGATAACAGGCTTATCTTCCCCAAGAGTTCACATCGACGGGGGGGTTTGGCACCTCGATGTCGGCTCGTCGCATCCTGGGGCTGGATCAGGTCCCAAGGGTTGGGCTGTTCGCCCATTAAAGCGGCACGCGAGCTGGGTTCAGAACGTCGTGAGACAGTTCGGTCCCTATCCGTCGTGGGCGCAAGAAGTTTGAGGGGAGCTGCCGCCAGTATGAGAAGACCGTGGTGGACGGACCTATGGTGTACCAGTTGTCCCGCCCGGGGCAAACGCTGGGTAGCCACGTCCGGCCGGGATAAGCGCTGAAAGCATCTAAGCGCGAAGCCCTCCCCAAGATGAGACTTCTCACCCCGTAATAGGGGGTAAGGCCGCAGGAAGAGTACCTGCTTGATAGGCTGGAAGTGTACGGCGGGCAACCGCCTGAGCTGACCAGTACTAATCGGCCGAGGGCTTGATTCCCCCGATCTCAGCGCGCTTGAGACGAGGCGACAGGCGACAGAAGACAGAGGACCGGGACCACCAGGACCCTGCTTCCTTTGGCCTTCTGCCGACCAGCGCCTCGCATCGGCTACGCTTTCCGATCTCTCCTTCACCCGGTTGTCAGGAAGCACGCGGCAGAACGGTTGCCCGCGGGGCAACCCGCTGCGCCCTGCTCCCTGCTGTCATCTGTCTCCTGTCAACTGTCAACTGAATTCCCGGTGACCTGAGCGAGGGGGTCCCACCTCTTCCCATTCCGAACAGAGAAGTTAAGCCCCTCAGCGCCGATGGTACTGCTGCCGTAAGGCGGTGGGAGAGTAGGCCGTCGCCGGGATTTTTCTTGGTCCGCCCAGACACCGATCCGCAGATTCCGCAGATTCCGCAGATTCGGATCGGCTGAGCGGGGCATGGTGGCACGCGCCAAGACCCGACGATGGGAAGGCGTGTGCCCGACGCCTCTTTCCGCTTCTTCTTCGTCCTTGGGGTTCCCGACACCGTTCGGTCGCATCTTCATGACAACCAGCAAAACACGTAGAGGGTCGCCTTCGCGCTGTCGCTCCCGTCGATGAGCAGGTCCGCAAAGCCTCCTGGAGCGATATCGACGCGCGCGCCAACTCCGTTTCGGACCGAATCCGGCTTCCACCACATCCACCCTTGCCAATCGGGCGGCTTGAGATCCATCGAGTTGTCGTCAGCACCCCCACTGATTCCGGAGGCTTTCAGCCAAGTGAGCTTGGCATTCGGCACTACGGCCCCCATGAAGCGCTTGGCATCGCTCCGGTTCATCTCCACCCTCGCCCACAGCATGCCACCAAGGAATTCATCTTGTAGCCAGGAGCGGGTCAAGCGCGCGCTGCGCGGAAAGACGAGCCCGGTCTGTCGCGACACCTCGCGCAGGTTCACGGGATAGCCGTACAACAGGTGCCATACAGGAAACAGGATGATCCATAGCGCGGACGCGAGCGTAGCCGCAACGAGTAGCGCGATCACCCAAGCTCGGCGACTACCCTTCAATCGTGTTGCCTTTCATCGCCGGGTCGCCTAAGCCGTGGACCCTTCGACAGCGCCGTCATCGGCGGCCCCAATAGGACCCGTGCCTGTCGGCGCAGTAGCCTGGCACTTCGCAATCTCCACGAACGCATACGCCACCCATAGCCCGAGCACGGCGATCCCGATCTCGCCCACCCACACCCACAGCACCGGCACCGGAATGGTCAGCGTCAGCGCTCGCCGCTCGGTCGGCCACGGCGAAAGAGCGTTCCACACCGACACCACTTCGTATCCGATGCGGTAGAGTACGAAGAGGGTAACCAGCGCGAGCCATCGCCGGCCCAGTAGCCGGATGCCCTCAATGATGCCTCTTCTCCAGCCGACCCCACGGCCCATGATAACGAACGGCGCGAGCATCAGGGCGATTGCCACCGCGGCGACGGCGACGCGCAGGGCGATGTCCAGGACATCTGCGAAGGAAGTGTCGGACCAGCGACGCCACAGCCAACCATATGGAGCCAAAAGGCCGTTCACCACGACGAAGCCGACGAAGGCGACAGCGAAGACCGGCCAGTAGTGCGCCCTCCAGGACTGCCTGATGGTGGCGGTTGTGACTCGCGTCTCTACGCTGAGCATCGACCCCACCAGGGCTACGAAAACCAGGAAGTGAACTGCGACCAACAGAAGCACGCTTAGCCACGACAACGCCATGGCTGGGATAGGAGGCCCCGGGGGCTGGGATCCCGCAGGAAGCGAACGCAGCAGAAAGGGGGTGACGAGCAGCTGGATCCAGCCGTCGGCGACGCGATCTTCCTGCGCCAGAGGACTCAGAAAGTTCCTTAGCGGCCCGAAGAACAGGGCATGACTGGGCTCGTCATACTGCGCGAGCCAGCGCTCGAAGAAGCCGAGTCGTGGCCGCGTCTCGAGGGATCTCAGGTACACGTCACGCGGACTAGCCGCATACCAGCCGCGCGCCGCCATGATCTCCATGCTCAGGAGGTTCGAAAGGAAGGCGAAGCTTGCGAGGAAGACCACGGCGAGCACAAGCCCGGGGCGCCGGCGCAGTTGCCGCGCGGCGCGCACAGCGACAGCCAGTTCAGGCGCGAGGCGCCGGGCGATGGCGGCGGTGATGCGCGGGCCGGCTTCACCCGGAAGGAGGGGCTCTGCGGTCTGCCGGGGTGACTCGCTCATGTTCACTTCCCCCTGCACGGATGGTCGGTGTAGCCACGCTCTTCGGCACACGAGGAGCGCGCTCCTGCCGACATCGCTGGGCACGGCCGCGGTTCGCCTCGCCGGCCCGGCAGGGACGGATGCCCCGCGACCAGAACAAGCGGCGTGAGAATCCCGCAAAGGACGCGTCCGCCATGACCGACACACCCCAGACTGCGAGCCCGACCCGAATCCCGTTCCATCACCGCCCCAACTACAAATGGGTCATCGTGGCCATGCTGTGGTGGATGTGTTTCTTCAACTACGCCGACCGCCAGGCGATCTTCTCCCTCTTCCCTCTGCTGCAAAAAGAAATGAACCTCGATGCGGTACAGCTCGGCTGGCTCGGGTCGTCGTTCGCCCTGGTGTACGGCCTGCTGGCGCCGTTCGCGGGCAACATCGGCGACCGCTTCCGCCGCAAGAACGTCATCATCTGGGGGCTCTACGTCTGGAGCATCATCTGCCTGCTGACCGGCTTCTCGCGACGGTTCGTCCATCTGCTGTTCTTCCGCGCGGCCGAGGGCATGGGCGAGACGTTCTACTTCCCCGCGACAACGTCACTGCTGAGCGACTACCACGGCAAACGCACCCGCTCGCGTGCCCTCGGTCTCCACAACACCGGCGTCTACGTCGGCACCATCGCGGGCGGGTTCTTCGCGGGCCTCATCGGCCAGCATTACGGATGGAGGTTGTCTTTCTACGTCTTCGGCGGGCTGGGGGTCATCCTCGGCCTGGTGATCATGCGGTTCGTCGTCGAGCCGCAGCGCGGCGCCGCCGAGCGAGCGGAGCTGAGCGCCGAGGGCCAAGGTGATGCCGCCGATCAACACGCGCCGGAAGAAGCACAACCGCGCGGTGGATTCCTCTTCGCCGTCGGCGCGATGCTCGCGTACCTTGCGTGCGTCGGCGTCATGACCTACGTCGGCTATCACGTGGGCAGTGTGACTGGATTCACCTACGCCGTCGGCGGGGTCCCGATCGGCGCCGCGCTGGGGGCGCTGCCGGGGATCGCGATCGGCGTCTATGTCGCAATGTATATCATACACGGTCGGCGTGGCGTCGAGTTTTTGCGCTGGGTGTTCGGGACGCCTTCGGTGCTGGTGCTGATGCTGGTGTTCATGGGCGCCAACTTCGTCGCCCTGGTCGCGCTGTCATGGCTGCCGAAGTTCGTGTTCGACAAGTTCCATCTGCCGCTGGCGCTGGCGGCGCTGGGCGCGACGTTCCCGATCCAGGTGGCGACCATGATCGGCGCACCGATGGGCGGCTGGTTCGCGGACCTGCTTCGACGGCGCACGCCGGGCGGGCGCATGATCGTGCAGGCGCTGGCGCTCATCATCGGGGCGCCTTTCGTGTACCTGGCGGGGCTCGCGCCGGCGCTGTGGGGGTTCTTCGCGGCGCTCGTGTTCTGGGGCCTGCTCAAGGGCATGTACGACGCCAACATCTTCGCGTCGGTTTTCGATGTCGTGCCTCCGCGCATGCGCGGCACCGCCGCCGGGTTCATGAACATGGCCGGCTGGCTCGGCGCTTTCCCCGCGCCGGTGATTATCGGCATCATCGCGACGCGCCACACCCTGAGCATCGCCATCGCCTCCGCCTCGGGCGTGTACGTCGCGGCGGGGGCGCTCATGCTCATCGGCGTCGCCGCGTTCGCGAGGCGCGACGCGGCGCGGATGGAGCGCAGCCTGCTCGATATGCGGAGTTGACCCGTTGGCGCTGCCATGACTCTCAGAGCGTGTGTGAGAAGCCTATAGGGCACCACCGCCTGGGCGCGTCGAACTCCGAAACGGCGGGCGTAGGTATGCCCGCCCTACAGCAAATGCGCCCATACGCCTGATCTGAGGCCCGCCATTAACACAAATAGGCACTTCTCACACACCCTCTCAGGGAGCCGGCATTCCCCGCGCGCGGTTGGGCGCCACTGATGCAGCGGCCATCGCGCCGACGCTTTAGGTAGCATCGATGATCCAGGCTACCACGGAGGTGCACATGAAGCTGTCGTTCGTTGCTGCGACTGCCCTCGTCATTGCGGGATTGGCAAACGCGGTTTCCGCCGCACCGGAGTACAAGGCCGAGCTTGTTATCTCGAAGGTGACGCCGCGCTATCCGTCGAGCCACGCTTCGACGATCGTCGAACTGGCGAACGGAGACCTCCTGTGCGCGTGGTACGCCGGTCAGCAGGAGGGCGCTCAGGATGTCGCCGTATGGTACTCGCGCAAGACGCCGCACTCGGAGGCGTGGACCGCACCGGCCATCCTCGCGGACGATCCGAAACACCCCGAGGGCAACCCGGTGCTGTTCGCGGATTCGGGCGGGCGCGTGTGGCTCTTCTACGTCACCATGTACGGGAACGATTGGGAGACCTGCAAGGTCAAATGCAAGTGGTCGGACGACAGAGGGCAGACGTGGAGCGCGACGCGCATCCTGCGCGACGAGCTGGGCTGGATGCCGCGCAACAAGCCGATCGTCATCGACAACGGCGACTGGCTGTTGCCGATCTACGACGAGCGGGTGTGGACCTCGCGCGTGATGATCTCGACCAACCGCGGGCGGAGCTGGTCCGATTCCGCGGAGATCATCGCGCCCGGTCGGTCGGGGAACATCCAGCCGACGCTGGCGCAGCTCTCAGACGGCAGCATCCTGGCGCTAATGCGGCGAGGGGACGCGCCCGAGCGCATCTGGCAATCGCGGTCGCGCGACCGCGGGCGGACGTGGAGCGAGCCGGTGACGACCGACCTGCCGAATCCGAACGCGGCGGTGGACATGGTGCGCTTGACGAACGGCCACCTGGTGCTCGCGTTCAACAACACCACGCACGACCGCACGCCGCTGACCCTCGCGGTCTCGACCGACGAGGGCAAGACGTGGGCCGTCAAACGCGATCTCGAGGCCGGCCCCGGCGAGTTCTCGTACCCCGCCATCATCCACGCTCGCGACGGCACGATCCACGTCACCTACACCTACAACCGCGTGAACATCAAGCATGCTGCGTTGAACGAGGAGTGGATTACGGCGGCGGAGTAGGCGCCCAGAACCTATTGGGCGGCAGCCTGCGTGGACGGAAGCGTCACCCGCGCACCCAACGAGGTTCGCACATTAGAGTGACAGGCCCATCCGGCGTAGGGGCCTCCCGAACGAACCTGGTGACACTCCGTGTCACTCCGGAGTCGCGCTCCGCGCAACCAATGTCCGGAAGAGTCTTGGCGCGGCCAAGGCCGCGCTCCGGAAATGCGCCTCCGGCGCATTCATTGGCGCGGCCAAGGCCGCCCTTCAGGACCCCGAGGGGCCCCTCAGGGTCCGAGGGGCGCTCCGGAAAGGCGCCCTTGGCGCCTTGCGGTATCAGCGCAGTATTGCGCTACTACACGAAACTCCATAAGTTGAACCTGCCCCGAAGGAGCGGCGTGGAGCATGACGCCCTGGCGCATTCTGCGCAAGAGCTTTGTGGTAGCGGTCCTTGTGGCCACGGCCTGGCAGGCGCGTGCCCAGGCGTCGCAGGGCGCCACCGTTGCGCCGTTCGCTAAGTCACCTGTCATTGACGGCAAGATCGAGCCGGGCGAGTGGGATGGCGCCGTCCGCGTCACCGGCTTCCAGAGCATCTCCGACCACCTCATGGACCCCCGCATGGCGACGGCCTACTGCGGCTTCACCGAGGAGGCGCTTTACATCGCCGTGACGAGCGAGATCGCGCCCACCGGGCCCTTCGTCAGCGCCAAGAACCGAGACGCGGATCTGATCTGGGACGACGGCATCGAGATCTGGCTCGATCCGAACCGCGACACTCGCGGCGCAAGCGAAGGCGACGCGGCCTTCTACCAGTTCATCGGGAACCCCGCCGGCATCATTGAGGACGTGAGGTTCGAGGGGGCAAAGGGCGCGCCGGACAAAGGCTGGAACGGGCGTTGGCAGTTCGCGAACGGGGTGGATCGCAAGGCCGGAGTGTGGACCGCGGAGATCAGCATCCCATTCACCGACTTCGGATGGAAAGCCGGCGCCGCTATCGGCCGTTCCATCGGCGTGCTCATCGCCCGCAACTACAAGGCGCCGTGGAACCAGGTCACATGGTTCCCGCACACGGGCGCGTTCACGAGCTGGCTCGAGTACCCGCGCATCTACCTGACCGCGGAGGCGCCATCGGTGCAGATCGAATCCCTGGGCGCGAACGTCTTCTCGGGCGAACTGCAACTCGGGGCGCGCGTGTGGGACCCCGGCCCTGCGCGGCAGACTGCGGTCAAGTTGCTCGTCACGTCGTCCGACATGCCGGAGTTGAAAGATGAGCGCGTGCTCGACCTGCCCGCCCAGAGCTCGGCCGCGTACGCGTTCGATGTCCCGAAAGGGCGGTTGCACGAAGCCGCCCAGCACAGTCTTTCATTCACCGTGGAGAACGCCCAGGACCATGAGCAATACCTCAACTGGGGGCTGAAGTGGACCAACGTCTCCGACACCATGAAACGCGTGGGCAGCGGGAAGAAGTGGGACGTGCGCACCGGTCCGCATCCCGACGCGGCAGTGCAGGTCGCGTACTATCCCTCATACCGGTTCGTGCGCGTGAAAGTGGACACGGACGAACTGGGGCCCAAGGCCGACCGCATTAAGCAGGCGGCGGTCACCATCGCCACCCAATCCGGCGCAGTATTGGCGCGCGGCAACATGCGATGGAGGAGGGCGCCGGCCATCAAGGAATTCCGCGTGCCCGATCTCGCGAACGGCCGCTATGCGGTGACGGTGACCCTGACGGGCTACGACCAGCCCTTCGTGCGTACGTTCACGCGCAAGCATTTCCGGTGGGAGGGCAACAAGCTCGGGATCAGTGATAAGGTATATCCGCCGTTTGAGCCGATCCGGCTTCAGGGCAGAGACCTCCACGTGGTGCTGCGCCGGTACCGCACTGACGGCCTCGGGCTGTGGAGTTCGGTTGCCAGCGAGGGCCGCGAACTGCTCGCCGCGCCGATGGTGTTACGCGCGGACGGGAAAGCCCTGGCCGGCAGCGGCCGCTTCGCGGTCAAGCGCCCCGACCGCGTCGTTTATGAAGGAAGCGCCGCCGCGCCGGGCGCAACCCTGAAGACCCGCTGCACCACGGAGTACGACGGCTGCATGAAGGTGGAACTGACGCTGGCGCCCGGCAAAGCCCGGCGCGCACTGAAGTCTCTCACACTCGAGATTCCGCTGTTGGCCATTGAGGCGCCGCTGTGGCACTGCTGCACGACGGGCCTAAGGACTAACCCGGCAGGCAGCGTCCCGCCGGGCGAGGGCGATGTGTGGGACAGTCGCACGTTCCCTGACGGCGAGTGGTACGGCAACTTCAAGCCGTACCTATGGCTCGGCGGCGAGGAGCGGGGCTTGTGCTGGTTCGCCGATAACGATCGCGGCTGGGTGCTCGACGTGAAGAAGGACGCGCAGGCTCCGTGCCTGGTGCTGCACCGCGAACAAGGCGTCCTGACCCTCCGCGTGTACCTGGTGCAGAAGCCGGTCGTCATCACGCGGCCGCGGCGGATCGTCTTCGGGCTCATGGCCACTCCGGCCAAGCCGATGCGCAAGGACTGGCGGGCGATCACCTTCGCATGGGACCGCAAGGGCTTGCCCGCCATCCACTGGATGGGGTCGGAATACTGGGGCGCGGACACCGACTTCTCTTCCAAGTACCCGCGCAACGGCGACTTGAGCGTCCTGGACGCGATCCGCGACGCACGGCGCGGCAAACCGGTAGACGTGCCCGCGTTCATCGCTCGCTTTGCGGCGCGCAACTTCAAGCCGCACATGCCCCTCGGTTCGAAATCCAAGGACGAGGTACTCCGACTGCTCCGGGTCGCGATGAACACGGCCTCGGGCGCGCCGCCCGGCAGCTACCTCTGCGCTTACTGGGAGGAGTTCCACACGACGAACCCGCTACACGAGGAAGTCGCCACCTTCAAGAACGAATGGTCGGGCACATTCGACTTCGGGAGCACCGGCGCGCTCGTCCCAAGCTATCGCGACTTCGCGTGCTGGTACGGCGCGCAATTCGTGAAGCGCGGCATCGGGCTCTACCTCGACAACGCCTTCCCCAAGCGCGCCTACGATCCGGTGACGTCATCGGCCTATCGGCTGCCGAACGGCGAGATCCAACCCTCTGCCGGCATGTGGGCGCACCGCGAATACCTCAAGCGGCTCTGGATCATCCATCAGGAGCTCGGCCCCAAGGACATCATGCCGTTGATGATGATTCACATGACGAACACCCACATCGTCCCGTACATGGTGTGGAACGAAGCGAATCTCGACCTCGAGTGGTTCTATGGCCCCGAGCCGGCGCAGTCGAAGTACGCGGCGGACCTGCTGCGCGCAGAGTCGCTCGGCAGGCAGTCCGGGAACAGCCCGCTGGCGCTCGCGCGCACAGAGGGGGACATCGGCGACCGCACCCGTTTTGGCGCGCTCATGGTGCACGAGATCAAGCCGGAGCCGTACGGCGGCGGACGCATCGGCCGCGCGCTTCTCGATAAGCTCTACGATTTCGGCTACGGCCAAACGGACTGCCGGGTCTATAACTACTGGCAGAGAGACTGCCCGGTCGCGCCCGATGACAATCGGGTCAAGTGGCTGCTCCTGAGGCAGGGGGACGAAGCGCTGCTGCTCCTGTGCACGTGGAATCCGAAGCCTGAGACGGCAACTCTGTCATTCGACGCGAGGACGCTCGAGATCACGCCGACGCAGGCCCGCGATGAAGAGAGCGGCGGGGCGTTGGCGTTCGACGGCCGCGCCAGGCTCGTCATACCGATGGATGGCTACGGCGTGCGCCTGCTGCGATTGAGATGACGCGCCAACGGACCGGACCGGCAAACGGCGGCTGATAGAGCGACCCGCCCCCCGCCTCATTGTGAGCTCTCCCGCGCTGGCCACCGCCCCGAGGGATCGGCGCAGGAACCTCTGTTTGGCCCAGCGAAACCACCCACGCGGCCTGATCGCCCTTGCAGCCTTCGCGCGGCCCACAGCCGGAGTTGAGCGTGCGTGGGCGTCCCACCGACGCTGGCTTGCGGAACGGCGGCAGAGGGCTGCCGAGATATCGAGGTGCACAAGATGAGGGTGCTGATTCCGGTGACCGCAATCGCGATGATCTACGGGTCGTTGCTCAGCGCGGCCGCAGCGGGCTCCGACGCGACGCGGAGCGTGGCGATGGCTTCCGCTGCGAGCGGCACGGTAGCGAAGTGGCACCACCCGCTCTACCTGGGCAATGACGGCTACTGGCGCCGGCGGGTGGCGGTCACCGTGCGCAGTGACATGGATCGTCCTGCCGCGGGCGACCCGGTGGAGCTGCGCATCGGCCATGACGCGGGCGAGGCCGACCTGGTTGGGGCTTTCGCTCAGGCCATCCGGGTGTGTGACGCGAAGGGCGTGGAAATGCTGTACCGCATCCTGGGGCCGAACCGTGAGGCATTCACCAGAGGCCCGATACCGGCGGGCAGCAGTATCCTCCTTCCAGTCGAATGCGCGCCGAAGCAGGCGGTGACCTACTACGTATACTTCGATAACCCGACAGCGTGGGAGGTGCCGGATTTCCTCCAGCAAGCGCCGGCCGGCCAGAAGCCGCCCGAGCCGTCAAAGCTCACTGCGAGCGCGGCGCCGCCGGAGACAGCAGACCTGCGTGAGATCGGCGCCGGCGCGCAGTGGTACGACGACAATCCGGCGGATGATCTCCAGTGGGAGTACCGCGTGCCGCTGCGAGCCTTGAACGCATCAGACGCGCCCCAGGCGGCGCTCGTGCAGGTGGACTTGTCGCGGGTGCTCTACGGCTTCAGCGGCCGTGTGAACCGCAATGCCGTTCGCGTGACCGACGGCGCGCACGTCCTGCCGCACATCATCCTCGACGATTCGCTGCTATTCCAGGGCGACGTGCCGGCGCGAACCATGCGAACCTACTACGCATACTTCTCCCTCGACAAGCGCATCTCGTCCTCGCCCGACACGGGCTACGCCAGCCTCGTCGCGGGCCCATGTAATGTCGTACGCAATCCCGGTTTCGAGGCCGGCGATCCCGTGCCGGCTGAATGGAGATCGAGCGGAGATGTCGCCTCCCAAGGAACGGAGGTTGGCCTGGACACGCCCGCGTTGTTCGGTGAGCATTGTGCTCGGATTCGCATCCCACAGGACGCCGCCAAGGCGGGCACCGGTTGGCAGCAGCGGGTGGCGGTGTCGCCCGGCAGGACCTATCTCTACGCGACGTGGGCCAAGTGTCAAGACGTTCGCGAGGCGCCGGTGCGGATTCGCGCCGATTACTCCTACGCCGCGGGCGCGGCGTCCAAGACATCCCAGTCAATCGTGGCGGACACATCGATCACCGGTACGCAAGACTGGACCCTCATGTATGGCTTGTTCGAGATCCCTGGCGATGTCGTCGGCCTCGACCTGCGCCTGGCGCTGATGAGCGCCGGAACCGCGTGGTACGACGGTGTGCTGGTGGCGGAGGTGGCCGGCGGCGTGGCCGGGCGGGTCGAGTACCGGCCCCAGAGCGATGCAGGGCAGGTCGTGATGTGGCCCGTCAATGCGGTAGTCAAGGTGTTCCAGGACGACGGGCCGCCGCGGGCAATCCCCCCGGCGCGGATCTCGGCGGCGCGCAATGAAAGCGAGCCCCTGCAACTGGCGGTGCGCAGCGGGAAGCGTCTCGAGGGTGTCACGGTCGAAGTCGACGCCCCCGCCAATCCGCACGGAGATGCGCTGCGCGATATTGAGGTCGAGATCGTCGGCTACGTCCCGATCGACCACCGGACCGCCTATTTCCAGGACAAGAGCCCGGCGTGGCACCGCAGGTACCCCAAGCAGGCGGGCTCGGGCGACGGCTGGCCCGGCATGTGGCCGGATCCGCTGCTTCCCCGCAACACCTTTGCCCTCGCCCCCGACACGACCCAGCCGATCTGGGTGACGGTGAGGGTTCCGAAGACGACGTCGGCGGGAGACTACGCCGGCACGGTGCGGCTGCTGAGTCGGGGCGCCGCCGTGGCCCAGATCCCCTTCACGGTCCATGTGTGGGGATTCGAGTTGCCCGACGAAGCCCATGTTGCCGCGGTCTACGACCTGAGGCTGGGCAGCCAATGGGACCGTCCCGGCAAGACTCGCCAGCAGACCTATCTGGAGTTCTGCCGGTTCATGGCCGAGCATCGTCTCTGCCCGGACGCGGTTCAACCCGACCCGGTCATCAAGTACGAGAACGGCAAGGTAAACGCCGACTTCACCGAGTTTGACCGCGTCGCGCAATACTACTTCGATACGCTCAGGCTGCCGCACACCTACTCCCCCGGGTGCTTCTACGGCTTCGGCTGGGGCCACCCCGTCGGCACGATGTTCGGCGAGAAGCCTTATGACGGCGACTATCCCTACGACAAGGTGGATCGCGCCAAGCTGCGTCCGGAATTCAAGCGCGCGTACCAAGCGTGCCTTAAGGTTTACTGGGATCACATGAAGGTAAAGGGCTGGGCGGATCGCTGCAAGCTATACCTCTCCGACGAGCCGTATCCGCTGACCCCGATCCGCGACCAGATGAAAGCGCTCTGCGACATGATCCACGAGGTCGATCCGGCGATTCCCGTTTACGCCAGCACGCTGACCTACCGGCCGTACTGGAAGGGGTACCTGGACATCTGGGGGGTCTTGCAGGCCGGCCAAGCATCGCAGCAGGATATGGCCGAGATCCACTCCGCCGGCGAGCGCTTGTGGTACACCACCGATGGGCAGCTGTGCAGCGACACGCCGTACTGCGCCATCGAGCGCCTGCTGCCCCACTACTGCTTCAGGTACGGCGCGGAGGCCTACGAGTTCTGGGGCATTTCGTGGCTGACCTACGACCCCTACCGCTTCGGCTGGCATTCGTACATCGACCAAAGCATGTCGCCGGGCGAGCAGATATGGATTCGCTATCCCAATGGCGACGGCTACCTCGCCTATCCCGGCGGTCCCGTGGGCCACGATGGGCCGGTCAGTTCGGTGCGGCTCGAGCAGGCGCGCGAGGGCGTGGAGGACTATGAGTACCTCTATCGGCTGCGGCAGTTGATGGCTGAGGCAAGAGCGGCGGGGAAAGACGTCGCCCAAGGCGAGAGAGCCTTGCGCGCCCAGTCCCGCCTGGTGGACATCCCTAATGCCGGCGGGCGGTTCTCCTCGCAGATACTTCGCGATCCCGACGCCGTCCTGCGCCTGAAAGAGGCGGTCGCAAGGGCGATTGAGCACCTCAGCCGGCCGCAGTGACGGCGGCAGCCCAACACACCGCCTCTACCTAGCGGCCACAGTCAATGCTTCCTCGGTATCCGGCTGCGAGGGGCCGTGGCGTGACCGTAGGGGAGCCCCTCCGCGGGCTCCCGAAGAGTCTGACCTACGGTGGCGGGCCCAGCACCCGCCTTGCATTCTCATGGAAGATGAGCCGCCGCTCGTCATCGTTGAGCGGCAGCGCGCGGATGCTGGTCAGCGCCTCCGCCTGATCCGCCCACGGCGAATCGGTGCCGAAGAGAATGCGTTGCGCGCCGTGCCCGCGCACGATGTCGACGAATCGCTGCGTCCCCAGCTTGTGCAGGCAGAACGCAGTGTCGAGATAAAGCTCGCGGCCGACGAGGAACTCCCAGACTTCGTCCCATTGCAGATAGCTGCCCATGTGCGCCGCAATGACGGTCAGCCCCGGAAAGGCGTCGAGCACGCGCGCGATGCGGCCCGGCGTCGCGCGGATCTGCGGCAGCGCCTTGATCTCGTTGCCGGCGTGAAAGAAGACGATCATGCCGGCGGCGCGCAGGGCATCATAGACCGGAAACATGCGCTCATCGTCAGGGTTGAAGTCCTGGAACTCGGAATGGAACTTGACGCCGCGGATGCCCAGGTCCCTCATCCGGGCAACCTCGGCGATCGGGTCGTCCATACCGGGGTGGAGGGAACCGAAGATGGTCAGATCAGCGCTGGCACTTGCCGCCGCGCCTCGACCTCGCTCGGGGTTGCTCTGCTCGCGAGCAGCCCAATCGGTGATGGAGAGCACCTGCGCGGGCGAGGTCGCGACCGGCAGAACGACGCAGTGCCCGATGCCCGCCGCGGACATTGAGTGCCTGAGGCCGGGCAGCGTCGCGTCGCTGAAGCTCGGCACCTCATAGGTGCCTTCGAGCGCCGCCATCGCCTTCGCGGCCACGCGGTCGGGGAAGGCGTGGGTATGGAAATCGACGACTGCCGTCTCGGTCATGGTCGCGAGAACCTGGCTGGGCGGTCGCGCCTCACGGGCGCGGCATTCGGCTGACTTGGTGGATGAACTGGCTCAGCACCGCGCCCACAAAGACGGCCGCTATCACTCCCGCTACGACGCCGACCGCGCCGGTGATGATGCCGGCGATGGCGAACGGCCGGCTTGCGTCGCGCACGGCTTGGGGGGCGCCCGAAGAGTAGATCGCGAGCAGGCCCAACACCAGCCCCGGGACGCTGAGTAACAGGCTGACACCCGGAGCGGCGCAGCACAGCACGAGGCCGATGATGCCGCACACCAGCGACGCGATGGCGATGCCGCTGGGACCGGCGTGCACCGGCGCATACTGCGGCGGCGGGGGCGGCACCGGTTGTGCGGGCGCCGGCGCCGGAGGCCCCGGCTGAGGCGGACCGCTGGGTGCGGGCGGCGGCGTCTCGGGCGGCTGCGGGGCCTGCGCTAGTTGCTCGCCGGCGGGCACTTGCGCGAGCTTGGCCGCGTGCTCCGGGCAGTACGGCCGTCCATCGTGATACGTGATGCATTCCGGGCAGAACTGCCGCGCGCACTCGACGCACATGAGGTCGCCCTCGCGGTCAGGGTGATTCGGGCATTTCATCGCTTCGGCTCCTTAGACTCTCCCACAAGACCCGTACCTCTGGCGATGTGATTCTGAGCCAAGCGAAGAATCTTGGTCTCGCTTGACCCCTACCAAGACCCTTCGCTGACGCTCAGGGTGACATCATACGGCGGGGTTGTGTTAGACCCAGATTATGCATAAGGTGCCGGCACCCAGGCATTGGGCGCGGGGTCGTTTATCCCGAGCGCCCTTCAGGACCCCGAATGGGGCCCTTCAGGGTCCCAGAGGGGAAGTCGAGGGGCTGACCCCGCGAAACGCGGCCTTTAGCGCGGCGTAGCCGCGCTCCGGAGCGGCGCCGTGCGCCGCACAGAGGCCGCGCCCGATCCA
>Ga0315282_10007103_pt1 | contig 18518 bp, 17 predicted proteins | sample YL17G07_20_MG_FD_203693 | JGI IMG/M metagenome (GOLD analysis project Ga0315282, IMG submission 203693) | Sediment microbial communities from Yellowstone Lake, YNP, Wyoming, USA - YL17G07_20 | ecosystem: Environmental > Aquatic > Freshwater > Lake > Sediment | place: USA: Wyoming | collected...
TAGGTTGCGCAACCCGATAAAAATACTACTAATAGAACTAACAATATTGTCTTTTTCATCCTGTGCTCCCTTTTCAATGAGCCCACAACTTACGGAACGAAAGTGTTCGTAAGTTGTTTGGGCGAATTAATCCCCCTGCTTTCTTATGAAAGCAAGAAGGAAGGATAAGTTCGCACTGATAAGTTATGTCGCCTGCCTTTTTAATAGAAGACTCCATAACTTATGTGCTCACTTACTTAATCAAAGCTAAAGCTTCGCTACGGGTCTTTTCGTTTTCTTTAAATATACCTCTTACCGCGGAAGTAACGGTTAATGTCCCGGGTTTTTTAATGCCACGCATGGACATACACATGTGTTCTGCTTCAATAATTACCATACAGCCTTGAGGTTTAAGTTTTGACATTATAATCTCGGCAATTTGAGTAGTAAGCCTTTCCTGAACCTGTGGCCGTTTTGATAAAATATCTACCACGCGGGCTAATTTGCTTAATCCTGTGACTCGGCCTCCTTTAGGGATATAAGCAATGTGGGCCTTGCCCAGAAAAGGAAGCAGATGATGCTCGCAGATGCTATATAGCGGTATCCCTTTTAACAAGATTATCTCTGCATGTTTCTGGCCTAAAACTACTTCCAGCTCTTTTTGGGGGTCCTGTTTCATACCCGAGAATATCTCTTCATACATTTCTGCCACGCGCGCAGGGGTATTTAAAATATCCTTTCTTTTCGGGTCTTCGCCTATTGCCTGTAATATCTCTCTAACTGCTTTTTCGATTTTTTTCTTATCCATTTTACCTCCGGTTATTTACCGATGCAGAATTCCGAAAATATCTTATCTAATAAATCTTCTGAAAACCTCTCGCCCAATATATCGTCCAGATACCCAAGTGCGTCCTTAATATCCTGGGCCACAAACTCTAATGATAACTTATTATCCAAGGAATTAATGGCTTCGGCAATAAATTTTTGCGTTTTTTTAATTGCCTCGATATGCCGAAGATTGCTGACCATTATCGGCTCCGAATGGCTAATCTTGCCGTTATAGACTAAATTTGCAATTGTGGATTCAAGTAAATCTATATTCTTAAGTTTTTTTGCAGATATATTAATAACCCGGCTAAATCTTCTCTGAATCTTATCCTCTTCGATCTTTTGTTTTAAATCTATTTTATTTATAATGGCGAGGGTATTTTTTCTTTTTATTTTTCTCATGAGGACTTCATCCTCTTTAGTAAGCCTTTTGCTGCCATCAAATAATAAAATTACTAAATCCGCTAAACTAATATGTCTCTTTGAACGCTGAACCGCTTTCTTTTCTATTAAATCCCGCGGTTCAATAATCCCGGCGGTATCTACAATCCTTATCGGGATACCTTTTATATCGATAATTTCTTCAATCGTATCTCGCGTTGTGCCGGCAAGCGGCGTAACAATAGAGCGTTCCTGTTTTAAAAGGGCATTTAAAAGCGAAGATTTCCCTACGTTGGGTTTACCGCAGATTACTACATTTATACCCTCGCGAAAAATTCTACCTTGCCTTGAAGTATCGAGAATATCTTTTAGTTCATTATTTATAGCGTCTAATTTTTGTGAGACTTCTTTTGAATTGATGCCGCTAATTTCTTCTTCAGGAAAATCTATCTTTGCCTCTAACAGCGAAAGTATATCTAATAGAACCTTCCTAGTCTTATTTATCTGGTCAGATAAAGCGCCGCGTAATTGTTCAACACTTATCTTTAAAGCAGAATCTGTCTTGGCGCGAATGATATCTAAAACTGCTTCAGCCTGTGCTAAATCAATCCTTCCGTTTAAGAATGCGCGTTTGGTAAATTCTCCAGGTTCAGCCAGCCGGCAGCCATTTTCTAAAACTAAATCTAAAACTTCCCGCAAGGCTATAATACCTCCGTGGCAATTTATCTCTACAATATCTTCTTTGGTATAAGATTTAGGCGCACGCATTACAGTTAAGATTACTTCATCAATAATTTTTGGTCCTGCAGTCACCCATCCGTAATGCGTAGTGTAAGTCTTAAAGCCTGAGGGTTTTTTCTTGTCGCGAGAAACAAAAATTCTATCCGCAATAACTAACGCACCTTTCCCGCTTATACGTACAATACCAATACCCGACTCTCCAACACCTGTAGCAATTGCTGCGATAGTATCATTAATATCGTATCTTAACATTTTTAATAAGCAGACAATTTATGGAGCACGAAGTGCGATATAAATTGTAGGCCGAAGGCCGTCTGCGAATTAAACCCTTTACATTTCGACGCATTTCTTCGAAACAAAATGTCAAGGGTCAAATTCAGCCCGCACTTTTGAATAAGGTGCGGAATTCGCCTACTACGAATAATGAACCGCAAACCAAGATTAAGTCTTCTTTTTTAGCAAGATGGTAAGCAAGCTCCTTTGCTTCTTTGACATTATCCGTTATATGCACTTCTTTGCCGTTAAAATATTTAACTAAAGACTCAGGCTCTGTAGCGCGAAGATTGTCAGCCTTGGTTAAAACAATCTCGTCTGCTAAATCATAAGTTTCACTGCATATTCCCTCTATATCTTTATCGCTAGAAATGCCTAAGACAAGAATCAATCTCTTATATTTTCCGCCTTTTCCGCCTACGGCGGATTCGGCGGAAAAGTTTTCTTTAATTGCCTCTTTTAATGCCCTCGTTGAGGCGATATTTTGTGCACCGTCTAACACAATCAAAGGGTTACTAGATACAACCTCGCATCTTCCTGGCCAGACGGTATTATAAAGACCGCCTCTTACGGCATCGATATCCACATTTATATTATGTAATCTTAATGTTTCAATTACCCCCATAGCCACTGCAGCATTTATTAATTGATGTTTTCCTGGAAGCCTTATCTTTAAATCAGGGTATTTATCAAATATGCCTCTGACATCAAATCCAGATTTCTTTATATCGTAGAATATGTCTTTATCGACTTCATATAGCCTAGACCCCACTTCAAAACAGCGAGCTCTAATAACCTGTCTAGCTTCTTCCTCCTGCGGTGCGCTAATTACAACTGACCCTTTATTCTTGATTATTCCTGTTTTCTCAGCAGTAATCTCTCTTAAGGTTGAGCCTAGTTTTTGCGTGTGCTCGTAACTTATGGGAGTTATGGCCACAGTTAAAGGATTAACTACATTAGTAGCGTCTAATCTACCGCCCAGCCCGGTTTCTAAAACTGCAAAGTCAACTTTTTCTTCTTTAAAATAAACAAAGGCCAAAGATGTATAGACCTCAAAGAAAGAAAGCGGGCCGTATTCTGATTTCTTATCGTAGTCTTCTATTACCGGTTTTAGTTTTTCAATTAAATCCGTTAGTTCTTCTTGAGAAACCATCCCCTCAAAATCGGTTTTCGGTATTCGGTTGTCGGTTCTTGGATTTAAGATTCTAATTCTTTCTCTAAAATCTGATAAATGGGGAGAAGTGTATAAGCCGACTCTGTAGCCAGCCTGCCTTAATATATAGGCGACAAAAACACAGGTTGAGCCCTTGCCTTTTGTACCTGCGATGTGTAGGCACTTTAAGCTATCCTGGGGATTATCTATTGTTGCCAAAAAATTCTTAACCCGTTCCAACCTGAAGGATTCCTTATAAGGATAAACCGGAATCTTCTCGTAGTTGATAAAAGATTCTAAGTATTGGACGGTTTCTGGGTAGGTCATTATCCGTTAGGCTCGTTAATCCCATTATGCTCGTTAGGCTCGTTATAACGGACTAAACGGGCTAAACGAACCAAACGAGCTAAACGGTTTAATGTTTGAAGTGCCTGATTCCTGTGAAGACCATCGCGATTTTATATTTATCGCAAGCCTTGATTACTTCTTCGTCGGATATTGAGCCGCCAGGCTGGATTATAGCTTTTATGCCTGCTTTCGCTGCTTCTATAACGGCATCGGCTTTTGGAAAAAATGCATCGGAGGCTAAATAAGAATTTTTGCTTAAAGCACCTGCTTTAATCTTGGCAATCTTTACTGAGTCAACTCTGGACATCTGGCCTGCACCAATGCCCACAGTCTTTGTACCGCGGGTTAAAACAATGGCATTGGATTTAACGTGCTTGGCCACTTTCCAGCCAAAAATAAGGCTCTCTAACTCTTTTTTGGTCGGCTTCTTTTTGGTGGCCACTTTAAGATTATTTACATCCAGCGTCTCTAAATCTCTATCCTGAAGTAACAGCCCGCCGCTTACACGTTTCAATTCAGGTTCATTTATCGGCTCAATATCATCCAGTTCTAATAAACGCAGGTTCTTTTTATCTTTAAACAAATCCTGTACCCCTTTATCAAAGCCCAAGGCAATGATGCACTCTAAAAAACCGCTTTTCGCAATAACTTTGGCGGTTTTAAGGTCGATTTTTCTATTCAATGCCACTATACCGCCAAATGCAGAAAGCGGGTCGCATTTATAGGCTGCGAGATATGCCTTATCCAAAGTCTCATCTTCTGCCACGCCACAGGGATTGTTGTGTTTTACAACCGCCACTGCGGGCTTACTAAATTCTCGCACTAATTCCCAAGCGCTATTTAAGTCTAAGATATTATTAAAAGACAGTTCTTTACCCTGTAACTGCTTTAGATTTATCAATCCGCGGCCCTTGCCTCTTTCTTTATAAAATGCCGCTTTCTGATGGGGATTTTCACCGTATCTTAAATCCTGGATTTTTTCAAAATATAAATTCAATTCTTGCGGGAATCCCGATGATTCTGGTTGGACCTTAAAATAATTTTTTAAATAATTATGTATGGCGTTGTCATAACGGCAGGTCAAAGCAAAAACCTCTACAGCGAGCTCGCGCATTAAATCGCCAGATAAAGCACCGTCGTTTTTCTTCAATTCATCGATAACCCGGCTGTAGTGGCACGGGTCGCATATAACCGCTACATCCTTATGGTTCTTGGCGGCAGAACGTAACATTGACGGCCCGCCGATATCGATATTTTCAATAGCCTCTTCTATTGTAACGTTTGGTTTCTGCGTTGTTTTCTCGAATGGATAAAGATTTACTACCACCATATCTATAAGGCCGATATCATGGTCTTTCAGGCTTTGCATGTGTTTAGGGTTGTCTCTTAAGGCAAGTAAACCGCCGTGTATCTTGGGATGTAAAGTCTTGACCCTACCATCGAGCATCTCAGGAAAACCCGTGTATTCGGATACTTCTTTTACCGGTATATTATTATCCCTGAGTAATTTTGCTGTTCCGCCCGTAGAAAGTATCTGGACCCCTAATTTGTTTAATTCCCTGGCAAAATCTACCAGTCCTGCTTTATCGGATACGCTAATCAATGCACGTTTAATTCTGGCCATCTTAATTTCTCCTTAAATGAGCATATAACTTATGGAGCGATAGTCTTAATTTACTCCGACATAAGTTATTTGTGCGAATTTAATCCCCCCTGCTTTCTTGCGAAAGCAAGAAGGAAGGATAAGTTCAGACTTATAAGTTATGTCGTTTATATTACCTTTAATATAAGTCTCCATAACTTATGGCCTCACTTATTTATTAAAACGGAAATTAACTAAGTCTGCGTCTTGTATCACATAGTCTTTTTGCTCTAAATGTAATTTTCCCTGTTGTTTGGCGCCGACTTCGCCACCTGCCTGGATAAAATCAGAGAAACTGATAATTTCCGCCCGGATAAAACCCCTCTGGATATCAGAATGTATTAAGCCTGCTGCCTCCCAAGCAGTAGTGCTTTGTTTAATTAGCCATGCGCGCGTTTCTTTCCCGCCCGTAGTAGTAAAAAAACTGATAAAGCCACTTTCTTTAAGCACTCTTGCCAATAAATTATCCGGGTCATTTAGTTCTTGTTTTTCTGCCACTATAATTGGTTTATTAGTCAATAATCCGAAGCCCGCTATTGCTTGTTTTTCTTCGGGGCTTAAGCCTGCATTAAAAATAAGTTCTTCTTTTTCTAAAATAAGTTTTAATTTATTCAATAACATCTTTTCTTTTTCTTCTTCGGTACGGCTTAAGCGCGTTTCTACAAATTCCAAATCTTTTAAAATTAAATCTATCCGCGAGTCACTCAATACCAATATCGCATCAGCCTCTAATGCAGCATCTTGGCCCACTAACTCAACTTGGACATATGTTTTCTTTTTGGCTTTTACTAAGTTATCTACCTCGTCGAGGCGCTGGTCTTTAATATTATGTTTACCCAGGGGCAAATCAGGAATAGAAAATATACCTATCTTCATTATTAATGAGCCCACAACTTACGCAACAGCCAGTGAACGTAAGTTGTTCGGGCGAATTAATCCCCCCTCTTGCTTTCGCAAGAAAGCAGGGGGGATAAGTTCGGACTTATAAGTTATGTCGCTCACATTTATTATTAATATAAGGCTCCATAACTTATGTCCTCACTTATTGTTCTTCTTGTTTCTTGGTGGCTTGGTATTGATTTATAATATTCAAGGCAATCTTATGGGGAACCTCTTCGTAATGTGAGAAACGCATAGTATGCATCCCTCTACCACCGGTGATAGAACGCAGGTCATTGGCGTAGGTAAACATCTCAGCTAAAGGGACTTTGGCCTTAACAATCTGAGATTTGCCTTTCACATCCATACCCATAATGCGGCCGCGACGGGAATTTAAATCTCCCGAGATTGCACCCAGATATTCTTCAGGGATGATTACCTCAACATCCATTATGGGTTCCAACAATACAGGCCCTGCTTCCAAGACTGCTTTTCTTAAAGCCATTGAACCGGCTATCTGAAAAGCCATATCCGAGGAGTCAACTTCGTGGTAAGAACCGTCCACCAGCCGCACGCGTATATCCACTATCGGGTAGCCCGCTACCGCCCCCTCTAAACAGGCCTGCACTACGCCTTTTTCCACTGCCGGAATAAAATTCTTAGGGATGGCGCCACCGAAAATCTTATCTATGAACTCAAAACCTTTGCCTTTTTCTAAGGGTTCAACCTGAATCCAGACATCACCGTATTGACCGCGGCCGCCGGATTGACGTTTATATTTACCTTGTATTTTAGCAGTTTTTGTAATTGTCTCTTTGTAGGAAACCTTGGGAGTGCCTAATTCTACCTCAACATTAAATCTTTTCTTCATACGGCCCACCATTACACCCAGATGCAAATCGCCCAAACCCGATATAATTAATTCCTTAGTCTGCGGGTCATGGGTTGCTTTAAATGTAGGGTCTTCGGAGGCCAGCTTGCTAAGGGCGCCGGAAATCTTATCTTCATCCTGACGCGACTTCGGTTTCACTGATGCAGATATGGCGGGTTCCGGAAAAACAATCGGATCAAATAGAACCTGATTCTTCTCATCGCAAAGAGAATCAGAGGTAAGGGTCTCTTTCAATTTGGCAATAGCTATAATATCGCCGCAAGAAGCAGATTCAACGGACCTTTGCTCTTTACCTTGTAAAAGAAAGATCTGCCCGATCCTTTCTTTTGTTTTTTTATTCACATTATAAAAGCTTGTATTTGGCGCCAGTGTGCCTGAAAAAATGCGCAGACACGTTAATTGCCCAACGTAAGGGTCGGATATGCTTTTAAATACAAACGCGCTGAAAGGCCCGTCTTCCTTAAATACAATCTCTTTTTTATTCTCGGGATTTAAAGGGTCCCGGGCTTCTACTTTTGACCTTTCTAGAGGAGATGGTAAATAGGCAATAATTGCATTTAATAATTCTTCTGGGGCTTTGTCGTTCAGGCTGGGGCCCGATATTATGGGAAATATATTGCGCTTGATTACTGCCTGGCGTAAACCACGGTTCAATTCTTCGGGAGAGAGCTTTGCGCCTTCCAAATATTTCTCCAGAAGCTTATCATCGCTTTCCGCAATAGTCTCAACTAAATCCGGCGCATCTGGTGCGGTTACGATGACGGCTTTCTTAGAAAGCCTATTTTTTATATCTGCCACGACATTATTAACATCAACACCTTCTTTATCTAATTTATTTATAAATATAATACATGGCAGATTGGATTCTTCTAAAAATTGCCAGGCCCGTTCTGTGCCTACTTCCACGCCCGCTGTAGCGTCCACAACTATAACTGCGCTATCTACGGCGCGTATGCCTGAAATCACTTCTCCAAAGAAATCCGCGTAACCTGGTGTATCTATAATCTGAATACGGCTATCTTTATAATCGCAATACAAGAAGCTTGAATTGATAGAGTTTTTTCTTTCTATCTCGTCAAAAGCATAATCACTTACAGTCGTGCCATCACTAACTGTACCTTTTCTTGTGGTAGCTTTACAGAAATAAAGCAGGCTCTCCGAAAGTGTAGTTTTTCCTGACTGGGCATGGCCTAGGAAAATAAAGTTCCTTTTGTTCTGGAGATCCATAATAAATACTCCTTTTGCTCTAATTAAAATAAGGAATTTATATTATATAATACTAACAATGGGGGGTCAAGAATAAAAAACGAAGGGGATTATTCTAGGTAGGTATAGATCTTACCTTTGTAGTTACGCAGGACATACTTTCCTTTTGCCTGGGAAAGGACATAGTTTGGACCGACTGGTATCTTTCCGCCGCCACCCGGGCCATCTATAACATAAGTAGGCACAGCATAGCCTGAAGTATGGCCTCTTAATTTTTCGATTATATTTATCCCCACGGCTACGGGGGTACGGAAATGCTGTGTACCTCTTACAGGGTCACATTGATAGATATAATATGGCCTTACCCTTATTTGTAAAAGTTCATGCATCAGCCGCTTCATAATATATGGCCGGTCATTTATCCCTTTTAAAAGAACGCTCTGGCTACCCAAAGGCATTCCGCTATCGGCCAACATATCACAGGCGTTCTTACAACGTTTAGTAATCTCCTTAGGATGATTAAAATGAATGCTAATCCATATGGGTGCATAAATTTTGAGCATATTCGCCAATTTTTCAGTAATGCGGTGGGGCAAGGTTACGGGAACGCGGGTGCCTATTCTTAAGAATTCTATATGTGAGATAGAGCGTAACTTCTGGATTAAGCTTTCAATTTCTTCGTCCTCTAATATAAAAGGGTCACCGCCCGATATAAGCACATCTCTTATCTTCCTATTTGATTTGATATATTCAATTGCTGCATCAAATCTTGTAGGAGAATTACTCTCTATATGTTCGCCTACCAATCGTCGTCTTGTGCAGTGCCGGCAGTACATTGCGCAGGATTCAGTAGCTAATAATAAAACTCTGTCAGGATAGCGGTGTACCAAATGTGGTGCAGGCGAATCTCTATCTTCTGCACAAGGGTCGACCATCTCATGAGGGCCTACAACAGATTCAAAAACCACGGGTACGGCTTGACGCCTAAAAGGACAATTAGGGTCTTCGGGATCAATTAAAGTTAGCCAGTAAGGCGTTATCGCCATAGATAATCTGCCGCTTGCCTTTTTTATTCCTTCTTCTTCATCAGAAGTTAATTTTATCACCTGCGCAAGCTCTTCTAAGGTAGTAATTCTATGCTTTAATTGCCAGTGCCAATCTTCCCAATCCAAAGGGTTTACATCCTTATATAAACTTATCTGTTGATAATCTTGCGGTCTCCTGGATATACGAGCTTGAGTTACGGTTTCTGAAATTAACTTTTGGTTCTCTATTGCTACTGCATTATTATTCATATTAATTCATCCTTCGTTCAGAGGCACTCATTAATATTGCCTCAATAATATCCTCGTATTTCATACCTGCGGCGTAAGCCATAATAGGAAAGTTAGATTCCGTAGGATTAAGCCCGGGTAACGGATTTATCTCCAATACATACGGAACGTTGTCTTTACTTAAACGGATATCTGTGCGTGAAATATCACAACAGCCTACTGCTTGGTGAGTTTTCAGGGCTATTTCCTTTACCAGGTCTTCTGTGTCTTTGTCTAACCGTGCCGGACAGTGGAATGCCGGCACAAGCCCAAATTCTGTGTTACCCTGAAATTCTTTCATCCGCCAGGAATAAAAATATTCACCGCTTTTTTCACAGGTTGAAAAATCTATTTCCAGAATAGGTAGTATTGTAACCTTGCCATTCTTTAAAATTCCTACGGTTAATTCTTTTCCTTCGATAAATTCCTCTACAAGCACTTCCTGTTTGTATAATTCCTGTATCTCTTTAATTTTCATAAAAAGAGCATCTTTGGTATTAACGACATTGGATGCATTGATCCCTTTAGCCGAACCTTCGCGATTAGGCTTTACTATAAGCGGAAAACTTAAAGTAGGGTCTAATTCCTGATTTCCTTTTGTAAAAACCTGAAAACGGGGGGTAGGTATATTTTCTGCCTTTAATATTTTTTTGGTGAGCGCCTTATTCAGGGCCAAAGCTAAAGAAAAGGTATTTGAGCCAGTATAAGGAATATCCAGATAATCTAATATGGCGGGTATTTCCGATTCGCGGAATTTGCCGCATTTACCTTCCGCAATATTAAAAACCATGTCTACGCGGTTTTTTCTAAAGTAAGAAAAGAGGTTCAGTTGTTCAACGTCCACAAGGTCAACAGCATGCCCTCTTTTCTTAAGCGCGCAAGATATAGCATTTATAGTTTCCTGGGAATCAAACTCGGAAAAATAATCCGGAGGTTTTGTTGCGTCCTTTTTCTTTAAATTATATGTTAAAGCAATCTTCATCTAATTTAAATTATGCCTCTTAAGTGCACTATCTAATATTTTACCAATCATCTTTGCATAAGAAATGCCGATTTCTTTTGCTACTACCATAAACACATCTCCTGTAGATAAAGAAGGTAGGGGATTTATCTCCAATACATAGGGATTGCCTTCCTTATCCACTCTGAAATCAACTCTGCCAAAATCACGACACTCGACAGCCTCGTATGTCTTTAAAGCAAGATCAGATATTTCCTTGGCTAAATCTTTCTTTATACGTGCCGGACATATATACTTTAATCTATTTGAGCGGATGCGCGCAAAGGTATAAAATCTATCGTTAAGTTTTAACCTACCGTCTATCTTTATTTGTACAATAGGTAAAACCTCTGTAGGGTCATTACCCACAATGGCAACCGTAAACTCTTCTCCGCGGATAAACTCTTCTACAAGCGCAGGTTGTTTATAAGTATTAATGATGTATTCTGCCTGTGTCTTGAGTTCTCCTATATTTTCTACACGGGAAGCATCACTTAAACCTTTAGAGGAACCTTCAAAGCGCGGTTTTACAATCAGGGGAAATTTAAAATGGTTGGTATTCATAAGGCCTTCCGGAGTCTTTATTTCAAAGAACTTTGGCGTGGGAATCCCTTCGGCAATAAAAATCTTCTTGGCCATAATTTTATCCAAGGTAACGCTCAAAGTTAAGGCGTCTGCGCCCACAAAAGGAATATCGGCCATTTCTAATAATATCGGTACCTGCGACTCTCTATTTCTGCCAAAAAGGCCCTCAGAGATATTAAAAACAATATCCACATCAAGGTTATCTATTTTTTCTAGGAGGTTAGAGGCATTACCGATCTTTTTTACCTTAAAACCGCAGGTTTCAATGGCAGAAGCAATGACGCCAATCGTACTAGGATGGTCAAATTCGGCATTAGCATCAGGAGGGTCGTCCTTTTTAAACTCATAATCTGTCTTTAAATCGTAGGTTAAACCAACTGTTTTCATCTAAATACAAAAAATAAGGGCTCTTTCTATCTTTAGAGCCCTTAAACTTCTACCTGGTTTTTTCAATTTAATTTATTTAACCCCTTTCACATATAGAAATCTATCCCATATCTTGTATCTATATTATTTTTTATCACAATATGTTGTTTTTGTCAAGTATTTTTTGTTTTTTGATAAATCTATTTGCTTTCAATTCTCCGACGGAGAAATAGAAAAATTAACTATACAGAGAGGATAAAAAAGCGGATAAGATTAATTAATTCTCTAAATTAGTCCATGTTGCATAGTTTGGGGATAATTCATTTTATAAATTTTTTAAACACCGCCCAACTTCTTAATTAATTTTCTTTTTTGAAAAGCTGATTTTAGATATTTTAGATTTAAAAGAGATTCTTTTATCAGATTTGGTTTCAAAAACAGAATATAAATCCAAACTAAAATATCATAAGATAAAATAAATGGCAGATGCAGAAAAAAACTTAAACCAGATTCATTTTTAATGAACGCAAGATAACGATTCTTTAGTAAATCTAAATGCAGATTATTATCTAAGTATCTTCGGGCATATGGTTTATCTATTCCGTAATCTAGCCTCACTGTAGCTCCCCGAACATGATAAGCAATAGCCTTTGGGACATAATAGGCTTTCCAGCCCAAGTTCTGTCCTCTCCAGGCAACATCTAAGTCTTCATAAAATATATGATAATCTGTATCAAAGTAATCTAATTCTATTTTGATGTCCTCTAACATCTTCCGGCGGTAAAAACTAACTGCGCCATTTACACCAAAGATATATTCTTCTCTTTCGTATCTACCTGTATCTCTAAGCCCATAGCCCCTTTCTTTAGCAGTGCGCCAAATGCTTAAGAATAACCCTGTGCTATCTATAGTCTTTCCATCGCTACGCAAAATCTTACCGCTTATCATGCCGATTCCTTCATCGATATCGAATCCCTTTAATGCTTCTTTAATAAAATTTCTATCTAAAATTACATCATCATTAAGACATAAAATAAAGTCTCCTCTACTCATTTTTATTCCAATATTTAACGCTTCACAATAAAATAGATTCCTTGGGCTAGAATATAATTTAATACCCGGATAGCATTCATTAATCTCTTGGCTAAAATTTGAATTAAGCGAATTATCAATTACAATAATCTCAGGCGTAGAATAACTTTGGGTCTTTAATGAATTTAAACAATCTTTGATGTAATTCTTGACGCCACAAGTTACCACAATAATACTGACTATTTTATTTGACGTATCTTCCATTCTGGAATAAAATTATAGCACAATGTTTAGGATTCTGTTAAGCCTAATCTTTATCCGGCCATTCATCTCATCACTTGCTTTTCCTTACCTAAATTCTATATATTCTACTTTACTTCTTGTTTTCTTAATTATCTGGCTTATATTTCGCGGTACACCTCTAAATAAAATCAAACCTTTAAAATATCCACTAATCTTGTTCTATTTAGCTTTGATTATTTCTATAATTTTTTCAATAGACAAGCTCAATAGTTTCAGGAACCTTTATAAATATATAAGTGGTTTGTTACTATTTCTAATCGCTGCTTCTTTAGAATATGAAGATAAAATAAAAGTTATACACACTATAGTTTTAACAGCTCTTATTATCAGCTTATTAGCCATTTATCAATATCTCTTTGGCTTTCAACATATTTTAGATTATATTACTCAACAGCAAAACCTTGAGCCTTTTGTCTTAGATTATCTAAGTCGCAAGCGTGTCTTTTTCCCTTTCGTTACCCCTAATACCCTGGCTGGTTATTTAGCTATGATTATACCGCTTGTCTTAGCCTATAAAGATAAAATTTGGTTTATTATCTTATTATCTTTTGCCATACTGCTTACCAAATCTCTAGGTGCGCTTTTAAGTATCTTTTCGGCTTTAGGTTTATATTTTTACCTACAAGGTAAATTAGGAAAAAGAAGAATTTCTTTTCTTGTGGGGTTATTAGTAACTATTAGTGCAATTTTTATATCGCGGTCAATCACCCAAAAGCAACATTTACAACCTATTTTCTCTACACTAATGAGATTGAACTATTGGAAGGAGACCTTAAGGATAATTAAAGCAACTCCTTTAACTGGAATTGGGATAGGGAATTTTAACCTCGCTCATTCCCGCTATGCTCATAACTCCTACTTACAAATCTGGGCAGAAATGGGAACTTTAGGGATAGTATCTATTTTATGGCTAATAATAACTGTGTTTAAATCTAATCTAAAAGCTCTTAAGGATTCTTCTTATAAAACTCAAATTGCCTGTTTAATCACCGCCAATATTGCATTTTTAATCCATAATCTCGTTGATTTCACCTTCTTTTTACCTGAGGTAAGTTTAATCTGGTGGGCAATATTAGGATTATCATTTCTTTCCTGAATGAACATTAAAAGCCCATTATTTTAACTTCTTTAAAATTTTCTTTTCATTCGATAAATTAAATTAATAGCAGACCAGGGTTCCATCTTTTTTTGCTTTCTTCACAGCATATTGAAATATCAATAGGCTTATGGGTAAAAGGATAAAGCAAAATAACAAAAGTATGCTTATATCAGAAATAAGCATCTTATAGTTGTAACCCTGCAGTAGCGCTAGTCTTATAGACCTTAAAGAATAAGTGCTAGGTAAAAGTCGAGAAACGAACTGTAGATTGTTAGGTAAAACAGTAATAGGAAAATAAGCGCCACCAAGGAAATTAGAGAACAGAGTTATACCCCAAGTGATGGGATCGCCTCTTTTAAAAATCATAACGAAACTCGCTGAGATTATACCTATACTACTAAAAGAAATAATGCTTAGAATGAAAGGTATCATGGCTCCAAAAAAGTTTGCATTTGATAAATTAATACCAAAGAAGAAGACCCCAAATAAAAAATAAATTAAGATACTTATTGAAGCAAAAATAAAATTCCAAATGGACATAGCAATGATTAAGATGGCCGCGTTGGTAGGAGAAAGAAATATTGCCTCCAACGTTCCCATCATTTGTTCCGTTCTTATATTTCTGGAAAAGCTCGTTAAAGCTATAGCTAAATATCCAGAAAAAGCTATCCCTATAAAGGCGAAGGGAAAATATTGTCCACCATATTCTCCAAGATGAGAAGAGACTTCTTTTCCAAAGAGCTTAGCTATAAAATAAAATATTGCTATAGAACCGAATATATTAAGCCAAGTTAAAATAAATTGCAGTTTATAACTTGATTCTATTAGAAAATCTCTCTTAACAAAAACCAAAACTTTACGAAAAAACATCTCTTTAACCTCTACCCTTCCGTTAAACTCAAAAATATCTCTTCTATAGTTGCGTTGTTATTTTTTACTATTTCTCGCAATTCATATATTGTACCAAAGGCTTTGATTTGACCTTTATCCATAATTGCCAATCTATCTGCTAAATACACTGCTTCATATAAATTATGGGTACTAAAAATAACTGTCTTTTTTTGCTCATGGACAAGCCTATCTCTAATAAAAACCCTTAAATCTTTACTTGTTTGGAAATCTAAACTTTTTGTTGGTTCGTCCATAAATAAAACCTGCGGATTATGTAATAAACTTCTTGCGATAGCTAATCTTTGTTTTAGTCCGGTAGCATAGCTATCAAATCTCTTATCCAAATAATCGTTAATCTTTAATAAAGAACTGATATATTCAATTCTTTTATTTGTTTCCTGCGTAGAGAGATTATAAAGTGCGGCAAAAAAAATCAGGTTTTGCCTTCCAGTGAGTCGCCAATAGAAATTCCGCTCATCACCACCAACCATTCCAATGGCTGCCTTGAGTTTCTCTTCGTCTTTAAGAATTTCATATCCAACTACTTTCGCTGTTCCATCTGTGGGTAATATAAGACAACATAATAATTTTATAAGCGTAGTTTTACCCGCTCCATTAGGCCCTATTAAACCAAACGTCTCCCCTTGTTTAACTTGAATATTAACACTATTAACTGCTAAAGTATCTTTTTTCTTGAAAGGACGAAACAAGGAGCTATTTAGACCTTTGATTTGAACAAATTTTTTGCTAAGATTAAATGTTTCTACAATATAATTCACTTAAATCTTCTCTCTTGAAATCCTTCGGAATACAATAGAAATATATAATTTTCGCTTTTCCTTTTCTCCACACTTTTAATTCTTTACTATTTTCTAAAGATTTTGTTTAGTTTTGCTGTGATTCTCTATACTTTTCTGATATAATTCAAGTATGCATAAAAATAAACTTTCAATAGAAGAAAAATTACTACTCTCTTGCGCAAAAACTATAATTGATACCTCTGCCACAAAACAGCTCGAAGGACTACTTCAAGCATCTTATCATATGACTAATTGGAAATGGTTATTAGAACACTCTATGTATCACGGAGTACTTTCATTAATTTATTATAATATAGATAAATTAAATAAATCGAATATTTGTAAAGCTATTTTCCCTATATCAAAAAATTACTATTACGCTACTCTAGAAAGAAATAAAAAACTATGGGAAGAATTTCTCTATATTCAAGATGTGTTTCAAAAATTGAGTATTAAGGTACTGCCTATTAAAGGAATAATACTAAACAAGGTGCTTTATCCCGATTCTGGATTACGCCCAATGTTTGATATTGATGTTTTAATTCAAGAAGAAAACTTAATGGCTGCCAAAGAAAAAATATTGCAATTAAATTATCAAAAATCCTTTAAAAATATTCCTGAGAGTTATTGGAGAAAATACCATTGTCACTTAGAATTCTACAATCCCTATAAAAATATAATTTTCGAATTACACTGGCAATTGGCTCCAACAAGACCAAATAAATTAATCCTTAAGGAAATATGGCAAAGGAGCGATGTTCAACTCATTGATGGCGTTAAGGTTTTAACTCTTAGCTTAGAAGATACATTACTTTCTCTTGTTCTGCATATATCTAAGAACATATCTACCTTACAATATCTCAAGCTTAGGAATCTATGTGACATTAATGAATTAATAACTCGATACAGTCAAAAATTAGACTGGAATTATATTATTAATAAAACTAAGACTTGGAGATTAAAGGGTGCTCTATTCTATATTTATCTTATGACACACAACTATCTCGACACTCTTTGGCCAAGAAAAGTAATAACTGAACTACAACCTAAAGTTAACAAAAGAATAATATTGAATTTCTTTGCCTCAAAATTAACGAGATTGCCTCGTTTTCAAGCCACCCTACTGATGTCTGTAATGTTAGATACAACAAGAGACTGTCTCGTTTTGGCTTTACTGAGAATTTTTATGCTTTGCCAAAAGGGTAAATTTTTTTTATTTTCCATCTTAAGACGTGACGAATAAAGACAAAATTACCAATTAAGTATCTCCGCCATAATCTTCGTGGTTCTTGCAATAACTTATAAAACCATTCTAGCCCACTCTTACTCACCCAACTAGGAGGCACTTTGCGAAATCCTGATAGGATATCGAAAAAACCACCCACTACCCAATATAGATTTACCATTAAATCGTTCCTATATCTATAAACCCATTTCTCCTGCTTGGGCACACCCATAGCAACTAATAAAACATTAGGTTTCAGAATGGTAATTTCATCGATAATCTTTTTTTCTTCTGTTTGATCAAAATATCCATCGTGAAAACCGAGGATATTTATTTTGGGAAATCTCTTCTTTAAATTGTCAACTGCTCTTTGAACTATGGCTGGTTTACTACCTAGAAAATATAAACTTATATTTCTATCTACGCTATCCCTAAGAAATCTTTCATAAAAATCAATTATATTTATCCTTGTTGGTAAGGGTTTATTTAAAAATCCTGATGCCCAAACCACACCCATTCCATCTGCATAGACTATATCTGCTGAATTAAGAATTTCTCTATATTCTGGGTTGGAAAGTGCAATATTTATACAATGGGCATTAAGATAAGTTACCATCTTTTGTTTACCCATTAGTGCAAATCTTAATATTTTCTTAATCATCTCATCTTCAGTTAATGTATTTACTTTTATTCCTAAAAAATCAATAACTTTATCCAATTTAAATTCCTTTTAATAAATTTATTCCCCCGCATTCAACAGTGAAGCGCAACACTTGAGGCAAAGTCCTCATTCGGGGTTTTGTAACCCAGGCACTTGCGAGGACGTTCATTAATAAGATTTTCGACCCGTTTTAACTGTTCTTTAGTAATTATAGCAAAGTCCGTACTCTTAGGCAAGAAGATACGCACAAGGCCTATGACGTTTTCAACAGACCCTTTTTCCCAACTATGAAAGGGGTTACAGAAGTACGATTGCGTACCCAGTACATTATTGATATCAATGTGCTGGACGTTTTCTGATCCGTTGTCATAGGTAATGGTTTTGCGCATATGCTCCGGGTAGCGACTTAGTCGCTGGGTAAGGGCATTTTTAAAATGCCGGCTTGTTTTAGCCAGAAGCTTTGTAAGCCTTACTTTACGGCTCTTTCTCTCAAGCATGACGGCTATAGCCGCCTTTGATTTACGGGATACAATGGCATCGGATTCCCAGTGGCCAGGCTGTGCCCGTTTATTAATTTTTTGAGGGCGCAGATCTATAGAAACCCTTTGCGGTATATGGCTTTTTGTATGTTTACGGGAATACCCGCGCGCTTTACGCAGGCGGTGTGCTCTGACAAGATAATGTTTTAGATTATATTGTTTACCCAGAGGGCAGGTCAATAGATAAACTGATAAACTGCCTCAGGGCTGATGGATGCGCCTGGAATAATACCCGGCACTGTGTTAGAGATTAATTCCGGTGACCAACATAGTTTAAGTTTTTTCATGATATAGCGTTGTATGCGTTTATCGCGTATCCGTTTCTCGCTGTACTGATATATGTTTGCGTTGTACGGCTCTTTGATGTGCCCGATGGGCTAAG
>Ga0315282_10007104_pt1 | contig 18514 bp, 17 predicted proteins | sample YL17G07_20_MG_FD_203693 | JGI IMG/M metagenome (GOLD analysis project Ga0315282, IMG submission 203693) | Sediment microbial communities from Yellowstone Lake, YNP, Wyoming, USA - YL17G07_20 | ecosystem: Environmental > Aquatic > Freshwater > Lake > Sediment | place: USA: Wyoming | collected...
TTACCCTCCCGGCCATTTTGCAGAACAATTACCACCTGATGGTCCTGAACGTGGCGGCTTTGAATATCATGGTCGTCATCGGCCTGAACCTCCTCATGGGCTATGCCGGGCAGATCTCTCTCGGTCATGCCGCTTTCTTTGGCCTGGGGGCGTATCTTTCAGCCATCTTCACGGCCACCTGCGGGTTCCCTCTCTGGCCGGCGATGATCATGGCCATGGTCATTGCCGGAATCGTGGCCTACACCATCGGAATTCCCACCCTGAAACTCGAAGGTCACTACCTGGTAATGGCCACGCTCGGGTTCAATATCATTATTTATATTGTCATGATTCAGTTCGATGCGGTGACCGGCGGACCATCGGGATTTGCGGGGATTCCCCGGCTGCGGCTCGGGGATTTTACTTTCCAATCGGACCGCCAGATCTATTACCTGTTTTGGGCGTTCTCCATGGCCGTCCTCTTTTTTTCCCTGAACCTGACCCATTCACGCGTCGGCCGGGCCATGGCGGCGCTGAGCCATAACGAGATCGCCGCCGGCTGCGCGGGTATCGATACGGAGGGTTACAAGGTCAAAATCTTTGTCATCAGCGCCGTTTTGGCATCTTTAGCGGGAAGCCTTTATGCCCATTACATTACTTTCATCAGCCCGGGCACTTTTAGTTTCTTTTACTCCATTCAAGTCGTCACCATGGTCCTGGTCGGCGGGATGGCCTCACTCTGGGGGTCCGTCTTCGGAGCCATTCTACTGACCCTGCTCCCGGAAGTTCTGCACGCCGTCCAGGAATACAATGTCCTGATTTACGGGCTTATTCTGATGGGGGTCCTCGTCTTCTTTCCCCGGGGGCTCTTTCCCGGAATCGCGGGAGTCTTCGCGAAGAGAAGAACTGCGGTTCCCCCGGATTCGCGGGAGCAACTCGCTTTGGAGAAAAGAGCATGATGCGGCAAGGAACCTTTCCAGGAAGCCAAAAGATCCTCGAGACCCGGGAAGTCACGCTGCGTTTCGGGGGACTGGAAGCCTTGAATGGCCTTTCCTTCTGCGTCACTCCGCACCAGATCGTCTCCGTCATCGGTCCCAACGGGGCGGGCAAGACCACCCTCTTGAATGCGATCACCGGGGTTTATTCTCCCCACGGCGGGGAGATCTTCTTTCACGGCGCTCCGATCTCCCGGCTGAAACCTTTTCAGATTGCCGCCCTGGGAATCAATCGCACGTTCCAGCAGGCCCAGCTCTTTTCCAATATGTCCGTCCTTCAGAACGTCATGGTCGGAATGCATCCGAAGACCAGGGCCGGTTTCCTGAGCGGGGCGCTCCATCCTCCCGGCGAGAGGAGAGAAGAAAAAAAGATCCGGGAAAGGGCCGAAAGCCTGCTCGAATTTTTCGGCCTTGTGCCCAAAGCGGATTGGACGCCGGGACACCTTTCCATTGCCGAACAAAAGCGGCTGGAAATTTCCCGGGCCATGGCCAGCGAGCCGGAACTCCTTCTCCTGGATGAGCCGGTAGCCGGCCTGAACATTCGGGAAACAGAGGCCCTGGGGCATTTGATCATCCGGCTGAAGGAACGGGGTCAAACCATCATCCTGGTGGAGCATAATATGCACCTGGTCATGGGCATCTCCGACTGGCTGATCGTTCTGCATCATGGTTCAAAAATCGGCGAGGGCCGGCCCGAGGAGATGCAGAAAGACAGTAGGGTTGTAGAGGCATACTTAGGAACATAAGAAAATTTTTTTACCGCGGAGAACGCAGAGGGCGCAGAGATGAAATGATACATGGAATAATTCAAAAATAACGATTCTAAATAGAAGATAGGGATACAATTTCATATTTTGGCTATTGACATTTGATTTTTTTATAACTCAGCGTTCTCTGCGGTCTCTGCGTTGAAATTTTTTTTGATACGATGCTGAAGATCAAAAACATTGACGCTTTTTTCGGCAAGATCCAGGTCCTGCGGCGCGTGTCGCTGCACGTGGGGGGCGGGGAGATCGCCTCTTTGATCGGCGCCAACGGGGCAGGAAAGACAACCTTGCTGAACGTAATCTCCGGACTGCACCCAACACCAAATGGGAGCAGGATCTTCATGGATACCGAGACCAGAGGGTGGAAGCCGGAAAAAATCGTCGCCCGGGGGCTCATCCAGGTGCCCGAGACCGACAAGGTTTTCAACCCCCTCACCATCATGGAAAACCTGGAGCTCGGTGCTTACCCCAGGCACCAGGACAGAGCCACCTTGCACCAGGAAATAGAGACCATTTTTCACCTCTTTCCCATCCTCCGGGAACGAAAAGAACAGCCGGCCGGCACGCTATCCGGCGGAGAACGGCAGATGTTAGGCCTGGGAAAGGCGCTGATGGGCCGGCCCAAATTGCTCATGCTCGACGAGCCATCCCTGGGCCTGGCTCCCACGATTGTCTCGGAGATCTTCCGCATCATTCAATCGCTCAACGGCCGGGGGACGACGATCCTGCTCGTGGAACAGAACGCCAAAGAAGCCTTGAGAATCTCGCACCGTGCCTATGTTCTGGATACGGGCCGGATCGTCCTGACCGGCACAGGGGAGGAGCTCCTGGGCAACGAGGAAGTCAAAAGAGCCTTCCTGGGGAAGGATTATCGGGGGAAATGGGAAAGGTAGGCAGGAGGCCAACATGCCCATATTCAAACCGGATATAGAGACCATGGAGCGCCAAGAGATGCTGGAGCTGCAGAATGAGCGGCTGCAGATCGTGGTCAACCAGGCTTACTCCAACGTGGATTTCTACCGGCGGAAATTCGATGAGGTCGGCTTGAATCCGGATGATATCAAGTCCCTGGCGGACCTGAAAAGGATCCCTTTTACCACCCGGAAAGACCTGATGGAGAATTACCCCTACGGAATGTTCGCCGTCCCGCTGCGGGACGTGGTCCGCCTCCAATTTCCTCTGGGTCTCTACGGCAACCCCATCGTCATCGGCTATACCCGGGAGGATTTGAAAATCTGGCGCGAGTTGGTCGCCCGGATCATGGTTGGAGTGGGCATTACGGAGCACGATATCATCCAGGTTGCCTTCAACTACGGCCTCTTCCTGGGGGCCGTCCGGTTCAACCAGAGCGCCGAACTCATCGGAGCGGCTGTTGTCCCCACCTCCATCGCCTCCGCCGAAGTTCAGATTCGGATCATGCAGGACTTCCGCAGCACGGCACTGGCGTCTACCCCCTCCTTCGCACTGCACATCATCGAAGCCATGGGAAAGAAAGGGATCAACCCCCGAACGCTTTCTCTGAAAATCGGCCTTTTCGGGGCTGAACCCTGGCCGGAAGACGTCCGCCAAGTCATCGAAGAGAACCTCGGAATCAAGGCCTATGACATTTACGGGGTCATGGAGTTGGTTGAACCCGGTGTGGCCGGCGAATGTGTGGCCCGGGCCGGTCTGCATATTTTCGAAGATCATTTCCTCCCGGAGGTCATCGACCCGCAGACCGGACAGGTTCTGGACGGCGGCCAGGAGGGAGAACTGGTCATCACGACCCTGACGACAAGTGCCTATCCGCTGCTGCGCTATCGGACGAGTGACGTAACTTCGCTGCATACCGAACGCTGTTCTTGCGGTCGGACCATGGCCAGAATGGACAGAGTTCTCAAGAGAACAGACGAGATGATCTCGGTACGCGGAATCAACGTTTTCCCCGAAAAGATTCAGGAGGTGCTGGCCAGCATTGAAGGGATCGGGCCGGCTTATTCCATGGTCGTGGCTGAAAAAAGAGGGATGAACGACCGGCTGAAAGTGCGCGTGGAAGCCAAGGAGGAAATTCTGGAAGGGCAAGAGGAAAGAAGAATCACCCTTCAGGAGATTATCCAACTGGCCCTTCGCCGGGCCCTGGGGTTGAGAGTGGAGGTAGAACTCACAAAAAGACCGTAAGGCGTAAGGGGTAAAAAACAAATACAACTTTGATGATCTCGTAAAAAGTCTGAAAAGAAGTATTTCCGTCATTCCGGCGAAAGCCGGAATCCAGTTATTTCAAATAGCTAAAAATTATCTGGACTCCGGTCTTCGGCGAGCTCAGCCGAGCCGTTTCCACCGCAGTGACGACTTTTTATGAGAACATCAAGTATAGATATCTTCCATTTTGCATTTGCAATTTGCCTTTCGCCTCGCGACTTGCGACTTGCGGTTCTTGGGAGAAGATGATGCGAACGTTCATGCCCGCTGTGAAATCGGAAGATGCCTTGAGACCGCTTCAGGTAGAAGGCTTGAGGTGGACAATCCAGCATGCCTTCGAAGGATCCGCTTTCTACCGCCAAAAATTTGAGAAGGCCGGAGTGCATCCACGGGACGTCGCCCGCTTGGAAGATTTGCCGAAACTTCCTTTCACCACCGCAGAAGACCTTAGAGCAGGCTACCCCTTTCCGCTTCTCTCGGTCCCCCTCGAACGAGTGGTCCGTATCCATGCCTCCTCCGGAACGACCGGAAAAAGAAAAATCCTCGGCTACACGGAAAAGGATCTCCGGGACTGGAGTGATATGTTCGCCCGCTGCTATGAGATGGCTGGCCTTACCCCGGAAGACAGGGTGCAGATTGCCGTGGGATATGGCCTGTGGACAGCCGGGGTGGGTTTCCAGTTGGGATGCGAGCGGTTTGGGGCCATGGCCGTCCCCGTGGGACCGGGAAACCTCGACATGCATTGCGAAATCATGGTGGACCTTCAGACCACGGTCTTCTGCTGTACGGCCTCCATGGGCTTGCTCATGGCCGAAGAAGTCAAGCGGCGGGACCTGCGGGAGAAGATCAGCCTGCGCAAAGTCATCTTCGGCGCCGAACGGCACAGCGAAGCCATGCGCCGGAATATAAAAGGGTACCTGGGTGCGGAGGATACTTTCGACATCCCCGGCTTGACCGAACTTTACGGGCCGGGAACCGGGCTGGAATGCCCGGCTCATGAAGGGATCCATTACTGGGCGGATTACTACATCCTGGAAATCATCGACCCGGAAACGCTTGAGCCAACGAGTCCCGGGGAAGTAGGGGAAATGGTCGTCACGACTCTGCGCAAGGAAGCCGCACCGCTGATTCGTTACCGTACCCGCGACCTCACCCGTCTGATCCCCGGGAGATGCTCCTGCGGAAACATTCTGCCCCGGCACGACAAAATCCTCGGCCGCTCGGATGACATGTTCATCGTCAGGGGAGTGAACATTTACCCGGGCCAGATTGACGACCTCCTCTCCCAGGGGCCCCGGATGGGGAGCGAATTTCAGGTCTTCCTGGAGCGGGGTGCGGATGGGAAAGATTACATGACCATTAAAGTCGAGCGGGCCGAAGGTGCGGATTCAAAGGAAGACAGGGCCCTGGCGGGTCATCTGGAACATCTCATCAGCCACAAACTCCTGGTCAGCGGGAAGGTAGAAGTGGTTGATTTCCAAAGCCTGCCCCGGACGGAGAGAAAATCAAGGCGGGTGTTTGATAAAAGATGAAAAGACGTATTCACCGCAGAGAACGCAGAGAACGCGGAGGCAAATTCAAAACCAAAGAATTTATTTTCAAAATGCAGGACCAAAAAAAAGCCTTTTTATTTTTGGTTTTGATCTCATTTATTTCTCTGCGGTCTCTGCGCGCTCTGCGGTGAAGAGTTAATCAGATAATGTCAAAAAAGTTATGAAAAACCGGTCTGGAGAATAGGGTAGGACAAGGGAAACCCTCCCCCTTGAGGGGGGAGGGAAAGGGTGGGGGTGAAATAACACCCGAGATGCCATTCTTACCCCTCACCCTAACCCTCTCCCCCAAGGGGAGAGGGGAGATAAGTTTTGACAAAACGAAAAATCAAGCAAGGAGGGAAAAAAATGAAAAAAGGATTGTCAGTCACGTGTTTGTTTCTTGCGCTCATTTTTGCCGGAGGGGGGGTCCTGGCCGCCGATCCAATCAAGCTGGGAGCTTTTTTCGACCTCACTGGCGCCGGGTCAGCCATCGGTACTCCGACAAAGTTGGTCGCTGAGATGGTCGTGAAAAAAATTAACGGAGAAGGGGGCATCAACGGGCGTCCCCTGCAATTGGTAATCGCCGACGACGAGGGAGACCCCACCAAAGCGGCGATCATCGCCAAGAGGTTCATCGAGTCCGATAAAGTTACGGCCATAATCGGCCCAACGCGCACCGACACCGGAATGGCCGCCAAGCCCACCATTGAGCAGATGAAGGTCCCCACCTTCATGTGCGTTGGCGGGGACCCCGTGGTCACGGTTGCGCCATTCCGGTGGACGTTCAAATCTCCTCAGAGAACCTCGGTGGCCGTAAAGAAGACCTACGATTACATGAAAAAGAGGGGATTCCAGAAAATGGCCATCATTACTTCCGCCGATGGTTTCGGCCGGGATGGAAAGAACTGGCTGGAAAAGCTGGCTCCGGAATACGGCCTGAAAATTATTACCGGGGAATCTTTCCAGGCCACGGACAACGACATGACCGCGCAGTTGATCAAGATCAAGGCGACCTCCCCCGAGGCCATCGTATGCTGGACGATCGGGAAAGCGGGCTCCATCGTGGCCAAGAATGCCAAGCAATTGGCCATTCAAGTCCCCCTCTTCCAGTGTCATGGTCTGCCGGACCCGATTTACATCAAGCTGGCCGGGGAAGCTTCGGAAGGAAACATCATGCCCTCCACGAAATTGATCGTCGCCTCCCAGCTTCCCGCTTCTGACCCCCAGAAGAAAATCATTCTGGAGTTTATCCGGCTGTATACGGATGTTTATCAGTATGACCGACAATTCCCCATCAACACTCATTCTGGGTATGCCTGGGACGCGATTTACATCGTGGCCAACGCCATGAAGAAAGTTGGGACCGACAACGAAAAGCTTCGGGAGGCGATCGAGAATACAAAGGGCTACGTGGGGATCAGCGGCATCTATAACCTTACGGCGGAGGACCACAACGGCCTGGGAACGGATTCCATGGTCATGGTGCAGATCGCCGGCGGCCAGTGGAAGATGTTGGAATAAATACATTAGGACGCAGATTTTCGCGGCTGCTCGCAGAAAAAGATATATTACTATACATGCCGACATGAATAGAAACAGGGCACGTCATTCCCGCGAAAGCGGGAACCCAGAAAGACACTGGATTCCGGGTCAAGCCCGGAATGACCAACAGAAAAAACTTTATGTCCCCTGTATAATCTTTTTAAAGCTGCGTTCATCTGTGTCCAAAATATTTTGGGATCTTGAATAAGGCAAAGACAATCGTTCGATTCGTCTTGAAAAAACAAAAAAGGAGGTAGTATGGAAGAGACAAGAATCAATCTGAGCGAGAAGGAAATGCCGAGGCAATGGTACAACATCCAGCCTGACCTTCCGAAACCCCTGCCCCCTCCCCTTCACCCGGGAACGATGAAGCCGCTAGGCCCTCAGGATCTGGCCCCCATTTTTCCCATGGGCCTGATCGAGCAGGAGGTCAGCCAGCAGCGCTGGATTGACATCCCTGAGGAAGTTCTTTCCATCTATAAGCTCTGGAGGCCGACGCCGCTCTGCCGGGCAAAGAGGCTGGAGGAGGCTCTGAAGACCCCGGCCCGAATTTATTACAAGAACGAGAGCGTAAGCCCCGCGGGAAGCCACAAGCCGAATACGGCTATCGCCCAGGCGTACTACAACAAGAAGGAAGGGGTCAAGCGGCTGACCACGGAGACCGGAGCGGGCCAGTGGGGGAGCGCCCTGGCTTTCGGGTGCAACCTCTTCGGGTTGGAATGCCGGGTGTACATGGTCAAAGTCAGCTACCAGCAGAAACCCTACCGCCGGATGCTCATGGAAACCTGGGGGGCCAAAGTCACTCCCAGCCCGAGCGATAAAACGGAGTCGGGAAGGAAAATCCTGGCCGGGGACCCCAATTCCCCGGGAAGCCTGGGCATCGCCATCAGCGAGGCGGTTGAGGATGCGGTCAAGAGGGAGGATAGCAGGTATTCCCTCGGCAGTGTGCTCAATTTCGTCATCCTCCATCAGACGGTCGTGGGAGTGGAGACGAAGGCGCAATTGAAAAAGATTGGCGTTGAACCGGATATCCTGATTGGCTGCGTGGGCGGAGGAAGTAACTTTTCCGGGTTCTGTTTCCCCTTTTTCCCCGAAAAAAAACAGGGGAAGAAGATCCGCTTTGTCGCGGTAGAGCCAACCGCCTGCCCGACTCTAACCAAGGGGCTTTACCGGTATGATTATGGGGATACGGCTCAGATTGCTCCCATCGTGAAAATGTACACCCTGGGACATAATTTCGTCCCTGCCGGGATTCACGCGGGTGGTTTGCGCTACCATGGGGATGCCCCGCTCCTTTGCCTGCTGTACGACGAGGGCCTCGTGGAGGCCGTCGCTTATACCCAGAACCCAATCTTCGAAGCGGCCATGCTCTTTGCCCGCACCGAGGGGACCATCCCGGCTCCCGAAACGGCTCATGCGATCCGGGCAGTGATCGACGAGGCCCTAAAGTGCAAGGAGCGAAAAGAGGAAAAGGTCATCGTCTTCAATTTCAGCGGCCACGGCCATTTCGACCTCTCGGCCTATGACGCTTTCCTCTCGAAGAAACTGGAGGATTACGAACACCCCGATGAGAAGATCAAAGAAGCCTTGAAGGATCTGCCAAAGGTTCCGGAGTAAACAATTTTCAGCTGCCCCAATCGCTAACGCCGGAGAGAAACCCCCTTTTGTTTCTCTCCGGCCTGTTTTTCCCCTCATATCCCTTTTTTGAATTATCTCCGTTTCTTGCTATCTATCCGGATCTGGGCCGAAAATACACTGTCGGGATTCTCGACGGCAAATCTGCCGTCCTTCACCAATGCCTGGAGAAGATCGTCCTCTGTAAATAACAAATATCCTTTGCTAATGAACTGGCTGTGCAGTTCCGTAACGGTACGTGGGTTCCTTTTGCATCTCAAGAGCTCGCAGCAGGTATCCACGATATCTTGGGACATTCTCAGAACGACGGGTTTTCCAACCCAATCAAAATCATCCTCCGTTTTACCCAATGCGAACAGGGCATCCAGAATTACGTGCTGGAAATCAGAGTTCCAGGGATTGCTTCTGTGATGTTCGGTCATAAATTCAATGGCTTTCCCATATTCGCCGTTAAGGACGTAGGCGTCCCCCAGGTAGTATTGAGCATAGGGGTCATCCGGATAACGCTCCGCCTGTTGCTTGGCGTACCTGACCAGACCGGGATAGTCCTGCCTATCAATCAGTTCTTGATAAGCCTCCCAAAACTCCATCTCGGACACACCGCCGTCATCATGCGATGTTTCCCCCCGCTGCGAAGCCACACGAAACCGTATGATTTTTCCTTTTTCGTTCATTTCTACATTTGCACGCGAGGGCTAAGCGGTGCGGAGCATCCGCCTTGAGCCCTTTGTTGTGTGGCTCTTGTTTCAGTATCTGCCTTCGAAGAACTTATCTTGATCGGCGCGGAACACATCCGGTGATGAGTGAAAGCCGAATCTCTCGATAATCCAGGCGAAATGAGCGAAGGAATACCCAGTTGCTAATGTTAGAGTGGGCGAACGCCGGGCATCAGCCAGAGCCGGGTTTCCCGGCAATTGGCTGCATGCCCTTGTTCGGCGCTCCTATGTCCAGAGGAATTGCCTGATGTCAATCAACCGGTGCAGATTCCTCTGGTCTTCCTCGTCCCATTTCTTCTCCAGCCGCCAGTGCTTCCTCAGCGCGGAATCGTAGGCCGCGTACTTCTTCTTGTCGTAATCAACTAGTTGCCGGTTATCGGAACCAGGCGCTTTCTTCCAGCGCATCGGTGGCTTCTTCAGGCTCCTTTCGTCAAGTGGGCTCCTGCGCGCAGGTCGCGTCTGGCTCCACCATTTGTACAGCGCGCAAATCTCTTTCCACGCATGCTTGTGCTCAGAGTTGGCGTTCCAGTCCACGATCCTATCCGGTTTCTCCTGTTCCATGAAATCGACGAGAAGTTGGAACGCGGCATGAAGCATGACGTGATCCTTATCAGACCATCCCTTTTGCAGCGTGTGAATCCTCAGGATCTTCATTCTCTGATCTCATGCCGAACGTTGCCGGTGACTTTCCGGCGCTTGTCGCCGGTAAAGTCCACCGGCTGGTTGGGCCCCCTTTACATGGTCCCCGACTTGCCCGCCGCCAGTAGGAGCATGCCAACGAAGATTGCCATGACCCCGCCCCATTGCGTCAACGAGATATCGGACCTGAAAATAACCGCCAGTGCCAGCTGCGCCAGCAGAAAGGACCCGCCGCCACAGATGGCAAGGGCAATATTCGGGTTCATGGACTTGTAGACAAGCATTAGGAGCCAGATACTGGAAAAGCCAAACAGATTGCCGCCGAGGAATCCCCACAACCAGCGACCGTTAGAGGCACTACCCCACTTGAAAAACAACTGCGCAATAACCTGCATTGCACAGAACACACCGATTGCCGCTATGGTCGAACCCGACATTTCTTCTCTCCTTTGGGATTCGCCCAACATTGTTTATATTGATCCGCATAATACCCCAAATACCGCTACCTGTGCCGTATAAGACGCCTGCAAAACATTCTTTGCGTCGGTCTTAACCAATCGAGTTGCGCCGAGGCGTTGTTTTTATTTGGGTGTCTTGTACGGATCGGCCTAAATCCCTCCATGGTCACCCCAAAGCGCGTCCACCGGGCTGCGAACGCCGACCGGCCCCCGATTGAGGACATGGGTGTAGATCATCGTCGTCTTCACATCGCTATGGCCCAGAAGCTCCTGGACCGTTCGAATGTCCAAGCCGTCTTCCAGAAGATGGGCACTAAACGAGCGCGGTGATATGTGGTAATGAGTCTCCTCGGTTCGTCGGCTGTAATGGCGGGAGCGCAGGGATTCACGGAGACGGTCCAGAAGTTTCGGTTTGGGAGTGGCCCCAGGCGCACGGTCTGGGTATCGCCCAACTGGGTTAGAAGCGGCTGGTATGGAGTTAGCCTCCGGCATGGGCTTCCCTCCTCTGTTGGCAACAAACTCAAATTATCATCTTTTCTTCAAAGATGTCAAGTCCTTTGAGGACAGCTTCCAGAAGAGCTTGCAAAAGAGAACTTCGAAATCTGCGGGAATACAGGAATGGCATCAAGATGAGAGCACCCATTGAGAAGAAAAGATTGTTCTAATAAGCAAACCAGAGTATGGGCGAGGAGTTGCTTTCGTTCATCGAAAAGGGTATTTAGATTTCGCTGCGAGCGGGTTTAAGGGTTTCTGTGGAGGTTAGGGATTTGTTCCATTAAGCCGGCAGGGAGTGAATCCCTGTTCTTTTCGGAAACAGTCACCAATAGCACGTCCTTTCGTTCTTTTATCTTCTCGATAAATGGATTGCCCTTTTGGGCAATTGAACCGATCACCGGATTTGCGGAGTCAAGCGTTTTGATCAAGGTTTCCCGGAAAAGAGGGGAAAAACATTCCATCTTGCCGATTTCATCGATGATGACCGTTTGGTCGGTCCTACCGGGAATCATCGAAGGAACGGCGATCCGGTCCAGCTCATCAATATTAACGCCATATTTACCCACTCGCCTTTTGCTCTTGCTCTCCTCATGAGCCAGAACCCCTTCTTTTCCATCCAGAGTGGTGATGGAAAATCCAACCCGTCGTCCTTTCTCTTTGATCTCCCGGGTGAAGAAACCGCTCACGGGTCTTTGAATCTGCTGGACCAGTTTTTCGATCACCGTGGATTTCCCACATCTGGGAGGACCGGCCAGCAAGACGTTCTTGATTTTCATGGGCCTTCTCCTGGAATTGCGAGCTTTTGAAAAATGTAGGGGTGGTGAGGGAAAGGCGCCAGCCTGGCCGATTCGGGCAACTTCTCATGGAGGCCGATAATTAGAAACCCCCCGGGTGCTAAGCTTTCGATGATTCTCCCAAAAGGGAACTCCTTACCTTCATCATTATAATACGTAAGAAGGTTGTTCCGAAGAAAGATGATCTGGAATCCCCTCTGGGGTGGAACATCGGTGATCAGATTGTGAACCTTCCAAAAACCCCCTTTTTTGAGAAAATCCGATACCGCAAAGCGAGATTCTGTCTCGGAGCTAAAATAGCCAACCCGCCATTCCGGCGGAACCTCTTTCAGGCTGCTCAGGGGATAGATCCCTTCTCGGGCCTTTTCCAGGTAGACGGGATTCATGTCGGTCGCCCACAACTCTAATGCGGGCAACCGCTCAAAACGTCGCTGCATTGTATCCCAGAGAATTTTAAAACTGTAGACTTCTTCCCCGCAGGCACAACCCGCCGACCAGACTTTCACTTTCCCATCCTTTTTAACAATTATCTCGGGCAAGACATGTTTTTCCAGAGCTTGCCAGAGTCCCCGGTCGCGGAAAAAACGGCTGACTGAAACGGTCATCAAAATTTCAACCTGCTTTCTCAATTCCGGATTTTTCTCCATGGCCAACAAAAACTCATCTATCCTGCGGAACCCGAGCTGCTCCATGTGGCGGGATACACGCTTTTTTACGCCCTTTCTGACTTTGCGGTAACCTTCCCAGGAGAGGCCGAGAAAATCAAGGACCTGGTGAAATTGCTGATCATCCATGCGATGACACCTTTCCTCAAAACATAAGTTACTACAACTTACCGCTTAGTGATATAATATTTCCTGGGATAGTTTTTCAACAGACTGGGAAGATTGGACCCCAATTCTGATGATCAATTATGACCAGATCCTCCCGAATCTCTACGTAGGAAGCTACCCTCAGAGCCTTAAGAATATCATGGAATTGAAGGATCGCTGCGGGGTTACGGCCGTGCTCAACCTGCAAACCGATGAAGACCTTCGCGAGAGAGGTATCGATTGGCCGGCGATGGAGGAATCCTATAGAAAACTGGGAATTGAGGTGCACCGGGTGCCTCTGCGTGATTTTGACCACGAACATCAACGGCAGCATCTGCCGGAAGCAGTGAAAGTCCTGGCCGAATTGCTGGCCTCAGGCCACATCACCTACCTTCACTGCAATGCCGGGACGGGACGGTCGCCGCTCGTGGCCATGGCGTATCTTCATTGGTACGGTAAATTGAGCTTCAAACAGGCGATCAGACACGTACGAGAGCGTCGCTACTGTGCCTCTTATGAAGATCTTTTGAAAGTGAGTCGAAACCCGGAAAAACATTAATTCAGGGCCTCCCTGGGGCCGGATTGCGGGTCGGCCTCAAACTTCCTCCCCTATTTATCCTCCCCTCCAAACTACTCAATCTTTTGCCTCGGCAGAAGCAATCGGTTATACTTAAATAGAAGGAACAGAAAATGAACCAGAAAGATTATTACCTGATACTGGAAGTAGATCGAGAGGCCGCTCCGCAAAACATCAAAGAGGCCTACCGGAAACTGGCCTTCCAATACCATCCGGACCGAAACCGGGGAAACCCTGCCGCCGTGGAAAAGATGAAGGAGCTAAACGAAGCGTACGCTGTCCTTTCCGACCCGAGGAAAAGAAGGGACTATGATACGCTGCGGGAGCGCTATGGTTCTTCGGGCTACGACCGCTTTAAACAGAGTTATTCCGAGCAGGACATTTTCCGGGGTTCGGACATCAATCAGATTTTTGAAGAGATGGGCAAAGCCTTCGGATTTAGAGGCTTTGATGAGATTTTCCGGGAGTCGTACGGGCAGGGATATCGCACCTTCGAATTTCGCCGGCCGGGAGTTTTCGGCAGAGGGTTTATATTTTTCGGCCCGGCCTACGGCAGGGGCTATCCACCCGGGGCTGGGGGTTCTCCCGAAATTTTACCGGGGTCCCTGGGGAAGCTAACCGGCTATCTTTTAAAAAAGATGTTGGGAATAAAGGAAGCCGCGAGGGGGAAGGACTGGTACGATACCATCACGGTCGACCCCCGGCAAGCTCACGAAGGGGAAAAGGTAAAATACTTCCATCGCCGAAGGTCTATAGAGCTGGCGGTCACAATTCCATCCGGAATAAGGGATGGTCAGAAGATAAGATTGAGAGGGATGGGAGCTTTCGGGCAGGACGGGGGAGAGTCCGGCGACCTCTACCTGACAGTGCAAATCAGAAAGCCCCTTTTGCAGAAAGTAAGAGAACTCTTAAAAATTTAATTCGGCTGGGATGGGGGGCCTTATAATTATATGATAACGTTTTCCTCCAGCGATTTCTCGGAGCGATAAGAGGAGGTCCGGTGATGGCCAGCAAGTTGTTTTCTCCCCTCCGGCTCAGGGAGCTCGAGTTTAAGAATCGAATTTTTCTTTCGCCCATGTGCCAGTACTCCAGCGAGAACGGCATGCCCACCGACTGGCACTTCGTACATCTCGGCAGCCGGGCCGTTGGAGGGGCTGCCCTGGTCATGGTAGAGGCCACCGCCGTTTCACCGGAAGGGCGGATTTCACCGTGGGATAGCGGCCTGTGGTCCGATGAGCACGCTCAGGCGTTCAAAGGCATCACCGGTTTTGTCAAGAAGCAGGGGGTGGTTCCGGGCATTCAGCTCGCCCATGCCGGGCGCAAAGCCTCAACCGATGTTCCGTGGCGCGGGGAAGGACCTCTTTTCGAAGATGCCGGAGGCTGGCAGCCGATCGCTCCCAGCCCCCTTCCCTTTGACGAATCCTCTCCCAAGCCGGCCGAAATGACCCGGGAGGATATGGAGAAGGTGATTTTCCAATTTGCGGCCGGGGCCCGCCGCAGCCTGGAGGCGGGTTTTCAAGTGGTGGAGATCCACATGGCCCACGGCTATCTCCTCCACGAGTTTCTCTCCCCCCTTTCCAATCAACGGGCGGACGAGTATGGGGGCGGCCTGGAAAATCGAGTCCGGTTCCCTCTGCGAGTCGCCAGAGCCATCCGGGAAAACTGGCCCTTCCCGCTCTTCGTGCGGATCTCCTGCACGGATTGGGCGGAGGGCGGATGGGATCTGGAACAGTCCCTGGTTTTTTGCCGCTGGCTCAAGGAGATCGGCGTTGATCTGGTTGACTGTTCCAGCGGAGCCCTGGTGCCCCACGCCAGGATTCCCGCAGGACCGGGATACCAGACACCTTTTGCGGCAGCCATCCGCCAGAAAGTGGGTATCCCCACTGCGGCCGTTGGTTTGATTACCCATCCCGTGCAGGCTGAGCAGATTGTAGCAACCGGGCAGGCCGACGCCGTTTTTCTGGCGCGGGAGATGCTGCGGGACCCTTACTGGCCCCTGCATGCCGCCCGGACTCTCAATGCGGACATACCCTGGCCCCCTCAATATCTACGGGCCAAGGCGGCCCGATGAGAAAGAAACGGGGGTGAAGAGTCAACGATAACGGCCATCCGGCGCAACTCCATGTAGATCTCGCTCCCGTCTAGGGCCCGCTGCGTCACCTCCGGCTCGGCCCAGTCGTTCCCCACCGGAAGGATGATCGACGGGTTCCATTGGTTGGCTGCCTTCGTCGCTCCCTCCTTGTTCCCTCCTTCGATGTTTTCGCCGCTGGACACTCCGCTTCAGTGGGTCAATTCCATGTCTTCAAAAGGAGCCGTGAACCATATGAGAGGCTGAACTTTATAAGGATTCCCTTTCACTCTGGGGCCAAACGCCGCCGGCGAATTCGTGTCGGTAAGAGGAATGAACATGGTTCTTTCATGGATTAGATTCTGGATACGCCCCATCAAATCCTTTCGAACCTTCGGATTGACCTCTGTTTGGTATTGATCCCACAATGCTTTCATATCGGGATAATTGCCGTAGGAAGTCGGGCCAAAAAGATAGCCCAAGCGTGCCCCGATGGTCGCCAGGGGTGCCGGGTCGATAAAGAGGGCCCCCTTCATTTTTCCTCCCTGACGATTGGCGAACCAGGCCGGCCGGTCTAAGAGCACAGTATCGACATGGATGCCGACCGCTTTCCAATAGGTCATAATCTGTTCTCCGTATGGCCAATAACCCCCTTGGTACGGATAAAATTTACCCCCGGAGAAGCCTTTGGGATATCCCGCCTCGGCCAAAAGCTTTTTCGCTTGCTCCGGGTCGTAAGAGTCTGGCGGGAATTGAACCCCAAATGGATCTCCTTCCATGGCGAGTGTTCCCATCGGCTTACATCCCGGCATAAAAATATCGGCTAAACTCTTGCGGTCGATCGCCAGGCTGGCCGCCTTGCGGACCCTGGCATCAGCCCATGGAGATTTGGGATCAAATTGCGAACCCATGTATACAATCCAGGTCACTGGGCTTAACGGATGGAGCAGGCGAAGCTTGGGGTCCTTTTTTATGTCTTCATAAAAAACCCCCTGCATGAGCGTAGCAATATCCACCTCGCCCCTCCGAACCATGGCCAAGCGGGTAGCTGGCTCTGTTACGATGAGGAACTCGAATCTCTTGATATGGGGGGTTTTTCTCCAATACCCTTCAAAAGCCTCCGCCACAAGCCTTACGCCCGCCACAAATTCCACGAATTTGTACGGGCCGCATCCGATGGGATTTTTCTTATACTCCGCATCCCCTACCTTTTCCACATACTTTTTGGGCGTGATCCAGCATATTCCACTGCCCCCGGGCAGAAAATATTCCAGAAAATCCGGAAAGGGCTCCTTGAAGTGAAAGCGCACCAGATAGGGATTTACAGCTTCCACCTTTTCGGTCTTTCCCTGGATCGTCTTGGCTTGAGTCGCTTTATATCGCCAGAAACTGAATACTACATCTTCCGCAGTAAAAGGGTCCCCATTGTGGAACTTCACCCCTTTGCGCAACTTAAATTCAACCACTTTCGCATCAGAACTGATCGTCCACGATTCAGCCAGAGAAGGGGCTAAGTTACCTTCCGGCATGGGTTTCAGCAAGGCGTCATGAAATAAATAAAGTGTAAGGGCAGAACTGATCAACCCCGGATTGGTCGCCGGATCCAGCCAATCGGCTGAAAGGCCCCAATGGATCGCTTGCTTTAATACGCCTGAGGGAGCCGCGGCTTGTACCTGAACCGATGCCCAAAAAACCATTCCGACAACAGCCGACATGACCAACAACAAGTGCCTTTGAGTTTTCTTTGCTCTCATGAAATTATCCCCCTTGATGGTTTCGTGAAAAGTCCCTTTCCCCCCTTCTTTCCCTTAACCAGCTTTGCGCCTCTCTATTTCCCCTTCTGGCCGCCTCCTGCATATCCCGAATCGCCTGTCCTTGCTTGCCGAGCTGGAGATGAGAAATTCCGCGATGGAAGTATGTCCAGGAAAAGCCCGGGTCGATAGCCATTGCTTTGCTCAAATCATCTATGGCCTCATCATATCGGCCTTTCATCCTATAGGCGACCCCGCGGTCGAAGTAAACCCAGGCATATTTGCAGTCGAGGGCTAATGTCCTGCTGAAATCTTCCGCGGCCCGATCATATTGGCCCTTCCGGCGCAGGATAAGTCCGCGGTTGTAGTACGCCCAGGGCAGATCAGCGTCTACGGCCAACGCTTGGTTGTAATCTTGCATTGCCCGCTCATATTCGCCCTTCGCTCGCCAGGCTGCCCCGCGATGGTAATAAGACCATACATGATTGGAGTCTATGGTTAAGGCCCGATCAAAGTCTTTAATCGCCGGGTCATATTGCCCTTTCAGCCGATAGGCGATCCCACGGTTGTAATACTCCCAGGCAGAATTTGGATCTAGGGCAATGGTCTTGCTATAGTCTTCAATTTCCCCATCAGGGTCGTTTTTCCTTATTATTTCGGCAATGAAGTGGGTGTGAACAAGATCTGGGTCTATGGCCATGGCCTTGCTATAGTCTTCCGTCTCCCGATCATAGTGGCCCTTGCGGCCATAGGTGAGTCCGCGAACATAGTAGGCCGGCGCATAATTCGGATCGGCGGCAATCGCCAGGCTGTATTCTTCGATGGCCTTATCATATTCGCCTTTTTTATTGCGCACCAGACCTCGGTAATAGTAAGCCGGAGCATTTTTCGGGACCAAGGTAATGGCCCGGTCCAGTGTTCGCAGTGCTTCATCATATTCATCCCGGAGAAAATGGTTTCTGCCCCTTGCCAACCATTCATTTGCTTCGGATGACTTTTGTTCGCCAGCAGTCACGCCGGTCATTTGACCCTGAGGGGCTACGCAAGCGAATGAGCAAAGACAAAAAGAAAGTATGAACATCCCCATGATAGGCATTTTTGACCTGTAAACGGGACCTAACGGGAAGGCCCCATTTATTTTTTTGCCTTCAAGGCGTCAAAATAGAACGATCCTTTTTCCCTTTCAAATCAAGATGGGATTATTACCCCTTACGCACGATCACGGTGGCCATGGCGATGCTAGCCCCAAGAAATTGATTTTTAAAAGAATCCGGGTTCCAGGAGCTTAGGGTTTTCCCTTGGTAAAATCCGACTCCTGCAAAACGGACCCTCAAGCAAGCGGCAAGGGCTAGTCAGTGGGAAGAAAACAAACGGGAAATCCCCTTTTCAGGTGGACTATATAAAATTTGGAAACTCCGGTCAAGAAGAAAAGGAAAGGGGATACTTGCGCTTGCCGTCCTTGCACTTCACACGGGCGAAGCCATTATGCCGGTCGCCGGTCCGCCCGGTTAGACCGACTTGGCGAAGGGGACGTTGGGGTCAGGCAGGGGTGTATTGAAGGCCAGGTGAACGGTCG
>Ga0315282_10007105_pt1 | contig 18510 bp, 18 predicted proteins | sample YL17G07_20_MG_FD_203693 | JGI IMG/M metagenome (GOLD analysis project Ga0315282, IMG submission 203693) | Sediment microbial communities from Yellowstone Lake, YNP, Wyoming, USA - YL17G07_20 | ecosystem: Environmental > Aquatic > Freshwater > Lake > Sediment | place: USA: Wyoming | collected...
TCGATGATCCTCTGCCTGTGCCATCATCCTTCTTCTCCTACCCGCCCTACACTAATTTTTCAAGGGGTAGGTGTCTCACTATCATTGGCACAGAGGGGATTGGCAAAGCTTCTTGGCAGAGGCCGTTGGCGTGGTCCACACCGCGTGCGGTTGGTATCAGAACCTTCGTCAATTTTCGCTCGCACGGTTCCTGCCACCCAGGGGCGGTCGCAGGCCTCGCAAGCGTTACTCATCCGCACCGCTGCTCTCATGTCCGCTCATCACACCAGAACTCCAGGACATCTATCTTGCCGATCTCCTTCTACATATTCTTTCCGGTTCTCCATACGATGATATCTTAGCCAATAGACCCAACGGGCCTTCCAGCGGAGAGGCCAGCTGGTCGGAAGAATTATCTAGTCTGGCGCACTGGTTTAGTTTGAGTGTTGTTTCGCAACGCATCGAAGAACACAGGAATATGGCAGCAAGGATTCGAGAAGCTGAACGAATTATGCAAGACGCTCAAACACTTTATCGACTATTGGAGAACCAAGGAGTTAGTTTTGACCCACAGACTGGGCCGGATCACATCACCGAATGGCGGGTTGCAATCAGAGAGTTTCGTAGTATCTTAGGTACTTGAAGGAAAGGCATGAAGACTTTATCAAAGACTCGGTTCCGATACACAGAGAAGGAAATGGCCGATGCTTTCTTGAGGCTTCTTCAATTGCCGGAAGGTCTTCCCGAGATTGGTGGTTTTGATGGTATTTATCGCGAAGTCTCCTGTCATCAAGGTCGGCCGGATTTTATCGCGCTCCGATACAAAAAAGACTTTCAGGGCCTAAAGTTGCCTGATTGCATGGGCCTTGTTGGACCTACCATCCTCACAATACTAAAACCTAACGCTCCGCGGACGCTCAGCTTTATTATAAGCCGTTGTGAATTTTCGGAGATTTCCGTTAGACGTGCGCTTCGCCAACTCCTTGCCTCTGGGCACGTTAAGTGTACTGGAACCGGTTCCTATCAATTAGGTGATGCTGCGACACAACTCTATGCCGAGCTCTGGGCTTTTGAACTAAAGCTCAACAATCCTAAGCGTGCCGTCTTCCAAGCACAGCAAAGCCGCGCATATGCAAACCGTGCCTTGATTGTTGTACCCCCCGGCCAAGAGAAACACTACATTCGCTACAATACCACCATGACGCGCTGGGGTATTGGTGTAGCAACATTTGACCCTGCTAATGGTATTTTTCGCTTATTGCGCCGCGGTAGAAACACACGCGCCATCTGTCCACAACATCAGATATACGCTTTATCTCGGATCAGAACATGATTCGGCTTTCCGAAAAAAGTCTACAGTGAACACGGGTAGGGCGTTATTTCATCCGCTCGCTGATTGGCATCGCTCACCTAAGTATAGAGGGTGAGGCCGAGCTGTCCCTTTTCGGCGGACCCGCGCTTATCCTTCGCATGGGCAAGATGCCCATGCCACGTCCAGCCCGCAGTCCCCCTTGCTTCAACATCAACAGGCCGGCGGCAAATTGACAGGCAGAGCCGGTTCTGATAGCTTGAGCCCGCATCTTCTAATCGACACCGCGAGGAGGAAGACCGATGGCCGATATTATGGATATCATCAAGGAACGACGCAGCATCCGGCAGTACGATACCACCAGGCCGATCCCGGACGACGTGCTAAACCAGGTCTTGGAGGCGGTGCGCTGGTCGCCCTCGTGGGCCAACTCCCAGTGCTGGGAGGTCATCGTGGTCAAGGACCCGCAGGTCAAACAGAAGCTCCAGGGGTGTTTTACCCGGAACCCGGCCCTCCAGGCCGTCGTGGACGCGCCCGTGGTCATCGGCCTGTGCGGCAAGCTGGGGGCCGCCGGTTTTTACAAGGGCCAGTCCACGACCAAGTTGGGGGACTGGTACATGTTCGACCTGGGCATAGCCGCCCAGACCCTGTGCCTGGCGGCCCACGCCCTGGGCCTGGGCACGGTCATCACCGGCCTGTTCAACATTGATATGGCCAACGCGGCGCTGGGGGTGCCCGAGGGCTACCAGCTCGTGAGCCTGATCCCCATGGGCTACCCGGCCAAAGGCTCGCCCGCGCCCAGGCGCCGGGAGATCGGCGAATTCACGCACATGGACAAATTTTAAGGAGGGTCACCCCCTGCCGTTGCCCAAAGCCAAGTAGGGGCGACCGGCCGGTCGCCCCTACTGCGGACACGGGCCGTGTCTTCGTAGGGGCGGTTCGCGAACCGCCCCTACCGGACTTCCCCTCATTCATGAACCCTTCACAGGCCACGAACGCCGTAGGGGCACGGCATGCCGTGCCCCTACTTTTATTTCGACCTTCGGCCTTACTTATTTCGCCGGATCGGCCCCAGGGGTCTTGACAGCGTAAACCTGGGTCTTGTTGTTCACGCGCATGACCACGTGGACCAATCCGTCACGCTCCGCGCCGATGGAGACAAGCTCGAGAGAATAGGGTTTCCCCCAGAGGTCGAAGTCCACCCGATCGCCAGGCTTCTTCAGCCCGCTTAACCAGACGTTGGTGGGAAGCACCAAGGGCGCTTCCCCATATAGTTCCCTGAATTGGATGAATTCGAGCGTATCTTTGGGGTGCATTAGGTAGAGGACGAACTCTTCCTCGGTGGGATTTCTTCCGATTTCCTTGGATAACTCCGCCCTCAGGCTTTCGAGGTCCACTTCAGGTATGGAATCGAGCGGGGAGAGCTCGACGCGCTCTTCGAGCCTCTTCTGCCATGCTTTTCCGAAGGCGCTCTGATACACCCATTCGTCGGGCCAGCAGACCGGGAGCTTGCCGTAGCTGCCGAGAATAAGTTTCTTGAAATCTCCAGGCGCCTGCCTGAAAAGAAGCAAAAGCTCTTCCTTTTCCTCTGGCTCCATCGAGTCGAAGTCCTGCGATTTCTCCTCGACAAATTTGGTCAGGAGGTCCATCAGAGACCGAACGCCGGCCTCGCCCTTTTCTTTTGCGTACCGGTTCACGATCCCATTACAAGTGACCCAGGTGATCTGGGAGCCGGGGGTGACGTCAAAGTATTTTACGATCCTATTGAACAGAGACATCACCTTCAGGATCGAAGGCATGAGATGCAGGAATCTGCCTGCCTGCGCCTGCTCGAACGAGCTCGGGAACGCCCCGCCCGGCATGCGGTGCGTGGTCACCATATGATCGAGCCCCTTAAACGGGGACTCGGCCCAGGCGTAATGATCGATCCACTCGCGCACCTTCTGCACCGCGTCCTCGGCCTCTTTCCGGTTCAGATGCACCGGTATCCCGGACTCCTCGAAGTAGGCTTGGACGGAGAGCATGGGGGAATGGCCATAGAACCGCACCAAGGAATCCTCTTCCACGTCCACGACCTTGGCCCCGGCCTTAACCGCGGACAGGAGCGCCGGCATGGCCAAGCCGTCCGTGATATGCCGGTGGTAGTTGATAACGAGGTCGGGGTACGTCTGCTTGATGGCGTCCACCAGGCTGTGAATCCTCGTGATGTCGCCCACGCCCGCCATGTCCTTGATACAAAGAACGATCTCATCCGTCCCGGCGCACAACTCGACGATTTCGGCCACGACCTTGAGGTAGTAGGCGTTCGTCGCCCAGTCGGCCGCGGTGAAGGAGATGGTGGGCTCGAAAAGCCGGCCGCGCTTCATGACCACTTCGGCCACGGCGCGCATATTCCTGATATCGTTAAGGAAGGAGAAGCACCTCCAGACGTCGATATCGGCCCTGGCCACCACGTGCTCGATCACGTTTTTCGGATACGGCCGGTAGCCAAACAGGTTCGTCTCCCGGATGAGGGTCTGGAGGAGGACGTCGGGCATGAGTTCTCTCAGGAGGGCGATTTCCTCGAAGGGGCTTTCCTTCCGGTTCATGATCCCGACGTGCCAGCGGGCTCCGCCGTGACACTCGGCGCTGAACAGCCCCATTTTGTTGTAAAAGGCGGCGAGGCTCTTTAGGTCGTAAATTCGATGGCGGTTCTTGAAATCGGACTGCCCGGCATCGCGCATGCCCACCGAAGTGAAGCAGGCGCCCGGAATGGCGCGGACGGCCGTCACGATTTGCCTGGGGGACATCCCGGGTTTTACAAAGACGAAATCTGTCACTTTCACACCCATTTCGCGGGACCCAAGGCAGATACTTCCGCGACATACCTTGCGATTTTAAGCACTTCGTCCTCGCTGTTTTTTTCCGTAAACATGGATATGAGTTCTTCCATGTGCTCTTCGATAAACCGGGTGGAGAACTCCCCCAGGGTAAAAGCCGGGTGCCGGATGATGCTCAGAAGAAGCGGGGCCAGGGTCTTGACGCCCTCCACCCTCAGATTCCTCCCGAGGGCGCGGTCCATGACGCGGATGGCCTCGAGCCTGTCCGCGCCGGAGGTCATGAGCAGCATGAACAGCGAACCGTAATACGGCGGGATGTCGGAGCCCTCGTAAACGCCCGCGGCAACCCGCACGTTCGGACCCATGGGGATCAGCAGGCGGGTGATCGTTCCGAAGGAGGGGGCAAAGGTTTTGGGGTCTTGGGCATTCAGCCGGGCTTCGAGGGCCCAGCGGTTGGGATGGATGTCCGCCTGCCCGAACGGAAGCTCCCTGCCCTGGGCCACGTCCAGCATGATGCCCACGATGTCCAGGCCGGTGATGAGTTCGGTCAGGCCGTGCTCGCCCTGCAGACGGGGGTTGACCTTGAGGAAGTAGTACTTCTTCGTCGAGGAATCGATGAGAAACTCGACGGTCCCCGCCGAATCGTACCCGATCTGCCGCATGAGGCTGAGAGCCGTGGAGCACATCTCCTGTCGCAAATCCTCGTCCAGCGTGGGCGACGGGGCTTCCTCGATGATCTTCTGGTTCCCGTGTTGTATGGTGCATTCCCTCTCGTAGAGGTGCACGCCGTGGCCGTGGCCGTCCGCCACGACCTGCACTTCGATATGCCGTGCACGCTCGATGTACTTTTCCACCATGACCGCCTCATCCCCGAAGGCCTTCTTCGCCTCCGCGCACGCCTGGGCCACGGCCGGGGACAACTGCGTTTCGCTTTCGACCTTGATCATTTCCCTGCCCCGGCCCAGGGCCGCGGCCTTGATCAGGATGGGAAAATGGATCTTTTCCTCCTGCATCCACTTCTGAATCTGCAGAAGGCCCTGCACGCGCATCATGCCCGGGATGATGGGGACATGGGCCTGCTCCGCGATTTTCTTGGCTTTGATCTTGTCTCCCATGAGCCGGATCACCTCGGGCTTGGGCCCGATCCAGATCAGGCCCGCGTCCAGGACCATCTGCGCAAAATCAGGACTCTCGGACAGGAAGCCCCATCCGGGATGGATGGCGTCCGCTCCGCTCTTAAGGGCGGCCTCGATGATTTTTTCCTTGTTGAGATAGGACGCCAGAGGCGGCGCTTCGCCGATAGGCACTGCGCTGTCGGCCATATAGACGTGATGGGAAAGCCGGTCCGGGGTGCTGTAAACGGCGGTGGTGGGGATCTTCCTGTCCCGGCAGGTGTGCATGATCCTCACAGCCGGCACGCCACGGTTTGCCACCAATATCTTTTTGATGATCTTTTCCATTTTTCCCCAAAACCTCTCCCACACGAAGGGCGCGCCGAAAAGGCCTCCCGGCCAAACGCCCCATGGCTTTCCCTTAGTGAAGCTTACCTAAGAACGGACCGAAAAAAAACAAAAATCATGAGGTGCTCGAAACCCGCCATGAGCGGCCGTGGCCCTTGACTTTGACCCCCCCTCCGGATAGCCTGATCGAAAACGGCGAGGTCGGCATGCGCTGGCTGAAGAATTGGCGAAAGAAAAGGCAGGAGGAAAGCGGGAACGCCGCCGACTTTCTGGCCCTGTCCCGAACCGTGGGGCCCATGATCGAGCGGGCCAGCCAGGAGGTCTTCCGCGAACACCGGGACGCGCTGCTGTCCGAGCCGATCACCTACATCGTGCCCGCGGTCTGGGGGGCCAGGAAGGAAGGCCCGCTCACCGAGACCCAAACGGCCATCCACCAGGACGTGCTGCCGCTGATCCAGACCGTGGTGCACCTGGTGAGCGGGGAGGGCGCGACCCCGGCCCAGGAACACGCACTTAGCTACCTCGTGCGGGGCCTCCTCGTCTCCAAGATCACCTACCTTATCGTCAGTTACCAGAACCAGATGCTCAGCCGGCAGTGCCGGGCCGTGAGCGAACTGGCCGCCATCGAGCCGGTGGGCCGGGCCTGATTCCATTTCTAAATCAAGCGTTAACTTTGTCGGCTGCGCGGCTCCTCGCCGTACTCTACGTGTACTGTCTCGTCGCTGCTCGCTTGCCTTCGCGTTCCCATCTTGATTTAGAAATGGAATGAGAATCCCTCGCGGGCCGGCCGCTAGACCACGCCCCGGACCTTCAGCCCGTCCAGGTCCTGTGGCGAAAGCCTGAGCCTTCCGAGAAAAACTTCGTCGTTGTGTTCGCCCAGGAGGGGCGCTCTGGACAGCTCGGCCGGCGTGAGGGACAGCCTGAAGGGCGGGCCGGCATAGGGCCGGGGCCCGGTCTCGGGATGGTCGAGCGTGACGAAATAGCCTCGGGCCGCGTACTGTTCATCCTTGAGAATGCTGGCCACGTCGTGGACAAAGGCCGTGGGCACGCGCCATTCCTGGCATTCCTGCACGATCTCGGCGGTGGTCCTCTCGGTGAACCACGGGCCGACGAGGGCGTCGAAGGCCTCGGCGTGCTGAAGCCGGTTGAAGCCGGTGGAGAAGCGGGGGTCTTCGAGCAGGTCGGCCCGGCCCATAAGCTGAAGCAGGCGCTCGGTCTGGTCGTCGGTCGAGGCCGAGATCGAGACGTATCCGTCCTTCGTGCGGTAGAGGGTGATGGGGTGGGCCCACATGTAGCGGTTGCCCACCCGCTTTTCCACCCGACCCGAATAGACGAAACGGTTCACCGTGAACTGGTGGATGGCGGCCATGCATTCCAGGATGGAAACCTCGACAAACCGCCCTTGACCCGTGGTCAACCGCGAAACCAGGGCCGCCAGGACACCGGCCAAGGCGTTTAGTCCGCCCTGGTAGGCCGGCTGCTCCCCACCCCCGGCCAACGGCTCCCGACCCGACGCGCCGTTGATGAACATATATCCGGACAGCGCATAGCCCACCAGCCGGCCGCCCAAATAATCCCGGTACGGGCCGCTCAGGCCAAAGGGCGTGATCGAGGCCATGACCAGGCCGGGATTTTCCGCCGCAAGACGCGGATAATCCAGCCCCAGGCCGGCCAGGAATCCCGGAGAAAAATTTTCCACCACCACGTCCGCGCCCGCGGCCAGCCGGCGAACGAGGTCCGCGCCCTCGGGCTTGGCTAAATCCAAAGTGACGGACTTCTTGTTCGTGTTCAGATAAAGGAACGGCGCGCTTTTTTCCAGATGCGGCCCGCCCTCAGGGAAAGGCCCGCGTTGCCGCGCCTCGTCGCCCCCCCCGGGCGCTTCAACCTTGATGACCTCGGCCCCATACGCCCCGAGCAGCTTGGCGCAGTATGACCCCGAGACACAACGACTCAGGTCCAGAACGGTGAGTCCCGCCAGGGCGCCTGCTTGAACCATGGGAAGCTCCGGGGAATGAAGCGACATGGAGGCCAATTTAGCCCAGCCGTCGCCGGGGTGTCAAGGCGAAGGGGAATGATGAATGATGAATGCGGAATGATGAATCCCGGCAAGAGGCTCCCGCTTTTCATTCATCACTCCTCATTCATCATTCATCATTTCTTCCCAAACGCCGTTGACTTGAGGCCGAAGGAAAGGTACGATACGGCCCGCATCACCTTCCGAGGAAATCCCAAATGCCCGGCGGTCCCGTGGTCTTCGAGGAAAAAGACGGGGTCGGTTTCGTCACCCTGAACCGGCCCGAGGCGGGGAACCGCGTGAACGCGGACGTGGCCGCCGAGCTTCGGCGGATCGCGGCTGAGGTCGGTTATGGCTCGACGGTCAAGGTCGTGGTCCTGTCCGGCATCGGTTTTTTTTCACTGGGCGCGGACCCCGAGGCGCGCGCTGCCATGGCCGGGCCGGCCGAGGTGTTCGATCGCCTTGCTGCGGCCTCGGCCCTGGCAGAAATCGGCCAGCCGACCATTGCCGCCATTTCCGGCGACGCCCTGGGCCAGGGGCTCGAGCTGGCCCTGGCCTGCGATTTTAGGATCGCCTCTCAAACGGCCCGGCTGGGGTTGAACCAGGTGGAGCAGGGCGAATTGCCCTGGGACGGCGGCACGCAGCGGCTGCCCCGGCTGGTCGGCCGGGCCCGGGCCTTGGATATGATCCTCACCGGCCGGGTGCTTTCGGCCGAGGAAGCGGTCCAGGCCGGCTTGATTCACCGGGCCGTGCCGCCCGAGGCCCTGGACGAGACCGTGCGCGGACTGGCCCTGGACCTGGCGGCCAAGGCGCCGGTGGCGCTCCGCTATGCCAAGGAGGCGGTGCTGTCCGGGTTGGACCTGACGCTGTCCCAGGGGCTTCGGCTCGAAGCGGACCTGTACTTTCTCATCCACACCACGAGGGACCGCACCGAAGGCATCACCGCCTTTCGGGAGAAACGAAAGCCGAGGTTCGAGGGCCGATGAGCGCGTTCGAGACGGTGCTCGTCGAGAAGCGGGGATCGGTGGCCTTCGTGACGCTGAACCGGCCCAAGGCCCTGAACGTGCACAATGTGCAGATGCGCGACGATTTGTGGGAGGTGCTGGGCGCGGTCAAAGCCGACGAAGAGGTGCGGGCCGTGGTCTTTCAAGGGGCCGGGGACCGGGCCTTTTGCGCCGGGGCGGACCTGAGTGAATTCTTGAGCGCGCCGCCGCCGACCGAGGCGCGGCAGGTGCGGTTCGACCGGGACCTGTGGGGCCTGTTCCTGAGCGTTCCGCAGCCCATCGTGGCGGCGCTGCATGGGTACGTGCTGGGGTCCGGGATCGAGATTGCCCTCTGCTGCGATCTGCGCCTGGCCACGGAGAACGCGGTCTTCGGCCTGCCCGAGGTGGGACTGGGCATCATCCCGGCCGCCGGGGGCACCCAGACCGTGCCCCGCAACCTTAGCCGCGGACTGGCCTTCGAGATGCTGCTGGCCAACCGCTGGCTCACGGCCCAGGAGGCCCTGGCCGCTGGCTGGATCAGCCGCCTGGTGAAAAGCCGGGAGGAACTGGACGCCGCGGCCGAGGAGACCGCCCGCGGCCTGGCCGGCCGCAACCCCGGGCTGATGAGGGCCGCCAAGCAGGCCGTGCACCGGGGCCTGGATCTGCCCCTGCCCCAAGCCCTCGAGATGGAACGACGCCTGGCCGCGCACGTCGCCGGCGCAAGATAAGGCCAAACACCTTGATTGGAGGAACGAGCCCATGAACACCAACGACCTCTTGACCATCGCCACGTCCATTGTCCCGGACCGGGAGTTCATCGTCTTCGAGGGGTTGCGCCGGACGTACCTCGAGACCGGCGAGCGCATCAACCGGCTGGCCCACGCCTTGAGCGGGCTGGGGCTCGGCCGGCAGGACCGCTTCGGCATCCTGGCCGTGAACTGCCCGGAGTACATCGAGACCTACTTCGCCACGGCCAAGATCGGCGCCGTGTTCGTGCCGCTCAACTTCCGGGCCAAGGCCGACGAACTCACCTACATGATCAATACGGCCGATATCAAGGTCCTGGCCGTGGGCGAGCGGTACCTGGACATGGTCGAGGAGATGCGGCCCCACCTGACCACGATCAAGCATGTCATCTCCCTCGAGGGTCCGCACAAGGACATGCCGGTCTACGAGGACCTGATCGCGGCCGCGCCCGAGGACGAGTTTTTCGGCGAGGTCGAGGACGAGGACATGACCATCCTCATGTTCACCTCGGGCACCACCGGCCGGCCCAAGGCCGTGCCCATGACGCACAACACCTTTGGCAACTACGTGCTCGAGAACGTGCAGCCGGCCGACCCGGAGGTCGAGGAAAAGAACGTGCTGACCGTGCCCCTGTACCACGTGGCCGGGGTCCAGGCCATGATGGCCGCCGCCTACGGCGGCCGAACCCTGGTGCTCATGCGCCAGTTCGAGACCAAGGAGTGGATGGACCTGGTGGCCAGGGAAAAGGCCCAGCGGGCCATGCTCGTCCCGACCATGCTCAAGATGGTCCTGGACCACCCGGACTTCGGACGCTTCGACCTCTCCAGCCTCCAGGTCATCACCTACGGCGCGGCGGTCATGCCCTTCGAGGTCATCAAGAAGGCCATCCAGGCCTTTCCCGGCGTGAGTTTCATCAATGCCTTCGGCCAGACCGAGACCGGCTCGACCATCACCACCCTGGGCCCGGAAGACCACGTCATCGAGGGCGACGAGGCGGAGCGGGAGAAGAAGCTCAGGCGGCTGGCCTCCTCCATCGGCCGGCCCTTGCCGGACGTCGAGGTGCGCATCGTGGACGAGGCGGGCGATCCGGTGGAGCCGGGCGCCACGGGCGAGATCGCGGTCCGGGGTCCCCGGGTCATGCGCGGCTACCTGGGTGACGCGCAAAAGACCGCCCAGGCCTTCACCAAGGACGGCTGGCTCCGGACCTCGGACATGGGCTTTATGGACGAGGACGGGTATATCTACCTGGCCGGCCGGGCCGACGACCTGATCATCCGCGGCGGGGAGAACATCTCGCCCCGCGAGGTGGAGGACGTGCTCATGGCCCACCCCAAGGTCGAGGAGGCGGCCGTGATCGGCGTGCCGGACGAGGTCTGGGGGCAGGAGCCGCGCGCCATTGTCGTGCTCAAGGAAGGGGCTGAGACCACGGCCGAGGAGATTCTGGCCTTCACCCAGGACCGGCTATCCTCCTTCAAACGGCCCCGCTCCGTGGTCTTCGTCAGCGAACTGCCGCGCAGCGCCCTGGGCAAACTCTCCCGCAAGCAACTGGCAAGGGAGTTCAGCGGCTAGGTCTGACCGTCTATCGGTGGACGCGAATTTCATGTACGTGGATGGCAATCTTTCGTGGGGGCAGACCTGTGACCTGCCCGCACCAACCGCCTCGCGCGAATTGTAGGGGCGGTTCGCGAACCGCCCCTACCGCCTCGGGTGGCAACCGATTCCACGGGTGTTCCGTCAGGGCGGGGTTGATAAAACCCGCCCTACCTTCGCTTGACATTTCCCCGCTGCCACGCTACTTTATTCTTGTCACTTCGATCGAAGAAAAGGAGAGCGGGACATGGCGAACAAGGTCGGCAAGAAATATATCTGTGAGAAATGCGGCGCCACCTACATCGTCACCAAGGGCGGCAATGGCGAAGTGAGCTGCTGCGGCCAGCCCATGAAGCAACAATAAAGGGTCATCCTTATCCTTATCCATCTTCATTCGGGAATAGAGGAGGTCAAAAATGAGCCAGCTTGGAAAGCGCTACATCTGCTCGGAATGCAAGACCGAGATGCTCTGCACCAAGGCCAGCGAGAGCAACCCGTCTTGCTGCGGCAAGGAGATGGAGCTGCAGAAACCCAAAAAGTCGCCCTCTTCCGATTAACCCCCACCGGTCTTTACCAGACCCAGCAGCCGCGGATGCCGGGTCGGAGTCTCTCCGGCCCCATCCCGGCGCCAGCCGCCGGGAGAGGGAGAGGTATGCGACGTGCCCCTGTCCGTCCCGGCCTTAAGAGCAGGACCAAACCCCAGGCGGAGACCCTGAGCCTCTTCCCCACCCTTTTCTCAGGCGGAGAAGTCCCGTGAAGAGAACGCGCGTATCCGACCTGCTCGGCATCCGGTACCCCATTCTCCAAGGCGGGATGCTCTGGCTGGCCGACGCCGGCTTGGCCGCGGCCGTGTCCAACGCCGGCGGCCTGGGCGTCATCAGCCCCATGGCCGGCATGGAGCCCCAAGGCGACCCGGTGGAAAACCTGACGGTGCAGCTTTCCCGGGTGAAGGAGCTGACCCGGGCTCCCTTCGGCGTGAACGTGCCGCTCGATCTTAGGGACTGCGGCCTGATCATGGACCTGCTCCTCTCCTTCGAGGCGCCGGTGGTGGTCACGGCGGCCGGAGACCCGCGCCTCTTCACCGAGCTGCTGCATAGCGGCGGGGTCCGGGTCCTCCACGTGGTCGGCTCGGTCAAGCACGCCCGGGTGGCCGAGGCCGCGGGCGTGGACGCCGTGGTGGCGGTGGGGATCGAGGCCGCCGCGCGTAGCGGCTTCGACGAGGTTCCCCTGTTCTCGCTCGTGCCCCAGGTGGTCGACGCCATCAAAATCCCGGTCGTGGCCGCCGGCGGCATCGCCGACGGCCGGGGACTGGCCGCGGCCTTTGCCCTGGGCGCCGAGGGCGCGCAACTGGGCACGCGCTTCGTGGCCGTCAAGGAATGCATCGCCCACCCGGCCTACAAACAGGCCATCGTGAACGCCGGCGACACGGACACGGTCGTCACCAACCGGCGGCTCATCCCCACCCGCAGCCTTAAGACCGAGTACTCGAAGATTCTGCTCGAGCTCGAGACCGGCGGGGCCGACGGCGATGCCATCCGCGAGTTCATGGGACACGCCGCCTCCCGCCGCGGCGGTCTCGAAGGGGACCTCGAGGGAGGCGAGGCTTACGCCGGCTCCTCGGCCGGCCTGGTGACCGACATCCCCACCGCGGCCGAGGTCATCCAAAGATTGGTGGACGGCTATGACGCGGTCGTGCGCACGCTCATCCCGTGAGACGGTATGGACCTGGAAACCCTGCGTGGGCATCTGCTGGATAAGCCCGGCGCGACCGAGGACATGCCTTTCGGTCCCGAAGCCCTGGTGTACAAGGCGGCCGGAAAAATGTTCGCCCTGGTCTTGTGGAAGGCCGAGCCGCTCGCGATCAACCTCAAGTGTGACCCGGACCTGGCCGCCCAGCTCCGCCACGCCTACCCGGCCGTCACGGCCGCCTACCACATGAACAAGAAGCACTGGAACACGGTCCTGCTCGACGGCACCGTGCCCGAGGAGGAGGTGCGGGCCATGATCGAGGATAGTTACCAACTGGTGGTCAAGGGGCTAAAAAAAGAGGATCGGGCGCGGCTGGGAAAAGGTCGCAAACGGTCCAGGTAAGACCACCGGCCGGGATTTTCCCCGGCCCGCCTGCGAAACCGCCGCCAAGTCGAAAGACGGGTGATGGCTTGGGGGAACCCTTTTTATACCAAGTTGCAATCAAAAAACACCACACGACAAAAAATCCCGTCACCCCTGCCGTTCGACAGGCTCACGGCCCCGAGCAAGGTCGAGGGGCTCACGGCCCCGAGCAAGGTCGAAGGACGAAAGCAGGGGTCCAGTCTTTTTCTTTCTATCGATCCCGTTATTCCTGGATTCCTGCTTCCTTGGAAAATCTGGCCAAGCTTTGACGGCCGAGCGAATCGCGGCCTCAGTGGTAGGGGCGACCGGCCGGTCGCCCCTACGCGGCTCGTTTTCATACCTTCGCGGGTGCCCCGCCTCGAAGAGCGAGGCATATGATGAATGTAGGGGCACGGCATGCCGTGCCCCTACGCCACGCCCCAAGGGCGGGGCATGAGAATTTCGCAGGAATGACGGGGAGGACGTCACGCTTGCCTGTATCGATAGTGTGCATTTGATTGCAACTTAGTATGAGACGTTAGGACCAGTATCTCGGATTTAAGTCAATAGCCATATTGACCAAAAAGGGTTCCCTGAAACACCCTCCCAAAAACCGTAATCGTGCGGGCCGGGTTTCGCGATGCGAAATCCGGCCCGCACGGTTTTCTTGGCACTCATGGCTCTCAAATCGTCGTTTTGGCGGAAGCCGGACTGGCGGGTTTGAAAAACCCGCCCCTACGTTTTTAGCACATCGCCAGGACAGAAATAACGCCGCTTTCGCGGCAACGATCGGGGCCACCCGCCCTTGGGATTACACAGACTCTCGGGTGAGCAGGATGCGGCTGTCGGCCACGACGCAGCCCTGGCCCTCGGGATAGACGATCAAGGGATTGATGTCCAGCTCGGCGATCTGCGGATGGTCGGCTACCATCTGGGAGAGCCTAAGGAGGCAGTCCTTGATGGCGGCGATGTCGGAGGGCGGCTGGCCGCGGACGCCCTTGAGCACTCCGTAAGCCTTGATGGACTGAATCATGATCTCCGCGCTGATCTCCCACATAGGGGCCAGGCGGAAAGTCACGTCCTTCAGGGACTCGACAAAGGTCCCGCCCAGGCCGAACATGACCACCGGGCCGAACTTCGGGTCCCGGGAGGAGCCGAGGATGACTTCAGTACCGCCCCGGGCCATCTTCTCGACCAGGATGCCCTTGATGTCGGCCTGCGGGTTGTATTTCCGGGCATTGGCCATGATTTCGTCAAAGGTCTGTCGGGCTTGGTCCGGATTCTGGATTTTGAGGCGGACGCCGCCGGCGTCGAACTTGTGGACGATGTCCGGGGACATGATCTTCATGGCCACCGGGAAGCCGATCTCCTCGGCCGCGGTCTCGATCTGGGCCGGGTCCTTGACGAGTCGGCCCTGGAGCAGGGGGAAGCCGTAGCACTGGAGCAGCTTGGTGGCCTCCTGCTGAGGCAGGTAATAGCTCTCCTTGTCCCCCAAGTAGCGAGAGATGATCTCGTTGGCGCTCTCGCGGTCGGCAGCCATGCGCCTCACCTCGCGCCGTTCCAGCCGAAGCAGTCTGCCGTAGCGCACCATGGATTCGAAGGCCCGGACCGCGGCCTCGGGAAAGGTGTAGTTGGGGATGTGGTTGGCTTCGAGGTATCGGACGCCCTCGGACACGTCCACGATGCCCATGAAGGAGGCCAGGACCGGCTTGTGGATGCCCTGGATGACGCGGGGCAGGATTTCCGCCGTTTCGAGCACGTCGGTCATGGCCTGGGGGGTGAGGATGACGACGGCCCCCTGCACGTCGTCGTCCTCGAGGACGTCCCGGATGGCGGCCTCGTAACGTTCGTGGGTGGCGTCTCCGATGACGTCCACGGGGTTGTGGATGTTGGCCGTGGTCGGCAGACCTTCCTTTAGCTTGGCCAGCGTCGCCTCGGAGAAGGAGGCCAGGGACAGGCCGTGGCGGACCGCGGCGTCGGTGGCCATGATGCCCGGCCCGCCGGCGTTGGTGACGATGGCGATTCGGTTGCCCTGGGGCACGGGCTGGTGGGCGAAGGCCAAGGCGTGATTAAACAGCTCGTCCACGCCGAGCACGCGCTGGATGCCGCTTTGAAAGAAGATGGCGTCGTAGGCCGTGTCCGACCCGGCCAGGGACCCGGTGTGGGAGGCCGAGGCCTTGGCGCCCTCGGGCGAAGTGCCGGATTTGATGGCCAGCATGGGCTTTTTGGCCATCCAGGTGATCTCCCGGGCCGTCTCGATGAACTCCCGGCCGTTGCTGATGTCCTCGAGGTACATGAGGATGACGTCCGTTTCCGGGTCGTTCTTGAGGTAGCGGAGCAGGTCGATCTCGCTGACGTCGGCCTTGTTGCCGAAGCTGATGAACTTCGAAAACCCGATGTTGCGGCCGGCGGCAAAGTCCAGGATGGCCGTGCACAGAGCCCCGGACTGGGAGATGAAAGCGATGTTGCCCGGCTTGGGCATCTTGGTGGCGAAGCTGGCATTGAGGCGGACTTCCGGCCGGGTGTTGATGACGCCCAGGCAATTGGGGCCGATCATGGGCAGCTCGTGCGACCGGACGACCTCTCTCAGCTTGGCCTCGAGCTCGACGCCGGCGCCGCCCACTTCCTTGAAGCCGGCCGTGATGACGATGATGCCCTTCACCCCCTTGTGGGCGGCCTCTTCGGCCACCTCGGGCACCGTCTCCGCCGGTACGATGAGCACCGCCAGGTCCACCTCGTCCGGGATGTCCGTCAGCGTGGGGTAGGCGCGCACGCTATGCACCGAGCGGGCGCGGGGATTGACCGGGTAGAGCACGCCGGTGTAGCCCCCATTCAGGATGTTGCGGAAGACGGCCTCGCCTACGGACCCGATCCGGTTCGTGGCGCCCACCACCGCGACCGAATTCGGATTCATGATCGACTCGATTTTTTTCAGCATGGCTTCCCCCCGCACTCTCTACCGGTGACAGAACGCGGACGGCCTAGAAACGGCCGGCCCTGGAAAAACGCTCCGCTTCAGAAATGTTTCCAAGTATAGCCTTTTTTTTATTCTCCGTCCATCCGGTCTTGCGTTTCACGGGCGGCCCCAGGGGATTGCGCCTGGCAAGGGAACCCAGGCCCCGTTGGCCGTGACCTTCGCCCGCGCATGACCGCCCAGGCCGTTTTTTATACTTGGAGACCGTTGCAAAACATAGGAAGCCGAGACGAAATCGAGGAGGGCGAAGATCGAAGCCGCAGGAATATTACTATATTTCGAGGACTTCGAGCAGAAGCCCGACACTGAGTTCGGCCGGCAGCCGAAGTTTTGCAACGGTCTCCTTGCCGGGAAAGGTCTCGAGATGCTATGCTCCCCGCGTCGGCGCCCAACCGCTCCGACCGAACATCATCAGCCGCGTCCAGAATAAAGGAGGAACCATGGCCCGGATACCTTTCGCCGCCATCGAGGAAAAGCCGCACAAGATTCAGGAGTTTTTCGCCAAGGTTAAAAAAAACAACAACGGCCGCATCATCGACGTGCAGCGCCTGGTGGCCCACTCCCCGGCCGCCGTGCGGGAGTTCGTCCGCTTCGGCAACTCGCTGCTCGTGAAAGGCGAGCTGAATGGCCGCTGGCGCGAACTGGCCATCATGCGGCTGTCGTTCATGATCGGGGCCCGCTACGAATGGGCGCACCACGCGCCCATCGCCCTGCGCGCGGGCATTACCAAGGAGCAGATTGAAAAGATCGACCAGTGGCGGGATTCAAACCTGTTTTCCGAAGAGGACAAGGTCGTGCTGGCTTTCACCGAGGAGGTGGTCAGGGATTCCGAACCCTCGGCCGAGACCTTTGCCGCCGCCGGCCGGTTCCTGGGCCCGACCGATTTGGTGGAGCTGACCCTGATCATCGGCTACTGGTCTCTGGTGGCCAAGTTCCTGCGGACGTTTCAGGTGGAGGTCGAGGAGTGGTTTCTCGAGGAAGCGGGCCACGAACTTCCTGCGCACGGGCCGACGGCGTAAAGAGAGTGCGTGAGAGCGTGAGTGCGGAGAGGTAGGCGTTATGCACGCCCGACAGGCGGCTATGGCGCTGGATGGGGAGGTTATGCCGCCGACAGGTGGGCTTCCAATGGCTTTGTCTTTTTAAACCGACTCACGCCCAGGATGGTGAAGCCAAGAAGGTTGCCTTGAGCGTCCACGCGTTCCATCACGGCATCGTGCTCGGTTTCCTTCATGATGCCGCCGCCCTCGCGGAACTGTACCTCGAGGTAATCGGCCTCGGCGTCAAACCATATTTTCACTTTTTCGGCCATAGGTCTTCCCCGGTTTTCGGTTTGTCCGTCAAGTAGGCCGTGACGACAAACGCATCTGTTGGAACGTATTTTACCACAACGCAGAGCCATGCGCCACCCACCATGGTCTGCGCGCAGAAGTCATAGAACAGCTGCGCCGCTTCGTCCGATCGGGACCGGCGGACCAGGGTCGGCTGGCGAAGCGTTTTCTCAATATCAGCTTCCATGCCTCGCATTTCCGGATGCTCCAGAATGTGGGCCAGCCGTTCATCTGTCAGCCGCACCTTATTCCCGAAACTGTCTTCGAGCGTTTTCATTCATCTTCGCCCTCGGCAGGGTGGCGCGTGGGTGTTCACCACACAGGGCTATTTGCGATTCCCTGTGGACAAGCCCGCATACATAAGCCGCAGAAAGTCTTGGTTTCGCCTTTTTGATCCGTGACAACTTGCTTGCATTTATTCACATCATATCCGTTCTTGTTGATTGCGCCGGCAGGACAAGCCTTGGCGCAGGCCAGGCACTCGCCGCATTCGCCAACTCTTGAGCGGCTTGTGACTTCCAAATCACCTTGGGTAAAAATGGTGCAAAGCCGTACCCGAGGACCATACTCATTTGTGATAAGCAATGATGATTTTCCAATCCACCCAAGGCCCGCAAGATAAGCGAAGACCTTCTGAGAAACCCGCTTTTCGCGTAGCCTTAGTTCTTCGCTAACCTCATCAAAAGACTGAAAACTGCATTCCTTAAGCGTAGTTGCGATGGCTCGATAAATCACTCTTGCTCTTTCCGTCAATTCTGCTTTGGACCTGCTTATCAAATCGTCATTGGGGAGAGCCGCGACTGCAGCTTGATCATACGGCAGGCAAAAGGCTATGCATTTGTATCCGCCGGCGTCTTGGAAAGTATCGGTGAGAGGAGTGACCCCCCAAAGCTCGACGGCATGATTGTTGAGTAGATGATCGAGCGTCATTTTCTCTCCCAACGCCTTTTCTCGTTCCAGGGCAAAGCCCTAAAGTGAGAGGATAACAGGAGCGCACGGCATTTAGACTCCGGCGGATTGAATCGCGGACGGGTTTGAACCCCGCCCACATACTGCCTCGCCCATGCCCGGTGTCATGCATGGCCGACAAGCGGCCATGGCACCCCGCGTGCAGTACCCATCGCGGTCCCCTTGTATCTTGGTTTTGGGTTGAGTTATGAACCATAGGAAGGAAAGGGGTGGCCGGTGGGTGGCGGAGTGAGCGTAGCGAACAAAG
>Ga0315282_10007106_pt1 | contig 18506 bp, 14 predicted proteins | sample YL17G07_20_MG_FD_203693 | JGI IMG/M metagenome (GOLD analysis project Ga0315282, IMG submission 203693) | Sediment microbial communities from Yellowstone Lake, YNP, Wyoming, USA - YL17G07_20 | ecosystem: Environmental > Aquatic > Freshwater > Lake > Sediment | place: USA: Wyoming | collected...
CTCGGCTCTATAAATGAGCGTTGTTGGTCACCAGAGTTATCAGCAGCCGTTGAATTAACAGCTTTAACCCCGGCGCGACTACGTTAAATGAGTTCTATTTAGCCGGGAAATATGGTAAATATGTATCGTGTCCCGCGTTTTTGATAAGGCAATTGACAGCTTGCTGGAAATAATCCGGCAGGCCGGCGAAGAGGTCCTCAAGGTCTATGCCCGTCTGGAAACAGATTGGGATGTCCAGCTTAAAGATGACCGAACGCCCGTCACCGAAGCAGACCGTGCCTCTAACCGAATTATTTCAGAAGGCCTGAGAAAACTCTGGCCCGACATTCCCATCCTTTCAGAAGAGAGCCAGGAAATTCCTTATGAACTCCGCCGGGAGTTTGAATATTTCTGGCTGCTTGACCCACTTGATGGAACCAAAGAGTTTATCAAAAGAAACGGTGAGTTTACCATCAACTTAGCCCTTATCAATCGCACCCAACCGGTGACTGGATTCATCTCTGTGCCCTGCCAGGGGTTGTTTTATTATGCGATTAAAGGCGAGGGTGCTTACAGAATTCAGGAGGAACATAAAGCGGAAGAAAAAGAAAATGGAGCAGTGAAAAAAAGCGGCCCAATTGGCAAAAATACAAATGCAGGCCAAAGTGATGGAATAAAAATTAATGTCAGTAAGCTCAAGGCGGTTGAATTTTCTCTTGATGAGCCAGGCCTAACGGTGGTTGCTTCCCGCTCCCATTTTGACCCTGAGACCCAAAAATTTATTGAGCAGCTGAATAATCCCACACTGGTTTCAGTCGGCAGCTCTCTTAAATTTATGCTTCTGGCCGAGGGTCAAGCTCATCTTTACCCGCGCCTTGGCCGGACCATGGAATGGGATACGGCAGCGGGCGAAGCCATTCTGGAAGCAGCCGGCGGTTATGTCCTGGAATTTTCCACCCGCCGTCCCCTTTCTTATAACAAAGAATGCTTGGCTAATCCTCCTTTCTTAGCCTCCGGTAAACTGGTTGAGAAAAAAATCAGGTGAACTCTTGTCCTTAGTTGATAAAGCCTCGAATGGAAAGTTATAATTACAGCAAATGAAAAGAGAAGCATACATAAATTTTTTTTAAAACCAGAGATATGGAAGCAATAAAAAACCTTTTTTTGAGACTCTCATAGAGAGCAACCACGACTATAAATTTTTTGTTGACTGGATTAAGGTCAAAGCCAATGTCGAAAGATATCGAGTCGAGCTCAATATTCTAAACAGCCTGATTAAAAATAATCAATTTGAAGAGACTTTAAAGAAAATCCTGATCCGGTATCCTGAGGTTTTGCCCTGTTTACCACTGCTCATAGCAGTAAGAGAACAGCAATTCAAACTAATCGATGATTTTTTGAGTAAAAGGGCTAAAATACTTGGATATGATTTTACTCCAAGAAAACTAAGTGAAACTGAAATAAATAAGGTAAGCGAATATGTTTGCCAAACTGGCCTTAAAGATTTTTTCTTGAATCTATCTACCGCCAGTCTGCAAGATTATCTGACTGGCATAGAAGTAGGTCTTGATATAAATGCCAGGAAAAACCGCAGTGGAAAAGTAATGGAAACTTTAATAGAGAGACTTATACAAAAATGCCGGAATCAATTGAAAATAAAAGAGCTCATCAAGTAGAAAGAATTTATTGTGCTGGAAGAGGTGGGAATAGATGTTCCTAAGGATTTAAAACACAGAAAAGCTGATTTTATTTTAATCAAAGAACCAGCTAAAGTTATAAACATCGAAGCTAATTTTTATAATGTTACTGGCTCAAAGCCTCAAGAAATTGTTGATTCATATATAAACAGGCAAGAGGAATTGAAAAGGTCCGGGTTTCATTTTATTTGGATTACTGATGGCTATGCCTGGAAAAAGAGCCGTAATCAACTCACTAAAGCTTTTGATAAAATAGATTATCTTCTTAACACGAAATTCGTCAGAGATGGTTTACTTATAAAAATACTGGAAGAAATCTGATAAGATGTCCAGAAATAAGGAATTATTTAAATCAGAGACTGAATTGCAGCAGGCTATTCTTAAGGAAAAGGCTCGAGGCACACCGGATGTAGAAATAGGAGAGAAATTTGGCGTTTCTTACAAATACATAGAAAAAGTAATTACTCGGGCAAAGGGTATAAATGTCAGTAATCTAAATGTCAAAAAGCGGATAAGGTATTTAGAACCTAAAAACTTTAAGCTTGAAGGCACTTCAGTCTGGAGCTTCCGGCAGAGAGGTGATTGGGCCACGCACAGCGGTGTATATCGCGGCAATTTTTCCCCTTACATCCCGAGAAATATAATCTTGTCTTACTCCCGACCCGGAGAGCTGGTGCTCGATATGTTCTGTGGAGCCGGTACTACAGCCATAGAAGCCAAGCTGCTTGAGCGGAGATGTATTGCTGCTGATATCAACGAACAAGCTATTGAACTGGCTAAGGAAAATGTTAATTTTGACATAAATCTCCTGCCGTTTCCGGATGAAAAGCAGAAAAAATACTTTGAACCGGAGCTTCTGGTTAAAGATGCCCGCGACCTTTCCTGGTTGGCTGACGAATCAGTTGACTTAATCTGCACTCATCCTCCATATGCCAACATTATTAAATATACAGACAATAAAGAAGAAGACCTGTCTTTTCTTGAGGTTAATGAATTTCTGGTCGAGATGAAAAAAGTGGCCAGAGAAAGCTTCCGGGTGCTTAAGCCAGGTAGGCAGTGCGCTCTGCTCATTGGTGATGCTCGCAAAAGAAAGCATGTGATTCCGCTCGGTTTCAGACTGATAAGCGTTTACTTGGAGGCCGGCTTTTATTTAAGAGAATTAATCATAAAAAGGCAGCACAACTGCAAGACGACCGGCTTCTGGTATAAAAAGAGCATAGAAAATAATTTTCTCCTTCTGGCCCATGAATATCTGCCTATTTTTGAAAAGCCGGCTAAAACAAAAGGGCTGAAAAAAGTAAAAGAGCAAGCCTCAACTCTGCCCGTGGAGAAAAAAAGGGTTGTGCCGGGGTCAGAGCTTGTGACCATGGAAACCACAACGGTCTGGATTTTTCCTGAAAAAGAAAAAGACCATCTTCTGACCAGAAATATTGTTGACCGCTATGCCGGGACTGAGAAATTTTTATGTCTGGAAGTAACGGCGGAAAAGAAAAAAGAATTGAAGGCTACGATCAACAAAAAGCATGATAATTATAGCCTTATCTGGCTAAAATCTTCTGTTCTGTCCGATGACTATTTTCAGTTTGACCCGGCTGATTATCTGAACGCGGTTAAGGAAACAACTAATGATTTTAAGAATAGTATCAAATCAGGCGGTTATTTAGCCATTGAAACGAGGGATATCAGAATAAATGGCCGGCTCATTCCTCTGGGAAAATTGATAGTTGACCTTATTGATGATCAGGAACTCTGGCTGAAAGAGATTGTGGTGGTAACTACCAATGGAACATTTGCTGAGAGCACCGAGATGGCTAATACAACGCCGGACGATTATTTAAAAATAGTTCATAGCTATGTTCTGGTCTATGAGTGGAAATAAAAACAGCTCATTGATTTAGTTCCTTAATAAAAGTCCAGGGAGAGGAATCTATTTTATTTCCCTGATGTAAATATTCTTAAAATACAGGGGGGTGTTGTGGGCCTGGAGCTCAATCTGGCCGCAGCGGTCAATTGATTTGTCCCGCTCCCAGTAATTCTCCATCACCACCTCATCCACCACCAGCTCGCCGTTTAAGTAAACCGTCACTTTTTCTCCAACCATCTTGATATAAAAAGTATTCCAGGTGCCCACTGGATTGTCGGCGCATTTCAGCGGTTTATTGGGGTTTTTCTGGTTGTTGTAAAGCCCACCAGAACCTTCCGGCCACTGGGCCGGGTCCCAGATCTGAACCTGGGGTGAGCCGCGAAGATAAATTCCGCTGTCGCCTCCAGGCTCGATTTTCCAGTCAACAAACAGTTCAAAATCGCAGTAATCTTTAACTGTGCAGAGATTATGACCTTTCCCATCGAATACCAGCAATCCGTCTACTACCCGCCAGTGCTGACGCATCTCTTCGTCAGCTTTTTTCTGTTCGGCGGTGAGCTCTTTCGGAGTCATCCGGGCCCGCCCTACCGGGTCAGCTACCAGCCCTTTCCAGTCATACAGGTCCTTGCGGTTAAAAAGCGGTTCAAAGCCTTGCTGCCGCAGGAGCTTATCCAGGTAAATTTCGGTTTCTTCGATTTCTAAATTGTCTTTGAGCAGCGGCAGGACCTTCTTCAAAACCATGATCGTTTCAAAACCCTTAAGCCCTTCCTCTTCAGCCACGGGTCGAGCTAATCGGCAGGCTAATATCAGAGCTCTGTCTTTTAGATTTTCATCGGCCAAGAAATTAGAAAGTTCCACCAGAGCTCTGACATCCCGGATACCGGCCCAGGCCGTCAGCAAAAAATTCTTTTCATCTGGATAGATGGCTAAAGGCTTTATTTCCTGAAGTACTCTTAGCTTTTCTTCTTTGTCTGAGGCTGATTCTCTGACCAGCCTGGCTACTCCCTGAAAAGCCAGATAGCGATACTTACGGTCGGTACTGGTTTTAATAAGATTGACCATAATCGGGGCTGCTTCCAATTCAGGCCAGCCGGTTATGGCTGCTACAGCCGCGCTGCTTATTTCCGGATTCTTATCATTAAGTAAGTCTACTGCCTTTTTCAAACACTCCGAACCGCCAACCTGAGGCAGAAGCTTAATTAACTCTGCCCGAGCTTTTCCTGTTTTCTTCTCTAAAAATTCCAGATAAGTTTTCTGTTTCAGACCAGCCTCCGGAATCTGGTTTACAGCAGCAATCACCGCTCTTTGATACCCGGAAACCAGCGCCGGGTCATCAAGACCGGTTAATTTATCAATGATCCAGGCCAGGTCAGTCCGGTCAACTACCGGAGCCAGACTGTCGACAGCTGCCTTTTTCAGCTTTGAATTTTCTGATTCAATTCCGGCCAATATGCTGCTTTTCCATTGAGGGGTTATAAAGTCCTGAAGGCTTGGCAGCACCACCACCTTTATTGAATCTCCAAGCTGGGGATAAATCTCCAAAATCCGGCCCACGTAGCCTTCAGGGGGCAAGGCTTGGAGAAGCTCCATTATCAGTGTAGCTTCAGCTTCGGAATTGTTGAGCATGGGCAGCAGGCGCTTTGGGGCCTCCAGTTTGTTTAATTTATAAAATCCCCTGATGGCGGCCAGCCGCACGGTCTCCTCAGAATCTTCAAGGTATGGAGCTATTATCATAGTCTTAGCAGAATCGCCGGTATTACCGAGAAACTCAATCACCTGAGCCCTTTTTTCGGGTTGAAGTCCTCCGAGGTTCTGACTCAGGAATTCAATCATTTCCGGCCAGCGATAATTCTGGGCCAGATTCAGCCCGCACTGCCGCAACGATGGCTCTTCACTCCAGATGGCTTTGATTATTTCCGGTACCGATTTTTCCTTAGCGATTTCAACCAGAAGGCTTAGAGCTTCGCATCGGAGCGAAACATCATCTTTGGCTGTCAGAGCATAAAGAGATTTTTCGGCTAGGCGCTGAGCCATTTCTTTTTGACCGCTCTCAGACAGTCTGCGAGCAAAACGGAGGTACAATTCAACCATCTTCCTGATTTCTTCTCGGCTGGATAGAGTCGGGACCGAGGCTAACAGAGGCTCAACTGACGGCTCGGCTGTTTCCACCAGGGCGGTCAGAGCCAGGCATCTAACCTCAGGGTCTTCGGAACGGGCCAGCAGTTTCAGTTTATTTACTGCCAGCTTGCTTCTCATAGTCCCCAGAGCCTGGATGACCGGACCCTTTGCTTCAGGAGGTATCCGGTCAAGGCTGTCAACGAGAAGCTTTTCGAGCTCCGGTCCCCTGACTCTCAGCATGGCTTTAACTGCATATTCCGAAAGCTGTGGGTTTTTTAGATGAGTGGCGAGAAGTTTTAACTGATTTTTGCCGGCTACATACTGGACTTCTTCCAGCAGGAATTTTTTGATTTCATCGTGGATAGGAAGAGCAGCAAATTTGAGGAGATCTTCGGCCAGCCGCCCTTTATAGTTTTCAAAGCCGGGTTTTCCAGCTTGCCTAACCAGACCGTCAATGGCATAGCGAACCAGGCTGTCATCGGCTTCATCGGGAACAGCCAGTCGGCGGCCAAGCTCTTCAACTGCCGGTGAGCCAGCTTTAATCATCTCAGAAAAAATTCTTTCGGCCTCAGCCTGGTTTTGAGCTGGAAGCTGGCGCAGCCAGTTATCAACTTGCTGTCTGATGAAATTTCCATCATCGGCAAGATTGGCGGAAGAAAAGCCGGTGCTTAACCCAGATGAAGGACCGCAAAGAAGATTCAAGGGAAAAAGCAGGCCGATTAAAAGAATGATGGCCGGAGCCGAGAACAAAGTGCTTTTCTCTTTTCTCATCATACCGCTGGTTTTATTTTTTGCTTTCATTTCTATGTTCATTCCTTGTTTCCTGATTTGCCAGTTGGTCTGGCTTCGTGATGTTTTCTTGTTGAGGCTGCTTTCAGCGTAGGATGATTCATTTCTTTCTTCCTCATAAGGTCATTCTAGCATTAGACTCCAGGGGCTGCGCATGGGCTCGTTTATCAACCGGTTAGCTTCCTCATCTCTGATAAAAACCTGGTGCACTGGGTCGAACTGCAAATTGCGGCCGAGCCTCACGGCAATTTTGGCCAGGTTGACCAAGGTGCAGGAGCGATGGCCGTTTTCTTCATTCAGGGCAAATTTCCGGCGTTCTCTAACTGCCTGATGAAAATCAGTCACCTGAGGCTCTGGGTCGGGCAGAGTTTTAAGCTTTTCCATAAGGCCCGCGATGTTGCTTCGCAGTCCAGGATAAAGTTTGCCTTCAGGTCCTTCAATGAATGGCACGTCTTTCTTCTGATTTTCACCATCTAATATAATTTCGCAGCCGTCAGCATAGCGTAGCACGATTTTTCGCCAGCGGCCGCAGGCATCTGGATGTTGTTGTGGAGCATCAACTTCAATTTCCGCCGGGCTGGTGCCATCTTTTTCCAGGATATATTGCCCAGGGTCAAGATAGTGCATGCCCATATCGCCCAGGCCGCCGCCATCGTAATCCCAGTAGCCACGGAAAGTCTGATGGACGCGGTGAGGATGATAGGGCTTGTAGGGCGCCGGTCCGAGCCAGAAATCATAGTCAAGCTCCGGCGGGACAGGCTGCGGCGGGAGATAGGTTTTTCCTTGCCAGTAGAATTTCCAGTCAAAGCCAGTGGCTCCGCTGACTGTCACTCGAAGTGGCCAACCCAGCAGCCGGTTCTGAACTATTTTTTTAATTGGTTTGACCGTGGTGCCGAAGCCATAAAAAACGTCTTCAAAACGGAACCAGGTATTAATGCGAAAAATCCGACCGTAGCGCCTGACGGCTTCCACGACTTTTTGTCCTTCGCCAATGGTCCTGGTCATGGGCTTTTCGCACCAGATATCTTTGCCGGCGCGAGCGGCAGCGATGGCTATTAACGAATGCCAGTGCGGCGGAGTGACGATGTGAACAATGTCCACATCAGGTCGGGCCAGAACTTCGCGGAAATCAAAATAACCTTTGACTCCCGTTCCGGCTAAATCCAGAGCCTCCTGCAAATGTTTCCGGTCGACGTCGCACACGGCTACCAGGCGGCCTGGATACTGAAAATGAGCTTTGCCCATGCCGCCAACGCCGATGATAGCTTTGGTCAGCTCATCGCTCGGGGCAAGGTAACCCGGTCCGCCCAGCACCCGCCTCGGAACAATGAGCAACCCGCAGGAAGCGGCTAAGCCCGTTTTGATGAATTGGCGTCTTGAAATTTTCATTTTCTTCACCTACCTGTTCGCTCGCACCTCATCATAGAATTAATCTTTTTACCCGACTTTTTCAACTGGAAAACGGGGGACGTCCTACGCGTTTCCTGATTTTTTGGTAATTTTGTGGCTAAAGCAAAGAAACAAATTCATCGACCGTCAATTTTCTCCTTCATTCCAGTCTCCTGGTTTTAATTAGAGAAATAAGACCTAACCTGAAAGAAAATTTTTATTGACACCGAGACCAGGCTGTATTATTTTTCTTTCTTCGCCAATGAAAAGGGTGGGGCAAAATAAGTTTCAATCAGGTCGAGAGTTTTTTTTCAAAAACTGGACCGGTTTCACGACCTAAGAAAAAAGAGGGATAAAAAAGAGCACTCATTATTTTTTCCTGAAATAAATAATTCGGAGGTTTGAATGGACAAAGTTTTTGTCTGTACCAACTGCGGGTTTATCGGCCAACCTAAAAAATTTACCAAGGGTAGCCTGCTCTGGGAGGTAATTCTCTGGATTCTGTTTATTGTGCCAGGAATTTTTTATTCCATCTGGCGATTATCTTCGCGTTATGAAGGCTGTCCGAAGTGCCAGAGCCCGAATATGATTCCCGAAGATACTCCTAAGGCTCAGGAGATAATCAGAAATCAAAAGTTAAGCCCAGAGTAAGGCAGAAAATCAGAACGCAGTAATTTTTGCTGAGCTAAGGTTAACTTAGCTGAAACCAATAATCCTGTCTTTTGGACCGGACATAATAATTAGTGAGTTGAGTTTGTTGAATATTAATCAGGATGCATTTAATTTTTAATTGGCATGTTCGTATTAATATTTATTCAGTCACGCTTTTTCTGATCAGGAAGCTTTGCAGACTATTAAATTTATCGAACATTATGGGAAAATCAAACTTAGAGGCGAAGACTGTAGTTTAGCTTTTCGATTAGAAGATTTTTGTCGGGGTTATTTTTAAAGTAGAAATATTTTCGGGATGTAGTTAAACTTTGAAAAAGAGGATGGCGAAGTTTCGGAGATGCAGGCATGATTATTAAAAAAACAATAAGGGAAATAGAAAGAAAGAGAAAAATAAAGGCAAGAGACATAAAAATTGTACCGGAAGATGAAAAATCGGAAGCTAAGAAAATTACCGAGAAAATTAAAGAAGCAGGCGAAAGAAGAAGCAGCTGGTCCGGATACTTATCATTGGCCCTGGTCTTGATGATGTTTTTAGTGGCCGGCCCGTCCCTCGCTCAGGTCAAAGACTATAAGGCTTCTCTTTTTGGCATCAAATCCAATGGCACCACCTTCAACACCCGCTCCATCCAGAAAGCCATTGATTTTATTCACGAGAACGGCGGCGGGCGTTTGGTGTTCGATGTCGGGCGGTATCTGACCGGAACGATTTATCTCAAGTCCAATGTTACCATCTATCTTCTGGAAGGAGCCATTCTGGTTGGCTCACCCAATCCTTTTGATTACGACCTCAACCACAACTGGACAGCCCTGATTTTTGCCTTAGAGCAGGAGAATGTCGGGATAACAGGGGAAGGTGGGGTGATTGACGGTCAGGGGTTTACAGTAGCCAATAACCTGGTGGATTTGATACACAAGGGACTGGTCAAAGACCCGCTGCGAAACGACCGTCCCCGGGAAGCCATCCGACCGCAGAATATCTACTTCTGGCGCTGCAACAATGTGCTGATTGAAGGCATCACCCTCAAAGACCCGGCCAGCTGGAATCAGCAGTATGACCAGTGCCGCAATGTGGTCATCAAAAATCTCATTATTGACAGCAAGTCTTATTGGAACAACGATGGCGTGGATATTGTGGATTGCGATAATGTGGAAGTGGCCAATCTTTATATCGATGCGGCTGACGATGGTATCTGCCTTAAGTCTCACGACAAAAACGCCGTCTGCCAGAATGTTTACATCCATAACAACACGGTCCGGACGAGTGCTAATGGAATAAAATTCGGGACTGCTTCGCTCGGCGGATTCAAGAATATTAAGATAATCGACAACCTGGTTTATGATACTTACCGCTCGGCCATTATTTTTGATGCGGTTGACGGCGGATTTGTGGAGGATATAGTGGTCGACCAGCTTAAGTCCAGCAACACCGGCAACGTCATCTTTTTGCGAGTGGGCGAGCGTTGGCAGCCAGGCAAAAAAGGGCAGATGCGGAACATCTCCATTTCCAACGTCTATGCCGAGGTCCCGGCCACCAAGCCTGATGCTGGCTATAACTATGAGGGACCGTGGGAGCATCAACCGCGGAACATTTCACCATCATCTATCGTCGGCCTGCCGGATGCTCTGATTGAGAATGTGACCCTAAAAAACATTGAGATTCATCATCCCGGTGGAGGCGACCCGAATTTTGCCCGGGTCGGGCTGGATGAGCTGGACAAGGTGCCTGAGATTCCGGCTAATTATCCTGAATTTTCCATGTTCAAGGAACTTCCGGCCTGGGGCTTTTATGTCCGCCACGCTAAGAACATCACCTTTGAGAATGTCAAGCTGGTCTGCGAAAAGAAAGATTACCGCCGGGCCATAGTTCTGGATGATGTCCATAATGTCAAAATCACAGGACTTAAAGTCCAGGAGCCTATCTTCAGAAAGGACCCGGTTTATGCTTATCGTTCCACTGAAGTCAAAATAAAGAAATAAAACACGGGACCATTATGTTCGTCCCCCGTCACAACCAGGTGCACTCGATGACGTATTACTCATTTCCGGATTTGTTATTAACAGAAAGAGTGAAGCAGACCTGGGCGGATTGGGGGTTTTGTTATTGGTTTTCCGTAGCCCCAGTGAAAAAAATCAGGAAACGCGTAGGACGTCCCCCGTTTTTAGTAGCTGATGCTCATAGAGAAGCCGCTGCTGCCGCTGCCAAACCTCGGGTTAACTACGTTGCTGAAAATGGAGCCAAAAGAATAGCTGATGCCCACTGAAAAATAATAGTTATAAGAGGTGGCCAGTTGCTTTCTCATTAATAAAACATCTTCCCAGGAAGCGCCTGCTTTAGCAATGGAAATCAAATCATGTATTCGGGCATAACCGCCGTAGAGATTAAGGGAAAAGCCCCGGAACAACCGGATAGAAAGGTCATTGTTAAATTCAATCCTGTACTTGCTGAAATCGTGGAAATAATGCGAGCCTTCTACCGAGGTGCTGATTGTCCCCCATTTTTGCTTAAGTTCGAGAGTCAGGGACAGGTTCTCACGCACCAGGAATTCCCTGGTTTTATCAAAGATAGTTTCTTCCCGATAATAGGCTGGCCCCAGGTCTAAGCTATATGTTATCCGCAACTGGCGCCTGGTAGATTCAGAATAAGGGAAAATGTTGTATTCCAGAGCTGGAGAAATGGAGGCGGCCAGCTTTATATTCTGGTAAGTAGAGGTGGTCACGTTAACGAAGGAACCCACAGACCAGTGCTCACCCAGGCTCTTAGCCACCAGCGCCCGAAAGCTTCCACCACGCGAGGAACTGGTGTAGTTCATGCCTTCATATTCATAAGAATTGCGATAATAGCTTCCGCTTAACGAAAGTCGTATCTTCCATTCCGGGGTAACCCGGTTGGCCGAGAAATTTCCGTAAAGACTATTATAGGAAAGGCTCTTTTCTCCATTGAGAAAGCTGTTGGTGCTCAGGCTGAAAACCCAGAAATTCCAGGGGTCAACCACGGCGGTGGGTTTGACTTCCTCTTCTAACCTGATTTTTATTTTGCTGTTTTCTGGCGTCCGACCGGCATAAGGAATAAGGCCAAGCTTTATGGTCCTGATCAGTTCTTTCTGCAGAAGTTCGGGCTCCGGGTTTAAAGGTAGAGCAAATTCGGCAGAATAATCCTTGCCTGCCAGTTCTTTCTGGCCAGTAAATTTTACCTTAAAGACTTCTTGCCCTTCACTTGTGCTCCGGCTGATTTCTACCAGCACGTTGGCCTGCTCCTTTTCTTTAACAAACGTAACAAAAGGTATAGCCTGGCTAAAAGCTTCTGCTGAACCGAAACCGGGCTCAACATAAACCAGCAATTTCTCCACCAGATATTTATCCTGGTTTTCTTGGGCCATCAGCGGGCGGCTGAATATTAGGCTTATAAAAACCAGCGTGATGCTCAAAAAAAGAAATAATGACCAGTTCTGGCCAACTCTGCTGGCTCTATGGAATGCCCCCTGACTGAAGGTATATTTATAGCCGTGATTATTCTTCATTTTTACTCTCTCCCGAAGATTGTCTTTATTCCCATCTTGACAACTGATTTTTTTGTTCATGATAAAATTCACATCAATTATCATCTTTATTGCTTTATTGCCCATAGCATTAATCTCCAATCATGATTTGAACGCCGCCGCTACTCAATGAGCCGAAACGCGGGTTGACCACGTTGGTGAAAATTGAGCCAAAACTATAGCTGAGTCCTACAGCAAAGAAATAGTTATAGCTGGTGGCCAGCATTTTTCTCTGGAGCAAAACCTCTTCCCAGGAAGCTCCTCCTTTTGGCAGAGAAAGCTGGTCATGCACTAAGGAAGCGCCGCCAAAAACATAGGCATTCAGTCCTTTAACCAGGTTGAGAGTGATGCTGCTAAAGGTGGAAAGATTGTGCTTGCTGAAATCATGGAAATAATGCGAACCTTCAACAGAGGTGCTAATGCTGCCCCATTTTTCTCTGAGTTCCAGGGTAATGCCCAGAGATTCGGAAAGAAGCGTTTCCTGGGTTTTATCGTAAAGCGTTTCTTCAAAATACTTAGCATAAGAAGGCCCTATGCGGTACAAAAAACGCAGTTGCTTCCGGGTGGACTCGGAATAAGGAAAAAGGTCGTATTCAATAGCCGGGGTCAGGGTCAAGCGCAAACGGTAATTGCTGTAAGTGGATGATAAGGCAGAGTAAAAAAAGCCAGCTGACCAGTGCTGGCCGAGACTTTTAACCAGTAACCCGCTGCCGTTATAGCTTCGGGTGCTGGATTCCAGGTTCTGGTCCTCATAAGTGTAGCGGTCATGACTGTAGGAAGCGCTCAGGGTGAGGTTAAACTTTATGTCTTTGGTTACTTTGTTGGCTGAGAATGAACCGCGGATGGATTCATAAGCATGAGACTGTTCTCCCCTAAAATAGCCATCGGTGCTCAAACTGAAAACCCAGGATTTCCATTTGTCAACAACCGGAGCAGGTGCGGCCTCTGAAGCCTTATAATCAACACGGATTTTCTGACTGATCGGTGTCTGGTTGACGTAGGTCATCAGCCCTATTTTGAGGACCTCGGTTAAACCAGACCTGATTTCTTCCTGGGTATCGGTCTTGTGAGAGAAATACTTGAGCACATCATCCTGACCGGCAGAGCGGTTCTGTCCGAGGTAAGTCAGGGTATATTCCCGTCCACCGCTTCCTGTCCTCAAGGTGGTTATCAGTACGTGAACATCAGCTTCTTTCCGCTCCCGGACATAGTTGACAAAGGGAATTTCAGTTTTGATGTAATCCAGGTCACAGGAACCGCAGTCGATATAAACCTTCGGCGCAGTCTTCTTCAACTCTTCGATTGATTGTTCACTTGTCTGGGCACTTTCCTGAGCCAGCAGCCCCGGCATCTGCATCAAAGTCAGAAACAGAATGAAACCAAAAAGAATGATCGTCAGGTAAAAGCTGCCCGACCGGTGAAGAGATTTTCTTATTAACTCAAATCCTGGCATTACCCCACTCCTTAAAAAAGAACACAAATCTGTGCCCTGTTTTTGTTTCTTTAGCTTTCCCACTAATTATACGATTCAACCTGCCAATATGTTACGTCAATTTATAATAATTAGAGATATACAATTTCAGACTGACTCATAAACTCTGGCTCAACAATATAGCAAATATAACCTGGACCCCATTTCTATCTGGCCGGTACCAGGGTCAGCTTTTCCAGCTTCAGGGCATTATTATTGGCGATGGAGGTGATTTTAAACCGCAGCACATGATTACCTGGCTTGAGCTGAATTTTTCCCAGGCTATGAGTGGCCGGGAGATATATTGAATGTGAAGGAGCCGATTCCCCGGCAACTTTCACTTCATCATCAATCTCCACCACCAACGTGCTCTTCCCGCCCCACTGATAGGCATAGGAAGCCAGCAGCTCAAAGACCCCGCCTTCGGGCAGATAAAATTCCCATTCCGGGTAATCATTCACATTCTGCCAGTTGGTCAGCATAGTTGTCCGGTAAAAATAGTCTAAGTAGGCTCTCTGTCCCATCTGCGATTTAATTTCAGCCAGATAGACTGGAAGCTCCAATCGGCCCTCTCTTTCAGGCTTTATCTGATATGGCTCAGCCTGGGGTTGACCATCAACCTCAACGACCACGACCGTGGCCTCAGGGTCTACAGGTTCAGCCGGCAGGCTGATGATGACGTCTTTTTCTTGGCGGCTAAATTTGAGCTTTTCTCCGGTAGCCAGCAAATAGACTTTTTGCACCCTGTTTTTAAGCCCCGGCAGCACAATTTTTTTATCCTGCGGCCAGCCCATGACATGAATAAACACCCTATTGCCTTTGACCGTGCACCGCCCAAAAAAAGGCAGCTTTTCAAAGACACTCGGTTCCGTGCCATAAATGGCTTCGCCGTTGACCTTGAGCCAGGCCCCGATCCGCTTCAGCCTTTCCACAAACTCCGGCTGGATGGTGCCGTCCGGCCTCGGCCCGATATTTAGCAGGAAATTCCCGCCTTTGCTGACAATTTCGATGAGTTGCCGGATGAGCTGGGTGGCATTTCTGAATTCAGTCTCATAATGATTGTAGCCCCAGCCGTTAAAATTCATGGTCATGCAGACTTCCCAGAGCCTTAGGCTGCCGTCTTCATTCCTCCAGCCTGTAGCCGGAGCATAATTTTCCGGCGTGCCGAAATCTCCCAGCCCCGGTGCCCGGTTGAACAGCCGGTCGTTGATAATGATATCCGGCTTGAGCTGACGCAGCATTTCTCCCACACCTAAGGCATCGTAATCTTCGTTCTTATGCTCCCATTCGCCGTCGAACCAGAGGATGGCCGGTTGGTATTTTTGCACCAGCTCCTGCAGCTGGTTTTTCATGTACTGAACATACCGTTTGAAATCAGCGCCCTTAGCCGACCGGTCCTTTTCCCAGCTTCGTCTCGGCAAATAGTCGGGATGATGCCAGTCCATGATTGAGTAATAAAAGCCGATCGGCATATTCTCTTCCTGGCAGGCTTTGACCAGCAGGCCCAGCAAATCTTTGTGAATCCGGGCCTGCAGACTGTCATAATCTGTGTACTGGCTATCAAAAAGACAGAACCCATCATGATGTTTGGAAGTGATAACAACATATTTGACTCCAGCTTCTTTGGCCAGTCTGACCCATTCCTTCGGGTCATAATTGACCGGATTGAAGTTATCAGCATATTTCTGGTATCCGGCCAGCGGAATCTCCAGCAATTCTCTGGCCCATTCTTCCCGGCCAATCATGGAATAGACTCCCCAGTGGATGAAAAGTCCGAACTTGGCCTCCCGAAACCACTGCAGCCGGTCAGGGGTTGACGGCTTTCCCGGGGTAGAAGTTTCAGTGGCTGAGAATAGATTTCCCGGGGTAGAAAGGAGGAAAACAAAGGCCAGAGCCAGGACCAACAATAGAACTTTTCTGACAAAGTTTTCGCTGGCCATTTTTTGTTTTGGTGAAGTACTGACTTGGCTTCTTTCCATCTTCTTAATTATTTTCATTTTTAATCCTTCCCGAATTGATTTTTTGTTTTCTGGAGTGAGAAAATCCGTCGTTAATCATTCGTCTAAATGTTAGCAGAAAACAGAGAAAAAAATTATATAATTTTTTGACATAAACACAGCAACCGCTGCTCTTAGATTGACCTTAATTTTTTCGGCTGAAGAGAAAAATGCCCAGAGCTGAACTTGTTTCTAGAATGTTTGATGTCATCATCGAAGCGGTTCAGGCAGATTATTTTCAGCTGGTAGCCTTCGACCATCGCCAGCGTCCTTTTTTCCAGCGGTTAAAAGGAAATAAGCCCGGGGTGGAAGAAGGAGAGATGTCAGCTTTGATCAATAGGGCTCTCTCCAACCAGGAGCCCGTTATCGTCAGAACCAACCATGACCAAGATACATTGGTGATCTGCTATCCGTTTGTTTCCCATGGCCGATTATATGGCTATGCCTATCTTGAGAGGAGAAAAAACGGGCATTCTTTCAGCGAACAGGAGATGGATATTCTGTCTTCAGCGTTGCCGGTAGTTAAATTGCTGTCTCAGGAAACCTGTCCGCCCAGGGAAATCAGCGTTAAAACTGAAAAAGCTGAGCTGGAATTTCTCGGAATCAGTCAACCCTTCCGACTGATCCGGGATTTAATCGACAAGGTTAAGGATGTTGACTCGCCGGTGCTCATCACCGGCGAAAGCGGTACCGGCAAGGAGCTGATTGCCAGAATCATCCATCACGCTGGCCATCGTGGCCAGGGACAGTTTGTCGCCATAAACTGCAGTGCCATTCCCGATAATCTTCTTGAAAGCGAGCTTTTTGGTTATGCTAGAGGGGCTTTCACCGGTGCCCTCCGGGATAAACCGGGTCTAGTGGAGGAAGCCCACCGGGGAACTTTTCTTCTGGATGAAATCGGTGATCTATCTGTGTCCCTTCAGGCTAAGTTGCTTAGAGTTCTTCAGGAAAAGGAAATAAGAAGAATCGGTGAAAATCGCAGCCGTCGGGTTGATGTGCGTTTTATCAGTGCTACTAATCGGGATTTAGAGCAGGAAGTTAACGCCGGTCGTTTCCGTCAGGACCTGTATTTTCGGCTAAAGATCATTGCCATCGAAATTCCGCCTCTCCGTAAACGACCTGAAGATATTCTTGTTCTGATAAATTATTTTCTTGATAAATACTCCAAGGAAATGAATAAGCCCAGAGCTTTTTTTTCTCCAGAAAGTCTGGAACTGCTACTAAAATACGCCTGGCCGGGAAATGTTCGGGAACTGCAGAATGAAATTCAGCGCTGCCTGGTTCTGGCTGGAGGCAGCGTGGTAATAGAGGAAGAGGTGCTCTCTCCGGCCATCAGGAATGCCCGCGAGAAGCCACTCCGCAATTCCTGGGATTATTCTCAGGCCAAAGCTGAGTTTGAGAAAAAATTTCTGGGCGAAGCTCTGCGGCATTTTAATTACCATCGAGCCAGGACGGCCGCGGCCATCGGTCTTACCCGGCAGGGACTTTTCCGGCTGCTTAAAAAATATGGTCTGGACAGGGTAAAAAATTGAGTTGAACTGGCCGGCGGTTTCTGTTAAATTTTCTAGGCCATGGGAGATAAAGATAAAGTAAAAAAGGAAAAGGTTTTTCAATTAGTCTGCCCGCATTGCCGGGCGCGCCTCTGGGTGGACTCAGAACTTCAGGAAATTATTCAGTCAGAGAAAGGGGAGAAGAAAAAAGCTTCCTTTGATGAACTCCTGCTCAAGGAAAAGAAAAAGGTAGAAGAGATGGGGCAGAAGTTTGAATCTACAGTTGAATTGCGCAAGAAGAAATTAGAGAAAGCCAAAGAAGAATTCGAAAAAGCCCTCAGCCATCTCGATGACTTTGAGAAAGAGAAAAAGGAAGAAGATAAAAATTGACTTTTCAGCTTCCGGGCTGGGTCTCGTCTTCCCTGATTCTTTTAACCATGGTAAATCCGGTAAAGCCGAAAATTGCCAGAATAATTACAGCTAGATAGTTGGAGAAAGCCCACGGCAGATAGGAAAAAGTTGGCACACCTAAGGTGCCGGTGATGTAAACTCCGGCCATACTCCAGGGAATCAGAGGCACAATTATGCCTCCGCTTTCTTCGATGATTCGTGAAAGATTTTTAGCTGCCAGGTTTTTCTTTTTGTAAGCTTCACTCAGAAGCTCAGCTGGAATAATCATCGAAAGATAAGAGCTTCCGGTAATCAGGGCAGACAGGATGGCCGTGCCGATGGTGGTCAGCACCAGGCTCCAGACTTTGTCGGCAAATTTCATTATTTTATCCAGAATCACGGCCAGCATTCCGGTTTTTTGCATTATCCCGCCAAAGCTAAAAGCGGTAAAAGCTACTAACTGAGTTTCCATCATGCTCATCAGTCCGCCGCGAGAGATCAACCGGTCAACGCTCTCCACGCCAGTGTGAGCAGAATAGCCTGAGTTCATGGCCTGAGCCACGGTTACCAGAGAAGTCTTCTGAAAAATGACCGCCAGGAAGGCCGCCACCACGGAAGAGATAATCATTCCAGGAATGGTTGGTCTTTTGGTAAAGGCAAAATAGAAGACAATAAGAATGGGCAGAAGCAAGATCAGGTTAAAGTTAAAATTTTTCTCCAAGGTTGAGGTGATTAACTGAATATTTTCCTGGTCGAATTCTTTGCCTCCGTATTTAAGGCCCATAAAAAAGTAGATGGCCAGGCCAATCAACCAGGCTGGAGTGCCCGACCAGAGCAGATGTTTGATGTGGTCAAAGAGGTTGGAGCCGGCAGTCACCGAAGCTAAGTTGGGTATATCAGAAAGAGGAGACATTTTGTCGCCAAAATAGGCACCAGCCACAATAGCCCCAGCAGCCGGGCCGAGGGGAATTCCTAAACCCATGGCAATGCCGATAAAAGCCACCCCCAGAGTTCCGATGGTTCCCCAGGAAGTGCCGCAGGCTAAGGAAGTCAGAGTGCAGACAAAGCAAGCGGTAACCAGAAAGTACTGGGGGGAGATCAGTTTAAGTCCGTA